>Ga0163150_10001519_pt1 | contig 38730 bp, 41 predicted proteins | sample OliLakLV19P2IB_FD_148628 | JGI IMG/M metagenome (GOLD analysis project Ga0163150, IMG submission 148628) | Freshwater microbial mat bacterial communities from Lake Vanda, McMurdo Dry Valleys, Antarctica - Oligotrophic Lake LV.19.P2.IB | ecosystem: Environmental > Aquatic > Freshwater > Lake >... | reverse complement strand
AATTCCGGCTCCCAGGTTTTGGGGTCGACTCGCAGATTGCCGCGCAGGCGCAACGACGAAATCCACAGCTTGCCGTTGTCCCACTGGCCGCCGTGGGAACCGCCGCCGTCATTGGCCGGACCCAGCGGGATCTGCCGATGGCTCACGAGCTTCGCGTTCATGTCCATTTGAAAAACGCCCTGCGGCGGCGCGTTGGCGATCATCCAGACGTACCCTCCGCCCACGGCCATGCCGCTAGTATTGCGCGAAGGAGTCGTCACGGTCTTCAGCACCTTGCCGTTCCAATCGACGAGCCAGGCTTCCTCGGTTAGAGACCTCGGTTCGGGCAGGCGGTAAGCGGCGGCTTGCGTTCCCGACAGCTTCTGCTCGGCGATCCATAAGCCCTCCGGCGTGGCTGCCAGTCCGTTAGGAAATCCTTCCGGAGCCTTGAACAGCTTCGTTGTTTTCGCCTTCCGGGCCGGAACTTTACCCGGCTGTGCAAACGCGGCACTCCATTTATCAAGGGCCAGGCCCGTTCCAATGCTCGCCGCAAGAAATTGCCGTTTATTCATGACGTGCAACATTATATAACAATGGCGCTCACGGAATTCGGCAGACGAAATTTGCAGCTTCGCCGGTGCTGCCCGTGCCCTTGTAACGCGCCACTGCCGGATACGAACACAATGGCCGCGTCCGCGTGGCCTGCCCCTTTTCAAGGTGAGTTCCTGTGAGTTGCTTTGGTTTCACCCCATTTTCCACCCAATTCATCAGGGCCGCCAGCCAATCGACGTTGCCGCAGCCGGGTCCGCCGCCACAGTGAAACATGCCTGGCACCATGAATAAGCGATAGAACTCGCGCGTTTCAAAGTGACCCATGCGCTTGTTGACAGCCTCGTAATATTCGATCCCCGGCAGCGGATTCACCTGTTGATCGGCCCAGCCCGAATATTGGATGATCTTGCCGCCGCGCTTCTTGAGCGCCGCGAGATCCGGGTTGAGCGGATTCAGGTCCTTGGCCGCGCGCGCGGTGCGGGCCGGATCCTTGTCGAAGTTGAACATCGTATAGCTCCACGACGGACCTGGTGGTGGATCGAGTGCGTAGAACTTCATCTGGCTCTCGGCGCGCGGCAGCACCAGTTTGCTGGGGCCGACGAGATTCTCCGCCCACACGGATTCGCTGCCGACAGGCTCGCCGGGGAAGAGAAGCTTTCCTTTGCTATTTCGCACGCCGCCATAGATCTTTCCGAGCGCGGCAATCTGCGGCGCGGTGAAGCACGCCGGCGTTTCCGCGCCCCCGCATTTGGGCAGATCGCGCGCGGGATGGAAATCGCAGCGCTGCGGATCGTCAATCAAGCCGTCGGCCAGCCCATCAATGGCGTCGCATTTTTCGTAGACGAGTTTGTTGAGCAGCGGAAGCTTCTCCACGGGCAGCGCCCCGTCGCCAATTTGAGATTGGCCCACCCAGATGCGCCGCATCACATTGCCAGTGAGGAAGAGGCCGGGCGCGCCGATGACGAGCCCGTCGAAATCTTCCGGATAGCGCTGCGCTTCCTGCATGCCCTGCCGTCCGCCAGTGGAGCAGCCGACCCAATACGAGAAGCGCGCGCCGCTTCCGTAGTAAGCCCGTATCATCTGCTTGGCGAGCACGGCCGTCTCATGCACGGCGAGATAAGCGAAGTCGAGAAGTTTGCGCCGTCCATTCGGATTTTCTGGCGTGACGTAGGCGAAGGAGGCTAACGGCTCCTTGGCGGCGTCATGACCGGTATCGTGGAGGCGGCAGCGAAGCCTTTGCGCAACGCGGCATCGACCGCGCCCATGATGAGCACGCCGGCCGTCCCGCCGTTGCCGACCATCTGAAAACGGTCATTCCACGCGTCGGGCAGCTTGATGGCGAAGCGCGCTTCGGGCCAGATCGTACCGCGCACGTCGCAATGTTCCGGCAGGTTTTCCTTGGCGAGCACTTGCGTCGCGGAGTCGATTTTTACGTCTTTGCCGAACGCCTTCGCGGCGGCGGCGAGGTCGTCGCATTGCATGGCGGTTCCCGCGGCGAGTAATGTCGCGGCGCAGACGGCGATTTGAAGAAGAAGGAAGAGCCTCACGAGTAGTTCCTAATCGACCGTTAGTACCTGATGATCGGGGCAGGAAGGCTCGACGCATTCGTAGATGCGGCTGACGAGGTCCATGCCGTGGGTGGCGAGGAACGGGAGGATGCCGTACATGCGTTCCTGGAGGTGCCGGCGGGGGTATACGAGGTCGTGCAAATACTGCGCGTCGGCCGTGGCGCGGGTGTCGCGGCGCAACGCTTCACGGGCCGTTTTCCGCTCCATTTTGCCGATCTGATAAAGCACCTTGGAGCGGCTCTTTTCGAAGGTCTTTTCCAGGCCGGGATCGAAGCCATGGATAGACGCCGCGAGCTTGTTAAGCTCGGCGTTGACGGCGGCGAGAGAAGCTCCGAACTGGCTCGTCAGCCCTTCGGGGACGAGGCGGCGAGCCATTTTTTCGCGGAGATCGATATCGGGGACGGCGATGTCTTTAAGGCCGATTTCGTAGCGCTTGGTGAGCTTGGCGGCGCGGCGGTCCAAGAGGGTGAACGAGGCGCGGTGAGCGACGACGGGCATGCGACCGAGGAGCGTGCTGTAGAGCGGCTCGCTTTGGGCAAAGTAGGCGAGTTCGGCGGGGCCGCCGAGGTAAGCAACGGTTGGCAGCAGGTAGTCCTGCATGACGGGGCGGAGAATGGCGTTGGGGGAGAGGAGTTCGGGCTTGGCTTGGAGGGCCTGGAGCGTATAGTCGTTAAACAGGGCGCCGTTGCGCTTGAGAACGGTGCGTTTGCCGCCTTCGAGGGTGAAGAAGAGGGAGGCATTGGATTCGAGATGTACTTGGCCGTGATAGCCGGCACCTTCGAGTTCGCGGGTTCGTTCCTGGACGGCGGGGACGAGGTCTTTGGAGAGGCTGAGGGCGCGGCTGAGGAAGGGCGCGGCGATCTGGCGAATGGCGGGGTCGAGCGGATCGAGATAGATCATCCCGTAGGGCTGGAGGAGTTGCTCCACGAACTTGCGGAAGGCGCTGCCGAACGATTCGCCGTCTTTGTAGGCGGACTCGGCGAAAGCGATGGCCTCGGCGGCGAATGGCATACCGGTGAGCGTCTGGCGCAACTGGTCCATGGGTAGATCGCGAAGCGGGATGTTGCCCACGGGACCGTTGGGCGGGTTGACGGAACTGGTCCTGAAGTTAACAGGCTGATGGGCGGCGTTGAAGGCCCAGGACTGGTTAATTTCGGCTAGGTCGTGGTCTTCCGTGGCGAACCAGAAGACGGGGACGGCGCAAATGCCGCGCTGCGAGAGCGTCTGGGCCAGTTTGACCGCGGCGAGGGCTTTGAAAACCGTGTAGAGCGGTCCGCCGAAGAGCCCGACCTGCTGGCCGGTGACGACGGCGACGGAGTTTGGCTGGGCTAATTTGTCGACGGACGGGTTATTGGGGTTCGAATGGCGAAGAGCGGCGGCGAGGGCTGCGCGGCGGTCAGCGGGGTAGACGATCTGCTGGGCGGCTTGGATGTAGGAATCGGGATCGTAAGGGTTATGCGGGTAAAAGCGCTCGACCCGGTCGAATCTATATAGCAGGTCGGCAAAGAGGCGCGAGGCTCCCGGGAGTTCGGTGTGGCGTATACAGTGTTGTTCCATCCAATATTGCTCGAACGGGGGTCCGTCTAGTACAGGCTATCAGATGAAGGTTACGATTCAGCGGGCTCATCTATCTGTTAACGTCAGAGTGATGATCGATGAGACCACTTTTCGGGGAGCCGCCGACTCGGCGCTGGAGATGTTGTTTAAGGCGCTGACGCGCGCGGGCGATCGCTTCGACATTGATGCCGACATGAATAATGGGGCTTTAACGGTCGAATTTGAAGATTCGCCGGCGAAGTTTGTGGTCAGTCCGAACACGCCGGTGCGGCAGATTTGGGTGTCGGCGCATTCACGGAGTTTCAAACTGGATTGGAACGAGGAGGCGGGCGCGTTTCTGCTGGGGGATAGCGGGCAGACGCTGGCGGGGTTGATTGGGGAGCACATTAGCACGCAGTTAGGCGAAGAGGTTACGCTCTAGGGTTTCATGGCTGGCGTCTACATTTCCTGGCCTTTTTGCGCGCAAAAATGCACGTATTGCAATTTTGCGTCAGGGGTGTTTCCGCGGGAGTTGGAGGCTTCCTACGCGGAGCGTTTGGCGTCTGAGATTGGGTCTTGTGAATGGCCGTTTGTGCCGGAAACGGTTTATTTGGGTGGCGGCACGCCGAGCCAGATGGATGTTTCTGTTTTGGGGGGATTATTGGCGGCAGTACCAGGGGCACCCTGGGTGGAGGCGACGATGGAGGCGGCTCCCGGGACGTTCGATGCGGCGAAGATCGCCGGTTGGCGGTCGGCGGGGATTAACCGGGTTAGCTTGGGCGTGCAGTCGTTTATCGATTCCGAGTTGCGGCGGACCGGCCGGAAGCATACGGCCGCCATTGTCGCGGCGGATGCGGCGAATCTGCGGGCTGGGGGAATTGACGATTTCAATCTCGATCTGATTGCCGGATTGGCCGGACAGACTTTGGAGAGTTGGGAGTTGTCCTTGGACGCGGCGCTTGCGTTGGATCCGCCGCATGTTTCGATCTACATGCTGGAGGTGGATGAAGACAGCCGCCTGGGGCTGGAGATTTTGAATAACGGCGGGCGTTATGGGGCGCGGGAAATCCCCGATGACGAGGCAATTACTGCGATGTATGAGCGGGCGGCGGAGCGGCTGGCGGGGCAGGGAATTCAGCGTTACGAGATTTCGAACTTTGCGCGGCCGGAGCGGGAGTCGCGCCACAACTTGAAGTATTGGCGACTGGAGCCGTATCTGGGGTTTGGGGCGGATGCGCATTCGTTTGCGTTTGGGCAGCGATGGCGGAATGTGGAAATGGCGGCGGATTATGTTTCGGCGGGGACGGCGAGGGCTTCGTCATCGCATGCAAACCCGGCCGAAGAACGGTTTTTTGTGGGGCTGCGGTTGAGCGAGGGCATTACACCGACAGCGGCGGAGTGGGCTTCCCATGGGTCTGTTATTGATCGGTTTTTGGCGGACGGATTGCTGGAGCGGGATGCAAAGTATTTACGGCTGACATCTCGCGGTATTCTGCTTTCTAACGAAGTTTTTCAGGAGTTTTTGACGGCATGACCTTTATTGACTTGCGAAGCGACACGGTGACGCGGCCGACGGCGGCGATGCGGCGGGCGATGGCGGAGGCGGAAGTTGGGGACGATGTTTACGGGGAAGACCCGACCATTAACTTGCTGGAAGAGCGGGCGGCCGCGGTGTGTGGGAAGGAGGCCTCGCTGTTTGTGCCGACGGGGACGATGGGGAATACGATCGGCGTCAAGGTGCATACCGAGCATGGGCAGGAGGTGATTTGCGAGTCGCGGGCGCACGTTTTGAACTATGAGTTGTCGATGATGGCGTGGTTTGCGGGGTGTCTGACACGGACGGTGGCTGCTGAGGATGGAATTTTGTCGTGGCGGAATATTCACGCGGAGATCCGGCCGTTGGGGCCCCATGCGGCGCCGACGGGGCTGATTGAAGTTGAGAATACGCACAATATGGCGGGGGGGACGGTTTACCCGTTGGACACATTGCGAGAGATATGCGAGGAGTCGCATAAATTGGGTTTGCCGGTTCATATGGACGGAGCGCGGGTGTTTAACGCGGCGGTGGCGCTGGGAGTGCCGGTGCGCGAGGTAGTCGGACCCGTGGATACCGTGACGTTTTGTTTGTCGAAGGGATTGGGGGCGCCGGCGGGGTCAATGCTCTGCGGACCGCGGGTGTTGATGGACAAGGGACGGCTGTTGCGGAAGCGGTTGGGCGGCGGGATGAGACAGGCGGGAGTTTTGGCGGCGGCGGGGTTGATTGCGTTGGAGGAAATGCCGTCACGACTTGGCGAGGATCATGCGAATGCCCGATTGATGGCGGAAGGATTGGGGGCAATTCCGGGGGTGCGCGTGGAGCGGGTTCCGGCGACGAATATATTGTTCTTCGATGTTGCGGAGACGGGATATTCCGGGACTACTTTCAGTGCAAAGTTGAAGGAGCGAGGGGTGTTGATGAATGCGGCATCCGGGGCGTCGCGACTGCGGCTGCTGACGCACTTCGACGTGGACCGGGCGGCTTGTTTGCGGGCGGTGGAGGTCGTGCGGGCGGTGGCTAGCAACGGTCCTTTGTGATCTCCGCCGAGTAGAAATGGGTTGTGGATTAGTTCGACGCTCTGCGCTTGCTTCTTGCGCCTTTTTCGGAGTGCGCACGCCGTTTTACCATTTCCGCGGCTTCAGCTTCGGAAATAGCTGCTGGTCTGGCTCTTCCGCTGTCAGTCAATTGCCACCTACGATCCGGGAATTTGATAACCAGTGATGCGTGCGCAAGCGTCCGAAGCGCGCAATTTGCCTCGAACTCATATGGCGCCCTCATCTTTCTAGCTCGAAGTCCAGGTATCGAGTCAACGACGTGCCGAACTCGGTCAATAATTGCCGCCGTTTCCAACGGAATCCCGTCTTCGCGAAAAAGGCGAAGACGCTCGGCAAGAACAGTTTCGTGGCAGCGGTTACTCTCGGCTTGCGCTTCGACCGAGTATACCGTGCGACGGTAAGGCCGCTGCCTAGCGCGTCATGATTTCATCCTCAAGACAGGAGATGATAAGGAGTTCGCAGCCAGTGTCGGACGTCAGAAATTCGTGATCGGTGCCGGGGAGGGCCTTTTCATAGTCGCCGGCGAAGATGTGGAGACTGCCGCCGAGACGGACGTCGCCGGATAAGACCAGACATTGCTCCATCTTCGTGTGGTGATGGGGCGGGTACTTGGCGCCGGGCGTCAAACGGAGAAGCGACGTGGCCATTCTCGTCTCTTTTTCCAGGTGCAGAATCTTGGTGGTGACGCCCGGGTAGCCGGTCTCCTGCCACCGCCCGTTGCCGGCGCGGAGGACATGCACCCCGGGTTCGGGCTCTTCAAAGCCTTGCAACTTCGACTTCGTCGCGCTGGCCATTAAGCGACTCTTAAGGCTGGGGCGAATGGCGGGCAAGGGGGCGGCCGCTACAAGATCCTCGATAATGGATTCGAGCTCCTGGACGGCGGCTGTGGCCGCGGGGTCGCCGGCGGCGAGCAGGCGTTCGAAGGCGTCGCGGTCTTCGCCAACGATTGAACCCGAAGCATACAAGGCGGCTTGGTAGCTAATTTCCGGCATGTTCGAGTTCCTCTTTTAATTTGAGCATGCCGAGACGAATGCGAGTTTTCACCGTCCCTAACGGCACGCCAGTATGGGCGGCAACTTCGGAATGACTCAAGCCTTCCCAGAAGGCCAACGCGATCATGTTGCGCTGCTCTTCGGGCAGGATGGACATGGCTTGGCGGAGCCGGTACTGCCGCTCGGTGGCGGCAAGAACCGCTTCTGGGCCTTCCTCGGGCGAGATGTATTCAACACGGCCGGGCGGATCGGGCGCGAGGAAACGGCGGCGGGATTGGAGCGTCCGCCAACGGTCAAGCGCGCGGCTGCGGGCCATCATGCCCACCCAGGAAGTGACGGTGCAGCGGTCCGAGTCGTAGCTAGCGGCAAGACGCCAAACCTGTTGAAAGACATCAAGGGTAATTTCCTCGGCTTCCTCGGGTTCGCGAAGAATCCGCAGAGCGATTGCGTTCACGTAGCGGCTGGCCCCATCGTAGAAATCGGAGAGGGCGCCGGAGTCTCCGGCCGCAATTCGCATTACGAGCAGAGACCACCTGTCGGACCCGAGCGCAGTCGCCCTGTTCGACAATACGCGCGACGCTCCGCTGGCGGATTCACTCATTCGGAAAAAACTTACAATCTAGTCCTTGAGGGTCTCCATGTACGCTACCATATTGGCCATCTCGGTGTGATCGAAATTGTAAGGGGGCATGATGGTCCCCGGTGAGAGCTTTTGAGGGTCCAGGAAGTGGGTTTCGAGCCAGGCACGCTCCCGGCGTTTAGCGACGCCATTGAGAGGGGGGCCGGACTTGCCGCCGGCGCCGTTAATATTATGGCAGACGCCGCAGTTGATCTTCATATAAAGCTGCGCGCCACTGACGACGGGGATTGGCGCGGTGGCGATGCCGACGACGCTTTCGTCGTCTAATTTGCGCATGAACGCGGCGAGCTGGCGGAGTTGGATGTCTTTCAGTCCGGAGTTGGCGGCGTTCTTCTTGAAGTGGGCGACAAGGGCGTCGCGTTCTTCGTGGACGGCGATGTCGGCGAGATTCGGACCGGCCTTGTTATCGCCGGGAATGACGCCGTGACACTGCCAACACTGGGCCAGGCGAAAGCTGCCGACAGCGGCGGCTTCTTCGGCGGTGTAGCTCTGCCAGGGCTCTTTGTGAGGCGTGGAACGCATGGCGGCAAGGGTAAGGCCGCCCCACCCGATTCCCGCCAGGAACACGATACCGAAAGCGAAGGTCCGCTGGCGAAGCTTAACGGCGGCCCCGCGATCAAGGAATGGCGTTGCGAATAGCAGACCGACGGCGACACCGGGCAGGACCATGCTGCCGATGATTTCCAGCGGGCCTTCGAAAAACTTCAGCAGTTGGAAGAGGAAGAGGAAGTACCATTCGGGTCTGGGGATATAGGTGGAGTCCGTGGGGTCGGCGATCTTACCGAGTGGGACACGGACCAGTGCGGCGAGCGCGAACAGTATCGAGAACATGATGAAGATGGCCACGGTATCTTTGAAGACCTGACCGGGGAAGAACTTCTTCGTGGGCGTGGTTTCGACGGGTGCCGGGGCAACGCCGTGGCGGCGCACGAGGAAGACGTGGAGCCCGATTAGCAGCATCATTAACGGCGGAAGCAGGAGGACATGGGCGCTGTAAAAACGGGCGAATGTCTGGACGCCGATTTGGCCGTCGTCACTCCCCATGAGATGGAGGATATAGGGACCGGCCAGGGGAGCCTTGGCGGTGATTTGGGTGGTGACGACGGTGCCCCAGTAAGCGCGGTTGTCCCAGGGAAGGAGATAGCCGGTGAGACCGAAGCCGAGGGTGAGCAACAGCAGCACCACGCCGAGCATCCACGTCGCTTCGCGGGGCTTTTTGTAGCTGCCCCAAAGGAATGTCTGAACCATGTGCAGGACGACGACGACGATCATCATGGCGGCGCCCCAGTGATGGAGCCCGCGCATCAGGCGGCCGCCGGTGAGTTCAGTGAGGATAAAGCGGAGGCTAGTATGGGCGTCCGGCGTCGTCGGCGCGTAATTCAACCCCAGCAGAATGCCGGTGACGATCTGAACAAGGAAGCAGAACATGGCGACGCTGCCGAGCACTTGATGCCAGCCGCTGGACCCGGGAATTTCTTCGTAGAGAAAGTGCTTGACGCCGGAGACGGCGCCGGTGCGGTCCTCGACCCATTCCAAGACGTTATTGAGCACGGTTAGCCCTCCGCCGATTGCTTCACTTCGCCGAGCATCACTTTGATGCCGTCGACACGAACGTCAAAGCGGTCGAGTGAGCGCGGAGCGGGGCCGCCGAGCACCTTTCCTTCCGTACTGAACGACGAAGTGTGGCACGGGCAGACGAATGCTTTGTCGCCCGCATTCCAACTCACCGCGCAGCCGAGGTGGGTACAGACGGGGGAGAAGGCGACGACTTCTTTTTCGCCAGTCTTGACAACCCAGGCGGCGGCTTTCTCCGTCACCAGTTTCCAGCCGTCGCGGCGGACGCGTTGGAAGATAATCTGTTCGGGCTGATTGACATTCAGCTTCGTCAAATCCGCCGCCTCAATCCAGCTTTGGCGCTTCTTTTCCCGGGCGGGGACAAGCAAGTAGCCCAATGCCGGGATTCCTAGGGCGGCGGTGATGGCTCCCATCATTGCAGTTATGGAGCCGACGAGGAACCCTCGACGTTGTTCGATCTTTTCTTCTACCATTCGTTTTGTATTGTAGGGGCGATTCTCGCGGTCTGAACGTTACGGAGTGTTAATTTAGACGTTTCCGGAGACGGTCAGCTACTTCTTTCGCACTTGTTACGAGGTTTTGATTTTCCTGTGGGTCGTGTTGGAGGTCGAAGAGCATTGTTTCCCCGTTGTAACCCTCTATTAGTTTGTGACGGCCATCCCAGACGAGGCGCCATTCTTCGAGGGCGGAGTGGAGGATTTCACGGTGTTTTTGGGTCTTGCCAGTGAGGACAGGACGGAGGGATTGGGCTTCCATTTGGGGGAGTTTGTCGAGGCCGGCGTAGTCGAGGAAAGTGGCGGCGACGTCGATAAGGGACGCCAGGGCATTGGTTTGCTCGTTATTCCTGACATCAAGCCCGGCAACGATCAGGGGGATACCGGCGGAGGCCTGATACGGAACGTGCTTGCCCCAACGGTTGTGGTCGCCGAGCATTTCACCGTGGTCGGAGGAGAAGACGATGAGGGTATTTTCGAGTTCGCCGCGTTGCTTTACGGTCTCAATGATCTCGCCAATACGCTTATCGATGTTTTCGCACATGGCGGTGTAGTTTTGACGGATTTTGGTGTGGGTGGCGGCGTCGAATTCGGTGTTTTTGTTGGGCTGCGGGTACTGGCGATTGCGGGCTGTTTTGTCCATGGATTCGGTGATGTCCATTGGGTTGTGGGGGCCGGTGAAGTTGACGACAAGATGCCAGGGTTTTTTCATCGGGGCTTTTTGCAGCAGGGTTTTGGCGTTCTCGGCTATCCAGTTATCGCAGTAGGCGTCGTCGGGCAGGGGGGTGGTATGCGTGGCGTCGTATTTGCGGCGTTTCTTGAAGTCTTCGACGTGTATGGCGGCGAGATTTCGCTGGTGGAGCATGGCCATGTAGGGATCTTTGGGAGTCTCGGCGCCGCTGCGGACGGCGTCGCCTTTGCCGGCGTTGTCGATGGCCGCCGAGAAACCCCATTGGTTGGTTAAGCGGCTGCCATCCAGGCCCCAGTCGAGGGTTTTCTTGTGGAGGTCGATTTTGCCGCAAGCCATGGTGTGGTAGCCGGCCTTTTTCAGGCTTTGATAGTAGGTTGGTTGTTCCAGGGGAAAGTCGTGTTGGTTGGATGGGACGCCGGCGTTCTTGTACTCGCGGCCGGTGGCGAGGCAGGCGCGGCTGGGTGCGCACAAGGGAGAGGCGCAGAGAACTTTGTTGAAACGCATGCCGCGCCGGGCGAGGGCTTGGATGTTGGGCAGATTGACCCGAATTTGCGCGTTGCCGGGGAGCCAGTCGGGACGCCATTGGTCGGGGAGCAGAAAGAGGAAGTTGGGTCGTTTGCGTTGGGCGTTGACGGCGAGGGCCGCCGCCGTGGAGAGGAAGGTCCGGCGGGAGGGCATGGGCTTTATTTCTCCACAAAGAAATATCCGGCAATCAACGCGTCAATGCCGGATGAATAGAAACTTCGCACCGCATCGCGCGGCGTACAGACCAGCGGATCGCCAAACAGGTTGAAACTCGTATTGTATAACACCGGCATCCCGAACACTTCCGCCGCCTTATGCAGCAGACGCCAGTACAGCGGATTATCTTCTTCGGCCACAGTATGCACGCGCACCGTGTCATCGCCCAGAATCGCGCTGGCGAACTTGTCCCGGTGCGCCGGCCGCACGCGGCCCGCCGTCGCCAAATATCGCGCATTAGGCCCGACCTCAAAATACTCCGCGGCCAATTCCACCGGCACCGACGCCGCGAACTTCCGGAACGGCTCCCGATGCTTAATGAAGACGTTCAAATTCTCCGTCGAATACGGATTCACCGGACTCGCCAAAATGCTGCGGTTGCCCAGCGCCCGCGAGCCGAACTCCATCCGCCCCTGCATCCATGCCACAATCCGGTCCCGCTTCAATTGATCGATTGCCGTGGCCAGAATCGCGTCCGTTGTCAGCAGCGTCTGGAACCGCAGTTTGCAGTTCTCAAATGAGCGTTTGATCTCCTCGCTCGTATATTCCGGACCGAGGCAGAAGTTGCCCAAATGCATCCGCTCCGGCCGTCCCAACACTTGATGCCAGGCGATGCAGAGCGCGCCAAATGCCGTCCCCGCGTTGTCCGCCGAAGGCTGTACATACACGTTTTTAAATTGCCCCGAACGCTCCAACGCCGCCACCAGCAACGCGTTCAAAAACACGCCCCCGCCCAGGCACAGGTTCTCGCCCGTCCCCGCCAGCCGCAATACAATTTTCTCCACGGTGGCCTGCAATGAAGCGGCCACGTCCGCCGCCAGTTTCTCCGGCACCGGCACGCCATCGGCCAACCCCAGTCCCTGATAAAACCGCGTGCTGAACCCGCCGCGCGAGATCCGCTCGCCATCGAAAAAGCGCCGGTCCGTGTGATTCGCCCAATCGCCGTCCAGTGGGAAGATCTGTTCAAACAACGGCGCGTAAACCGGCGCGCCGGAGGCCGACAGCCATTGCACTTTGTGTTCTTCCGCATCGGAATCGAAGCCCATCAGCTCCGTCACGCGGCTGTACAAGTCACCAATCGAATCCGGATAATAAAGCTCCTTGTCCAGGTTCAACTTCGTGCCTTGGGCCGTCCACCGTGCGCCGCAGCGGAAGTCGCCATTCCGGTCCAAGGTCAGAACCGTCGCCTGGTCAAATCCCGAAAGATAATACGCCGCCGCGGCATGGGCGGTGTGATGCTCCGCCGCCACTACGCGCGCCCGGGGGAACTGGGTGCGCAATTCCAAATGCAGTTCGGACTCCGATGAAAACGGCCGCGCGATGGCCACGATGTCCACCGTCTCCGGCCTCGCTTTCGCCAGTTCCAGACAGGTGCGAATGGCCTCCATGGGCAGCACGCCAGGCGCGAGATTGCGCGCCACTTTCTTCTGTTCCACCGCCGCCAGCAGTTGGCCATCCCGCGCAATAGCGGCGGCGGCATTGCGCCCCAACCCGCCCAAGCCTAGGATGATCACCGCGCCACCGCCCGCAATCTCGCGATCGCCCGATCCCGCCCCGCCGCCGTGAACAGATGGAACGCCGATGGCCCCACCGCCTGCCCGGTCAACGCCGCGCGCGATCCATTGATCAGCACGCCCGCTTTCACGCCCCGCTCCGCCGCCAACGCTCGCAAATGGGCCTCCACGGCGGCTTCACTGAACTCCGGATCCGCAGCCAGTCGCTCCCCCAACTCTCCCAGAAACGCTCGCGCGCCTGGCACTTCCAACTTCTCAAGCGCCGCCGGCTCAATCCCAAAGTCATCGGAGAAATACGGCCGGCCCTTCACCGCGAAATCCAAAAGCGTCGTATACCGCGCCCGAATCAGATCCACCACGCTCGCAAAATGTGCCGTGTCATCGGGGATCGAATAACCCGCCGCCTGCAAAACGGCAGTCACTCCAGGCATAATCTCCTCGACCGGCAGCGATCGCAAATGCTGCGAGTTCAACCACAGCGCCTTCGGGTCAATGGGATCTTCCTCCGTAAAATTCACCACCGAGTTCGAACGATTGATCCCCTCAAAGCTGAAAATGTCGATAATCTCCTGACGCGTCATCTGTTCGCGATTGTCCTTAGGCGACCATCCCAGCAGGCACAAGAAGTTCACGTAGCTATGCGGCAGGAAGCCCGCGTCGCGATACGTTGTCACCGATACCACCGGTCCATGTTTGCGCTTGGAAAGTTTAGCGCCGTCGGGCGCAATCAGCAGCGGCAAGTGCGCGAATTGCGGTACTGCGGCCCCCAGCGCCTCAAAAATGAGAACATGCTTGAACGTGTTCGTCAGATGGTCCTGGCCGCGGATAATATGGCTGATGCGCAGATCGGCGTCGTCGGCGCACGATGCCAAATGATACGTTGGCATCCCGTTGGAACGTAGCAGGGCGAAGTCCTCAATGTCGTCGCAGGATTTTGACTGGTCCCCATAAACGCTGTCCTTAAACGTGACCGCGCATCCCGTCCCCCTTGGCACCAGGAAACGGATTACGAATGGCTCGCCCGCCGCCGCGCGCCCGTCGGACTCGGATTTCGACATCTCACGCTGCTCGGGATTCCCGCTCCACGCCTGCCCATCGTGGACCTTCTCTTCCATAGAAGTATCGGCTGGCGTAAAGTCCCGATAGGCAAAGTTTTTCTCTAAAATGGCGTTCGCCGCCGCGCGGTGCAATTCCAGCCGTTCCGACTGCCGGTAGAACTCATCCCAGGAAAGATCCAGCCAGCGCAGACCGTCGAAAATCGAGTCAATCGACGCCTGCGTGTTTCGTTCCACGTCGGTGTCGTCCAACCGCAGGATCATCGTGCCGCCGTTACGGCGCGCATAAAGCCAGTTAAAAATGAAGGTCCGGGCGGAACCGATGTGCAGGTAGCCGGTGGGAGAGGGGGCGAAACGTACGCGAAGCATCCAGTTTCAGGATAACTTGCGCCACAAGGCGCGCAGTTCTTCGATCGTCATCTGTTCTGCGCGCAACGTGCGCTCCGCCATGTGTTCCCAATCCGCCATGGGATAAATACCGTTCAAATTATTCCGCAGATTCTTCCGCTTCTGGCGGAACGCGTGGGCTGCGAACTTTAGGAACGCGTCCAGATCGGTGGGAACTTCCGGTCTGCTGGTCAATAGAATGACGGAAGAGTCCACCCGGGGCGGCGGCCGGAACGCTTCCGGGGGGACATGAACCACATGCTCCGTCTCCGCCCAGCTTTGCGTGACAACGCTCAAGTAGCCATAGTCGCGCGTCTTTGGCTTGGCGATGACGCGGTCCGCCACTTCTTTTTGAATTAGCAGCGTTGATGTCCGGATCGCCGTTCGCGCTTTCCGAATGCGATCCAGAATCGGCGACGTAATGTAGTAAGGCAGGTTGCCGGCCAACGACGCCGGACCCCATTGGGCCAAATCGGTCGTGAGCACATCGGACTGATGAACCCTCAAATTCGGATGCGCTGGAAAGCGGCGTGCCAGGCGTTCCACCATATCCGGGTCCACTTCAATCGCATGGACCTGCGCGCCGGACGCGAGCAGGAACTCCGTTAGCGCCCCCTGCCCCGGTCCGATTTCCACGATGACTTGCGGCGAACTCGCGCACACGCTAGCAGCGATCTGTTCCAGGATCGGGCGGCTGGCGAGAAAATGCTGGCCCAGGCGTTTTCCCAGAGGCTAGCCTTTAACCTCGATATGGCTGCGGCGCAGCGTAATGCGAATCGTGTCCGAAGCCGGTTGACCGAAGAAACTCGCCGGCCGGAAGCTCATAAAGAGGAGGCTGTTTTCTACGGCCTTGCGCATCTCCGGATTCTTCCGCCAGTGGCCCGTATCCCCGGCGGGAACGGCGTAGTCGATCACGCGCCCGTTTGTGTCAACACGCACGTCCAACGTGACGTTATCGAAATTGCCGCCAAACGGCGAGAGCCCGTACACTTCCGCCGATTGATACCACGCCGTCGGCACATCCGCCGTAGCCGGCCCCTGCAGGGCAAAGGTCGGCATCAACGCGCAGAAAAGGAAGCAAGCCGAAACCAGTCCGCCGGCGGTTGGAATCGCCACCGGCCGCCATAAATTGTTCGTAAACAGCCGCACCCGGCTACTCCATCCGTCCAGGCGAGTGGCGAGATTCACCCGCGAATTCCGCCGCGCCAGCTCTTTCGAAGCCAGCACGCGCAAGTTCACCGCCAAATTCACGGGAACCGGCCGAACCTGCAAACCGCGCAGCGCCCGCCGCTGGTGGCGCGTGCGGAGAGCGAAGTCGGAACAGCGCGGGCAGTTGCCTTGATGAACGGCCAGTTGTTCGCGGAACGCCGTGTCGACACACGAGTCCGCCAGGTCTTCGCACCAGTATTCGAATGTTTGGCAATCAACGGGCCGCATCATTTCGAAGCTCCTGCAATTAGCCCCAAGCCACCGCTGGCCGATTGGGGATCCATCTGCGCGGCTAGAACGCGCCGGAGCGATTCACGGCCACGCAGGATCCGCGATTTGACAGTACCGAGAGAGATTTGAAGGACATCGGCGATCTCCTCGTAGCTGAGATCTTCAAGGTCTCGGAGGACGACAGCGGAGCGGAAATCGGCGTTGATTTCGCGCAGGGAGGATTCGATGAGCAGGTGCCGCTCCTCGTTCAGGGCAAGCTCGTAGGGATCGCGAGCCGGGTCGGAAATGGAGTCCAGCCACGGGCGGGAAGCCTGGTCCGCGTCATCAAGGCCCACTTCCTGACGCCGATGCCTGCTAAACCATCGCCGCTGATTATAGGCTTCGTTGACGGCGATACGGTAGATCCAGGTCTTCAGCGTGCTCTGTCCGCGAAAGTGATCGATGGAGCGAAACACTTTCAGGAACACTTCCTGGACGACGTCGGCGGCGTCGGCCGGATCGTTGATCAACCGGTAGCAAAGGTTATAGATAGGCTGTTGAAAGCGGGCGATCAGCGTTTCGTACGCCTCTTCGTCGCAAGACTTCAGACGTTCCACCAGGTGGGCATCGAGTGAGGCCGCCGCGCCCTGATTGTCCGCCAGGTGGTTTTCGTCCAACCGCACTGTAATGAGCGTTTCGGCCATAGTGCGCATCCCCGTTTATGATCTTACGCTAGCACATCGGGCCAGCGGGTATTTCTGAAGGATTGGACGCCACGCGCTGTAAAAAGTTCCCGGTGTCCATTCCTTGTGCAGTTTCCCTTCAAAAGCGCCGATAATAAACCAGGATGCTTTCGAACGAAGCCGCGCGGCCCGAACGCGCGCCGGCTAATGAACCCGGCGGCCTGACATTGGTGCCCCATTGGCAATTCTCGCTGGCGATCTTTCGCTTGCTGTTGGGCGTCTTCTGCTCTGTGCTTGCCTTCGCCGCCACGGGCACACTAGCCCGAAACAGCTTCGGGCTGTGGATCGCGTACACCATTTACGCGCTCGCCGCCGTTTTCGGCCACAGTCTCGAACGCCGCGGCTATATGCTTCTCAGTCTGCTCGTCGATACGGTTTTCTTCCTTATCTGCACCGCGCTTCCGCTCGAATACAACACCGGCATCAGCTCGCTCTTTTATCTTTTTATCCTTATGTCGGCGGCCCTGCTGCATACGCCCCGCGAAATTTTCGCGGTCGTGCTGGCTACCACAATTTTTCTGTTCCTCGCCCGGCCCGCCGAAAACGTCGTTCTCTCGCCCGGCGTCCTGCTCTCGGGGACGGCGGTGACCGTAATGGCCCTGCAACGCCAGGCGCTGCAGGTTCGTCTGCGCGCCGCCGCCCGCCAGGCAATTATGTTCCGCTCGGAGGCCGAGCACGCCCGGGAAGCCGAACGCCAGCGCATCGCCCACGATTTTCACGACGGCCCGCTGCAGTGCTTTGTCGGCTTTCAAATGCGGCTGCAAGTCCTGCGTAAAATGATGGATCGGGACGCCGTCAAAGCCGTCGCGGAACTCGAAGAGATTCAGCAATTGGCCCGCGATCAGGGCGAGGAAATCCGCCAGTTTGTCCGCAGCATGAGACCGCCGGAGATCGATGGCGCCGGCCTTGTCCCCTCCATCAAGAAGCTGGTGGAAAGTTTTGAACGGGACTCCGGCATCATTTGCACATTCGTCGGCAGCAATACCCGCGTTTCGCCCAACGCCGATGCCGCTACCGAAATCCTGCAAATCGTCCGCGAAGGCCTGCACAACGTGCAAAAGCACTCGCGCGCCAAGCATGTCACGGTGGGCGTGGGCCGCGACGAGGACACATTTGAACTTTCGCTCGAAGACGACGGCAAGGGCTTCGCCTTTGCCGGGGCCTATTCGCTGGACGAATTGGATCTGTTGAAACGTGGCCCGGTGACCATCCGCTCCCGCGTCCGCAACCTGCAAGGCGAAATGCTCCTCGATTCCGAACCCGGGCTTCGCGCGGCGCTGAAGATTCGTATCCCGCTATGATCCTTTTATGAAGTGGTGGTTTGTCCTCCGCCCCGAATCCGATCCGCCGCTTCGGCGGATCGGGCGGAAGCTGTCTCAGGGTGTCGATTTCCTCAGCTAAAACGTTGATGACGGAGGCGTGATGATCCTGGTTGGCTTGGATTTGCTCGATTCGCCCGGCCAGGTCTTTGTGTGTAGCGAGAACCTCTCGAAGTCTGACGAGGCTCGGACAATCAGGACACTCATCCGCACAGCGCGTGTGCTTTTCAGCACAGCGGAAAGCATTGCAACTCCAGGTTCGGTGAATGCGTAGGGCATGTATCGACGTCCGCCCCAACTTGAGATCACACTTTGTGATCTCAAGTGCTGAAATTCCTCCGCGGTAAGTTGAACCATGAAATCCTTAGGGAATTGATCGGGATTGCGTCTGACGGCCTGGATCACAGCTCGGGTCTCGACTTGGTATAGCGCGGCCAGATCCGCGTCAATCATCACTTTCAATCCGCGAACAATATAAATCCGGTGCTCAATGAGCTCAATCGCAACCACCGGGGACTCTGTTCTCGAATGCTTCTTTGTCATCGATAAAATTCAGTTTGTGTCCCTTAAGCCTATCATTTGGAAAGGAAACGTGAACCTCATTGAACCTCGCTCGCGCAACACTGAAGATCCGCATCCCGCTATGATCCATGTATGAAATGGTGGGTAGGCTTGGCCAGCCTTTTCCTCGCTGGCTGTGCCAGATATTCCGACTTTCGACTCCCCGCGGCGGGCGGTGAGCCTCGAAACGTCCAGTGGCAATGGCGTCCGGAACCGGATCCTGTTCTCATTCGCGGCGCGGCTGGGGATTTTGACGGTGTGGACGCGCTGAATCCGTCCATCGCAAGAACCGCCGCAGGCTACATAAATCTCTATTCCGGCTGGGACGGCAAAGTGTGGCGAACCGGCCTGGCCACTTCGAAAGACGGTGTTTCCTGGGAGAAAAAAGGCCAGATCCTTCAGCCCGGTCCCGCCGCCTGGGAAGGTGGCTACATCGCCGCCAACGGCGCTGTTCACGAAGAGAACTACTATTATCAGGCTGGAAACCCGCCTCAAATCGGGCTGGCCCGATCGCTAAAGAACAAACTTCCCGAGCCCGTGCTGACTACCGGCCCGCGCGGCAGTTGGGACGAACGCGGCGTCGCTGACCCCTTCATCTTAAGAGCCGGCGGCAGACTTTACATGTTCTATCTCGGCCAGGACCGCGCCCGCCGCCAGCGTCTCGGCGTAGCCGAATCGGTGGACGGTGCGGAATGGACCAAAAGCCTGAAAAATCCAATCCTCGAGATCGGCGCTCCCGGCGCATTCGACGAAAATGGCCTCGGAGAACCTGCCGTTTGGCCGCAATTCGGCAAATGGTGGATGCTTTACACGGGCCGGGATAAAAAAGAGTGGCGCAGAATCGGTTTGGCCGTGTCGAACGATGGGATTAGTTGGAGGAGAGTTGGGGAGAAAGCGCTGCTGGATGTAGGGGAGGGCTGGAATTCGAGAGTGGTATGCGACCCGGAAATCGAAATGCGGAACGATGGAACGGTAAGAGTTTGGTTTGGAGGGGGCGATCGGCCGGAGCCTGCCGAGAATCTGCATGGGCAAATTGGAGTCGGCGTACTCCGGCCGGAGCCGGTTACAAATTAGCGCGTCGGCCCGAAGAAAGCCACGACCCCCAACGTCAGCGTGTCCTGGTTCTTCCACACGGCCAACGTGTTGCCGCGGTCAAAGTACGGCTTGTCGGACCAGTCACGGCGATACTCAAGCCGTGCCAGCAAACCTTCCACCCACTTATATTCGCCCGTCACCGTAAAGCTGTTCAACTTCTGCGTCTGTCCGGTGATGAAGCCATCGCGATCGTTGTAGTGCTCATAACGGATGGCGAGCGCGGTCTTTTCCGTCGTCTGAAAACGGCTGGACAAGCCCAATGCCACCCAGGTCGCATCGCCGTTGGCCACTTTGTTTTCCTTGCCGTAGTCGAAGTTCACGTAGAAGCTCGCCTTGTCGTTCGGGTTCAGATTGATCACCGTGTCGAAGAAGTTGCGCTTCCCTTGGTTAGTGTCGTTCTTCTCCGGACCCGTGTAGTAGTTGTTGAACCAACTGAACTTCTTGTTCGGCGTAAAGGCCGTTGTGAAACCAAACGTTTTGCCGGAGTTGTTATCCTCCACGTTGTTCCAGCCGTTGACAACCTGCAGCCCGACCGCGAACTTGTCGTTCAGCGGTTTGCTGATGCGCAGCCCCATATGGTAGTACGGTCCGTTGGTGTAGAGATACCCGCGGCCATAGTTCCAAGTAAGGTTATTTTCCGTTAATTCCGCTCCGGCGGAGGTGTAGAACTTACCGAAATCGATCTGCAAGCCCCCCGCGTCCTTCGGTTTGAAAGTGACGTACGCTTGCGGAATGTAGCGAACCACATCGGTAGTGGCCGGATCGGTGGCATGGAAGATCTCCCAAGCGCGACCAAAGCCCAGGTCCAGCTTAAACCCCACGGGATCCGCGTCATGCTCCAGGGTGAACTTGGTCATATTCAGCGAAAACTGATTGGCTTTCACTTCGAAATTGCGCAGGTTATTATTGCGGCTGGCGGGATGGTTCGCGTTGAAGCTGTAGTAGCCGTCGATCAAACCGCTGAATTTAATCCCACCCGCCGACCACACGGTCGGATCGACCGGCGCTGCCGGGGGCGTAGTTTGCGCTTGCGCCATCACGGCGCCGTCAAGGCATAGGGCGGTTATTGCGACGCGGAAAAACGTCGGAGTTTTCATCTACCTGATCTCCATTTTGGGTTCGTTATTTGCTTTAAGCGGCTTGCGAAAAGAAGGTATCGACGGGGGACCTTAGAATGCAGTCTACGGGGCAAGCGCCGATGAGCGCCAATCAATAATTTCAATCAGATCCATACGGAGAAGGGCCAATAGATAAATTGGATAGGCTGGATAGGAAAGATTGACTTCCGTTGGGCCTTAGGAGCGTAGATGATAACTATCACACGCCCCGTCCGCGTAGTCCGCTCCGTCGCGAGACAGCCCTAGAGGAGAGTCATGAAAAGAATTCTTTCGATATTGTTCCTGTCGGCCTTGGCCGCGGCGCACCTATTGGGGCAAGCCGCCACTCCCAGCCCGACAGCCGCCCTGGAAGCGGCGATTAAGTCGGCGCAAATGAACGCCGACAATGCGTGGATGCTGACTAGCTGCGCACTGGTTTTATTGATGACCGGCCCGGGCCTGGCGCTGTTTTACGGCGGCCTGGTCCGGCGTAAGAATGTCCTGGGTACCATGATGCAGAGCTTTGTCCTAATGATGATCGGTACCGTTCTATGGGCACTTATCGGCTACAGCCTGAGCTTTGGCGAGGGAAGCCCCTTTATTGGCGATCTGCGGTATCTGTTCCTCGATAAAGTCGGCGGCGAGCCCTATTCCGCCTACGCCGCCACCATTCCGCACCAAACGTTCATGCTTTTCCAGATGATGTTCGCCATCATCACTCCCGCGCTGATCACCGGCGCCTTCGCCGAACGCATGAAATTCAGCGCGATGGTGTTGTTCACCATCCTCTGGTCGCTCGTCGTTTATTACCCCATGGCGCACATGGTGTGGGGCAACGGCGGCTTACTGAACGCCTTCCTCGGCGGCAAGATTCCCTGCCTCGATTTCGCCGGGGGCACGGTTGTCCACATCACTTCCGGTGTCTCCGCTCTCGTCTGTGCGCTGGTCATGGGCAAGCGCAAGGGTTATCCGTCTGAACCCATGAAGCCGCACAGCCTGGTGCTCAGCTTCATCGGCGCCTGTCTCCTGTGGGTCGGCTGGTTTGGCTTCAACGCCGGTAGCGCTCTTTCCGCCGGTACGCTCGCCTCTTCCGCCTTCACCGCTACTCACTTCGGCGCCGCGGCCGCGGCCTGCGGCTGGGTGCTGGCCGAATGGATGCAGCACGGCAAGCCCAGCATCCTCGGCGGTATCTCCGGCGCCGTCGCCGGCCTGGTCGCTATCACTCCCGCATCCGGTTTCGTGAAGCCGATGCCCGCCTTGATCATCGGTTTCCTGGCCGGTGTCTTTTGCTACTACATGGTGGTGAAAGTGAAGAACATGCTCGGGTATGACGACTCCCTCGACGCCTTCGGCGTACACGGCGCCGGCGGCACGCTCGGCGCCTTGCTGACCGGTGTCTTCGCCGTCAGCGAAATCAATCCGGCGTTCAAAGACGCCGCCGGTGCGGCTCTCCCGGTCGGTATGCTGGAAGGGAACGGCGGCCAGTTGATGAATCAAGCGATCGGCGTCGCCATTGCCTGGGTCCTCGCCATCGTCGGAACATTCATTATCCTGAAGGTTGTCGACGCTGTCGTCGGCCTGCGCGTCTCGCCGGAAGAAGAGACCATGGGTCTCGATTTGAGCCAGCATGGCGAAGAAGGGTATAGCCTGGAATCCTAACAGGATTCGAATGGAGAAAACGCGATGAAAAAAATCGAAGCAGTTATTCAACCCTTCAAGCTGGAAGAAGTGAAGGAAGCCCTGAAGGCCATTGGCATCGACGGGATGACGGTCACAGAGGTCCGTGGCCACGGCCGGCAGAAAGGTCACAAGGAGGTTTATCGCGGCCAGGAGTATCAGGTCGACCTCCTTCCCAAGGTCAAGGTAGAGATGGTCGTGGCTTCGGCTCGCGCTGAAGAAGTCATTTCCGCCCTCTCCGCGGCGGCCAAGACAGGCAAGATCGGCGACGGCAAGATCTTTGTCTACGAGGTCGCGGAAGCGATCCGCATTCGCAACGATGAGCGCGGCGAAACAGCCCTCTAACAAAATCTTGCAAGCAATCCGAGAGCGGTTCTTCTCGGACGGGAACCCCGTCACCGTCCTGGCCGAAAGAACCGCTTTAGTTAACAGCGTTCTGCAGTCCGCTTTCCTCGAACACCTGGCATCGGCCTTTCCGAAAGGGATGGCCGTGCTGGCTGTCGGGGGGTATGGCCGCTCGGAGCTTTTCCCGCACTCCGATGTGGACGTATTAGTGCTCGTGGAAAGGGCGCCCTCCGACGAAAAGTCGCGGGACGCTCTTTCCGCGTTTTTACGCACCGGTTGGGACAGCGGCCTCCGCATCAGCCACTCCGTCCACACTGTCGACGAGTGCTGCCAGTATCACTCCACCAACCTCGAATTAACCATCAGTCTTCTCGATCAACGCCTGATCTGCGGTGACGCCGACCTCTACCATACCCTCGCCATTCGCCTCCCCAAATTCATCGCCAGTGAACGCCAGACGCTCCTTCGCCACCTCATCCGCCAAGCCCGCGAGCGCCAGGAAAAGTTCCAAAACACCGTCTATCACCTGGAGCCCAATATCAAGGAAGCCCCCGGCGGTCTCCGCGATCTCCACGTCATCGGCTGGTTAGCGAAACTGCAGGACCCCTCCCGCGAACTCCCCGATTGGCTCGGCGAGCTGACGTCCGAAATCAATTTCCTTTACACCCTTCGCTGCTACCTGCACTTCACCGCCAATCGCGATCAGAACGTCCTCCAGTTCGACGCCCAGGAAGACATTGTCCGCCAGGCGTTCGTTCACGGCATTGACCCGGCCAAGCCGATCGAAGGCTGGATGCGCCTCTACTTTCTTGCCGCCCGCCGCATTCACCGCGCCGCCAGGCAAGCTATCGATGTCAGTGAAAGCCTCATCCCCAGCGGCCTCTTCAGCCAGTTCCGCGAATGGCGCACCCGCCTCTCAACTTCGGAAATTTCCGTCGGCAAGGAGCGCTTGCTGCTCCGCAATCCACAGGCCCTCGAAAGCGATCCCGAACTCGTCCTGCGCCTCATCCTCTTCACCGCGCGCCACGGCCTTGTCCCCGCTACCGACACGGAGCGCCGCGTCACCCGCATCCTCCCGGTAATCGAAAATTACTTCGCCGAACCCCGCCCGCTTTGGAACTATCTCCGCGAAATCTTCGCCCTCCCCCATGCCATGTTGGCACTTCGAACCATGCATGAAACCGGCCTCCTCGGCGCGCTGCTGCCCGAATGGCGCATGATTGAAGGCTTCGTCATTCGCGATTTCTACCATCGCTATACGGTCGATGAACATACGCTGATCGTCGCCGAAAATCTCCTTGCCCTGCGCTCACCCGTCGAAGGGCCGCGCCGCCGCTTCGCCGAACTCCTCACCGAAGTTGACTCCCTTCCACTCCTCGTCTTCGCGATTCTCCTGCACGATATCGGCAAATCCATCGACGGCCCCACGCACGCCCAGGAGTCCGCCCGCCTCGGTGAAACCATCATGGCCCGCATCCGTATGCCCGAGGAGGAGCGGCCCTTCGTGCGCTTTCTCGTCGAGCAGCATCTGGTCCTGTCGTCGATTATGAACTCGCGCGATCTCGATGATCCTGCCACCGCGAAGGACCTTGCCGCCAAAGCCGGCACCGTCGAAAACTTGCGTTATTTGGCCCTTATGACCTACGCCGACATTAGCGGCGTCAACCCCACAGCCATGACCCCTTGGCGTCTCGAACAGCTTTGGCGCGTCTACTCCATCGGCCTCCGCGAACTCACCCGCGAACTCGATACCGACCGTATTCACATCGAAGCCGACGCCCCGGCGAGCGATTTCCTCGAAGGCTTTCCCAGCCGCTATCTGCGCACGCATTCGAAGGAGGAAGTGGAAGCGCACATCGCCCTGGAACAACAGGCCCGCCAGTCCGGCGTCGCCGTCGAACTTACCCGGCAGGGCGGCGTCTGGAAGATGTCGCTGGTGACCCTCGACAAGCCGCGCCTATTCGCCTCCATCGTCGGCGCCCTCAGCGGCTTCGGCATGGATATCGTGAAGGCGGAAGCCTTTTCAAATTCCAAAGGCGAAGTTCTCGACGCGTTCACCTTCGCCGACCCCGACCGCGCGCTGGAACTCAACCCATCCGAAGTCGACCGCCTGCGATACACGATTGAAAAGGCGGCAATGGGGACGCTTGATGTCCGCCCGATGCTCGAACGCCGTGTCCGCCCGCAAGCTAAACCACGAGGCGAGCGCCTCCGCCCGACCATCTATTTCGACAGCGAAGCCTCCAGCCACGCGACGCTGGTAGAGATCGTGGCCGAGGACCGCATCGGCCTCCTCTATGACTTCGCCCGCGTCTTCGCCGAGTGCCACTGTAATATCGAAGTCGTGCTGATCGACACCGAAGCCCACAAGGCGCTTGATGTGTTCTATTTGACCACCGAAGGCCGGAAGCTTACCGATAATGAGCAGTTCGTGCTGGAGGACCGCCTGCGCGTGGCTTGCTTGGCGTAGTTACGGGATAATGGAATCGTGGATTACGCCAAGGGGTATTTACAGCGAGACGAACTCGATAAAGCCGTCAGCGCGGTAATCCCGCTGCTCGGCCCCGATGTCGAACGGCTTCGCTACACGGTAGACGAAGACTGGAGTGGCGACCCGGCCCTTTTCTTCAAAATCGTCCTTTCTGAGGAAGCTCGCCGCGATGATCGGCTGCTTGCGGCAACGAGGCGGATCCAAGCTGCGATTGACCGGCCTTTAGAACCCCTGATCGAGTGGGGCCTTTTACGTTACATCAACTACCGTAGCCACGCTGAATTTTCGGCCCGTCAAGATAAAGCTTGGGTCTAACACATGACTTACCCGGATGACCTGTTGCGACTCGCGACCGAGTTGGCGGATCTCGATCCCGGCGATCCGCGTCAGGCGTGCTTAAAGCGATCTGTTTCCACCGCGTACTACGCGCTGTTTCACCTGCTCATCGCTGAGGCAACGCTAAACTGGGCGCATCCGGAGTTGCGCTCCGACGTGGGCTGCGTATTCAAGCACGGCAAGATGAAGGCAGCTTCCTCCGACAAGAGCCGGACTCTCTGGAACGCTAACAAAACTAGAACACTGGCGCCAGCGTCGGCCCAACTGCTGATCGTCGTCGAAACTGCAACAGGAGAGCCACGAAGCCGACTACGACACGGGGAAGGATTGGAACCGGGCCGAAGTCAGAAGCTTGATAGGAATCGCTTCCGACGCATTCGCGAGTTGGAAGCTCATTCGCAGTGAGCCCGAAGCGCAGTCCTATCTCGTGTCTCTTTTCGGAAGACGAAGGCGGCCCGAGTAGCCCGCGCCGTGACTCTTCGCAGTGAAGCCGGCGCGCGCCATCAAATGCCGATCGGCAAGTCCGCTAAACTATCAACACGCCAAGGCGCTGGATTCCACCTGGAGGGGCGGAGAACGGTGTCCATTCGCGGCAAACGGGATGGTGCCGCGGCAGCTAAATCTGGCTAAACAAGTGGTGGCGGAGGTGGGACTTGATATCCCGAAGGGTAGGAAGAACTGATGCAAGTAAAGAGCTTAAAGGCTTCGCGCGTCGGTAATTCCGCTACAGTGTCGCTCATAACGCTCATTCCGCGTTTGAGTGGCACGCCATTGGCACACGCTCCCGTTTGTGAGTCGTTCTACCGTTCACTGAGAAAACCAAAAGAAAGCCCGGCACGGGGGCCGGGACTTGTGTTCCTCAATGAAGAACGATTCCAAAACCATTGTACCGCGCAATGGCGCGAAACGAAATGATGAACCGGCGATAATGCCGGGGCGGCGCGGGAGATTCCTCAGCGTCGTATTCGAGCGAGAAGAAGCAGACCGATATCGTAGGCAACTCGCCGACTTCCTGAAAGCTGAAGCGCTGCTCAATCGGGCGGTGCTGCTGATTGATGAAGCCAAGTGCCTTGGCGCCATCGTTTCCAATAATGATATCGCGGGGGAAGTTTCGGGCGCGAGGGATACGGCGTTCGAGGCTCTCGCGGCTGTGCGGGATGAGCTCGCAAACAAGACCCGTCAAGTCCGCTTGATTGAAGAGCGGGAACTTCCGGCAAAGGATGGCAAGTGACGACGGTGGCGGCATCGAAGCCGCAAACCACCGTCGGTCCCGTATCCGGCTCGCGCTGCCTTAGGTGTGGGGCGCCGCTGCTCGACGTGCTGGGTTGTCCTCCGTATCTCCTATATATCTGCAAGTGCTCCTCGTTTCGCGGGTGGCCGGCATGAACGCGTCTATTGCGGCGCCGTTCGTTTTACCGCCGGCAGGCAATCTCTACGGTGGGCCGCTAACGTCGCAGGATTATAAAGACCTGTCCGCGCGGTGGATCGACCGTGGGCACGCCGATAACGCGATGTTGTCGCGTGTCGCGGACCATGAGGGCCGCGATTTGCTTGGACAGCGAAAGCTCGACTGCTCCGGCATCTTTATTCCGTACTTTCTGCCAGACGACGGAAACCAGCGGTCTCACCGTATACGGCGCGACCATCCCGAGATGGAAGGCGGCAAGCCGAAGGGGAAGTACATGTCCTACCCCGGCGAACGGCTGAAACTTTACATCCCCGTTGGAACATCGGCGGCGGCGCTGGCAGATACCGACCTTCCGTTAATCATCACCGAAGGCGAGTTCAAAACCATTGCCCTTGGACGTCTGGCTACCTACAACGCGTCGGCGGCGCGGTTCCTGCCTCTCAGTATACCCGGCGTCTGGGCGTGGCGTGGAACCATCGGCACGGCCACGGATGCCAAGGGCGGGCGCGTCCCTGAGAAGGGGCCGATACCGGACCTTGGGCGGATCGCCTGGACCGGACGGCGCGTCATAATCGCCTTCGACTCCGACAGCGCAACGAATCCCAGCGTGGCGGCGGCGCGGTGGGCATTATCCCGCGAACTGCGAAGCCGCGGCGCTGAGGTTGGCACGCTTGAATGGGACGCGGCGAATGGAAAGGGCGTTGACGACTGGTTAGCGACGGCGGGGCCGGATGCCGTTCTAAAGGGTATCGAGGACATCGACTTCGACCGCATCACCGGCTGGAAAGCAAACCTTCGACGTTCCGAAAAAGGCAAGGCGAAGCCGCTACTTCTGAATGCTGATATCGCCCTTCGCACCTGCCCGGAATGGGACGGCGTTCTGGCCTTCGATGAGTTCCGGCAAAAGGTTCGCATCGTGGCACCGGGGCCGATAGGCGGCGAAATTCCGCGCGATTGGGCCGACTCAGACGACACAAAAACGGCGATATGGATGCAGGCGAACGGCGTAGAATTGGGCCGCGATATCGTCGGGCAAGCGGTTCAGTCCGTCGCCATGGATACCAAAATTCACCCGTTGCGCGACTGGCTGAGTTCTCGCCTCTGGGACGGTACCCAGCGCGTTGACACCTGGCTTTCGGAATACATCGGGGCCGCGCCTTCGGACTACATCGCATCCGTGGGGCGTATGTGGCTTGTCTCGGCCGTGGCGCGGGTCATGCAGCCCGGATGCAAAGCGGATCATATGATTGTGTTGGAAGGGCCGCAAGGCATCGGCAAAAGCCGCGCGCTTCGGGTGTTGGTAGGGGATAAGTATTTCTGCGACGACATGCCGGACCTCGAATCCAAAGATGCACAGTTGCAGACCTTCGGCAGTTGGGTTATCGAGTGGGCCGAATTGGACGCCATGAGTCGAAGCGAAGCGACGGCGGTGAAGCAGTTCATCACCCGGCAAACGGAGAAACTCCGGCGTCCATACGGGCGGCATACGGAGGAGGTTCACCGGCAGTGTGTTTTCGCTGGCACTTCAAACTCTGGCGACTATTTGAAGGATGAAACCGGGAACCGGCGTTTCTGGCCGGTTCGTTGCGGGAAGATCTGCTGTGGACGTTTGGCCGAAGATCGGGAACAGATATGGGCCGAAGCCGTCGCGCTCTATCAGGACGGGGCGCATTGGTGGCCGGAGTTGGCCGAATTGATTGAGGCGGCGGCGGCGGAGCAAGAGCAGCGCGTTCAGGTTGACCCATGGCTCACGCCGATTGAAACCTATGTCGCGGCGCTGGGCATTGTGCGGGCCGAGGATATTTTGAAGTCACTGGGAAAGCTAGTTCATGAGATGACGCAGGCCGACCGTAACCGGGTCGGACGATGCCTTAAGGTGCTCGGCTTCGCTTCTAAGTTTACCCGGCAGCTAGGCCGTTGCTTTGTGCGAGAGGGGAGATGACTGTAGCGCGTCTGTCTCACCCGTTGCGCGTCTGTAGCGCGTCTTGTAGCGCGTTTAAGTCTACTGGTTTCTATCTCGTAGCGTGTGTTGCGCGTTTATTTGTATATTCAACCCCACAACTAAAAAGGCTATTTTTAGGGGGATTTATGCTGTGGGTATCTATTAGAAAACACGCGCTACAACGCGCTACACGGAACGCGCTACAGAAACAGTAGTACTAACCGCGCCGAAGTACTACACGGAAAGGCCACTGCATGACACACACGACGCGCAAACCCCGCGCACCACTCACCGGCCCGGCCGCCTGCTACCGCATGGATCGCATATCAGCGCCGTGCGATTTGTGCCGGAAGTACGAGACGCCAGTTCACACGGCGATCACAGGACCAGGTTTCTTCTGTGCCGAACATTGCCCGAACTGCAATCCGAGGAGACCCCAATGAGTTCAGAATTCCACGCCTTCATGGGCGGCCTTCGAGCCGATGCCCGGCTGGGCCGGTACGTCGCCCCACTCGCTGGCCAAAGCCCGGAAGTAATCGTCTTGAGCCTCACCCAAGCGCTGGCCGATGCGAGCGAGGGCCGGCCGCGGCTTCATCCGGCCCACGAGCTCCTCGACCGGATGCAGGAATACCGCCAAACGAAACGGCCGGCCGGTGAACCGGAAGTGAAAGGAACCCCTCTTGAAAATTAGTGACCGGATGTACATTTTCGACCGCAAGACCCGCTCCGCGGTCGGCAGTATTACTGGCGGCGATATGAAGGAGTAGCGGGAGTTCTTCCGCAAGCAATTCGATGCCGAAATATTCAGCGCGCATTTCGTCGCCGAAGACATGGCGAACCGGCTGGACGGGGAGGTCGCAGCGGTGTTCAACATGGTGCGCGAAGAGCCGAACGTTCTGGCGCAGGCCGGGGATTTATACTGCTTCAGCAAAACCACCGGCGAACCGGTTTTCGCCATTCGAGGCGGTACCGATGAGCAAAAGATGACAGCCTTTCAAACCATGTTCGATACGAAGAACCTGCACGCGGCTTGGGTCAACCGAGACACGGCGGCCGCGTTGGACGACGAGATATCGGCGGTATTCAACAACGTGCCGGAGTGAGGCGATAGGGCAGGGCGGCCGCCGGAAGATCCGCAGGTTTGCCGTACAGCACGAATAACCCCGAACCGCCTCGTAAGTTGTTGATAAAACAGGGGCTATCGCTTTGTTTCCAGAATCAGCCGCCAAAACCGTCGTTGCACAACGCCGCGCGCACTGTCAATACCCTTAACGAACCTTTTTTCAGGAGAAACCATCATGGGCAGACCTTCGAAACCGACAAAATTACACGTTCTGCAGGGGACCTTCCGTCCCGGCCGCCACGCGAACCGCGCGAATGAACCCGATGTCCAGGACGGTGTGGGCGATCCCCCGGCATGGATGGCCGGACATGCGCTTGAAGAATGGCGGCGCTGCGCGGATCACCCTGTTATCGGCCAGATCATACGGGCCAACCACAGGCCCACGTTCATACACTTTTGCACTTTATACGGGCGAATGATCGAGGATGCAAACGGCGGCGAAGCGATGACAGCCAGCCAGAGGCAGACACTCAACTCGATCTGTATCGGCTTCGGCTTCTCGCCGGCAAGCCAGACCAAAGTTTCCATTCCAGTGCCGAAGCCGAAGGAAAGCCCATGGGCAAAATTGCGCGAGTCGGTCCCCAAAACGGAGAAGCCATGCGCAACGCTCGCCTAATCGCCATGCGCGACCTGGTAGGCGACTATGGCCGGGTTTCGCCTGGCCAGCAATTTTTAACCGACGAAAAAACCGCCGAAGCACTTGAGGCCCGCGGCCTGGTTCGGCGGGATTTTTCTAAACCACCACCGAAGAAAGAGGAAAAATCGTGGATCAAAAAAATATTCACTTAGAGTTGAAATCACTCGCCGATGACGGCACGTTCGAAGGCAGCTTGGCCGTTTATGGAAACGTGGACGACGGCGGCGACGTGATCCAGTACGGCGCCATGCGGAAGACCCTTGCCGAAGGCGGCGCACGGCGGCCGCTGTTATGGCAACACAATCAGCAGGAGCCTATAGGCGTGCTGAACTTGGTTGACACCCCCACGGCATTACTCGCCAGCGGAAAGCTCGTCCTGGCCGTTCCTCGAGCCAAGGAAGCCTATGAATTGCTCCGAGTTGGGGCTTTGACAGATTTGAGCATCGGTTACAAGGCCGTGAAGCAAATTATCGGCAAAGCCGGCGAGAGGATTCTAACCGAGATCCGCCTGTTCGAGGGCAGTTTGGTAACGGTGGGGATGAACTCCGCGGCGAAGATTCGCTCTGTTAAAACCGTCGAACCCGATGCCGACATGGAAGCCGTCGAAGCGGTCCGCAACCTGGCGCGCGACTTGAAACAATTTCGAATCGAGATGACAGCAGGGCGCTAAGGCGCTCACTCTCTCACCACCTATCAACCAACCCCGCACTTCGCCAGCCGAGCCGGATCTATCCACTCGTTTTCCTGAGAAGCCGCAATCAGCCGCCGAACGCCGGCATACGCCACTCGCGCGCGACCGATTACCAAAGGACTCATTTATGACTGACGAACTTACGCAAATACTAGACGAACTCCAGACCTCGACCAAAGGCTTGTACACCGAGCAAAAAGAGAAAATGCAACGGATTAGTACCCGTATGGATGATATCCAGGCCGAGATGGGGCGCCCGGACCTGCCGGGCCGGAAGGCTATCGGCGGGATTGCAGGATACGTTACGCCGGGTCAGCGCGTTATCGAGCAAAAAGGGCTCCTCGAAGACTTTCGGCGAAACGGCCGGGTCCGCCTGGACATCGGCGGACTATGGCCGGCGCTCGAAGGGAAGAGCCTGATCGATTCGACGGCGCTGGGGTGGAGCACGCCTGGCGCTCTCGGAAGCACCAGGATCGAGGACGGCGTTGTCCCGGCGGCCCGCCGAAGACTTACTATCCGCGATTTATTGCGTTCGAAGCCGGTGGAAACAGCGCAGATAGATTTCCTGAAGGAGAACTCCTTCACTAACGCTGCCTCCCCACAAGCGGAGGGATCAACCAAGGGCGAATCTACGTTAAGTATTGTCCCTTCATCCGAAAGAATAAGGACAATCGCGCATTTTTTGAACGTCTCCAAACAAGCCGTTTGGGATTTACCGGAATTACGCCGATTCATCGACGAAACGATGATTTACGGTTTGAAACTGAAAGAGGAGGCCGAGATTTTGGCCGGCGATGATTTGGGCGAGCACTACAACGGCCTGATCACCCAAGCCACAAGTTACCAGGGGACATACAACGTGGCCGGAGATACGCGCCTGGATCGGCTGAACTGGGCGATCCTGGAACTCGCGGTAGCAAACGAGCAAACGACGGGTATTGTGTTGAACCCGGTGGACTACCATCGCATCTTGGCGATCAAAGCAGACACCAACGGCGCCAACACGGGGGCTTACGTCGTGGTCCCCGACCCGCTCGGGGGCGTGCTTCAGGTTCCGACCCTGTGGGGGCGGCCGGCGGTGCTTACAAATAGCATCACTTCTGGGAAGTTCCTGCTCGGCGATTTCAGCCGGGCTATGATCGGTGACCGCATGGACGCGACGGTAGATTTAAGTGAGCATCACGACTCCAATTTCACGAAAAATCTCCTGACCGTATTATGTGAGATGCGCGGCTGTTTGGCCGTAACGCGCCCGTCAGCATTCCGTTATGGCGCCTTCGCCTAACCAACCAACCAACCGGGCCGGGGCGCCTTCGGGCACCCGGCCCGCTCAAATTTGAAAGGAAAAACTCATGACTGGAATCGTAAAGAGTTTTAACGCCGAAAAAGGCTTCGGATTTGTCACGCCATTGATCGGTCGACCGGATACCGTCGAACCGATCTTCTTCCACATCGCGAACTTCAAACGAAAAAACGGCGAGCGGGCGGCGCCCCCGCCAGTGGGCGCGGTGCTGCGTTTCGACGTTTGCCGATCCGACAGGGGGCGCGGGGTGCAATGCTGCAATTTGGAACTCGAAACACAGGGGTTGAAGTTGGCACAAGACCGGCCGGCGCCGCTGCATCGGTTCCCGGAAGGTCCGCAGGGGTAGGGAGGCGCAACCTCGGCTGCGGCCTCTACCGCGGCGGCGGGGGCGGCGTCGCGCTTGAGGAGGTGGAGTCATCCACCGTTTTCCCCGTCTGCGCAATGGCGCTCGATCCGTCGCCTGTTCCAACTGAGGCCGCACGATTGAGCAATCGGTTCAGGATTGGAATCTTCGAGCTGTTGGCTTCTACGAAATCCACACCCAGCGCAGTCAAAGTGAAATCTGAATTGTCTTCCCTTGTAATGTATTTTTTACTCTTTAGATACCAGGTCGTGAAGTCCAGATAATCCCGCGGGAATCCCATCTGCGTTTCAACCTCAGCCAGCGAGACCTCCGGGGCTTCGGGCCGTGTGCGTCGCCGGAGGTACAGCAATGCCAGGAGCGCCACACGCCGGTTCAACTCGCCCTGAACGCCGTCCATGAAATCTACATAGTCCGACATCGGGGCCACTTCTTCCACTTTATGGCTGGCGTCATACTGCGCGCGGCGGAGCGGATCCGACAATACCTCAAATGCGCTCTTCAAAACGATGAACTTCTCGACGTTGCCAGTCTCCGGGTTGTCAGGGTGAAATCGGGTGGCCAAATAGCGATATACGCGGGTGATTGTATCCCGTTCAGCATTGGGACTGATCTGAAGGAATTCGTAATAATCGGTCATTTCACTTAAACTTAGTATATGCGGTAGGGATCTCTCAGCTTACAGATCGTTCCGTCCGCGTGCCTGAACTTACGCCCAACCGATTGGGCTCGCTACAACCGGACAGCATCAAGCTTCCCCGCATGTTTGGATAAGGCCGCCGACGACCGGCGGTCCGGCGTCTTCTCCTGCTTCTTCCAAACCTTGTAGAGCGGGACTTGGAAGTCGGTTAGGTGTGATGCGGCGGGTTTTAGCGAATCCGGCAACTCTTCCGAATCCGCTAAAACATCGGCAACTGTGCGTTGCGGTATTCCAACCGCTCGGCAATCTCTTCCTGCATATAAAAGGAGGGCGAGCGCATCACGCATGCGGCAAAGAAAGTTATTCACGTAACGCCTAGTTTGTTCTTGACACGACTAGGCATGCCGTGACAAATTTATTCTGAATAGGAAAGAAAATGCTAAATATCTCTGATGCAACCCGTGCCCTTCGTTCTCTGCTCCGTAAGTCCCAACAGAACTTCTCGAATGACCTTGGCGTGTCAATGTCTACGCTCGTCCGATGGGAAAGCGGCAAGTATCGACCATCCGTTCCACTCCTCCATAAAATTCTGGAAATCGCCCGCAAAACCGAGGGCGCCAAAGTTGTGGTGGATTCGCTGGAGACGCATCTAGTTATGTCGCCGTCGGCTCTGGCGGTGGACAGCTTGGGGGCCCTGCGGGACTACCTGATTACCATTGCCGGGGCTTGTTCCGATGCTTTGGACAATTCCGAACCAATGCCTGCTGAGTCACGGTCTAAGGTCGAGCGCGCGATGTTCCTGGCGCAGGAGGCAGAGAGCCTAATCGATGCGATCTATAGCGAGGTCTATGGGACTAACGAAGAGTCTGTCTAAGCCGGTGACCACGGCGGCCGCGGACTGCCCCCCGCCCCCCGCGGGAGAGCTGCGCGTTCCAGTTCGATCCCATAACGGAGAACTGGTCCGATTCGTAGACCAGGCCCACGCCGAAAAAGTAATCGGTCAGTCCCTTGGCGAGTGGGTAGGTGAAGGCCGCGGCCAATATGTGCGGATGAGCGCCGATGCCCCCACGCTGTCTAGCCAATGGCGCGGCGGGATGAAGACGACCGTTCGGTCGAAGAACACGTTAGGCGGATGGCTGGGCGACTCCGCGGCGACGCAATGGCATCGAGACGTGCCGGATGATGTGTGGCAACGGAGATAGAGAACTGATGCAGACAAGGAGCCATGTCGAGATGACACGCACGAATCCTAATACCACTTTCGCCGAACGGCATTTCTCCGTCGGCACACTTGCCGAACTTTGGAGCTGGTCCGAAGATACGGTTACAAAAATGTTCGCGGACGTCCCCGGCGTGATGAAGATCGGCACGGCGGCCGGCCGTGGGGGCCGTCCGCGGATCACGCTGCGCATCCCTGAATCCATCGCGCACAAAGTCTACGATGAGAAGACCCGGTAACCATGCTCACCGTCGAACGTCGCCACATTACGGGATGTCCAATCAAGCCGAAGGGCGGGCGCGTGCTTAACAAATGCACATGCCCGCTGCGGGCCGCCGGCACGGTAAAGAATGAGCGAATCCGCAAAACCCTGGACACTTGCAACCTCGATATCGCCTGGCGGAAGGTTCGGGCGATGGAATCGGAATTGGAATCCGGCAAGGTTCGCAAGCCGTTCGACGAAGCCGTTGAAGCGTTCCTGAGCGGCCGATCCGTTGAACCCTCGACGTTGCGGAAGTACAACCGGATCATGAGTCGGCTGTCTGAGTTCGCCATCGGCTACCATATCGGCACCGTTGACCAGTTGCGCTTGGATCACCTGGACCCATACCGGGAGTCTCGCGGGCTTTGTGATCTGTCTTGGCAAAAGGAACTGCAACTACTCCGCACGTTCCTGGACTTCTGCCGCAAGCGGAAATGGTGTGAGGAGAACGTGGCGAAGGATATGGACATGCCACGCGATCCGAAGCCGAAGGAACGGGAGCCGTACACGCGCGACGAAATCATTGCGATCCTGGCGGCGGCGGATAGTTTCGGCCTATACCCCTACGAACGCCTCCGGGCGCGTGCCATGCTGTTGTTGATGCGTTACTACGGTCTACGGATCTCCGACGTGGCCACGCTGCGTAAGGACGCGGTGAAGGGCGCGGAGATATCGCTCCGGGCCGTGAAGAACGGCAGGTCTCTTTGGCATGAGCTATACCCAGTTGTGAGGCAAGCTCTCGAAACGCTACCGCTGCCTAACGGCGCGAGCGCTGACTGCCCCTATTTTTTCTGGACTGGACTGGGCGACCGCGACGGGCATATTAAGCGCGTTGACCGGACCCTGCAAGCCGTCTATCGCAAGAGCGGAGTCAAGAACGCGATATCGCATCGCTTCCGGCATACCCTTGCAACCGAAATCTTATTGAACGGTGGGACCATCGAAGACGCTGCAAACGTCTTAGGTGATAGCCCCGCCGTGATTCGCAAACACTATGCGAAGTATTCGTCCGAGTACCAGCATAGGACCAAAACGCTGCTGCGGAAAGTCCATCAAGCCACCCTCGACACCATCGTGACACACGATCACGAGTCGGACGCTAACGTATTGAAAACATTGGCTAAACAAGTGGTGGCGGAGGTGGGACTTGAACCCACACGCACAGTGAAGTACGGCAGATTTTGAGTCTGCTGCGTCTGCCAATTCCGCCACTCCGCCACTTGCGCGAACAGCGTTTTCAGTATACCAAAGTGTAATGACCTCCGCCCGCGAGTTGAGCCGGCAGTTGCGAGCGCGGGAAGTTTCGGCGCGGGAAGTGCTGGATGCCCATTTTGACGCGATCGCGCGGCGGAATCCGGAGTTGAACGCGATTGTGACGTTTACGCCGGAGTTGGCGCGGGCGCAAGCGGATGCGGCCGACCGCGCGGCGGCGCGCGGAGAATTCCTGGGACTGCTCCATGGCCTGCCGGTGGCGCATAAAGATTTGCAGGAGACACAAGGGATCCGGACTACCTTTGGATCGCCGCTGTTCGCCGACTATGTGCCGGCGTTCGACACGGAGATTGTCAGGCGGATGAAGGCGGCGGGTTGCGTTTGCGTGGGGAAGACGAACACGCCGGAGTTTGGGGCGGGATCGCAGACCTTTAATCCGGTCTTTGGGAAGACACGGAATCCCTTCGATACTTCGAAAACCTGCGGCGGATCGAGCGGAGGCGCGGCGGTGGCGCTGGCGACGGGAATGATTGCGCTGGCGGATGGATCGGACACGGGCGGATCATTGCGGAATCCAGCGAGTTTTTGCGGGGTGGCGGGGTTGCGCACGACGCCCGGTCTGGCGCCAGGCGGGAGTCTGCTGACGGTGAATGGACCGATGGGGCGGGATTGCGGGGACGTTGGGTTATTGTTGGCGGTGTTGGCGGGGTGGAAGGAAGTGCCGTCGTTGGAACGCGAATTCGCCGGGACGCGGGTGGCTTGGATGGGGGACATTCCTGAGATGCCTTTCGAGCCAGTGGTGCGGGAAGTGGTGAATCGGGCGCGAGTTCGATTTGAGACGTTGGGATGTCTGGTGGAAGAGGCCACGCCGGATTTTGAGGACGCGGACGCGGCGTTCCGGGTGTTGCGGGCTTATGAGTTTTATACGCTGCACGGGGATAAGCCGTTGGACCGAGTAAAGGAGACGGTGCGGCAGGAGATCGAGCGCGGCGCTACGCTGACGCCGGAGGATATCGCGGCTGCGCACTTGCAGCGGGATGGGTTGATGGAACGAACGCGGTTTTTCCATAAGACTTACGAATTCCTCATATTGCCCACTGTTCAGGTGACGCCGTTCGATATTGATCAGCCGTATGTCAATTCGATCAATGGCCTGGCATTGCCGACTTACATCGATTGGATGCGAAGTTGTTACTATATTTCAATCCTTGGCGTCCCGGCGCTGAGTGTCCCATGCGGGTTCACGCCGGAAGGCTTGCCGGTGGGGTTGCAGATCGTCGGGCGCGCCGGGGCGGATTGGAACGTCCTGCAACTCGGACGAGCGTTCGAACAAGTCATAATGATCTGACATGCCCGACGAAGACGCGACCCAAACCCACGCCCGCTCACATCCGTCGCTGACCTCTTCGGACATCGACGAAGGCCGCTTTCCGCCGGGCACCCTTCTCAATCAACGGTATCGGGTTGTCAATGTTATCGGCCGCGGCGGGATGGGCGAGGTCTATCGCGCCAACGATCTAATTTTGGGCCAACCGGTGGCGCTCAAGTTTCTGCCGGTTGAGATGGCCCGGGAACCGCTTCCGGAATGAGGTGCGGGTCGCGCGGCAGGTTTCGCACCCGAACGTTTGCCGGGTTTATGACCTGGGCGAGGCCGACGGGCAGCCGTATCTGTCGATGGAGTATGTCGATGGGGAGGACTTATCGACGCTGCTGAAACGCATCGGGCACCTGTCGCAGGACAAGGGCGTGGAGCTAGCGCGGCAGTTGTGCGCGGGCTTGGCGGCGGCGCATGATAAGGGAGTTCTGCATCGCGATCTGAAGCCGGCGAATCTGTTGGTGAATAGCCGCGGGCGGTTGGTGATTACTGATTTCGGGCTCGCGGGTTTGGCGGAACAGGTGCAGGCGGATGTGCGTTCGGGGACGCCAGCCTACATGGCGCCGGAGCAGTTGGCAGGACTCGAGGTCACGCACAAGAGCGATATCTACGCGCTGGGACTGGTGCTGTATGAGATGTTCAGCGGGAAGAAGGCGCACCCGGCGGAGACGCGGGCGGATTTGCAACGGCTGAAGGACGGCGGCACGGCGCCGTCATTGTCGAGCTTGGTGAAAGACCTGGACCCGGCGATTGAGCGGGTGATTGAACGATGCCTTTCCCCGGAACCATCACGGCGGCCATCGAGCGCGCTGGCGGTGGCGGCGGCACTGCCTGGCGGCGATCCGCTGGCGGCGGCGTTGGCGGCGGGGGAGACGCCGACGCCGGAGATGGTGGCGGCATCGGGTGGTCACGATGGGCTGCGGCCGCGAACGGCGCTGCTGCTGGTGGCGGCGATTGTGGCCGGTTGGGTTGGCGTGGCGGTGATGAACGCGCGAGTCTCACTACTCGATAAGATTCCGTTCGATCAGCCGACGGATGCGTTGGCGCAGAAGTCCAAGGAAATGATCGCTCAGTTGGGGTATACGGAGAAGCCGGGCGACGTAATTTACGGTTTCAGCGAGAACGCCGGGTATCAAGAGCAGCTCAACAAGCACTTTG
>Ga0163150_10001517_pt1 | contig 38803 bp, 33 predicted proteins | sample OliLakLV19P2IB_FD_148628 | JGI IMG/M metagenome (GOLD analysis project Ga0163150, IMG submission 148628) | Freshwater microbial mat bacterial communities from Lake Vanda, McMurdo Dry Valleys, Antarctica - Oligotrophic Lake LV.19.P2.IB | ecosystem: Environmental > Aquatic > Freshwater > Lake >... | reverse complement strand
ATGGCTACATCCGTATTAACATCTTCTAAGTTTATTATCTCAACCGCATCTTCTGTATCAAGATTGCGCCAGGTATCTATGTTTTTTGAGAAGAAATGTGTAATGTTTTCGTCATAGACTGCATCTACTTGTTGTAATATCTCTGGAGATAGAGGTATTGGGTTATCGATAGACCCTACGAGAATGTCTTCATAGGCAGGAAGACCTCTATTAAATCCTGGCGGACGGTACCCCAAAGAATCGCCATATCCATTGATAAATATTCCATCTCCTGGAGTCTGGCTTGGCGCACCCCCTCTTCCATATCCATCTATAAAAATACTCCCTCTTGTTGCTGGTGGAATTCTGTTTGTTTCCTTCAAAACATTATCTGGATTTATTTTCTCTCCACTTGGGGGTGTTTCGGTTGGAGCTGGTGCGGGTTCTGGTGTACTTGGAGTTACTGTTTCGGTTATCGTGGGGTTGTCTATAGAGTCTTTAATTCGAGCTGTTAATTCTTCAGCGGATGGAGTTGAACTTATAGCTGTAGCTTTTTTAACTAAATCACTGTCGGAGAATTTATCGATTTGTTCAGCGGTAATTTCATCATGGCCCAAAATTCCTGTTTCAATTGATTCACCACCTGCATCCAGTCCTTTCTCCAGGCCGTCGGCATGAATTATGTTCAGCCAACTATCCTGGCTTATTTTTGGTATATATGTAATTGCTGCTCCTTCGCCTTGAAGTACTCCCTTTTCCCATAGTTTATCAGAATGTGTTTCTAAGTCTGAAAGTATTTCATTAAACCCTTCGTGGTCTGTGATTTGAAGAACTCCATCTTTAAAGCTTGCCACTTTAGCAAAATCTTCTGCACCTATCCCCGGAATTCCGTGTCCTTCTGAAAGACGCACCAAGTTGGCAGCCATGTTTAAGCTTTTTGTGGCAAATTCTTCATTTATCGTTCCGCTTACTGGTATATCCATATGATTAGCAGAAATTGCGTGGAAAACAGTTTCTAAATTTTTTGGCACATCACCCTCGCCGAGCTTCACCGAAAAATCGGTCGATATTTCTCGAGGTACGACTACTTCTGTTTTTGCTAGATCTTCCACTACCGCCGCTGCCGCAACCGCAGGGGCACCCTCTACAGGATCCGGAGCTGGAGTTCCAGGTTCGGGAGTTTTCGGCACTTCCACAGGCCCAGTAGGAGTTAGTTCAGTGTCTGTAATTCGGACAGAAGGTTTTATTTCTCCATCTAGAGCCCCCAGAAGTCTAGCTCGCGCTTCTTCTGAAAGATTTTCACCCGTTGCATCTCCAAGGTTGGTGGGCATTTCTGCTCCGACTTCTGGAACTTGTGGTACATGTTGAGCTACTTCTTCTTGTTCTCCGAGTAAATTGAATGCAGTTCTGTGACTTGGGTCAAGGTCCTTATCCATTCCAAGATTTCTTATAAATTCTGCATTTTCCTCCGCATATGGGCCAGCTACAGTTTCGTTTTGGAGGATTGCAGGTCCAGTTGTTTCGGCCACCAATGTGGCGCTAGAGCTATGCAGTGATTCCCAAAATTTCCCCAATGAAACTTCTATTGCTCCAGCTAGTGCTCCACCCACCAACCCCCTTCCAACTGCTTTCGTGTAAATTGCCGCAGTAGCTATTTCATCTACTGTTCCAAGTTCGGTAATCATTCGGTCGTAGTCTCTCAGGGCATTTTTCCATTGTATTCCATTCAATAGTTGCAGTATTCTTTTTTCTTTTTCTTCGGCGGAATACTTTTCATTTGCATTTATTTTATCTATTTTTTTATTCAGTCCTTTAACAGCCAGACCAATATCCCATTTTGCAATTTTTTGTGCAAAATTACTTGCGACTGCTGGCTCTTGTAGTCTCCTTAATAAATCTTTCGGTAATTCTTTTACATAAAAGTTTTGTAAGTCTTCTATGGATACCTCTTTTCCTTCACCAATCTTTTTTTGAGCTTCTTCATAAATGCGCCAAGCTTCTTCTGCAGCTTTTTCTGCGTCTTTAATTCTTGTTCTTTCACTGACCCTTTCTGTCTTCAAGTGTGCTTCTTTCGCGGCATCGGCCACTCTGGTCACAGCCATACCAGCCATTGTAAAATAACGATATGGCATTCCAACTGTTTTTCCAGTAATGTCAGTTATTATTCTTCCGTATTTATATATATTTCCCGCAAGCAAGACGGGGCTCATTAAATTTGTCTTCCAATTTCCTTTTTTAACAACCATGTCTTTAGCTCTCTTATCTGCATTTTTTGCATCGCGCTTGAAGGCTTCACTAAGCTCTCTCATAATACTTGTTAAATACTTATCTTGGTCTAAGTTTGTTTTTGCAAAAAAGCCAAAAAGTTTTGCCCAAGCTATATTTTTAGCCTTTTCAACCCTAAAACCAATATTCCATAAACCCTTTGTTGCATCTTCTCTATCAACTTCTGGAAGTTTTTCTACCTCTCTTTGAATTTTTTGCAGTTCTGCAATTTCTTCTGGTGAAAGTGGTTCTTCCCCCACAACTTTTTCTGCTTCTTTTGGGGGCGTCTCAGCTGGTGCTAGTTCTTCTTCTTCTGTCCCCTTTTCAGCGTTGGATGGTAACTCTATAGGAGCAACAGCAAGGGCAGTTTCTGGAGCTTGTGTTTCCTCTGTCACTACGACAGGTTCGTCTGCTTCAGGGGTAGATGTTTCTTGGGCCAATGCTTTTATAAGTTTCTCGACTTGATCCATTCGTTCTTTTAGTTCTTCTTTGAGATCTGGGTGATCATTTATTTTAGACCATCTCAATTGAGTTTTGAGCCATTCTAAATGACTCACTATTTGATCTCTCGGCATATCTGCCACCGGCAGACTCATTCCTGCTCCCATTTCTTCCATAACTTTTTTTTCTTTTGCTGCTGTCCCTCCTAGTCTTGGTGCTTTGTCCATAATTTAAAATTATTTAAGTTAATAAAATTTTTAATGTCTCTATACTCATATTATATCTTACTTACAAAACCTAAACCACTCTTTGGCTAAAAACATTACTTTTCATTGTCTAAATTCTACAATATTTAATTTTTTTTGTCAAAAAAAGTTTTCCACACCGGGGTTGACTTGAACCCCAAATTGGACTACCCTTAAGAGTATAGTTCTGAACAGAGGCATGAAAGAAGATGGATGTATGACGGAATTGATTGTAACCATCGTGAGAACCTTATTTTGCAGCACAATTTTGGTCGTCCTGTAATTCTACCCTTATTTTCTTTAGTTAATTTGGGCTTAGAAAGGAACTCTCGCGGTATTAGTGTGTATTTATAGAACCTAAATTTAAAATACTCAGCTCTATTCTGGCCCTTTCCCTGTCCCTAGGGGGTCTTTTTACGCCTTTTCCTACAAAAGCGGGGCTGTTATCTTCAGTTTTTGGAAGTGAAGCTTCAGCTGAAATTAGCATCCCTAGCTCGTTGAGCAATGTTAGTAATTCACAAACCATGGCTCTCCTCCAAGTAAACACCTCTTTTTCTTTGGCGGTGGCTAATAAAAAAGATGAAAAAAATGAAATTGATCCAAAAGCAGTCGTAAACATTCTTTCCGATAACGCCCTTCTACCAGCGGCACACTCACTAGGCATACCAGACGGTATAGGGGGAGTCGACACCTTCTTTGAAGACCAAACAAGTGTCTATGTGGTTCGAAGTGGTGATACTTTGTCTCAGGTGGCAAATATGTTTGGTGTTTCTGTTGATACTATATTGTCTGCTAACGACATGAAAAAGGGAGATAAGTTGAAAGAAGGAGATATTCTTCTTATTTTGCCATTTTCTGGAGTAGAACATACCATTGCTAAAGGGCAAACCCTACAAGGAATCGCCTCTTTATATAAAGTTGATTTAGATGATATTCTTGTCTATAACGATATTGACGCTAACGCCAAACTTTCTATCGGAGAGAAGTTGATGATTCCAGGTGGAAATATACCAAACGAGCCAGTTAAGACTTCAAGCGGAAGTATTGCCAAAAGCTCCTCTTCCTCTCAAGTTAAAAATGTGAATGGGTACTTTATCAATCCAGTTCCAAGTGGCCGGAAGACCAGAGGGCCAACTGCCACTCACAGAGGAGTAGATTTGGGCGCTTCAACAGGTTCGCCCATTTATGCATCAGCTTCGGGTAGAGTAAAGTTTGCCAGAACTGGATACAATGGTGGTTTTGGTAACCTAGTTATTATCTCTCACCCAAATGGTACAGAGACTCTATATGCCCACCAATCTAAAATTGCTACTTCAGTCGGTGCTCAAGTATCTCAAGGAGATGTTATTGGTTATGTGGGTTCTACCGGACGCTCTACTGGCCCCCATCTTCACTTTGAAGTTCTTGGTGCCAAGAACCCCGGCGCTGATTGGTCTTGGAAATATTAGACTATTCTAGAAAGGTTAGAAGAATCATCAAAAACACTCCTATTACTACGGTAATTAATTGCATTACTGAGTGTTTAATTTCTTGAGTTTTGTGAAGCTCAGGAACCAAGTCGGCTAGAGCAATATAGATAAAGCCTCCAGCGGCGATGGGCAACAACCATAAAGATAGGCCTTCAATTATACCTCCCAAAACAAATACGACTGCAACTCCTAGAACAGATAAAAGAGCCGAAAGAAAATTGAGCCACAGAGCTCTTTTTTTTGTGTAGCCCGAATGAATTAAAACAGCGAAGTCTCCAATTTCTTGAGGTATTTCGTGTAAAATTACAGCCAAAGTAGTAGCTACACCCACTGGGATGCTAACCACAAAGCTTGCTCCAATGATTATTCCATCAACTAAATTATGAATGCCGTCTGAAAAAAGAACTAACTTCCCTACTGGATGAATGTGGGGCTCCTGATGATCTTCGCCATGGTGGTGCCAGTGAAAAAATTTTTCAATGATAAAGAAAAATAAAATACCAACAATGATTAAAGTACTCACCAGAATGGGGTTTAACGAACTCGTTAGTGCTTCAGGGATAAGATGAATAAATGCGTCTCCCAACAAAGCTCCGACAGCCAGACTAATGAGTATAAAAATATATTTTCGTAGAAGTTCTTCTTTCAGGGAGAGAGCAAAAACTCCTACCAACGAAACGAGGCTGACCAAGATGACGCTTCCGAATGCATATAAATAAACCATGTGCGGGATAAGGGAATCGAACCCTTGACATCAGTTTGGAAAACTGAAGTTATACCATTTAACTAATCCCGCCTACACTGAATATTTATACCTTAAAAATAGATTAAAAACAATTAAAACTAAATATTATTCAACGACAATTTCTCCCCAGTTGCTTGCGTGTAAGTGATTGTGATATTTCCAACTACCAACTTTGTCAAAGGTGAATGACCAAGATTCTCCTGGTGGAGTTCCTTTACAAGCATCAAAGGCCGTATTCACTGTATCTGGGCAGTGTGCTGACAGTGATGTGCCACTGTATACTACATGACTAGGATGCACAGCCGAAGCGGTCCACATATTTTGAGTACTTTCATTTTTAAAAGTCACAGTATCTCCAACTTTTACATTGATTGTGTTTGGCGAATAACCAGTGTTGGTGTAAGTAATGAAATGAGACACAACCATTTCGTCAACTTCTTCGCCTGGTACCGGCATTTCTGTCGACACCACAGGACTGCTCTCTACTTCTTCTTCATTAGTTGTGTTTACCACTTCGCTTGGAGCCTTTACTTCTGGGCTAGAAAGTATAAAGTAACTACCCAAGATAATAATAACTAAAACTATAATTATTGTAATTGTTTTGTTCATTTTTTTTGTTTTTTAAACTAATAATAAAATTTATAATTTCGACTTCACTTTGTCTATTAAATTTTGAGGCAAAGAACTAGCCATCAATGCTATAGTTCCAGCTAAAATTCCAATATCTCTCACCGTGATGTCTGTAATACCGCTTACAGCCAGCACAACCAAGAGATGCAATGCTCCCACTAAAGCTGCTAGCCACACAAATACATTAAATAAAAGCATGGCACCGATAGCTATATCTAGAAAAGCTGCTCCCATCATAGCCTTTTCGATTGGCACGGGTAATAATTTTGCAGCCCAAGGTTGTAAATATCCAGCCCAAACCTCGGGTTGTTTAAGGATTAAAATACCAATCCATAGAAAAGTTATAGCCAACCCGACCCTTAAAATATTCAGCGAGATTTTATTCATATCACAGTGTTTAATAATATTATAATCTCCATTAACCAGATTGTAAACGCAGATTAAAAAACTAACCTTCTCGGTGCGTGTGTTTTTGTTTTAAGGTTGGGGTGTACAATTTCTCTATATACTCCTTGAGCATACGTGAGGTAGAAAAATTTTCTAGAATTAAGCTTCGAGCTCTTTCCATTTTTTGAGTCCAGAGAGAATTGCTCTGATTTTTTAAGTGTAGGGTATAAGTAGGTATTATTTCTTTTTCAATCAATGAGTATATGTCTTTCCCTGATTCCGAATCCCCAATAACCCAGCCGACATCTTCTGGCTTTACTTCGTAGATCCATCCATCATTGGTAGATAAGGCTAAAACCCCATTTAAGCCTGCTTTCATACCACTCGTTCCGCAAGCTTCAAAGCCCACCTTGGGTGTATTGAGCCATACATCCCCTCCCGCGACTAGCACTTCTGCTAGGGCTGTATTATAGTTTGGTAAAAATACTGCGTTAGTTCTTAGTTTTTCTTCAATTATTTGTTTTATTTTAAAAATAAAAGGGTTTTCATTTTCATTTTCTCCTGTGGGGCCAGAAAAAATTATTTTTATTGGAACCGGAGAGTTCTTGATTATTTCTAGAAGCTTTTCTGTGTCATCTAGAATTAGAGTTGGCTGTTTGTATTCCACCATTCTTCGAGCCCAGACAAAAATGAGATCTTCTTCGCTCCACTCTTGCCCTGTTTCTTTTTTTACTAGGTTTAAAAGATTTTTTTTGTTTTCTAAATGGCATTCGACAATGTTTTTAGAAGATTGATTGCCAACTTTATCCCATCTTTTGATAAATATTCCGTTGGTGATGCTTTCCATCACTTCTTCTGGCCATATTTTTTTTGCTTTTACTGCATGTAGTGTACTTACAGCACTAGATTTTGAAGAAAGCTTGAATGATAGCGTCGTCATGGATAGTAAATTTGGATTTTCTTTTTGAGCCCCCAGCTCCGCTATGCGTTTCCCCGAGACACCCATCTCTTCTGCGTATTGTTCCATAAAAAGACTGACCCTATCTATCGCAAAAAGTTCTTGTCCCTCTGGGACCAAGGTGTGATTGGTAAAAATTAGATGTTTTTTTGCATACTCGCAAGCTTGTTTAAAATCAATTCGCTGGTGCTCCATCTCGTGGCGCACCAGCTCAAGAGCCAAAAAAGCCGAATGGCTTTCATTTAAATGGTAAACCGAAGCATGGTATCCGAGCCGAGCCAACATTCTAAACCCCCCTAACCCTAGAATAATTTCTTGTTTTAGTCGAAGATCACGATTGTCATTGTAGAGTTGTTTGGTAATGTCTCTATCGATGGGGTCGTTTTCTTCTAAGTCTGTGTCTAGTAAGTAAACTTTTGCACCATCCTCTTCCCACTCCCAAGCTTTAATATGAACCATTCTTTCCTCAAGAGGAAATAAAACCACAATCTCTTCATTGTTTTTATCCGTCACAAGTTTTAATTTTTTTTCTTCGCTACTTTGTTTTTTTGATAAAATACTTTGAGCTTCTTTATAAAACATACCCACTGCTATCAATGGAAACCCCTGCATTGCAGTCTCTCTTATAAAATCTCCAGCTAAAATACCCAACCCCCCAGCGTAGGTCGGCAGGGTAGCATCAAGAGCGTATTCCGCACAAAAATAAGCTACCGGGTTTTGGGTAAATGTTTTGTATTCGTCACTTTTTTTAAATTCTAAGAACCAGTCATTGTGTTTATTTGGTGTTTGCATGATTTTATGCGCCTCGTTGTTCAGGCTGACCGCCACGAATTTCGCGATACTTCTCCTTATACTTTTCTACAGTCTCTTCAACCTCCTTGTGGGGTATTTCTATCCGTAGCAGATCTATGGCGTTGATGGTATCGTAGATATCGAGTTTATTTTCGAGTTTATACATTGCATCACGCCAGAGAATTGCTTTTTCATACTCGTGTCTTTCCACTGCTTCCTTCTCTAGTCTTTTCATCATGTCAATAAAAGCAAAATAAACCCCCTCCTCTCCCTCACCACGTTCGAGGGTTCTATCTTTAAAAGGAATGCGTAATATGTTTTGCTGTGAATGCATCATGTGCCTTATTTTTCCAGTTCGTTGCCAATTAAAAGCTGTCGAAATTATTTTTTCATAATAATCTCTCCCCTTCTCGACGGATTCTTTGTTTACATCTGGGATAGATCTCAAGGTTTCTAGTAAATTAAAAGCCCCGTATTCTATCATCTCAAGACTCCACCAAGGCTTAGCCGATGCCCACCAAAAATGATCCGAGGCCAAGGCAATATCCATTTTTTCACGGACGAGTCCATAGCGTGGATGTGTTTTGTCCATATTGTAAACTTCACTCAAAACTAAGTTTGTAAAATTCCACTGCCACTTGTGAATCATATTTTCCGGGTCATTCCATGACAAAAATTGAATATTGTTTTTGATATCTTCTTTACTAGAGGCCCAGGTCGCCTTGACGGGACTTATTTCTTTTTCTTCTTTATAGAATTTTTTAATATCTGAAATTTTCTCTAATTCAAATTCTTTAGTTTCAAAAATTTCAAAAAGCATTTTTTCTAATCCTGGGCGATGGTGGCCAAAAGTTTCTGCATCCATGGCGGTAACGATGTACTGCCCACTTTGAAGTTCATCTTTCATGGCTTCAAGCAGGGTCTCTCTCGATCTCACCACTGCACTCATAATCAAGTTACTCAAGCGTCGGTCGCGGAAGAAAATTTGCAGACCCGTACTTTCTTCGCTATAAATTTGAGAGTAATCTACATTGCCGACAGCCCCACCACAAGCAATTTCATCTAAAATTATCCATTTAAAACCTAGCTTTTTTGCAATTTTAGAAATTTTTGGGTCATAAGCCATTTCGGGTGGGAAAAATCCATTTGGTTCATAATTCCCCAAAAAATGTTTAAGGGTTTCAGTGTTGAGAGTTATCTGCCTCTCCATTTCTTCTTCAGAAAGTAGGGGTAGAAGTGCATGATATTTTGCTGAACCAGTTATCTCTAGTCTTCCCTCTTCTACAAGAGTTTTTATGTCATTAATGATGTCTTTGTACCCATATCTATGCAACAACTCAAACAGAGCACCGTTTATATTGATGGTTAGGTGTACTTTTTTATTATTTTTAATTCCTTCGATGATTGGGCGGTAGCTTTGGGTAACAATAGCCTCCAATATATCTGGTTGTTGGTTTACGGGTTGGTAAAAATGTAAAAAATTTGCCCATTTCATATTTTTTTATTTGTTAAACTGGTTAAGAGCTCGCATAAAAAGTTTTTCATATTCCGCAGCTGATTTTTCCCACGAAAAGTCTTCTTTCATTGCTCGTTTCTGGATACCTTGCCATATTTTTTTGTACTTAAATAGTTCATACGCTCGCATAAATGTTCCCAAGAAAGCATATTCATTGTAGTCATCAAAGACGAATCCAGTGCCAGGATCTTCTTCGCTGGTATGGTCCTTCACACTATCTGCCAGGCCTCCTATCTTCCTTACTATTGGCACGACACCATAACGCATTGCCTCCATTTGCGTTAGACCACAAGGCTCAAACCGCGAAGGTATGAGAATGGCATCTGCTCCAGAATAAATGGTGTGAGGCAGAATATTGTCAAAAGAAAGATGGGTCGCTACCGTTTTGTATTTCTTAGCAAGTTCGTTAAAGAAAGAAATATAGCGAGAGTCTCCCGAACCAAGTACGACAAACTGGAAGTCAAAATTCTCTTGCATCTGGTCCATTGTTTTTACAACTAAATCTAGTCCTTTTTGTTCGGCGAGTCTACCAACAACACATACCACAAAAGCGTCTTTTTTTTCTGGTAAATTAAATTTTTGCTGTAAGATTTTTTTATTTTTGATTCTTTCATCCAAGTGGTTTACATCATATTTAAATTCCACATATGGGTTTGTGGCTGGGTCATAGTTTTCATAATTTATACCGTTTAAAATTCCAAAAAGCCTGGAACGTCTTTCTTGTAGAAGAGTATCTAACATTTCTCCATATTCTGGGGTGGTTATTTCTCGAGCATAACTGGGTGAGACTGTATTTATAACATCAGCATAGCGTATCCCGCGACGCATGAAATTTATTTTCAACATACGCGGATCGGTAATTGCTGGGATATTTGATTGCCCGTCATCATAGTCCAATTCACTGATAAATTTTGGATCAAACATTCCTTGATAATAAATATTGTGAATTAAAAACACAGACGCAATTTTTGAAAGTACGGGATCTTTTTCGTAGCTTGTTTTCATATAGTTTGGAATAAGGCCCCCTTGCCAGTCGTTGGCGACGATGATGTCTGGTTTCCATTTTTCTGCTGTATTTCTGATGAATTCTAAAGTCCCAAGAGAAAGTAGTGCCCAGCGTGCAGGGTCATCGTCGTAGCCATAAACACTTCCTCGCTTCTCATAATACTCTTGGTTTTCTAGAAAATAATTTGTCAGTCTATTTCCGTTTTTGTATTTTTTTACATTACATATCAAGTCTTCATTACCTAAGTTTGGCACCAAAAGCCCTTCCAGAACCATTGTCATAGGGAACTCTTCTTCATTTATGGAAGCGTATTTGGGTGTCATGGTTCGCACATCATGCCCTAGGCTTGCTAATGCTTCGGGAAGAGCATGCAAAACTTCTCCAAGTCCCCCAACTTTTATGAATGGAGCTACCTCAGGGCCAACAAATAATATTTTCAGTGGAGGAGCTTGTTTGTTTAATTTAGTTGAAAATATTTTCATAAAATTTATCGGCTTTCTATTTCTATCTCTGGAATGTTTTTATAATTTGGATTTTTAACAAATACTGGCTTTCCGTCTTTTTCTACTACATAGTAAGCAAACCCTTTAAGATTCCTGACTGGTTCATAGTCGGCATGCGCAGGGTGTGAGGTTTCGTTTGCTTGTGGTGAACTTATGGGGCTATTGTCTTCGGTTACGAGCCAAGATTTGCCAATATTTATCATCAGGTGTCCAGCTTTTTCTGGGATTTGAACCTCACTTCCAGCTTTTACAAAAATTGCTCTTACGCTTTCTATTTCTTCGTCTATTACCTCTCCACTTCCCCCCTTTCTTCTTATTTGAAGTAGTATGATACCCTCCCCCGCAAGTATTTTGTAAGTTTCAAGAAAATCACTTACATGGTAGTGTCCGTATGTTTTGATGTATTCTTCTCCAACCAACCCGCTCTGACAAATAGTAATATTTTTCTGCTTGTTTCCTCCGCGAATCATGAAGTAGTGAACTTCTGGTCCAATTGATTCTGGGTCCAACAAAACATCCACCATTTCTTTGTGGGTGCGTACAGCCAAAGCACTATTTGGATTATTTTTTCTAGTTTCTATCTTTACAATATAGCATTTTTGGAATCCCTAAACAATTCTCTTTCTAAGTATTTTATGAATTTTTTATTCTTTTTCGGAGGCTACTGCTACTGAATTTGTGGTCTCGACTATTAAATATTACTTTTATTGGCAAATCGTCTCCCGTAAAAGGTTTCCCTTCATGATCTCTACCCACAAATCGCACCTCTGGTTTTATTTCTTGCAAAAGTTTATATAAATCTGCTTCAGTATTGTAAACCACTATTTCGTCCACATACTTACAGCCCTCGAGCCTAATCCCTCTTTCTTCTAAAGTCTCCACAGGCTTGCTCTTTTCTGGCCTATCTAGAGTAGGGTCTGTTTGTAGCCCTACGATTAAATAATCGCACCGTGCCCTACATTCTTTGAGCATTAGGATGTGTCCTGCATGCAATAAATCCATTGCTCCACATGTAAAACCTCTAGTAAACTCCTTTGTCATGTCGGGCCGCTGGGAATTGAACCCAGTCTAAATGCTCCCAAAGCACTTGTACTACCGGTATACTACGGCCCGAAGAAACTATCAAATTGTTTAACAACACCTTGCCGACTAGTCTAAATGCTCTCACCACGAAGGCACTTGTACTACCGGTATACTACGGCCCGAAGAAACTATCAAATTGTTTAACAACACCTTGCCGACTAGTCTAAATGCTCTCACCACGAAGGCACTTGTACTACCGGTATACTACGGCCTGCCTGCGCTAAAGCTTCGGCGGGCAAGCCCGCTTTAAGCTAATTGAGTATATTATAAAATAATGTCTTTTACAACTTTTACTCTAGCTTTTTTCTCTTTAAAACATAAATACACGACCAGTAAATCTACTTGCCACTCTTTATTTTCATCAATTTTTTCTGATAATAGATAGGTTTGAATGACCCGCGACAGACGTTTTAATTTCCAGGGGTGCATATTATCTTCAGGTCTATACTCGTATCTTTCATCAGAATGATCGTAGGATTTTGGGGTAAAAGTATTAAGTGTTACTCGTGAAACACTTTTGACTTCGATAAAATATATTCTATCTTTTTTTTCAGCCACAATGTCTATTTCTCCCCATTTTTTCGTATAATTCCTGTCTAGAATAGAAAAACCTTGTTTCACGAGAAACCTTACCGCAATATTTTCTCCAATTTCTCCTGTTTTTTGTGTTTTAGAGGTAAAAATTTTAGGCATATAGTGTAATTTATCTATGTTTCACATGTAACATGTTTCACGTGAAACGTATTGCTATATTTCGGTGTCTTTTATTAAAATATTCTTATTTTACAAGGCATTTTAAACAAAATTGACCTTTAAAGACAACTTAAATTAGTGTCCTTTATAAACATTACCAACATAGTTATCCACATTTAGGACATAAATCTTTTAAACGCAAGCTTTTTCTAAAGGACATTAAAATTGTGCGGCCAGGGAGAATCGAACTCCCGCCAACTGATTGGCAACCAGTTGTTCTGCCACTAAACCATGGCCGCAATTTAATCAAAATACATTTTACAGAGTTCAAGCCACTTCATCATTTTTCTCTTTAAACTAGTGTTTGATATTATACTATTGCCAACCCCATATTGCAATTTCCTTGATCTATCTTTCCCCAGAATCACTTGTGATTTATTGAAATTTAACTTATCTATTTTTAGTTTTTCAGACCAAACATTAATAGATTCTTCAATGTTGTGATCTGGATATAATAACAACCAAACTTTTATGTTTTCCCGTTTTATTTTTAGAAATCTCTCAGAAAACCTTATAAATACTGAGTGTAAATAAAATTCTGAGTTACTAAATCTTAATGAACCTCTACTTCTTTTGTCTCCTTCGCCGGCATAAGCCATCAATCCCGCCATAAATAATGGGTCATTTTTGTAAACTTCAAATTCCAATACGGCCCCTTCTTCCACATTTTTGTATTTTTTTTCAAGTAGAATTTTTCTCTTTTCGTTCATTATTTTTATGCGTTCTTGGCTTGCCTTTATATGGTTTTTTGTGTTTATATTTTTAATATGACTAGACCATTTTTCATTTTTAAACCAATCACAAAGGGTGCTTCGTGAAATACCAAGAATTTTTTCTATTTCTCGATAAGTATTACCACTTCTTCTTAATTCGAAAGCCTTTTCTTTATCGTGTCTCATGCTATATAAGTATATCACAGAGGTTCGCTTTGTTAAAAATCTAAAAAGGTGTATAATTCCAGAGTTATTAATTAATTCTGCCCTTGTAGTTCAACGGATAGAACACTCGTCTTCGGAACGAGCAATGTGGGTTCAATTCCTGCCAAGGGCACATAGAATAGTAATGGAAGCTAAAAACTTAATATTAAAAATACCCAAAGAAGTTTCACATGTAACAAGTACTCTCGAAAAGGCTGGTTTTGAGGCGTATCTAGTCGGGGGGTGTGTCCGTAATTTGGTAATGGGGATAAAGCCAAAAGATTGGGATTTAACAACCAATGCTAAGCCAGATCAGATTATCGGGCTTTTTGAGAAGACTATATATGAGAATACCTTCGGTACTGTGGGTGTTTGCGTTCCGCCCTTCGATAAGTCTCAGGACGTTCCGCGTGAAACAGAATATATGGTTATTGAGGTTACTCCGTATAGAACTGAGGCGAAATATAGCGATTTTAGGCATCCAGATGAGGTAAAATTTAGTGACAAGTTGGAAGATGACCTTAAGAGACGCGACTTTACAATGAATGCCATGGCCTTGAGTTCTAACGGACATCTAGTAGACTTGTTCGGTGGTCTAAAGGACATCGAGAATAAAACCATAAGGACAGTGGGGGAGCCAGAAGAGAGATTTTCGGAAGATGCATTGCGAATGTTGCGAGCTATTCGCTTCTCTGTACAACTTAATTTTTCTGTGGCCTATGAAGTATTGGAAAATATTTCAAAAAATTCGAATTTAATAAAAAAAATTTCGGTTGAAAGAATTCGAGATGAGTTTGTAAAAATTATTTTATCTGAAAATCCAAGTACAGGAATTGTGATGTTGCAAAAATTTGGACTTTTAAAAAATATAATTCCGGAACTCGAAGAGGGTATTGGTTGCGAACAATTGGGTGAACATATTTTTGATGTTTGGGACCATTTATTGCATGCTTTACAACATGCGGCCGACAAGAATTGGCCTTTAGAAATAAGGCTTTCTGCACTATTTCACGATATTGGCAAGCCTCGTTCAAGAAGACTAGCCGAACCCAATGCTTTTACTCAGTCGCTCGGTCCCTCGCTTCGCTCAGCCACTCCTTCGCAAAAGCATATGAGCTCGGCTTCTAAAAAGAAGTTTACTTTCTACGGGCACGAAGTAATTGGTGCCAAAATGGCAAAAAAAATAATGGAGCGATTAAAATTTTCTAAAAAAGAAATTGAGTTGGTGGAAAAACTTGTTCGCAACCATATGTTTTTTTCCGACATAGAACAAATTACTTTATCTGCTGTGCGAAGAATTATTACAAAAGTTTCCTGCTCCACTAAAGCTACACAGGACAAGGGCCAGCATCCTATCTGGGATTTAATGAAGGTGAGAGAATGCGACCGAGTGGGAATGAAGAAAAAAGAGGCGCCATATAGACTGCGTAAGTATTTTGCGATGATAGAAGAGGCCCTGCGCGACCCCATATCTGTCGGACAACTCAAAATTGATGGCGAGTATATGATGCAAGAGCTAAAAATAAAGCCCGGACCACGAATGGGGTGGATGCTTCATGCGCTTTTGGAAGAAGTGCTCGACGATCCAAAGAAAAATACCGTGGAACATCTATCGGAACTCGTGGAGGGTCTAGAAAAGTTGCCAGATGGCGCACTACAAGCTCTAGGAGAGAGGGGGAAAGAAAAAAAAGAGGAGCTGGAAGAAGAAGAAATAGAAAAACTACATTCAAAGCATGGAGTTCGTTCTGCCAAAGGCGGAGCGAAGAAATAATTAATAGACTTCTTTATGATAACAAGCCTCGCAGTACACTATTTCAGGTTTTGCGGGAGAGTAGCTGGTTTCAAATTCATTTTGACATCCTTCTTGCATGCATTTCCTATGCCAAAGCTTTAAAGGATTTTTTTGTCTAAACCGTGCATAGTATCGGCAATTTTGGCACATTATTGGGATAGGAATTCTATAATTTTTATAAAATGCGAATTCTGCTTCTGTAATTTTAAATGCCTGGGTGCACTTATCGTTACATGCTCCGGCATGCTCGCAGCTGATCGCCGTGTTAATGATACTTTCATCTACAGCATTGATATTGTCTGGCACCTCCTGCCATTCTTTTTGAATTGCATAGTTGCGCGCGCTTTCTTCAATATAATTGTATCCTAATTCTTCTACATCTTTTTTGCTCAATGATCTCAATTCTTGGGCTACTGTTTCGTTGTAAGCGAAGGGGGAGAGGTCGATTGGGAAAAATTCGCCATAAGTATATATTCTACCCTTGTGGTCGGTGTAAGGAACCTCTTTCATTTGTTCAATGATTTTTTCTCTTAATAATTTAAATTCTTCTTTTTTATATTGTTTATTAAAGATACAATATTTTTTATTTCTCAAGCCAACGCATCCAAATAAATAAGATGAATTGTGGCAATTGTAAGAATATTCTATATTGTGGCAACCAAAAATAAAGCGAGAAAACAAAACTTGGTTGCCTGGGTAGACACTTGAGGATTCATAGCATTCTATAGACGTCAATCCAGAATGATCAATATCGTAACTATCTTTTACTTGTGAATATATAAGCCAAACATTTTTACAATCTTCAGCTCCGCCAAAAACCGAAAAGCAGTTGGTGCATTTTTCTGACCCTTCAATAAAATCACCGGAAACATTTACTGACTTTACTATTTTTGCATAACGTCTTGGAAATTTTAAACTAAACTTCTCAAATTCTTCTTTAATTTTTTGAATTTCTTTACGAGAGCCAAAATCCACATCTTTCATTTTTTGTCCGTATTCTTCTTTGGTGTATTGTTTATTAAAAATACAAAAAGATTTGTTATTCAAATTTACACAACCAAAACAATCGTGACAATTTCGACAATTAAAAAGGAATGAACTATCGTAACAAGTTTCACAATAACGACTATATTTAAGGTTAAAACAAGAGATACAATCTGTTGTTTCGTAATTTTTTTCACTTTTAGAAACTAGGTGGCAATCGACACATTCTTTCGAATTAAAGATAAACGAAGAGTAAAGAGAATTTTCATTGTGGTCGGCTCCGACTAGCAAATAGCAGTTTTTATTGTTCTCTGTAATACTGCAGTAATTGCTATTTACTGGATTTATGTTGAATAGTCCAATATCTGGAGTGCTTTTCCACAAGTCTCGCATTTGCTCGAAAAAATTTTTAGAAAAATCATAATCTTTCCCAGAATCCATTGGATCCCAACCATCACCCCACCACGCTTTATGACAATACACCTTATCTGGTTTGTCAGGAGAAAATGTAGAAATCATTTCTTCGCCGTGGCCCTTTGCCTGGCACTTACTTTTGTATAAAGTTCTTTCGTTTCGGTAAGACATTCTTCTTATGAGTCGGCAGTCAGGACACCAAGATGGGGGAGGTACTTTCATTTTTTCATAAAATCTCAAATCATCTTGATCTATGCCAAATTTTTCTTTACAACTTTGACAAGTTTTTTGCATAAATTTTAATCTTTTATTCTGTTAACTTTCTTCTTTTTTCTAAATATTCTAAGTGTTCTTTTTTTTCTTTTTCGAAGGCGTCAGCTTTGAGGCCATGGGTTTCGAGCATTTCAGAAGCAAATTTTGCACCGAGGTAGTGGGGCATAATGACAAAAGATGCTCCATTTCTGTAAAGCTCTTGGGTGTGCTTGATGTCATGAGAAATAACGATAATAATTCCACCAGGGTTGTGGCTATGATAATAAGAAACTAGACCCAAGTTTGTTTTATAGTCTGGTATTGTCGAAATAACCGCTTTGGCTGAAGAAAGACCTATCTCTTTTAAGAAGTCGACATCATCGGCATCTCCAAAATAATACGGAATATTTTTTTCTTGAAGTTTTTGAATTGATTTCGGATCAAAATCTACCACGACGCATTTGCTCTTTATTTTTTTTATAGCATGCACAAAATCATAGCCCACTCGGTCGTAACCAAAAATAATTACCTCAGGACTCTCTAAGTCTTTATTTTCATTTGTCTCCCTAGGCTCTTTTTTAAATTCAATAAATTTTAAAACGCCCTTCATTTTAGAATAAATACTGTCGGCATAGAGAATAAGATAAGTCGACCCGGCGATAGTGATGATGCCGACTAAGGTTATGAGAGAGACCACTTCTCTCCCTACGTGTCCAAAAGAAAAACCCAGAGCCACTAGAATTAAAGAAAATTCACTGATTTGAGCGACCGTGAGCCCAGCCAAAAACCCAGTCCGGCTTTTATAGCCGAGCAGGTTCATGAGAATAATGACAATAATCGGGTTACCTATCAACACAAACAAAGAAAGAAGAATCGCTGGCATTAAGATGTCGCCAATGTTGGACAGAATTATTTGTGAACCTAGCATGACAAAAAACAAAAGGATGAAAAAATCTCGCAGTGATTTCATGCGAGAGCTAATTTCTTGGGAGAAAGAGAAAGTAGATAACACGACTCCAGCAGCGAGAGCTCCTATTTCGAGAGAAAATCCAGCCACATAAAAAACAGCAGACATTCCCAAACCCCAAGTTATTGAAAAAAGAAAAAGGGATTCTTGAGAACTCGACAAGAAGTTTGAAAATTTTGGCAAAATATATTTACTGAAAATGTATAAGGCAAAGAAAATACCCACTGCCTTATAGAGCAAAAATATGACAAAGGGTAGTGTGCCCGAGGCTATTTGGCTGGTTGAGCCCCAAATGGAAATAAATAAAAGAATAATGGTGGCGACAACGTCTTGCACTAAAAGAAATCCGACAGATATTTTGCCGTAGAGTGCATTGAGGTCGCCCTTATCGGAGAGTAGTTTTAAAATGATGATGGTGCTAGAAAAAGTCAAAGCAATTGCTCCATACAAAGAGGCGGTAGAATCAAAGCCAAGAGCTAGCATGATGAAAAATCCCAAAGCCGAAGTTATGATAATCTGCCCCAATCCCGTGACCAGAGATACTTTTCCTACTTCGCGAATGACATCGGGTTTTAGACTAAGTCCAACGATGAAAAGAAGAATGGCGATACCTAGTTTTGAGAAAAGTTCTAGGTACTCGGTGGACTCTGTAAGGTTTAAAAAATATGGGCCGACAATGATACCACTTAAAATATATCCGACCACCAAAGGTTGTTTCAAAAAACGCATCAAGAGAGATACGAAAGTGGCAATCGCTAGAATGAGTCCGATTTCTACGAATATATGCATTTTAGAAATATAACATAAATTCTAAAGAAGAATAAGGTATAGAAAATATTTTTTAAGCAATTTCAAGCAAGACTGGGCAATGGTCGCTACCCATGACTTCGGGTAAAATTTTCGCACCCTTTATTTTACTTTTTAGTTTTTTGCTCACAAATATATAGTCTATTCTCCAGCCGACGTTTCGAGTACGAGCATTTGCAAAATGGCTCCACCAAGTATAGTGGCCTCCATCTTTATTGAAAACTCGAAAAGTGTCTGTGAAGGAAGCCTTGATGACATTCTCTATTCCCTCACGCTCTTCTTTCGTGAACCCTTTTTTACCTTCGTTTTCTTTTGGACGAGCTAGATCTTGGCTCGTGTGGGCTACATTCAAGTCGCCACAGAATATGACCGGTTTCTTTTTTTCCAGTTCTTGCATATAGGCTAGAAAAGCAGGGTCCCATTTTTTGTGGCGAAGGGGGACGCGTGAAAGATCGTCTTTAGAGTTTGGAGTATAGACACTCACGACATAAAACTTTTTGTATTCCAGCGCGATGACCCTACCTTCGGTGTTTGGGTCTCCATAAGCATCTTTGGTTAGGCCATATTTCTTTGCAATTTTTTCAGGAATGTTTGAAAGAGTCTTGATGGGCTTTTCTTTACTAAAAATTGCGGTACCGCTGTAGCCGGGGCGGAGAGCAGAGTTCCAATATTCTTCATAGTCGGGCAAGTCTACCTCGCTTTGGCTCTCTTTCGCCTTGGTTTCTTGCAAGCACAAAATGTCTGGCTGGTGTTTTTTGATAAACGGCACCAAAAGTCCTTTTTTATGGACTGCTCGTATGCCATTTACGTTCCAGGAAATTATTTTCATACGTGTATTGTACAGGATTAATTTTAAGTTACCTCTTAGAATGAAATTTTGCGTGCACTTCGCGGAGTTGTTTGTCGGTGACGTGGGTATAAATTTGAGTGGTGGCGATGTTGGCGTGGCCTAGCATCATTTGTACCGAGCGAATGTCGGCTCCGTTTGAAAGCAGGTCGGTGGCAAAAGAGTGGCGCACCACGTGTGGGGTAACTTTTTTGGAAATACCGGCTTTGATTGCGTGGCCTTTGACGATGCGCTCTATAGACCGGCGGGTCAGCGGACCGGCTTTTTCTTTGCGTCCTTCGTGACTTACTTTTATAAACAGAGCTTCTTCCATATCTTTGCGGGCGGAGAGATATCCTTGGACTGCTTTCTTTGCATCATCAGAAATAAATACTACGCGGACTTTGCCACCCTTACCTCGGATTGAAAGCTCGGGAGAAGAAAGGTCGATGTCGTTATTTAAAGAACAAAGTTCAGAGACGCGGAGACCAGTAGAGAACAAAAGTTCTAGGATTGCTTTGTCGCGCAAATTTTTAAGGTCGCTACCTTGGGGGGAGTTGAGCAGGCGAGTGAGCTCGGCACTAGATATGAGGTCGAGCGAGCGTTCGGGAATTTTTGCGAGCTCGATACGCTCGGCCGAGAGGGATTTGATTTCTCTTTTGGTGAGGTATTTTAGAAAAACTCGGAGAGCTATCATATAATAGTTCTGAGTTTTTTTAGAAATTGTTTCTCCGGTGGCGCGGTTGTTGCCGGTAGATTGTCTGTTGAGCCAGAGGCGAAACTCTCGCACTGATGCATCGGTGATGTCGCTGGCATTTTTTATTTTTCCAAATTCAAAAAAACGGGCGAGGTAGTGTGCGTAATTCTCAACAGTACGCAAAGCCGAACCTTTTTCTATCTCAATGTATTCTAGGAACTCGCGTTGGAGCTTGTCTATCTCGTTTGCCATCCCATTAGAAATCTTAAATTAATAATTTCAACCTTATGTCTCTATTAGTGGATTTCTAACGGGACACGTACTTTAATTTTAGCATAATATTGTGCGACACGGTTAGGTTGACTTTTGGGATCGGCTATGATCGAGCACGAGAGCACCTCATGGCGAATTTGCGCTCGGTTGCCAAGGTTTTCTTCGTGGAAGACACCCTGTATTCTGCACGGAATACAGAGGGTGGTGCTCTTGTTTTCAACCGGTGTGATCTTCCTGCTATCGGGACCCTTCTAGACATCGCGGAGCTTATGATTGCGGTGGACGTGACGCTGCAAGGGGTTGGTGTCCCCAACCACGCGTTACGGTCCAAGATCGACTTCTTGAAAAAGAAGGAAGTTTCCTTCGACAAGGAGTTGAACCCGCCCTCAAGCTAAGGCGGTGAAGGGTATCTCGTTCTCTGACTGGGTCAGGCGGGAATTTCCCCGTCTGGCCCGCTAGCCAGCAAACATCAAAATCTTGCCAATCGGCAAGTACGAACCACGAGGTTCGTCAGGCCTCGTGAAAAGCAATGCTTCTCGCGAGGCCTTTTTTATTTTAAGGCGGTACTTGCTTTTTTCGGCTTTTTATGCTAGTATGGTGAGTAGTTGAAAGTTATCAAGTTCATCAAGTCTGGGAACAATACTTTACAAACTTTTAATATTATAAACTTTAAGAACTAATTCATATGTTAACAACCAAGAAAAAACAATCAGTTATAAAGAAAAATCAAGTTCATGAAAAAGATACAGGCTCTACTGAAGTGCAGGTCAGCATCATTTCTACACAAATAGACGAACTGGCAAAACATTTAAAGAAACACAAGAAGGATAATCACTCTCGTCGTGGGCTCATCAAAATGGTGGCTGACCGACGCGCTCATTTAAAGTACTTGGAACGAAAAGACAAAACTCGTTACACAGCACTCATGAAGAAAATGGACCTTGCTTAGTCTCGCTAGTAATTTTTAAATTACTGCTATAATAAATACATGACTGTAATAAAACATAAAGAACAAAGAGTCGGCGTTTTTATCGATACTCAAAATCTATATCACTCTGCTCGAAATTTATATAAAGCTCGCGTAAACTTCGGAGCTGTTTTGAAAGATGCGGTAGCTGGGCGCAAACTGGTGCGGGCGGTGGCTTATGTCATCACCACTGAAGCAGGCGACGAAAAGAATTTTTTTGAAGCTCTAGCTAAACAGGGCATTGAAACCAAAACAAAAGACTTGCAAATTTTTGCTGGTGGAGCAAAGAAAGCGGATTGGGATGTGGGTATGGCGGTAGACGCCATAACTATGGCACCAAAATTGGACGCTGTTGTCTTGGTTACTGGTGATGGAGATTTTATTCCACTCGTGGAGTATTTAAAAATTCATTCTGGTATTCAAGTCGAGGTGGTTTCTTTTGGTAAATCAACTTCTTCGAAACTTCGTGAAGCCGTGGATGACTTTGTGGATCTATCCGAGAATCCTCATAAGTATCTAATGGGAATTAAATAAATTTTCTATATTACATTCTTCTTGAGTTTTTTGTGTAAAGTGCTAATATAACTTTATTATTCAATAGTTAATCGGTTCACCTCTAGACAGACAGTAGTGTTCTCAAAAATGAGTTAATCATATTTTTGGGGAACAATACTTTAGTCTGGAGGGTGAGCTCACAAAAATATGCAAAAAAAAGAGTATGAAGTAGAAATCGGCGGAAAGAAAATGACGGCGGTCTTTACTGATTTAGCAGAACAAGCACATGGTTCGGTAATGTTGAGATACGGAGAGACGGTGGTCTTAGCCACAGCTTGTATGTCTCACGATCGACAAGATGGCTTGGGTTATTTTAATTTGACGGTGGACTATGTGGAGCGATTTTATGCTTCAGGAAAAATTTCTGGTTCTCGTTTCGTAAAGCGAGAAGGCAAACCATCGGAAGATGCGATCCTTGCCAGCCGAGTCATCGACCGAACCCTGCGACCACTTTTCAAACAATCCATTCGTCACGCTGTGCAGGTGATAGTGACGGTGCTTTCAGTGGACGAAAATGATTCTACAATTTTGGCGGTCAATGCCGCATCGCTCGCGCTGGCAGTTTCAAACATTCCTTGGGGTGGACCCATCGGTTGTGTGCGCATTGGTAAATACGACGACGATACACTCAAAATAAATCCTTCAAACAAATTGCGTGAGAATGACGATATGTATAAGTTTGATCTTACGGTTTGTGGAAAAGATGGACACATAAATATGATAGAGGCTTCAGCTCACCAAACCAAAGAAGAAGAGCTGGAAGAGGCTCTAGAGAAAGCTATCGTCGAGATTGCCAAGCTAGAAGATTTTCAAAAGAAAATTGTTAAAGAAATCGGACACAAAAAAAGAGTCATTGAAGAAGAAGTAATTTTGCCAGAGTCAGTAACTTTGTTTAATGAAAATATTTTACCCAAGATGGACGGAGCAATTTTCTCTGGAGCGGGTAAAGCAAAAATAGATGAACTGCATAATGTTTGGAATAAAATGGTCAAAGACAAATATCCGGATAGGAAAGATTTTGTACTGGAAGACAATTTGTTTGATGACACCGAAAACGAAATTCTGCACAACAAAGCAATCGATGAAGACAAGCGCGCAGACGGCCGAGCGATGGACGGACTAAGAGATCTGTATGCCCAAGCCGGTGGAATTTCTTCGATACTTCATGGATCAGGAATTTTTTATCGTGGAGGCACGCATGTGCTTTCGGTGCTGACTTTAGGTGGCCCCGAAGATAGACACATGGTAGATGGCATGCAAACAAAATCTGAAAAAAGATTTATGCATCACTACAACTTTCCTCCGTACTCATCTGGAGAAGTCGGACGAGCTGGTTTTACCAATCGTCGCGAAGTAGGGCACGGAGCGCTGGCCGAAAAAGCTTTGGCGATGGTCTTACCGAGTGCCGAAGAATTTCCATACACTATGCGTGTCGTTTCAGAATCGATGGCTTCAAATGGTTCTACTTCTCAAGCATCTATTTGCGCATCAGTTCTGGCATTGATGGATGGGGGAGTTCCTATCAAAGCACCAGTCGCTGGCATCGCGATGGGGCTAATGTCGAGAGTAACGAGATCTCGAGATTCTGGCGAGAGATCAGAGACCTACGAATATAAAATCTTGACAGACATCCAAGGACCCGAAGACCACCACGGAGATATGGATTTCAAAATTGCTGGTACTCGCGACGGAGTCACTGCCATACAGCTCGATGTCAAAGTAGAGGGCGTGTCGATAAAGATACTCGGAGAAGCGATGCGACAATCCAAATTTGCCCGTGTTGCCATAATCGACCGCATTGAAAAAGAAATTCCAAAGCCTCGAACCGAAATGTCTGCCAACGCTCCTAAAATATTGATGATTAAAATAAGACCAGACCAAATTGGTATGGTTATCGGAGGTGGGGGTAAGACAATCAAAGAAATTAAAGAAAACAGCGGAGCTGAAATCTCAGTAGAGGATGACGGTACAGTATATTTGACTGGTAAAGCTGGCAGTGCCGAGAAAGCTAAAGAAATAATCGAAGAAATGACTCATGAATTTAAACCCGGAGAGATTTTGAAAGGCGAAGTCGTAAAAGTGGCAGACTTTGGAGCTTTTGTGAGCCTAAACCCCTTTACCGATGGAATGGTGCACATATCAGAACTTGCTCCATTTCGAGTAGAGCGAGTTAGCGATATAATAAAAGAAGGTATGATTGTGCCCGTGAAAGTCATCGGGGTGGATCGTGAACGAGGTAAAATCAGCCTTTCAATCAAAGAAGCAGATAAGGATTTCTTCAAACCAACCAATGGAGGAAAATAAAGAAAAAAAGAAAATCGTTCCTAGTGTCGAAACTTATACCGACGATATGGTGAAGGCTATTGAAGGTGGTGGTGGAGGGTTGGTCAAAACAATGATTCACCAACAAGAGAAACAAGAAGCAGAGAAGAAAAATCTTTCTCCTGAAACAAAGAAAAATAAAATATTTATAATTCTGGGCATCTTTCTCACGATAGTTTCTTTGGCTCTTTTAATTTTTTTATTTTTTAAAGCTAGAATCTCTGCTCCTTATGTAGAAGATGCTAAGGTGCAGTTTGTGCCACTTATTTTTACTGACAAAACCAAGATAGAAGAAATAGATGGTCTAGACAAAGAGCAAATTGTAAAAAGTGTTTTAAACCATGTGGACAAGGTGTCTCTTAAAAAGGGTGGAGTCGAAGGTCTTTATTTGGCAGAGAATAAACAAGTCATAGGCTTCAAGAGATTTTTGGAGTTAATCAAATCAGATATCAACGAGCTCAATGTTGCTTTTATTAAGGATAATTTTTTGATGGGGGTGGCGGTCAGAGAAAAAAATGATTTGTTTTTCTTACTAAAAGTCAAATCTTTTGCCGATAATTTTACAGGTATTCGTATTTGGGAGCGAAAAATGTTTTTTGATTTAAATGGTTTTTTTGGTTTTAACCTTACATCAGAGACCAGCTATTTGCTAACTAAAGATTTTGAAGACGGGTTTGTTGAAAACAAAAATGCTCGCATCCTTTATGATAATAATGGAGATATAGCCATGATGTATGTTTTTGCTGATGACCAATCCGTCATCATTGCTCGAACCCTAGACGCTGTGCGCCAAGTCATACTGGGCTTAAATGCAAGCCAGATAAAGAAATAAGACTCCTGTTTCGACTCCTGTTCTCTTATTGCGAGAATTGTTTAAAGTGCTATGATGCACCTATATGTTAGATAAGAAAAAAATTAAAGAAAAGTTGGAGGAAGAAAGAGATATTTTACTGGAGGAGATGGGTGGTATGGGGAAACTCAACACCGATACCGGTGAGTGGGAAGCTACTCCTGAAGAGATGACTTATCGCGAAACAGACCAAAATGATATGGCTGACCGTTTTGAGGACTTTGAATCTCGCAGTTCGATGATAAAAGTATTAGAAGCTAGACTTATTAATATTTTGCAAGCTCTAAAAGATTTGAATAAGGCATCTTTTAGTATTTGTGAGGTATGTAAAAAAGAAATTGAGGTGGCTAGAATCAATGCAAACCCAGCCGCCAAAACCTGCAAAAAACACTTAGAAAATTAATCACAGAATTGCGTCGCGTTTTAATGGACAGTTACGCGACACGATTTTGCAAAATCGCATGAGTTTCGCTAAAGTATACTCAGCACAAGTAAATTTACTCTCTGGAGTGATTGTGACGATAGAAGCCGATTTATCCAAAGGCCTCCACTCTTTCTCTGTGGTAGGGCTTCCAGACAAAGCGGTAGATGAATCTAAAGATAGAGTCAGTGGTGCGATAAAAAATTCTGGACTCAAATCTCCTAAAGCTAAAAATCAAAAAATAGTTATTTCTCTCTCTCCGGCGGACCTCAAAAAAGAAGGTCCGTTTTTTGACCTTGGTATTGCTATGGCGTATCTCTTGGCGTCTGGAGATTTGAAGTTTGACGGTGAGAAGAAAATATTCTTGGGCGAGCTGGGGCTCGACGGTACTTTGCGGAGGATAAGAGGGGCACTACCCTTGGCTGAAGCTGCCAAGCGAGCTGGATTTGAAGAAATATATTTACCCAAAGAAAATGCTTCAGAGGCAGCACTGGTGGAGGGAATAAAAATTTTTGGAGCTAAGAGCCTGAAAGAAGTGATGGAACATTTGAATGAAAATAAGATTGCCCTAAAAGAAGGCACTGTTGCTAAAAAAATTCCTCTTCAGCCCAAGACAAAGATAAATTACAAAAAAGAAATAAAAAGTGGAGACTTTGCAGATATTCGTGGGCAAGAAGGAGCCAAAAGAGGGCTCGAGATTGCGGCTGCGGGTGGACACAACATCGCTATGTACGGGCCACCCGGCACAGGCAAGACAATGCTCGCTAGGGCTTTCTCGGCGTTACTGCCAGACCTAGAGCTTGAGCAAGTGCTCGAGATTACCGGGATTCATTCGGTGGCAGGAGCAACCCAAGGAGAGCTCGTTTCTGCTCCGCCTTTTCGTGCCCCGCACCACACTTCTTCGCATGTTTCGATTGTCGGCGGAGGAACTTACCCCAAGCCCGGAGAGGTGACGCTGGCTCACCGAGGAGTTTTGTTTTTAGACGAATTTCCAGAATTTGAAAAAAGAGTTATTGAAGCACTCCGCCAGCCACTTGAAGACAATATCGTTTCTATTTCTCGCGCTCGTGGTTCGGCAATTTTTCCATCAAATTTTATATTGGTCGCCGCGATGAACCCTTGCCCTTGCGGGAACAGGGGGAATAAGCAGAAAGAATGCATTTGCAAACCTTCGGACTTGGATAGATATAAAAGAAAACTCTCTGGGCCGATAATGGACCGTATCGATCTATGGGTTTCAGTCGGCAATGTTGATTATAAAAAATTAGGGGAAGAAAATTCCGGAGAGAGCAATGAGAAAATAAAAGAAAGAGTGATGGGGGCTCGCAGGAAACAAAAAGAAAGATTTCAAAAATTCAAAAAGAATTTGGGCACCAATAGCGAGATGGGAGTAAAAGATTTGGACAACATGGTAAAATTAACTAAAGAAGTTAGAAATTTACTGGACGATAGCGCCACCCAGCTCGGGTTGTCGGCTAGAGCTTACCACCGAGTCATCAAAATAGCTCGCACCATCGCCGACCTCGAAGGCTCCGAAGAAGTAAAAGCTAACCACATTTTAGAAGCGATACAATATCGGCCGAAGGTTGCGTAGTAAACGAAGGTCCTGAAAAAATTGAAGGGCCGAAGGTGAACAATTAGTTATCCACAGTAGGGTGGTTGACAGGTGAACGCTCGTTCACCTATAATAGATATAGGTCATTTATTAACAATAATAATAGCAAAAAAAACGCCGCGCTTTAATCGACAGTTGCGCGACACGATTTTGCAAAATCGCATGTCACAAACACAATATCTAAAAATGCTCGAAAGAGAAATACAAAAGATAAACAAGAAGATCGATTTTAAAATTCTTCGTGGCGAAGAGTACTGGAAAGAAGCCAGAGACCACCGGATTCTTTTGAAGAAGGTTCGCTACAACCATAGGCAAAATTTTTGGAGAAGCTTTTCAAACATTCTCTTCCGTTTGCCAGTTTCGACTTTGATTCGTGGAGCTAGAGCCTAATGTATGAAAAATATTTATCAAAGTAAACTCAAATCTTTCTATTCGCAAAACAAAAGGATGCCCAGCTATTCGGAAATGATGAAGCTCTTTGGCTTCAAATCCAAAAACGCTATTTTTAAAATTGTAGACAAGCTGGTGGAAGCGGGGATAGTAGCCAAAGATCATTTGGGGCGATTGGTACCGAGCAGTTCTTTTGGAGAAATTCCAATGTTGGGGTTGGTAAAGGCAGGTTTTCCGTCTAGTGTGGAAGAAGAGCTGACAGACACTCTAGATCTTGATGATTTTCTGGTGGGCAAAAAAGAGCTTACATATATGCTGGAGGTAGATGGAGATTCGATGATAGATGCGCACATAGAAGAAGGGGACCATGTGTTGGTAGAACGCACCAATACTGCCAAAGATATGGAAATAGTTATTGCCGAAGTGGATGGCGATTTTACAATGAAGTATTTGCGTAAAGAAGGAAACAAAGTTTGGCTCGAACCAGCCAACAAAAACCTAAAACCAATTTATCCAGAGCAGAGCTTGAATGTCATAGCGGTCGTGAAGGCGGTGATTAGGAAATACTAATTTTAATATAAAACCAAAAACGCCTTTGTGGGGCGTTTTTGGTTTCCTATTTCTCTCGAGAGAATCCGCCAGAGGCGGACAGGAATTTAAGCAATCATATCTTTCAAACCTTTTGCAGGTCGGAATTTTGGAACTCTCTTAGCAGCTACTTTGACTTGTTCTCCAGTCTTTGGATTGCGAGCCATTCTAGCAGCGCGAGCTTTTACTGAGAAGATTCCGAATCCAGCGATTGATACCTCACCTCCACCCTTTAGGGTACTAGCGATAGCACCAAACAAACCGTCAACGATTTCTTCAGCTTGAACCTTAGTTCCGCCCAACTTTCCGTGTACCCATTCAGCTAATGCTTGTTTATTCATAGTTTTAATAATAGGCGCTAGGCCTTAGGGATTTAGGCTTTAGTTTTTGCTAGAGCCTAGCCTTCTTGCCTGACAACCTTATTCTAAATTATTACTTCGACCTTGCTCTGCAAAAGCAGTAGCATCTGTCCTTATAATTAACACCCTTATATTATATAACAAGGGTTTTTTGACGCAAGCCCCCAAAAATAACAACTTTTTATCTGGCGTATTCGATAATTCGTGTCTCTCGTATCATCGTGACCTTAATTTCTCCTGGATATTTGAGTTCTTGCTCTATTTTCAGAGCTACATCTCGAGCCATTATCTTCGCTTCGGCATCAGATATTTTTTCTGGAGTTACAAAGATACGAATTTCTCGTCCAGCTTGTAAGGCATAAGATTTTTCAACACCAGGGAAGGCGTTTACCAAAGCTTCAAGCTCTTTTAATCTCTTTAGATAGTTTTCTACAGAGTCTCGGCGGGCTCCAGGACGGCCTCCAGATATGGAATCGGCTGTCTGCACTATGATAGACTCGATGGTTTCGTAGGGGTAGTCTTCGTGGTGGCTCTTCATAGCTGTGATGATGCGCTCATCGGCTCCAAATTTCTGCAAGATGCGCATACCTATTTCAATATGAGTACCTTGCACCTCGTGGTCGAGAGCTTTACCGATGTCGTGCACAAGAGCTCCGGCTTTAGCTATAGCAATGTCTGCCCCTAATTCTTCGGCAAGCATTCCTGCAATGTGCGCCATTTCTATAGAGTGCTGAAGCACATTTTGACCATAACTAGTACGAAAGTAGAGTCGTCCGATGATGGCTACGATGCGTGGGTCGAAATTTAATATTCCACATTCATAAACAGCCTGCTCACCTTTTTCTTTTATTATTTTATTGATCTCTTCTTTCGCTTTTTCTACCAATTCTTCTATCTTAGCTGGCTGGATGCGTCCATCGAGTATCAAGTTTTCCAGTGCCAAACGAGCCACCTGGCGTCTTATCGGGTCAAAAGAGGAGATGACGATAGAGCCAGGAGTATCATCTACAATGAGCTCTACCCCAGAAGCTCGCTCGAAAGCCCTTATATTTCTACCTTCTTTCCCGATAATCTTACCCTTGATTTCATTGTTGGGTATAGAGACTACTGTAGTCATCAGTTCGGAGGCGGTTGAAGAGGCAAGGCGTTGGATAGAGGTAGCCAAAATGTCTTTAGCTCTGCGATCGAGTCTTTCAGCACTATTGTTTTCTAGTTTTTGAATTCTCAAAAGAATATCTTCTTCATATTTCTTTTCGATATCTTTCAAAAGTTCTTCTTTAGCCTCTCCCTCAGAGAGCTGAGCCACTCTTTCCAACTCTACTCTTTTTTCTTCCTCTACTTTCAAAACTCTTTCTTGCACCTTTTTTACATCTTCGATTCTAGATTTCACTTCCTCTACTTCTTTATCTATCTCAACCTGTCGCGTATCCAAAAACTCATCTTTTTTGATAAGTCTTCTTTCTGTTTCCTTGAACTCTATTTCTTTCTCTCGCTCTTCTTCTTTTAACTTTACTAGTTTTTGCTCGGATACCTTTTTGGCTTCATCGACAACTTTTTGCGCTTCTTCTTTGGCGGCGACCATCATTTGTTTGATGTCTATTTCTATAGAACGCCTCTTACCAAGTGCGACGATAACTCGGAGATAATATCCGATACCAATACCCAAGAGGAGTACTGCGATTCCAACCAAGATTATTATTGTTAAACCTACACTCATAAGCCTTTTGTTTCGGCTTACAAGAACAAGCCACTATATTTGCGGTTTTAATAGAAAATTAAAGGCCTTATTAAAGATGAAAAAATTTTTCTCTGACATTTTCTTTTGCAACAACATAGATGGAGTATTCCTATAAACCAAAATAAATTAAGTAAAATAACTTTATAAAATCCACGATTATAAGTATAACAGATTAAATAAAATTTGTCTACTATTATGAGGGTTATTCATAAAAAAGAAAAGAGGGAGCGGGTGCTTTCGCTCCCTCTCCCTCTGATGACCAACAACTACTAGCCGATGGTGAATGTGATTGCCTGCCGGACTAGCTGGCGGACAGCTTGCCCGCGAATCTTGGCTGGCTTGAAAGTGGCCCGCCTAATAGCATCTATGGCGGGGGCTTCGAACTGGCTGTTCGTGCTGCTGAGCACCTTGATTGTGCCCACTTCGACGCGACCATCTGTACCTACGACATACTCGAGCTCAACTCGGCCCGAGATGCCCGCCTGTTGTAATACTGGCGGATAGCGTGGCTGTGGCCGGTTGATTTGCACAACCGGGTCATCCACCTGACTGTCGAGAAAAGTCTCGCCAGTCACGGCTTCTGTTGTCGTGGGAACTACCCCAATTCCACCAATGACCCCAGTGGCGATGCCACCTTCGACCCCCCTACCACTGAAGTCTCGAGCGTCAAACCGCTCCTTTAGATCAATGGGAGGAATTGTTGTTGGGATCTCAGTCGGTGGAACCACTGTCTGAAATCCCTGCGGTGGCGGAGTAGTAGTCACCACTACCGTGGGTGGCGGTGCCATTTCGGGCGGTGGCGGTGGAGGCGGTGGAGGCGGAGGAGTCAAGAACATTATGGTGGTGTCTTGCATGATGCCCTGCACAAAAGCTTTTGTACTCCGGGTCACTTCGATGGCCCCGTAGATCAGGACCACGTGAAAAACAACCGAAAAGACCGTTTGCCCAAGAGACCCTTGCCTCTTGGCGCCTGACTCAAGCAAAGTGTCAAACACAATGGCCTCCTGGGTGGGTGGTTTCAAGGGACTGCTCTTTCCTAGGGTATATTACAAAAATAAATTAATGCTAGTCTTTTTGGAGAGGTATTTAAGTGGTTGGTTTGGAGATAGGAGCTTTGGATTTAGTGACTATTTCGTCGATAATACCGTATTTTTTGGCCTCTTCGGCGTCCATAAAGAAGTCTCTTTCCACATCTTTTTCTATTTGGGCTAGAGATTTGCCAGAATTTTTTGCTAACAATTTATTTAAATTATCTCTAGTTTTTAGAATATGCTTGGCGGTGATAGCGATGTCTGATGCTTGGCCCTCTACACCACCCAATGGTTGGTGAATCATTATTTCCGCATTGGGTAAGATAAAACGCTTACCCTTTTTCCCAGAAGATAAAATAATAGCTCCACCCGAAGCGGCGAGACCAACACAAAAAGTAGCTACATCTGGGCGAACATGATTCATCGTGTCGACGATGGCCATAGTTGATGTGACCGAGCCCCCAGGAGAATTTACATAAAGAGAAATATCTTTTTTAGAATCATCAGACTCCAAGAAGAGAAGCTGAGCGATGACGATGTTTGCTGTGTGGTCATCTATTGGGCCACCCAAAAAAATGATGCGTTCACGCAAAAGTCGTGAGTAAATATCGTAAGCACGTTCGCCAAATTGTGACTTCTCAATAACAGTGGGTATTAACATGCTTGTATACTATACCTTTTTAGAGAATTTTTCAAGTCTTTTGCAATGTTAGCACTTTTAGACGGCCGTCTAAAAGTGCTAACATTGAATTTATTGACTTTCCAAAAAGACAAAAACTTTTTCATTGGTGAGTACATTTTCAGCGTGGAGGTGTGCACGCTCTCTATCTGCATCTTTGTAGTGCTCCATTATGTGCTCCACTTCTTTAGCGACTGTTTCTTCTTCGGGAGATAGTTTTTCAATTTTAGCAATTTCATTTAAGACAAGCCCTAGCTTTGCTTTCTTCTCTCCGTCGGTTCTAAATTCTTTTCTCAAGTCTTCAGTGGTTTTGTTTAGGTGTTTCAAATAGTCTTCAAACTTGAGTCCCATCTGAGTAATGTCTGACTCCATTCTATAAATAATTTTATTGAGCTCAATATCGATTAAAATTTCTGGCAGTTCTACTTTGGTTTCGTCGACAATACTCTCAATTATTTTTAATCTTGTTTTTTCTCGGACTTGGTTTCCTTTTTCCAGTTTTATGTTTTCTTTTAGTTTTATTTTGAAATCAGCTACGTCTTTGAAAGGCCCTAGCGCTTGCACGAATTCATCGTTTAATTCAGGTAGTTCTTTCCCGACGCTCTGATCGTCGTCAGGGGCCGGGACCCCGACCCCTTCGGGCGTCGGGGCTTTCATATGCACTTTGGGAGCGCGAGATTTTCTGATGTCTAAAATTGTATTCTCTACATCTTCATCCGACACGGAGACATCTTTTTCTTTTTCAGTTATTTCTGCTTTTGCTTTTGTGGCTATTTTTTTATAATCTGGCAGAGTTATTTCTGGCAGTATTGCAGTTTTGATTTTAAAACCCAAAGGGTTGTTGCGGGCTAGCTTGGTGATGGAGATTTCTGGTCTATTGATGACATCGAGCTTCTCATCTTCAATCATTTTTGGGTATGCCTCACCGAGCGCCATCTGCGCCATTTCTTCTAGGATTCGCATTTCTCCCAAGTTTTGCACCAGCACATTCTCAGGAGCTTTGCTTTTTCGAAAGCCAGGAAGCTCTAAATTATCTCCAAGTTTTTTTAGGGCTTTGGGGAAGTAAGACTCAAAAAGTTCACTCTCTAGTTCTCCTTCGATTTCTATCTCACTTTTTGGCAATTTTGTTACTTTTATTTTCATCTTTCCCAGTTTATAGTTATTAATCTTTTTTGTCAAAAAAACAACCTCGCTCTTACTAACTAAGAGTGAGGTTATTTTTCTCTTTTGTTTTACAGAAACTAAATTTCTGCGTCTAGGCCCTCAAGGTCGATGCTATCTATTCCCGCTTCTAAGTCTGCAGTATTGTAAGGGTCTGCTTCATTGACTTGAGTATCTATTACTGGAGGCTCATCTTTTAGGTTTTTAATATTAGCATTCCAGAAATAAATTCCACCCAAGATCAAGATGATTATAATAATAAATGCACCAATGAGGGCCCCGTTTGATTTTTGTTGTGGTTCCATAGTTTTTTTAAATTAACTAATAAAATAAAAACTTTTAATTCTCTTCTACTACTTCTTCTTCTACTTCTTCTTCATCATCTACCACATCTCTGAGGGCGTGAATTGCTTTAACAGCGTCGTGGATAGACTCTCTAGATTCTTTCATCAAATCCTTGGCTTCTCTGGCTAATATTTTGATTTGTTTAAAAAGTTCAGGGGTTACTTCTACACAAGTCTTAGGAATAAGTGTTTTAATCTCAGCCAACTTAGTCTTAGCCGCGTCTAGTTTTTGTATAGATAAATTAAGAGCAGCTTGTACATCTGTCGTGATTTTTTCGTCCACGACTAATTTTACAATGATGTTAGAAATTCTTTCTTGAGCGTTTTCTAAGCTCTTGGTAGCAAACTCAAACTTTCGGTCAAGCATTTGTTGTGATTTTTCACAAAATTGAGCCTTCCTCTCTTCTGTTGCTTGCTTCCATTCTTCTTTTCTATTTTCTACTTCTTGTTTAAAAGCTTCTCGATCTGTTTTTAATTTTTCAACGAAAGCTTCTCTGTCTGCTTTCATCTTCGCCATCCATTCTTCCCTACTTACTTTCATTTCTTCTCTCCTTGCTTCCATTTCACTTCTTTTATTTTCCATCTCCGCTCTTCTTGTTTCCATTTCATTCGTAAATGCTTCTCTTGCGCCTTCGACTTTCTTTACATCGTACCTGGGGGTTGGTCTTTCTCTCAGAACTTCTTCCTCTGCTAAAACAAAAGCAGTCGAAAACATGATTCCTAAAAACATAACCATACCAAAAACTATATATTTTTTCATATTCAATAAAAAGTATTAATAATTTATAAAACTTGACCTATGTAGATTATAACATCAAAGCAACCAAAAGTAATGCAACGATATTTAGTATCTTAATCATTGGGTTTATGGCAGGCCCAGCAGTGTCTTTGTAAGGGTCGCCGACTGTGTCTCCAGTAATAGCAGCTTTATGGGCGTCAGAACCTTTACCACCAAAATTACCCATTTCGATATATTTTTTAGCATTGTCCCAAGCTCCACCACCGGAGGTCATTGAGATAGCTACGAATAGACCAGTGATAATTGAGCCGACGAGTAGACCGCCGAGAGCAACTGGTCCTAAAATAAATCCAACCAAAACAGGAGCAAGCACCGGAATCAAAGCTGGAAGAATCATTTGTTTGATTGCACTCTTAGTAACGATATCTACGCATTTTCCGTATTCTGGTTTACCGCTTCCATCCATAATTCCTTCTATTTCTCTAAATTGACGGCGCACTTCTTCTACCACCTTTCCCGCAGTTTTTCCGACTGCTTCCATGCAAAGTGCTCCAAACCAATAGGGGAGAAGTCCTCCCAAAAATAGTCCAGCAATCAACATCGGGTTCTCGAGCGAGAAATCCAAATCTCTGCCAGCGTTAGTAAATTCTTGAGTATATGATGCAAACAAAACCAAAGCAGCGAGTCCTGCGGAACCTATAGCATAGCCCTTGGTTACTGCTTTGGTGGTATTACCAACTGCGTCGAGGGCATCGGTTACTTTTCTAACCTCTGGAGATAGTCCCGCCATCTCTGCTATACCTCCAGCGTTGTCAGTAATCGGACCGTAAGAATCAATCGCTACGATTATTCCCGCCATTGAGAGCATGGCCATAGCTGCAACTGCGATACCATAAAGTCCAGCAAAATGATAAGAGAGAAGTATTCCAGCGACGATGGTGATGACCGGCCATGCGGTCGACTTCATAGATACTGCCAAACCTTGAATGACATTTGTGCCGTGTCCAGAGACAGAAGCTTTTGCGATAGATTGCACGGGTTTGAATTTTCCAGAAGTGTAGTATTCGGTAACAAAAACAAGCAGTCCTGTAACAACCAACCCCACCAGTGAAGCAAAGAAAAGATTGGCTACACTATATAGACCATTATCACCCATTAGCATATTTGTAATTGGGTAAAAGGCTACAGCTGAGAGTATTCCAGCAGCGATGAGTCCTTTGTAAAGAGCCCACATAATTCCTGCACCTTCAGGAGTTTCATCTTTACCAAGTTTGACGAACCAAGTACCGACGATAGAAGCAAGTACCGCCACCGCTCCAAGAGCCAGCGGGTAGATAAGAGCACTCTCTGATCCGGGGAAAACCAAATGCCCCAAAAGCATCGCAGCGATAGAGGTAACAGCATAAGTTTCAAAAAGGTCGGCAGCCATTCCAGCGCAGTCTCCGACATTGTCTCCGACATTATCCGCAATAACGGCTGGGTTTCTTGGGTCGTCTTCCGGGATGCCGGCTTCAAGTTTTCCTACCAAGTCTGCACCGACATCCGCTGCTTTGGTAAAAATTCCTCCGCCCAAACGAGCAAAGACAGAAATGAGAGAGCCTCCAAAGCCCAAGCCGATGAGTGCCTGCACATCTCTAGTAATTATAAAAAATATAGTCACGCCGAGGAGTGCTAGACCGACGACGAGTAGTCCGGTGACGGCACCACCATTGAAAGCCAGAGCTAGAGCCTCTTTGAGTCCAGTCTTGGCTGCTTCAGCGGTGCGAGAGTTTGCTCGAACGGAAACATTCATACCGATGTATCCTGCTAGCGCAGAGAAAAATGCTCCCAAAAGAAAACCGAGCGCAGTGGTGATATTTGTAATGAGCCACAGAACTACGAAAAGAATAACAGCGATGTAGGCAATAGTTGTATATTGTCTGTTTAGATAAGCATTGGCACCTTCGCGGATGGCAGCAGATATTTCTTCCATCTTGGCGTTGCCGGCATTTTTCTTAAAGATTGATTTGGCTAGAAACAAACCATAAACAATTGCGATGACTGAACTTAAAACTGCAAACCATAAAAATTGATCCATATTTTTTTGACCCATTAAGGTGGGCTAACTTATGTTTTTAATAGAATTAAGATTAGCGCATTTACCTCTCAAAATCAAGGTTTTATTATAAATAAACACAAACAGTCACTAATTTTGTCTACTAATATAAACGGCCGTCTGGAACAGTAGACAAATAGAATTTTATTTTATATCATATATAAATTATGAAGAAAAGAGGTAAAATCTTATTAAAGATATTGAGTTTAATAAAAGAAGGTGTGGTGGATATGGTTGACCTGCAAAGAGCTATTATTTCCGCTGGCTACGGATCTTCTTTTGGGACAATAGATTGGGAGTACGCAAAAATAAAAAGGAATAGAGAAATTTCCAATTTTAAAAAAGAAGCTGTTAAGGAAAAAGAGAGAAGGCTTTCTAAATATTTTTGGAAACTTAAAAGAGATGGATTGATTCAGGAACAAAAAAGTGGACAATTACGTTTGACTAAAAAAGGAGAAAGTGCACTGAATGATTTTTCTAGAAATAATTACCAAAAAGAGGCAAGTAAGAATTTAATAATTGTCAGTTTTGATATTCCGGAGAGTCTACGCCGTGGAAGAAATATCCTTCGGGAGAATTTAAAGCTGTTAGGTTTTAATATGGTTCACCAGAGCACATGGTTTGGCAAGAATAAAATTCCGCCGAAGCTTCTAAGGGAACTTGAAAAAATCGGCATATTGGAATACATAAAAATATTTGAAGTTACTAAAAAAGGCACTTTAATCGATAATTTACCTTAAAAGTAACCTGAAATTGATGGACGGTTCACTTTGTCTACTGACTCAAACGGCCGTCTGGGTTGGTAGACAAGGAGTAAAAAATCCAAATTAGGATTAAGGTAATTTTTTATTCTTCAGTTTTCTCAACCTTCTTTTTTGTTTTTTCTGCCACTTCAAGTTTTTCTCCCTGGTTGCCTTCGGCGCCGCTAGAGGCGAGTAAACCGTCAGTCGAAGCGACAGCTTTTTCTGATGCACCAGCATCATCCCGAGCAGTCTCGAGGGATAACGCTTCTCCACCACTCGACTTGATATCTATTCTCCAGCCAGTGAGCTTGGCAGCGAGGCGTACATTTTGCCCACCCTTGCCGATAGCTAGAGAAAGTTGGTCTTCGGCGACTTCGATGGTGGCCTTGTGTTCCTGCTCGTCTATCTTAATTGAAATAACTTTGGCAGGGGAGAGTGCGTTTGAAACAAATTGTTTTGCATCTTCAATCCAAGGAATGATATCTATTTTTTCTCCACCCAATTCTCCAGTCACTGTGTTGACTCTGGTACCGCGTTGGCCTACACAAGACCCGACTGGGTCGATGTGTTCATCATTCGAATGCACAGCTATTTTCGAACGAGAACCAGCTTCTCTAGCAATAGCCTTTATTTCTACTACTCCGCTAGCAATTTCTGGAGCTTCGATAGAAAAAAGTTTTTCAATAAATTTTGGATGAGTTCTAGAAAGGCGTAGATTGATACCTCTTGGTGTGTCTTCCACTGAGTATAGATATGCACGCACGCGTTGACCACGCTCTAGGAATTCTCCCGGGATTTGTTCTTCGGCAGGAAGGATACCAGTCGCGCGATTAAAATCTACATAGACATTGCCTCTTTCTACTTTTTGAACTATTCCAGAAACTATTTCGCCTTCCTTAGTTCCGTATTCATCGATGATAGATGTGCGTTCTGCTTCGCGAATTTTTTGAATGATGACTTGCTTGGCTGTCTGAGCGGCGATGCGTCCATAATCGTCTTTGGATTCGAGTGGAAAGATAATTTCGTCATTTACCTCTACATCTTTTTTTATTTTCTTCGCATCTTCCAGCATGATGTGGTGCTCGTCGTTAAAAAGCACGCGTTCATCTTCGTCTTTGACAGAATATTCTTCATCTTCTTTGTGAGAGTCAACGCGGGCGATACTTTCGTCGACAACAATTTTTACTTTAAAGAAATCTGTTTTACCAGTCTCGAGATCAAATTTTGCACGGACAATTTGACCTTTCTTGCCGTAATCTTTTTTGTAAGCGGCCGCCATAGCTTGCTCGATGGCGTCCAATATTTTTTCTTTTGGAATTTTTCTTTCCTCTTCTAGTTGCTCTAGGGCACTTTTGAATGTTTTTAGGTCTAACATGCGATTAATTTTAAAAGAGCGAAGCGATTATTAAAATCATCGTCCCGACGTTAGGAGGGATAGTGAATGATATAATTTTTCGCTCTTTTTATTATATTGCTAAAAATAAAAGCCCTGTTGCGACAGGACT
>Ga0163150_10001515_pt1 | contig 38821 bp, 35 predicted proteins | sample OliLakLV19P2IB_FD_148628 | JGI IMG/M metagenome (GOLD analysis project Ga0163150, IMG submission 148628) | Freshwater microbial mat bacterial communities from Lake Vanda, McMurdo Dry Valleys, Antarctica - Oligotrophic Lake LV.19.P2.IB | ecosystem: Environmental > Aquatic > Freshwater > Lake >... | reverse complement strand
TCATCATCCCAATGACACTGACAAGCCCAGCACAACCGCCAGCACACACGGCCCACATGGTTGCCAATGAGCACAGAACGGCAAGGAGACCTCTCATACGCCCTCCAGGGATCGGCGCATCCGCGCGCGGGCGGCGGGGTCGCGATAGAAAAGGTTGTACGTCTCAAAAGGAATAATGCTGCCTTCGGGCGTTACGAAATGGATGCACGACCGCTTCACGCGGGCAAGGCAAAAATTATGGGCGTCCATGAACTCGACGATCACCACGCGAAACGTATCTTCGTAGCCGAGGCCCGCGGGCAGAGGCACTTCCGGGAGGCAGCACAGAAGCTCGGCAAGCTTCTTCTCGTTGTTGCACTCGACCGTCGCGAGGGAAAAGAAATTGAGCACCTGCTTGTGCAGCTCGGGATACTTCTCAAAGGTGATCGCGTTGGGAAGGGCCTCGACGAGCAGCTCGCGCGGAAAGAACGACGTCACCGGGGCGATCCGGTCGCCTTTCCGCAGGGCGTAGCCGATGGCGATGCTCTCGGGATTGCAGGGCAGAGGGATGATGTCGCCTTCGGCAAACGGGCCGCCTGCGTCGATGATCCGTCGCCGAATCGCCGACAGCGGAAAGCGATCCTTCGACGCATCAAAACCCTCGTTGCGGCCGGCATCCTGGACGGGCTGGAAAACGACGCCGCGGACACACCGCCACTGGAGCGCGTGCTCGATGATCGCGGGCAGCTCGTCGTCATTGACGCCTTGCTTCACGACCACGACAAGCGTGGTCGAGATGTCGGCCTGCTCCAGGGCCTCGAGCGCCTGCCGGCGAATGCGTGTGAGGTCGGCCCCGCGAAGGTTCTGGTGGGCCTCGGCCCGCAGGGAATCGAACTGGAGATAGACCTCGAAGCCGGGCCGAAACTCGGCAAGACGGGCGACGAAGTCGGGGTCTTCCGCGATGCGGATGCCGTTGGTGTTGAGCATCACGTGGCGGATCGGGCGCCGCTTGGCCGCCGCGAGAATGTCGAGGATCTGCGGATGGATCGTCGGCTCGCCACCGGAAATCTAGAGAAGGTCGGGCTCGCCCTCGCTCGCGACGAGCGTATCCATCATGCGTTCGATCTCGGCGAGCGGGCGGTCGCCCGGCTTCAGGTAGTCGTGGCAGAGCCGCCAGTAGGCCGCGTCGGTCGAGACGAGCACCCTCTGCGGGCCGTGCGTTCGGCATCGCTTGAGGTAATAGACGCGGCCATCCTCGGAGAGGATCTTCGCCGGCACCAGCGTGAGGCACTCGTCGCAGAGCGACGTTGTCTGCCCGAGAAAGACGTACGGCGTCTGCCGGCGGATGTGCGTCGTCATGAATGCCTCCGCCGCCAGCCTACCTGGGAATCCTGGTGAGCAATGACGGCCTACTGCTTGGGTAAGGTCTCTACGATACAAGGCTCGATCGAGACGCTTTTTGTCGGTATGGTCTGCCCATGAAAATCGCTGAGATTTTCCGGATTCTTCACGACAACGGCTGGTACCTGGCGCCCCAGCGGGGAAGTCACCGCCAGTTCAAGCACCCGTCGAAGCCCGGACGCGTGACCGTGCCCGGTAAACCCCGTGATGACCTGGCTCCGGGTACACTCAATAGCATCCTGAAACAAGCTGGACTGAAGTGAGGCTCACCATGCGGTATGCCGTTGTCATCGAGAAGGGGGAAGGAAATTTTTCGGCGTACGTGCCCGATCTGCCTGGGTGCGTCGCGACGGGTGAATCGCTTGAGGAAGTCGAGCGCGAAATCCGTGAGGCCATCGTTTTTCATCTGGATGGCATGCGCGAGGACGGTCTTCCGATTCCACCCCCGACCAGCAAGGTCGAGTACATCGAGTGTGCCGCGTAGCGGAGCCTCTGGCCGCCTCTTCCGCCGGCATGTGGCAAGGCATCACGGACATGGCAACGAGCACGGATGCAGCGAGCGGGGATAAGGCAATTCACCGACTGCTCGCGGGCATTCGCCGCGAGGCTCGCTGGTGGATCTGGGTTGAGTCGCTCGCGATGCTGGCGGTGGCGGCGAGCGTGGCCATTCTCGCGACGCTCGCAATCGACTGGCTCATCGAGCCGCCAGCCTGGGCGCGGGCAACGCTCGTGGTCATCGCCGCGTGCGGGCTCATGTGGATTGTCGCCACGCGGCTCGTGGTACGGCTCTGCACGCCCTTGGCGGACCGGTCGCTCGCCCTCGCCGTCGAGCGGAGGCACCCCGAGCTCGGCGACACGCTCTCCACGGCGGTGGGCCTCGCAGCGGAAACATCGCCCGAGGTCGATCCCGTGCTTGTCGAACGGACGGCGGCAGCAGCCCGCGCCCTCGCTGCGAAGGTCTCGCCCCGAAGGATCTTCCGTCGGGGGCAGCTCGGCATGGTCGCGGCAGCCGGGATCGCACTGACCTCGACCATCGCGGGCTTCGCAGTAGCACGGCCCGACGTGGGCTCGCTGTGGACCCGTCGGATGCTCCTGCTCGACGACGCGGCCTGGCCACGGCGGGTGCAGTTCCAGGCGATCGGATTCCGCGACAACGCCATGACCGTGGCCCGCGGCACCGATGTGGAAGTGCTCACACGAGCGACTGTCACATCGGGCGCCGTGCCGGAGCTGGTGGAGCTTCGCATGCGGGGCCGCGACGGCACGCTGGCAGCTCGCATGGGCACGCGGGGTGGTGCCGATGCCACAGGCCAGCTCTTCGCCCATGTCCTCGAGGGCGTCAGCGACGACCTCGATCTCGAGATCCGTGGCGGCGACGGTCGGCTCCGCGATCTGCGGCTGGTCGTGGTAGACCCGCCAACGCTCGCCGGCGTGACGATTCAGTACGAGCTCCCTGCCTACCTCGGCGGGGGCGAACGAAAGCCACCGTTCTCCCGGATCGTGCCGGTGCCACGCGGGTCGAAGGTGTCGGTGGCGTTCACGGCGAGCAAGCCGATGACCACCGCGCGCCTCACGGCGCGGTTCGCCACGGCGCGTGCGGCCGACGAACAGGCCGATGTGCTTCTCGCCGAGGTGTCGGCCACCGAGCCACCAGGCACCGTCATCGCAGCCACGATTCCCGCGCTCGATGCCGATGCCATTCTCGCGGTCCACCTTACCGACGCCGATGGCATCTCCCCTAGCGACCCGTTTACCCTCGCCCTCGCCGCGGTGCCCGATGAGCCGCCAACGGTGGCTCTGCGGCTTGCGGATATCGCTGGCGCCGTCACGCCTGCGGCGCGGCTGCCGTTCGTGGGCACGCTCGCCGACGACCACGGCCTCGCCCGGGCAACGGTGTCCGTCGTGCGCGGCGACGACGCCTGGAGCCAGCCTGTCGAGCGAATCCGTGGCGGCGAACCACTCGTCGAGTTCACGACGGATGAGCCCGAGATCATGCCGCTCGCCGGTCTGTCGCTGCGGCCCGGCGACCGGCTCGCGGTCCGGGTCACTGCCCGAGACACGTGCGGCCTTGCGGGTGGACCGAACGAGTCAGACGGCGAGACATGGACGCTCGATGTCGTCACGCCCGAAGCGCTTCAAGCGGCGCTCGAAGCCCGCGAGATTTTCCTGCGACGGCGTTTGGAGGCGGCCATCGACGATCTTGGGATGGCCCGCCGCGGGCTCGACGATCCGCAGCCGCAAGCGATTGAGGCATTCAAGGCGGCGGCTGGGCGGCTGGGGGAGGCCGCCTCGCGGGCTGTCGGCGAGGTGGGTGAAATCGCCACCGCGTTCCGGGGCATCCGCAATGAATTCGCTGCCAACGGCCTTCTCACGGCCGAGCTCGAGTCTCGGCTTGTCGGTCAAGTGGCCGAGCCACTTGCCGCGCTTACCGCAAGTGGTCTCGACGGACTCGCCGACGCTTGCCGATCGGCCGGGGCTGGCGAAACAGACCGGCCGGCCCTCGCTGCGCGGGCCGATGCGGCCATGACCGCGCTCAAAGCCATCCTCGCGCGATTGCTCGAGCTCGAGAGCTTCAATGAGGTGGTCGAAAAGCTCCGCAGCCTCATCCGCACGCAGGAACAGATCCGCGCCGATACACTGGAGCAGCAGCGGAAGCGGGCCCGCGAGGCCCTGGAGGGATTATGAACACCTCGACCGAGCGACAGGTTTATGAAAGCCCCTCGCGGCAGCGAGGGGAAGGCGGGGCGTTGGGCGAATCCGCTCGTGATACCACTCGCGGTGGCCTTCGCCCCGCAGCCCCCCAGCTATCGCCGGGGGCGTTCATTGGGTGCATCATCCTGGCGATGGCATGCGCGGTCATCTCCTACGGCGCACCGGGCGTGAATGCTACGACCGATGCGGATGTGCTTGCCCGCCGGGAAGCCGAGCTTGCGCGGCAATACGCCGACCTCGAACGGTCGTTCCTGCGGCTTGCCGACGTCCTCGGCACCACCGATCCTCGCCGGGCTGCCGTCCTCCGCGACGCCTTCGACAAGGCTCGCGAGCGGGAGCTGGGCGATCGGCTCGGCCAGATCGTGACGCTTCTCGAGGCCGGTCAGTTGCTCAAGGCAGGAGCCACGCAGGAGGGAGCAGTCGAGCAGTTCCGCGGGCTGCTGACACTCCTCGAAGAGGATGGCGGCGACCGAAGCCTGGCTGACACAAAAAAGCAGGTGCAGGCGTTTCTCTCTCGGGTGACGAAGCTGATCGCTCGGCAACGGGATATCGAAGGCTCGACAGAGGCCGGTGCCGACGCGGAGGAGCTCGCGGAACGTCAGCGGAAAACGGCCGACGAGGCAGCCGAGCTCGCCGGCGACCTGGAGGGCTTTGCGAAGCGCAACGACGACAAGCCGTCCGCGGGCGAGCGGGCCAAACCAGAAGACCGCGCCGAACCTGAAGACAGCAACAAAGGGGAAGACTCGGGCCAGCAGAGCGGCGGACAGTCCAAGGAGGGTGAGGAAAGCCAATCGAGTGAGGCCGAAGGCGAGCCACAAAGCGGCGAACCGACCGACGAACAGATGGCGGGAGATGATGAGTCGTCGCGGGCCCGCCGATCGCGGAAGCGTCTCCAAGAGGCCGAGAAGAAAATGCGGGCGGCGCGAGAAAAGCTCGACGACGCTGACCGTCGCGGCGCCCGAGCCGACCAGGAGAAAGCCGTTCAAGAGCTCGAGACCGCCCGGGCGGAGCTCGAGGAAATTCTCAGGCAGCTGCGCGAGGAAGAGGTCGAGCGGCTGCTTGTCCAGCTCGAAACGCGGGTGCGACTCATGCTCCGTGCCGAGCGGGGTATCCAGACGGCGGTCGATGCGCTCGCCGCCAACGCCGCCATGTCGTCTCGCGAACGGCAGATCGAGGCAGTGCGGATGGGCCGCGAGCAGAAGGAGATCACGGGCGAAGCGGCACGGGCGCTGGCGCTCGTCCGTGACGACGGCTCGGCTGTGGCGGTTCCCGAGGCACTGCGTCAGATCCATGACGACTGCGTACAGGCCGCATCCCGGCTCGCCCGTGGCGACATCGCCGGCGAAACGTCCGGCATCGTGAAGGACATCGTCGCCGGTCTCGAGGAGCTGCTCGCGGCCCTCGAGAAGTCACGAAAGGAGCAAGAGGAGCGTCAGCAGCCCGGTGCCGAGGGACGTTCGGCTGAGCCCGGTGAACAGCCGCTTGTTGACAATCTGGCCGAGCTCAAGATGCTCCGCAGTCTCCAGCTCCGGGTGAATACGAGGACGCAGCGATTCGCGCAGCTTCTTGAAGACGGTGCCGAGCGGGCGACGGAGCCGGAGCTCCTCGAGGCGCTCGCCCGCCTGGCCGAGCGTCAACGTGCGATCGAGCGTGCCGCCCGTGACATCGTCACCGGCCGCATAGAGTGACATCCGCCGCGTGGCTTCGATTCGGTTCGCTGAACGTTCCCCCTCCATAGAGGACTCCCATGACCAGACGATTCGCACCGGCCTTCCTGATGGTCAGCCTCCTCGCCCTCACGCTCGGGGCAAGCGAGAGCCCAGATGACTCGTCTCCCGAGGACGACGTCACACCGCCCACCGACATGAGGTTCATCGACGTTCATGTCCATGCCTTCGCCGTCCGTGATGACGGCCTCGATCCGGTCGTGGCGTGGATGGATCGCAACGCCATCGAGCGGTGCATCGTCAGCCCGCTCAGTCACAAGGGCTCACGGGAATCGAACGAAGAGGAGCGTGCCGCCCTTCTCGCGAACTTCGCGAAGCACAAGGGCCGGATCGACCGCATGTGCATCATCAACGCGGGCGAAGTCGCAACGGTCGAGGAGGCCGTGAAGATTCTCGAACGCGAGAAGCGGGACGGCGCGGTGGCCTTCGGTGAACATTACGGCGTCGGCCTGATGTTCGATGACCCGCAGAACTTGCTGCTCTACGAGGCCTGCGCGAAGGTCGGTCTGCCGGTCATGTTCCACATCGACCAAAACAAAAACATGGTCGAACGGGGCATGGAGCGAGTCGAAGTGGTCCTGCGGAGCTACCCGAAGTGCACCCTCATCGCCCACGCCTACTGGTGGCGGCAGCTCGAGGATGCCGATCGCCAGCTCCAGCAATACCCCAACCTCTACGCCGACACTTCCGGCCACGTCGTCCCTCAGGTGCTCGGACGCGATCGTGCCTACGCTCGGGAGTTCTGCATTCGCAATCAGGACAAGATCCTGTTCGGCACCGATGAAGGCTGGTGGTCGTTCAACGACGACCCGTCTAAGCGTGAGCATTACACCTTCTTTGAGTCGCTCGACCTGCCCGATGAGGTGCGGAGGAAGATCTACCGCGGCAATGCGGAGAAGCTTTTTGGGTGGGGCAAGGAGGAGAAGGAAGGCCACAAGCCAAAAGGGACGGGCACTCCATGAAAGCCCGTCGCGACAGCGAGGGGACGGCGGGCCGTTGGGCGATCCCGTTCATGGTGGCCAACGGGATGCCCTTCCACCCGCAGCCCCCCGGCTAGCGCCGAGGGCTTCTATTCGGTCTGTGCTTCCTCGCGAGTCGCCAGACGCGGTATCATTGGGAAGTCTGCTGCGTCCCACGGAGCCCCCCGCATGATCCGGTTTGCCACGATCTCGGTCGTGCTCCCGGTCGCAGTTGCACTGATCGCGGGCGGCGCCGAGTCCATCGGCCACGCCAGTGAGACGGTCGCTGCCTCGCGACCGCGTGATCCCGAACTCGCCCGCGAGGCGTCGTGGACGAGCCCGACCGCAGGCGAGGTGAGGGAGCACACGCTCGGCTGGGTGACAGCGACCGCCCGTGACAACGCCGCGGCCCTCGCGCGTGTTCGTGACATCTGGGATCGGCCTGACGCTCCCGCGGATGTGGTCGCGACGACCGTTGACGCCATCGCCGCCATCGACCCGCGGGTCGCGACCTATCGAGGCGCCGCGACGTCGCCTGGGAAGACCGCGCCGCCGCCGGTGTGGACCGGGTCGGAAGAGACGGCAGCGTTTCCGCGCCAGGTGATCGCCCTGTGGGCCGGGCGTGAGCTCGTCCGTCAGGGCCGCTTCGACGAGGCCTTACCGCTTCTGGCCGACCTCGACGTGATGTCGTCTGTTGATCCGGCAGCGCTCCTTTTCTACCGCGGCTGCTGCCAGCACTGGCTCCTCGACCGGGATGCGGCTGTCGAGTCGTTCGACCGCTTGCTCGAACGCGAGGACGAGATCCCTGTGCGGTTTGCACGGCTGGCCCGTCTCCTTCGCGCCGATATCGCCTCAGTCGAGCCCGAGTCACTCGATCACATCGCACGGCGGATCCGAGATGTTCGACGGCGGCTCGACCTCGGGCATGCCGGGCCGCTCACGCGAGAAGTTCAGGACGGTGTCATCGCGTCGCTCGACAAGCTCATCGAGAAGGCCGAGCAACAGCAACAGCAGCAGCAGGGCCAAGGGGGCGGTGGCGGTGCTGGTGGATCGGGGCAGGGGGGCCAGCTCCAGCCGATGGACGACAGCCGCATCGCGGGCGGCCGCGGGCCCGGTGAGGTCCGCAAGAAGGATCTTGGAGCGGGTGACGGCTGGGGAAACCTTCCGCCGCATGAACGCGAGGCGGCGCTCCAGCAGATCAGCCGCGAGTATCCCCCGCACTACCGTGAGGCGATCGAGCAGTACTTCAAGCGGCTGGCCACCGGCGAGGATCGCGCACCGTGACCGTCCGTCACCTCGCCGTTGTCCTTGGGCTCGTTCTGACGAGCACCGCTCGCGCCGAGGACACGCATGACACGCGGATCGAACGGACCGACAACAGCGTCGCGAGGGGCACGCTTGTTGCTCTCGATGGCGAGACTGCAACGCTCACATCCGCCGACGGCAAGCAGTCGTTGCCGATCGCCACGGTGCGGCGGATCGTTCGCGAGCAATCTCGGCGGACGGCTGCACCGACAGTGAAGGTCGTGCTTATCGACGGAGGCGAGCTCGCGGGCACCGATGTGCTCCAGGAGAAAGACACCATGGTGCTCACCGCAGCCGAGGGCAGGATCGAGATACCGGCCGAGCAGGTTCGACGCATCGCCTGGCTGGCCGCCGGTGAAGCAGAGCCGGCCTGGCGAGATGCGCTTCCGCCGAAACCTGGCAGCGACCTCCTCGTCGTCCGCCGCGAGGGCGTGCCGGAGTTCGTCGAGTGCGCTGTCGCGAGCATCGGCGCCGACACGATCAACGTGGTGCTCGACGGCGACACAATCCCCGTCAAGCGAGGGAAGGTGGCGGGCATCGAATGGCTCCGAGAGAAGACCGAGACACCCGGCGGCGTCGTGGTGCTTGTCTTCGGTGGACGGCTCCAGGCCAGGAGTGTGTCATGGTCGCCCGAGGGGCTCGTGATCGACGACCGCATCCGGATGCCCGCTGCGTCACTTCGGACCGTTGACTACGCCGCGGGCCGCACCGTGCCGCTGGCCACCGTTGAGCCCGAAACGATCGACGTCAAGCCGTTCTTCGGAGACCTCGGCACCGTACCGGGCCTCGCGGCATTTTTCGCGCCCCGCACCATTGCTACGAACGGCGGCCCCGCGGTCCTGCTCGTGCGGCCTCGGACGGTCGTCACCTGGCGAGTGCCTCCCGACAGCCGTCGGTTCCATGCCACGCTCGAACGCGACGCGCCGGCCGCAGCACCGACGCAGGTCGAGGTCGTGCTCGCCATCGATGAGAAGGAGATCTTCCGCCAGCGGATGAACGCCGCCGCGGCAGGCCAACCCGTCGTCATTGACGCGGATGTGTCGGGCGGCCGGCGGCTCACGCTGACAGTCGACTTCGTACCAAGCGATATCGGCTGCGGCGTTCGATTCACGGGAGCAGCCTTCGAACGATGATTTTTTCATTGTTGACGCCCTTCGGCGGCACAGGAGCGCTGCGTTCTTGCTTGTTGACGCCATGTGACTGCTTGCGCCTCGCGATCCTGGCGGCTGTCGTACTGATCGCTCCGCGTGCCGTGGCCATCGACGTTGACCCGGCCGTGCTCGAGGCGGAAGCGAAGCGGGTCGCGGTCATCGAACGGGCATCGGCCACGGCCGTCGCCATCTTCGCAGGTGATTCCGGTGGGGGCTCTGGCGTGCTCGTCAGCCCAGACGGCTACGCGCTCACGAATTTTCACGTCGTGGAGCCGGCGGGCGTGGCGATGACCGGCGGGCTTTCCGACGGCCGACTCTACGACGCCGTCCTCGTCGGGCTCGACCCAACCGGCGACGTGGCCCTTGTGAAACTTCTCGGCCGCGACGATTTCCCGTTTGCCGTGCTTGCCGATAGCGATGCCGTCGAACAAGGCGACTGGTGTTTTGCCGCCGGCAATCCGTTCCTGCTCGCCACCGACCTCGTGCCCTCGATCTCGGCTGGCATCGTCTCGGGCACGCATCGCTACCAGTTCCCAGCCGGCACGATCCTCGAGTATGCCGACTGCATTCAGGTCGATGCCGCGATCAATCCAGGCAACTCCGGCGGCGGGCTGTTCGATGCCGCAGGACGAATTATCGGCGTGAATGGCCGGGCATCGTTCGAGAAGCGAGGGCGGGTGAACGTGGGGGCCGGCTACGCGATCTCGTCCAACCAGCTGCGGAACTTTCTTGGGTGCCTGAAGGGAGGGCGATTGTGCGATCACGCGACACTTGGCGCGACCGTGGCGTCGGCTGCGGACGGCCGCGTGGTCATCTCCGACATCCTGGAGAGCTCGGATGCCTGGCGGCGAGGGCTGCGGATAGACGATGAGATCGTGTCGCTGGCGGGCCGGCCCGTACGGACCGTCAACGCCTTCAAGAATGTCCTCGGCACACTCCCTTCCGGGTGGCAGGTACCGATTGTCTACCGCCGCAACGGCCGCCGCGAGGAGGCGCTCGTGCGGCTGGCCGGCGTCCACACGCAGGCGGAGCTCGCGGCCATCGTTGGTCGTGGAGCCGAGCCGCCGGACGGGCCTCGCGAAGACGGAACACCGAGGGAGCGCGGCCCCGGCCCTGGTCGCAAACCCGGCCCTGCCCGCGAACTGCCCGAGGCCGTTCGGGCTGTCTACGAAGCTCGGCCCGGCTTCACAAACTATCACTTCAATGTCGTGGAGCGGGACCGCGTGAGCCGCGGGATCGCCGCCGCGCGAGGCACGGCCGGCAAGGGCCCTTGGGTGCTCGAAGGCAAGCTTGACGAGGGGGGTGAGTTTCGCATCGAGGTTTCCGACTCGGTCGCGGTGATCGATTTGCCTACGGGTACTTCCGAACTCGATACCACCGGTGAGCTCGACGCCAGCCCGGTGCCGCCGGGCAGCGGGGGCATGCTTGCAGCACTCGTTGTTTGGCGGCGGCTCGTGAATGATGGGCCGGCCGCGGTGGGCCGCACGACCTACCTCGGCACGGCCCCGGTTGATCCACGGCAGATCGACCCCGCCGGTGGCGACCTTGTGGACGTTCTCGAAACGGCCGTCGCCGGCATCGAGGCCCGCGTCGCCGTCGATCTCCGCGGACAGATCGTGCGAGTGGACCTCTGGACCTCACCCGACGCCGATCCATGCGAGCTGCGAATCACGCCCGCGAAGGCGGGAGAAACCGCCGGGCTTCCGCAGCGTTTCGATGTCTGGCGGGGTGCCGAGCGATTTGGAACGTTCCTTATTGATGGCGGGACCCTCGGCGGAGCCGCACCATGAAAAAAGGCGCGAAAAAAGGTGGGGAAAAAAGTGTCAGGAACCTTTTCTGCGAACTACCTTGGCTGGCAATGCCGGCAAAGGCCGTGTCAACTTCGCCGACCTGGAAAAGGTTCCTGACACCTTTTGTGATCCCTTTTTTGATCCTTCTCATCACAGGCATCGCAGTCGCGGCCGAACCGTCGCCGCAGGAGGTGATCGCCTCCGCGGCCCGCAAGGTGGTCAAGCTCTACGGTGCCGGTGGGCTCAGCAGTCTCGAAGGGTATCAGTCGGGCATCCTCGTCGCGCCGGACGGCCGGATCATCACCGTGGCCAGCACCGTCCTCGACTCGGACGAAATCGACTGCGTCCTCGACGACGGGCGGCGGTTCGTGGCGAAGCTTGTGGGCATCGATCCCCGGCGGGAGCTGGCCGTGCTCCAGATCGAAGCGGCCGACCTGCCAGCCTTTGCCGTCATGCCCGAGGATGAACCATCGCCGCCAGGGACTCGCATCATTGCCCTCTCAAACATGTTTGGCGTGGCCGTGGGTGACGAACGGGTGACGGCCCAGCGGGGCGTGGTAGCGGCAAGGGTGCCCCTCGAAGCACGGCGGGGTGCGGCCGAGGCACCCTTCCGCGGCAGTGTCTATGTTCTCGACTGCACAACCAATAACCCCGGCTCACCGGGTGGCGCGGTCATCAACGCCCGTGGCAGGCTCATCGGCATGCTCGGCAAAGAACTGCGGAGCACTGACAGCGGCATCTGGCTCAACTACGCGCTTCCCGCGAGTGAACTTGTGGCGGGCAGCGAAGCAATCCTCACCGGAACCGTTGCCACAACCCCCGCAGCCGATGCCCCGCGCTTCGATCCTCGGCTCCTCGGCGCCATCCTCATGCCCGACCTGCTCGATCGCACGCCACCATTCGTAGAATCGATCGCTCCTGCCTCGCCCGCAGCCCGCGCCGGCCTCCGGCCCGATGATCTCGTCATCGCCGTGGGACCGCGGTCGGTGACAACCCGAGCGGCTGTGGAGCAGGCACTCGGCGTGCTTGCCCCAGGAGACCCGGTGAAGATGACCGTCATTCGCGCTGGCACGCTGGTGGAGATTGACCTTGGACCACGGCCCCGGGGAGCGACGCCATGAACATGAAGAGGTTCGCCTCGGGCATCATGGCGACAGCGGCGCTGGCGGCCTTGCTTGCGCCGACGCGGGCTACCGCAGAGCCCACGCTCGCCGAGGAGGCGGCGTTTCAGGGCGCCGTCGCGCGGGTTGCAGCGGCCGTCGTGCGAATCGAGCCTCTCGCGCTCACCGCTGCAGCCGGCGCCGGTGTCGCCGAAGCTGCCCCAGGCAGTGGTCCTTCCACCGGCACCATCATCGCTCCCGGCCTCGTGCTCACGACGTCGTTCGCGATACCCGCTGATGTCAACGACGCCGTCGTGGTCGTGCCCGACGGCGGACGGCGAGCCGCCCGCGTTCGATCGCGTGATCGCTCGCGTGGCCTCGTCCTCCTCGCCGTCGATGGCCTGCCCGAGCCGCCGCCGCTCGGTGAGGTTCCGCGGGCGAGGCTGCGGCCCGGCCAGTGGGCGATCGCGGTGGGCCGCGGCTGGTCGGCGGCCGCGCCGACCGTGGCGGTAGGCATCGTCTCGGCAACGAATCGGGCATGGGGCAGGGGAGTGCAGACCGATGCGGCCGTGTCGCCCGTGAACTACGGCGGGCCGCTCATCGACATCACCGGTCAGGTCATCGGCATCCTTGCGCCCCTGCCGGCCGAGCCCGCTGGTATGACCGAGGGCACGGAGCTCTATGACGCGGGCATCGGGTTTGCGGTGCCACTGGAAGACATCCTGGCTGTTCTCCCACGACTCACGACTGGCGAATCGCTTGATGCGGGCATTCTGGGAATCACGTACCGCTCGCGTGATCAGATCAATGGTGAACCGGTGATCGGCTCGGTGCGACAGGGCTCACCGGCTGCACGTGCCGGGCTCGCGCCGGGTGATCGAATCGCTGTCATTGATGGCCACTCGATCACACGGGTCGCCGACGCGCGGCATGCCATCGGGCCGAAGCATGCCGGCGATGCGGTCGCTGTCACGGTCGAACGAACAGATGCGACAGGCAAGGCCAGTCGCATCGAAGCAACCACGACGCTGGCCGCCGAGATGCCGCCGTGGAGGAGGGCCATGATCGGCGTCGTGGCAGATGCCGAAGGAGACGATGCCGAGCGCGGGCCTGTCCGCATCGCCTGGGTTCTGGCGGGGAGCCCGGCCGAGCAGGCTGGGATCACGACCGGCGACGCCATCGAATCGATCGTCAGTGGACGCAATGCCGGCGCGACAGCTATTGAGGGCCGTGCTTCGGCGGCCGGCGTGCTTGCCGGAGTGGAGCCGGGCGAACGAATCACCCTCTCAATCCGTCGGGACGATGCGATCCGTGAGATCGAGATCGATACGATTGCCATGCCCGGTGACGTGCCGACCGATGGACCGCCAGCAGCGAGCGGCGGGGGCGATCCGCTGGCTGGGCCGCTCAATGCCGTGGAGGTCGTAAAACTTGCGGGCGCGGACATCGCTGACCCGGCGGTCGCAGTCATCCCGACAGGCACGGGGCCGGTGGGCGTGCTCGTCTGGGCGGGCATCCCACACGGGAAGGTGGCCGAGGCCGAGGCAGCTTCCTGGAAGGCTGCTGCGGTGCGGCATGGTGTGGCCGTCGTCCTCGTCGGCTCAGCCGAGCCCGCGGCCTGGAGTCGCAGCGACATCGCCGCGGTCACTCGAGCCCTTGCAGCGCTCCACGCCCGTCGACCCATCGATGCCACCAGGATTGGCATCGCTGGCACTGGCGCCGGCGCCGCGTTCGCGTGGATGGTGGCCGAACGCCTCGGACCTGCGGCGGGCGGCGTGGCACTCGTAGAGGCCGCGCTCCCGCAGCGCGCGGTCGTGACGCCCGCAGAGCCTGCTGCAGGTTGGTGGGTGTTGCTTGGGCCGGGTGGCGACGACGCGGCCCGCGATCGCGTCGCAGCGGATCAGCGGCGGCTCGACAAGGCTGGCTATCCGGTGGGCCTGATGCCACAGGACGACTCCGACGCACCACCAGCAGAAATTCTCTGCCGCTGGGTGTCGGTGCTCGGGCTTCTGTGAGCGGTCCACCCGCAGAGACTCGGAGCGTGGACGACGCGAGCCCGCCACGGATCGTGTTTGCCGACGAGGCGATTGTCGTCGTGGACAAGCCGTCGGGCATGCCGAGTGTGCCGGCCCGCACGCCGCGTGACCCGCCAGCGGTGGCCCTGCGGCTGGCGGCGGAGTTTGGCCTCGTCGAGGCGGTGCATCGGCTTGACCGCGACACCTCCGGGCTTCTCGTGCTCGCGCGGACACGAGACGCGCGGGCCGCGCTCGGCATCGCCTTTGAGCAGCGGCTCGTGGCGAAGCGGTATTTTGGAGTGGTGGTGGGCGAGCCGCTCGAGGGCACCGGTACGATTCACTTAGCGCTGGCTCGCGATCCAGATCGGCCGCCGCGACACCGCGTTGATCACGACCTCGGCCGGCCCGCCACGACCATCTGGCGGAGGATCGCCGCGCACTGCCACGGGGAATGCGGCGACAGGAAGAGTCTCATGGAGCTCGAGCCGGTGACAGGGAGGTCGCATCAGCTTCGCGTGCATCTCGCAGCAATCGGCCACCCGATCATGGGGGACAGGCTGTACGGGAATCCGCCGTGGAACGAAGCCTGTCCGCTCGCGCTTCACGCTACGCGGCTCGCATTCGATCACCCGATGACCGGGGAGCACCTGGTCCTCCTGGCGCCGCCGCCGTCGAGCTATCCGTGGAGCGACTTCACCGCCGACATCACCGCGACGTTGGCTGCATGGCCGACCGGACGACCTGCTGCCAATAGCGTTCGCATCGGCCGAGAGCCGTGAGCCACGTAGGCACCAAAGACCTGGCAGCGATGACCTGTGCGCTGCCTTGTTCCGTTGCAGGGTCGTGCAACGAAAACGTGCGACCGCTTCCTGCCATGTGAAGGTAGGGATGCTGGCTTCGATCGCCCAGCGATGGCCATCGGGCCCACGCCGCGGGAAAGTCCGTAACGAGTCCCAGGAATCCGCATCAGGTTTGCGGCGGATGCCTGCGGCATGCGGTTTGCTCTCGTGTTTTGATGTGCTGCCCCCTCACCGAATTCCCTGATCCAGCAGGATGCCCCTCTCGGCTTGGGTGGGCACTCCGCCTCGCTCGCCTAAGCCGGGGCATCGTGTTTTACGCCCGGCGGGCCATCCATGGCCCCGTCGGGCTTGGCGGCCCTCCGGCCGCCGACCGCACCTCCCGGCGGTCGTGTTTTACGCCCGGCGGGCCATCCATGGCCCCGTCGGGCTTGGCGGCCCTCCGGCCGCCGACCGCACCTCCCGGCGGTCGTGCTCCTGCGCCTTGCGGTGCGGGCAACGGGAACAGACGGATCGAGATCGTTCATCATGCCCCCTTCGGGAAGTGACCGAGGTCCAGGCGGCAGACGCGCTTGTGCAGTACCCTTGGAGGCTACGCACACGACACCCGTGAGACCGCGCCAGTGAAACTCATCATTGCGATCATCCAGCCGCATAACCTCGAGAGCGTCAAGGAGGCGCTTTCCGAGGTCGAAGTCTTCCGTCTCACTGTCCTCGACGTGCAGGGTTTCGGCCGCCAACGGGGCCACGCCGAGACGTACCGCGGTCACGAGATCGCCGTGAATCTCCTCCGAAAAGTGCAGCTGCAGATTGCCGTCAATGACGAGTTCGTCGAGCCCACCATCGCGGCGATCGTGAAGGGGGGCCGCACGGGGGAACGCGGCGAAATTGGTGACGGGAAAATCTTCGTCCTTCCAATGGACGAGTGCGTCCGCATCCGCACCGGCGAACGCGGCAGCGAAGCGATCTAGGCAGCCCTAGCTGCTCCACCCATGCCCTTCGAAGCATCCACACCGCTGGTCATCATCTGCCTCGTGGCGGCGGCCGCGTGCGGCTGGTACGGGCTCTCGAGCGGCGCCCGGGGCGGGCTCATCGCCGCAGGGTTGGCTCTGGTCATCGGTGTGGGCTGCTTCATCGCTGACCGGGCCGTGGTTACCGATCGCGAGTATCTCGAGGCCTTGTTCCCACGGCTGGCCGCAGCGGCCGAACGGGAAGAGATCGATACGCTCGTGGCCGCGATCGCGCCCGAACTGCAACCGCTGCGGGACGAAGTGACCGATATCATGGAGCAGGTCAAACCTCGGGAGGTGAGGATCACGCGGACGCAGGTTGATGTCGACCCCGCCGGCCGTACGGCCACGGCTGACCTGATCGTGCGGGTGAGCGGCACGATGGACAACGGGACGCAGGGCACCGGCATCGTCGGCGTCCTCGTGACCCTCGAGAAACGCGATGGCACCTGGCTCATCACCGATGCTGAAGAGTCCTCACGACGCCCCGGCAGCCTGTGATGCGCTCACGCGGCCGTCAAACCCGTACGCCCGAAAGCGTGATGTCGCGAAACTCGCGGGCCGTGTAGTCGGCGTCCCACGTGGACTGAAACAGGAACACCGGGTTGCCGTCCAAGTCTTGTACATACCGCGCCGTGCTCATGAGAGGCACCGCAGCCGCGCGGTCTTGGCCGCTCACGACCCAGCGGGCCACCTTGTATGGCAACCACTGGAGTGTTGTGGGGGTGCCATACTCCTGCTCGAGCCGAAATCGAACGACGTCGAACTGGAGCGTGCCCACACCGCCGAGGATCGGCTCACGGGCGGTCGACACGGGATCGTAAAACCGCTGGATCACACCCTCTTCGAGCAGCTGCGCGAGACCGTTCTCGAACTGCTTCCGCCGGCCGGTGTCGTCGCACCGAAGAATCGCAAATTGTTCCGGCGCGAACATGGGGAGCGGCTCGAACGCCACCGGCTCCCCTTCGCAGATCGTGTCACCGAGCCGGAACTCACCTGGATTCACAAGCCCCACGATGTCGCCGGGGAACGCCTCCTCGACCGTCTCTCGCTCCTGACCAAAAACTCGGTGCGCCCGTCGCAGGCGAATCGTCTTGCCCGTTCGTGTGTGGAGCACCTCCATGTCCCGCCGGAACGTTCCGGAGCACACGCGGACGAAGGCGATCCGGTCACGATGCTTGGGATCGAGGTTCGCCTGAATCTTGAAGACGTAGCCCGCAAACTCGGGGCGAGTCGCCGGCACCGTCACCCCGTTTCCTCGCCTGGCCGTCGGCGGCGGGCAGAGGGCCAGGAAGCCGTTGAGGAACTGCTCAACCCCGTAGTTGACAAGTGCGCTCCCGAAGAACACCGGCGTCTGTCGGCCCGCCAGGAACGTATCGCGATCAAGCTCAGCCGCCGCGCCCATGACGAGTTCTGCTTCTTCGCAGGCCCGCGCGCCATGATCGGAGCGGGCCGCCACTTCTTCAAAATCGACCTCCTCACCGACGATTCTCCGGTCGCCCTGACGGCCTTCGAAGAGATGCGCCCGGCGGGTGGCAAGATTGAGAACGCCTTCGAAGTCCCTGCCGCTGCCGACCGGCCAGTTGGCGGCGACCGCCGTGATGCCAAACTTCTCTTCGATCTCCGAGAGGATCGCCAGCGGGTCACGGCCGGGGCGGTCAACTTTGTTGACGAACGTGATCACCGGCAGACCGCGGAGCGCACACACTCGGAACAGCTTCTCGGTTTGGGTCTCGATGCCCTTGGCCAGATCGATGACCATGACGGCGCAGTCGGCAGCCATGAGGGTGCGGTAGGTGTCTTCGCTGAAGTCGTGATGGCCCGGCGTATCGAGAAGATTGACCCGGTGCCCCGCGAAATCGAACACGAGCACCGTCGAATTGACCGAAATGCCTCGCTGCTTCTCGAGCTCCATCCAGTCGGACCGCGAGGTCCGCTGGGTCTTGCGTCCGCGCACGGCGCCGGCGATTTCGACGCAGCCGCCGTAGAGCAGCAGTTTCTCGGTGAGAGTGGTCTTCCCGGCGTCGGGATGCGAAATAATCGCAAACGTCCGCCGTCGCGAAATTTCCCGTTCGAGATGGCGGTTAATGGGGTCCATGAAATCGATGCTGGCAGGAGTTTAGCACAAGGCTGTAGCCCCTTGCCGAGCGTGATTCATGGCACAAGCTGTGAGCCTTCGATGCGGTGATCACCGCGGCTTGCGGCGACGGCCATTCTTGCCGCGCAGCGATGAGCAGCGGATCGCCACGCCGATAGACGCAACACCGAGGAGAGCCCACGTTGAAGGCTCGGGTACAACCTGCCAGCCGATATCCTGCATGAACGCGAGGTCGAGGTCTGTCAGATACTTTCGCGTGCCGACGGTGATGCTGGGGTCCATCACCACTTCCTGTGAGGCACCCGCCGTCCCCCCAAGGATTCCACCGTAGACAGTATTGAGAATGCTGCCTGCGATATGGGCCCCGCCACCGTCGATGAGTCCAGTCCCGGTGCCGTATTCCGCGATGGCCGCCGGGCCCGTCCAGTTGGTGCCGCTCACAAAGTTGTCCCAGGAATCGCTTGTGCCAATTCCGAGCCCATGGAGGAGCTCGTGCAACGCCACCGAGTAGAAATCGCTCTTTCCGCCGGCCACTCCCGTGGTGTGATCGAAGTGCCAATTCGATGCGAGCGTGACAGCATCGTCGGTGGTTGTGTCGTTGTTGGTGTCGGAATCGAACCAGATGTTGCCGTAGCCGATGCCGAAGTCGACATTGATCGGATTGCCGCCGAAGTCTCCCATCAATGTGCCAATCACCGGGCCTGTCCCACGGCCCATGTTCGCCGTTCCAGCCGCATTGGCATTGTTCACCGCGTTGGTGAAATCAAGGCCACTGCCACTCCCACTCCCGCCCAAACCCGCGCCACCAGGGCCACCTTGACCGAGCGTGGAGCCCGCCAGATTCTGCCATCCGGCGTAGACGCGAATTTCGCCTAAGGGGAGGGCTGCATTCGTGATGGTTGTGGGGGAGCCCGTCACCGGATGGGTATATGACCAACTGAAGTCGTAGGTGACACTCGCAGCACCCGACGTCCCGTTGACGGTGTCGGTCACGGCCCCTGGGACGCTGATAATGGCAGCAGACAAGTCGGCCGCCGCCTGATTGAGCGCGGCCTGTGCCGTGGGGTTACCCGAAAAAATGCCAGTCGTATCCTGGCTGTAGTCCACGATGATCGTGGCCGCCCGAACGGGCACAACGACGAGGGACATGAACGCTGCCAAGAAAACGGTGCGGCCGAGAGCACTCTGCATGGGAATGCGTCCGTTCTTCGGTGTGTGGTTTGGAATACCGCGATGGTGATCGCATTGGCCTGTCACCCCTCGCCCCGCCTATTGCCCCATCCTGCGGCTGCGCGACAAACATATACCACAAGTTCAGCGGGTAGCCTAGCCGTCACAGCCGCTGCGGGTGCAGGCGCGGCTGGATGCCGAGCATGAGGTGATTGACCGCCGCGAGGAAGGCTCTCGCTGCGGCTTCGAGCGAGTCGGTCGATACGCCTCGCCCCCGCTGCACCTGGCCGTCGTGTTCGAGCTCCACCGTCACCTCACCCTGCGCGTCCTTGCCCACCGTCACCGCCTGCACCCGGAAATCGCGGCAGACCGTCGTGATGCCGGTGAGCTTCTCGATGGCCAGAAAGATTGCGTCGATCGGGCCGTCGCCGGCCGTGATCGTCACGCTTTTTGCTTCTCCCGCGTGCGTGACCCGGAGCGTCACCGTCGGCGTCTTGCCCGCCTCGCAGGCAATCGTGTAGCCCTCATAGGAATACTGCTCCGGAAGCGCGGAGAACCGCTGCTCGCAGAGAGCCGCGATGTCGCCGTCGTAGATCTCCTTCTTACGATCCGCGAGAATCTTGAACTGGTCGAAGACGGCTTTGAGCTGGTCGGCGTCGAGCTCGTAACCGAGGGCGCGGGCACGATCGGCGAGCGCGGCCCGGCCGCTGTGCTTGCCGAGCACGAGGTCGGTCTTCTCGAGCCCCACGTCTTCGGGCCGCATGATCTCGTAGGTGCTCCGCTCCTTGAGCATGCCGTCTTGATGGATGCCCGCCTCGTGGGCAAAGGCATTGCGGCCCACGATCGCCTTGTTTCGCGGTACGCGAATGCCCGTGATGCTCGCCACCAGCCGGCTCGTGGGCACGAGCCGCTTGGTGTCGATCCGTGTCGAGCAGCCGTAGTGATCGGCCCGCGTCCGCAGGGCCATCACGATCTCCTCGAGCGCGCAGTTGCCCGCCCGCTCACCGAGGCCGTTGATCGTACACTCGACCTGACCGGCTCCGGCCTCCACGGCCGCCAGACTGTTCGCCACGGCCAGGCCGAGGTCGTCATGGCAGTGGGCACTCATCACCGCCTTGTCGATGTTCGGCACGCGATCGCGGAGGCTCGCGAACACACGGTACATGTGCTGCGGCGTTGCGTAGCCCACGGTATCGGGGATGTTGACGGTCGTGGCCCCCGCCGTGATCGCCGCTTCGACCACGCGACACAGAAAATCGATCTCGGTGCGGGCGGCGTCCTCGGGTGAAAACTCGATGTCGTCGCAGAGGTTTCGCGCCCGCGTCACACCGGCCACGGCCCTCGCGACGATCTCTTCCTGCGTCATCCGGAGCTTGAACTCACGATGAATCGCGCTGGTGGCCAGGAAGACGTGAATTCGGCCACGGCGGGCCGGCCGGATCGCCTCGGCGGCCCGGTCGATGTCGCCGTCGTTACACCGCGCCAGACCGCAGACGGTCGCCTCGGTGATCGCCGCCGCGATGTCCCGCACGCTCTCGAAGTCACCCGGCGACGCAATCGGAAACCCCGCCTCGATCACGTCCACACCCAGCTTCTCGAGAGCCTGGGCCACCTCGAGCTTCTCGGTGCGGTTCATGCTGGCTCCGGGCGACTGTTCGCCGTCGCGGAGCGTGGTGTCGAAGATGCGGATGGGTCGGGGGTCTGGCATGGCTGTGACACAACAGGACGAAAGGGAACCGCGGAACGAAACCAGCGCCCACGGGGAGTCTCGTATCGTACCGCCGCGGGGACGGGAGGGCATCCTCACCGCCCGGGAGAGCATTCTTTTGTAGACTCGCTACCGCGTATCCAACTGCCCGTGTCCATCGAGAAAACCCGATGACGATCCGCGAGTTTCAGGCCCTCATCCGCCAGATGTACCACGATAAGGATGCCTCCCGGGGCGTCGAGGGCACCTTCATGTGGCTCACCGAAGAAATCGGCGAACTGGCCACGGCGCTCCGCAGCGGCACGCACGAAGAGCAGTCGCTGGAGTTTGCTGACGTGCTCGCATGGCTGGCCACGATTGCCAACGTCGTGGATGTGGACCTCGAGGCCGCGATCGCGAGGAAGTATGGCGGCGGCTGCCCCGGCTGCGGCGCGCTAGCCTGCACCTGCCCCGACGCCGAGAAGCCATGAAAGCGATTCCGAGCAGGCGGTGGCATGCGGTTGCGATGCTCCTCATCGTCATGGGCGCCGCAGGACATCCAACGCCGATTCCGGCAAACGATGATTCAGCCTCGGCCGCGATCACGCTCGGCGTCGGTGGCACCTATCGCACGGGCGCCTGGACACCGGTCGTAGTGCGGCTGCCGAAGCCAGGAGACGGGACAGTGCGAATCGCTGTCGAAGACCCCGACGGGCAGTTCGTGAGCTCACCGTCGGTGACCGTGGCCGACGGCGGAATGACCGCGGTGGCATGCGTGCGTCCGGGGCGGCCTCATGTGCGGGTGCGGGTGCTCGCGACGGGAAAGGGGGGCGAGACCGAGATCACGTTGCTCGACGCGCCTCGCGGGGAAGCGACGCCATCGACCACGCCGCTCATGCTCCTGGTTGGCACGCTCTCCGCCGCTGAATCTGCCGCCCGGCTCGTGTCTGGCGACGGTGTGCCGATGGAGGTCGTGCCACTCAACGGCACACCGGCCGCCGACACATCGAACGCTCGCGACTTTGACGCCTTCGACGCGGCAATCGTATGCGGCACCGCACTCGCCAACCTGGATGGTGCCACGGTCGAGGGCATCGACGGCTGGGTCCGTGGTGGTGGCCGACTCGTGCTCTGTGCGGGCGCATCTGCGCCGGTGCTGGCAGAGGCGGGCGATCCGGCCGCCGGATGGTTGCCTGGAGGGCCGCCGCGCCTTGTGCCACTCCGCAGCGTGGGTGCCATCGAGGCCTTTGCGCGGGCCAGCGGTCTCGCATCGAGGCTTCCCCCAGCCGGGCTCCTCGTCCCGAAGTTTGCATCGCCTGCCGGCGTCGTCGAAGCCTTTGACGGGGCGTCGGCGACCGAGTTGCCGCTCGTGGTGCGGCGGGCACATGGGTTCGGCACCATCACCTGGATTGGCCTCGATCTCGACTCGCCCTGGTGTGCGAGCTGGCCCGGATGCGATCGCCTCCTGGCTGCTCTCCTCGGTGGCCGAAGCGAGTCGGATCAAACCGTGACCTCGGTCGGCGATGCCGACCGCCGCGTGCCGGATTTCGCGGGCCAGCTCCGCGTTGCCCTCGACACGTTTGACGCGGATGACAACCACGCGGCCACACGTCCCGTGCCCTTTGAAGTCATCGTGGGGGTTGGCCTCCTCTATTGCCTGGCGCTCTATCCATGTGACTGGTGGCTCGTCCGCCGCAGCGGCCGGCCCTGGCTTTCGTGGATCACACTGCCTGTGATCGCAGGTGGATTTGCTGCCGCCGCCTGGGGGCTTGGGGCCGCCTGGGGCCGCGACGGCCCGCCACGGGCGAGGGCCGCCGATATCACCGACTTCGACGCGGTCTCCGGACTCGTCCGGGGCTCGGCCTGGTCGGCGGTGCGCAGCCCGAGCAACGCGGTTCTCGATATCGGTATAGCGGCCGGACCGCGGGCCGATGTTGCTGCGTGCGACGCCGCGGTGAGCTGGTGTGCCGACCGCGGTACCGGCTTCGCCGGCGTCGACGCGGCGATGGCCAACGCATCGCTCGCATCGGCCGACTATGCGTATGGCGACAGTCTCGCTGACCTCGTCGCCGTACCGATCGCGGCGGCATCGAGCCGGCTCTTTGAGGCTGGCTGGACAGGACAGGCTCGCGGCCCGATCGCCGAGTCCACGCTGGCTCGGGACGCACGGGGCCTCCTCACAGGCCGCGTGACCTCCCGTCTACCGTTTCCCGTCGAAACGTGCTGGCTGGTGCATGGCGGCTGGCTTTACGATGTGGGCCGCATGGAACCGGGCGACACCTACGACACCGAAGCTGGCCGCGGACCACGATCGCTTGCCGCGGGGCTCACACGACGCACCGCCGTGGGGGACCGCGATCGGACCGAACGGTGGGACGCTGCGAGCACTGACGTCGGCCGCATTCTTGAAGTCGCTGGTCTTCATGCCGCGGCCGGCGCGGAGTTGTACACGGGGCTGACGGCGGGCCGCCTCGGCCGGCTTGATCTCTCGCCGCTCATCACGGCCGACCGCGCCATGCTCGTTGGCACCGTACCCGACGGGCAGCTCTCCACGTGGCGGGTGCGGCTTCGCGATGCCGACACCGACGCCACGCTCGCCGTGGCCCCTGCGGCCATGAGCATCGTGCGTCTGATGGTTCCCGTCGGCACCACCGCACCCGCCAGAGAGACGTCGCCATGATCGAGACGGTTGACCTCACGAAGAAGTACGGCGACTTCGTCGCGCTCGATAGCCTCGACCTGAAACTCGAGCGCGGCGACCTCTTCGGGTTTATCGGGCCCAATGGCGCGGGCAAGACGACCACGATCCGCATCCTCGCCACGCTCCTAGCACCGACCTGGGGCGAGGCGTATGTGTGTGGCTACTCGGTTCACACGCACCCTCGCGAGATCCGCCGGGCGATCGGATACATGCCCGACATCTTCGGTGTGTATGACGACATGCGGGTGAGTGAATACCTTGAGTTCTTCGCTGCGGCCTACCGGATTGACGGGCCAGCCCGCCGGCAGGTGGCTGAGCGGTCGCTCGAGCTCGTTGATCTTGGCAGCAAGCGGGACGAGCTGGTCACGAGCCTCTCCCGCGGGATGACGCAGCGGCTTGGCCTCGCCCGCGTCCTCCTCCACGATCCCGAGGTGCTCCTCCTCGACGAGCCGGCCAGCGGCCTCGACCCGCGGGCCCGCATCGACATGCGAAACCTGCTCAAGCGGCTGCAATCGATGGGCAAAACCATCCTCGTTTCCAGCCACATCCTGCCGGAGTTGGCCGACATCTGTAACCGCGTCGGCATCATCGAATACGGTAAGCTCCTCGCGTGTGGTGGCGTGCAGGAGCTGCTCACGCGGGTTCGCGGTCGGCCAGCCGTGAGGGTCCGCGTGACGGGTTCTCCAGAGGCGGCCGCCGAGATCCTGGCGAAGTGCCCGGAGGCTGCTGACGTGACAGTCCGCGACCGTGAGATCGTGGTGACGCTCGCCGAGGGGGTCGCCGATCATGCGGCCCTCGCAGCCGCGCTTGTCGCCGCTGGGCACGGGCTTGTGGGCCTTCAGGAGGTGGAGGTCAATCTCGAGACCGCGTTCCTCGAACTCACTCGCGGATCGCTTGCCAAGCCCAAGGACGATTCGCCAGCGGCGCCGGCCCGGCAGTAAACTCATTGGCACCCAGGAGGCGTTTTGTCATGGATGCACGGTCTCACTCGCTCGCGTTCACAGCGGCGCTCGCCCTCAGCGCCGTCATCGCCGTCATCGCCGCCGCGCCGCTCGGCCAGGCGGCCGAGCCCATTGCTCCGCCAGCGGCCGCGACGCCAGCGGTCACTGCCAAGCCGCATGGCCTGGCGAAGCCGGCCGAAGAACTTGGGTACGCGCTTGGCTATCGGATCGGCCAGCGAATCATCGCCGACCACAAGGCGCTCGGCACGCCCCTCGATGCCGCGTCGCTTGGACGCGGCCTTGCCGATGCCGTGCGTGAGGCGCCGCCCCAGCTCGATGAGGAGGGGTTTCGACGCGTGCTAGCCGAGTTTGAGAAGCGCATGGAGGAGCGCGACCGGGACCTGATCGCGCGGATGGATGTGGCAGCCCGCGACAACCTCGCCAAGGGACAGCAGTTCCTCGAAGCCAATGGCAAGCGGCCTGGTGTGACGATCCTGCCGAGTGGGCTTCAGTATGAGGTCATCAAGCAGGGCGCTGGCGCCAAGCCCACGCTCGACTCCGTGGTGAAGGCCCACTACCGCGGCACCCACATCGACGGGTCTGAATTCGACGGAACTGATCCGAAGGGGGAGCCAACCGCGTTCCCGCTGCGGGGTGTCATACCCGGCTGGCAGGAGGCCCTTCAAAAGATGGCCGTTGGGTCAAAGTGGAGGGTCTGGCTGCCTGCCGAGCTCGGCTACGGAGAGGCCGGATCGCCTCCCACCATCGAGCCCAACGAGGTTCTCATCTTCGAAATTGAGCTCGTGGGCATAGACGCAGCCGGTCGCTAGCGCTCGTTTTTCAGCGGGTATTCGCGAGATTTTGGATGTTTTGCCGACGCCAGCAGGCCGCGATTTTTGCCAGGCCGCAAACTTTCTCCATTTTGCCCAGTTGCCTTGAACCTCCGAATCGGCAAACTATCCTTTTGCCCGTAGAGCGACTCGGCCCCCGGATATGGTTCGGGGTCGGCGACGAGCATCGCGGATCCAGGCACTTCCGGGAGTTTGAAAAATATGACGTCGAAGCGTCACTGGTTGAGAGTTGCGGGCGCGGTCACGTTCGTCGCGGTTGTCGCGGCGGCGGCCGACGTCCAAGCCGGATGGCATCATCGCCACGGCAGTTATGGTTCGAGCGGCGGCAGTTCGGGGGGTTCCTCGGGCGGCAGTTACAGCGGAAGCTCCGGCGGAAGCTCCGGTGGTTCAAGCGGCGGCAGTTCGAGCTCGTACAGCTCATACGGCTCGTCGGGCGGCTCGTACGGCAGCTATGGCTCGCACGGCAGCTATGGTTCACGGCATGCCTACAAAAAGGCCATGCGTGCCTACCGGCATTCGAGCTACGGCTCGTCGGGCGGTTCTTCCGGCGGCTCGTATAGCTCCTACGGTTCGTCGGGCGGTTCGAGTGGCGGCAGCTATGGCGGCTACGCCACGAGCGGCTACGTCACCGGCTACTCGGCCGCGATGCCGATCGAGTCGTACCGCGTGATCAACGAGGTTCCCTCGTCGACCAGCGGCGAAGTGATTGGAACGCCCCCAGCGGTTCCGGCCACGCCTGGTGCCGACGATTCGACGAGCATCGTGCCCGCCGACGGCGGTCTCCTTGTCGTGGAAGTGCCGGCGAACGCCGAGATCTTCGTCAACGGTACGAAGACCACGTCGCAGGGTGCGCGTCGCCAGTTCCTCTCGCGTGGCTTGGTCGCCGGCAAGACGTACGAGTTCGTCGTGCGGATGGCGGTTGACCGTGACGGCCAGGTTGAAGAGTCCACGAAGGTCGTGGCCCTCTCGGCTGGCGAGCGGTCGAAGGTGTCGTTCGTGTCGGAGGCGGCTCCGGCCGTCGCCACCACGAGCCTCACGCTGACGGTTCCGGCCGATGCGAAGGTCTGGCTCGCCGGCAACCCGACATCGTCGGCCGGCGTGGTGCGGCACTTCGAGACGGCTGGTCTGTCGGCCGGTCAGGTCTGGCGGAACTACGAGATCAAGGTCACCACGGTCGTTGACGGCCGTGAGGAGACGGTCTCGAAGGTGATCGATCTGGCTGCCGGTGACCGGGTGGAGTTCGCGCTCAACCCCGCCGCGGCTCCGACGGCCGCCACCGCCTCGCTGCGGTAGGCCCACACTTCGAGAAGACGTTAAGTAAGGCCTCCCGTGCGGCAGAAAGCCGCACGGGAGGCCTTCTACTTTACGGCCGGCAGCCCCTTGGCGGCCCCGCCGACCGCACCTCAGGGCGAGGGATTCGGCTGTGCCCGAATATTCGCCTCTGCCCTCCCGCACCGAAATTCGTTGCCTTTCCTCATCAAGCGGCATAAAATGCCACAGTGGAGCGGCGGGAACCGGAAAGCGGCTCCTGCGAGCTTCTCGCGTTGAAATCATCGGCTGACTAAATAGAAGGCAACCTGGCCATGCCGGGGGGCCAGCTAACGAGTAAACCGACGTGCTCAAATGCCTCAGGGCGTTTGGACACGTCGGTTTTTTTTGCGCGCTGTTTTCTCACCAACCTCTTACGACTGGAGTTTCGATCATGAGCGGCAAGACAGACAAGGTAAAAGGCCGAATCAAGGAAGCCGCCGGTGTGTTGACCGGCAACGACAAGCTTCGCTCGGAGGGTAAGACCGACCAAGCGGTCGGCGAGATCAAGCAACTCGCCGAGAAGGCCGTCGACAAGGTCAAGCAAGCTGTGAACAAACTGCACCAGTGACGATGTCGTAGCGAGTGACGGGCACGGATATTCCTAGGGCCGAAAGCGGCCTGCTTTAACCAACGTGAGGAAAAGACCATGAGTATGGAGTTGATCATCTTGATCGTCGTGTTGTTCCTGCTGTTCGGCGGGGGCGGCGGCTATTATTACAGCCGTCGAGCACGGTAACGAGTGTCCTGAGATGCGTTTGGGTCAGAACGCTTTTCCACAAAGTCGTACTGAATGCCGACGTGCCGGAGGGCCCACGGGCAGAACGGCGCGTCGGCTTTTTTTGTTTCTTGCTGCTGGCTTGGCTTCAAGGTCTTCGACAGACAGTCACGGCCAGAGGTGTGTCTCGTTTTACCTGACATTCATTGGGCTGCTTGGAAAGTCTGCGTCTTGCTAGCACACTCGCCGGAGTCGCCTCACGCAGCGCTGCTCCGGACCGCTGGCGTTCGAAGGCTTGGAGAGCAGCACGGGTTACAAGCAGCGCAAGAACGCCACGAGATCCGCCTTCTCTTCCGTCGCGAGATTCGTCTGCAGCACGAGGTTGAAGAACTCGACGGTATCTTCGAGCGTCAGCAGCCGATCATCGTGCAGATACGGCGGCGAGTCTTTGATGCCCCGAAGCGGGAACGTCTTGATCGGACCATCGGCCGACGAGAGCCGGCCGTTGATCATTTTCTCTTCAAAGAACCGCTCGACCTTCAAGTTGTGCATCAAGTTATCCGTATAGTACGGTGCTTGATGGCAGGTGGCGCATTGGGCCTTGCCGAAGAAAAGCTCTTGGCCGCGGAGCTCGGCCGGGGTCGCTTGCGCCGGGTCAAGCTTGCCGAGCACGTTCAGCTTCGGGGCCGGCGGGAAATCGAGCAGCTCTTGGAACTCCGCCATGAAGTGGACCTGGCTGCCGCGCTCCAGCGGATTGATTCCCTTCTTCGCGGCGGCCGCGATGTCGCCGTCGAAGTAGGCGGCGCGCTGTTCGAACTCCGTGAAGTCTTCGACCGACTTCATCGCCCGTTGCGAACCGAACAGCCGTTGAACGTAGAGGCCTCGCAGCGTGACGGTCTCGATCCGGCGCCGATGTTCGTTGGGGCGGACGTCGCCGACCGTGTGCGTCGCGGCGTTTGTATGGCCGTTCACATGGCAGTCGAAGCAGGAGACCCCCATGCTTGCGTGCAACGAGCGGCGATCATCGGTCGAGTTGAACTGCTGTTGCGGAAACGGCGTCACGAGGAGCCGAAGCCCTTCGAGCTGCTTCGGGTTCAGCGCCGCTTTGAAAAGCTCGAAGTAGTTATCGAGCGTAATCAGTTGCCCCTTCGAGACGTCGCCGAGATCGCTGCGTGAGGTCAAGTAGAGCGGCGGCGGAAACTCAGGGAGCAAGTGCTGCGGCAGATCGAAGTCGAGGTCGAAGCGCGTCAGGTCGCGGGCGTTTTGCCTCTTGATTTCGTCGATCGTCGGCTGCGGGAAGACCATTCCGCCCGATTCGTGATGCGGGTGCGGAAGGGGATAGAAGCCCGGCGGGAACAGGTTTCCCTTCTTGATCTCGTCCGGGGGCATCGTGGCGAGCCTTTCCCAGGTCGCACCTTCGGAAAGGCGAACGCGAATCCCTTGCTGTACCGGCTTGCCGCGCGACATTGTCACGCCGGCGGCCGGCGAGTCGGCCAAGTCGTAGCGTTCGACCAAGAGCTTCTGGTGACGTTCGGCGAACTTCGGCTTCTCCTCGCGCGATTGAGCGACGAGCGCTTCGAATGCGGCATCTTGTGCCGAAGCACCGAACGCGCCGGAAAGCACGATGGCGATCCCGAGCACGATTCGCATGGGGCGTGAACGATTCATCGCGACCTCCGTCTTCTTTGTGAGTGGGCATGGTGGTACGGCGGGCTTCCAAAACGTCGGCGGTCTTTCTGCCGACGCATTCTATCGCTCCGCCTTGAATAGGGAGTTTCCCAACAGACAAGGTCGATGCTGCCGTGGCACGAATGCGCAGATGCGAATGAGATGCCACACCCCCGTCGCAAGCATGGGATTCGGCAATTCGATTTCAACCTTGACTGGTCGCGCTCGGGGGCCGAGGCGGTCGTCCGTGGCAACCGGCGGCCGAATCATGTCTCGGCCTGGTAATCGGCAGCGTCGTGCAGTTGCCAGGATTCGTCGCCGAGGAGTACCAGCACATGCGTGTGGTACTGGACGACATGCGGACGGTGACTGACGCTGACCAACGTCACAGACGTGTTTTTCAGGGTTTCGTAAAGCTGAGCCTCATTCTTCTCGTCCAACGCGCTAGTGGCTTCGTCGAGGATGACGTAGGGTCGCTGGGCCAGCAAGACTCGCGCGAAGGCGACGCGTTGCTGTTCTCCCAGCGACAGAATCTTGCCCCAGTCGGCTTCCACATCGAGTCCGTCACAGCGTTCGATCAGGTTGGGAAGATTGACGGTCGTCAGAACCCGTTGGAACTCTTCATCGGTCACATTCTTCTTGTTGCCGGGATACAGTAACTGGGCCCGCAGACTGCCGATGATCATGTAGGGTCGTTGCGGCAGAAACAGCATGTTGTCCAACGACGGACGCACGACGGTGCCGCTGCCGGCGTCCCACAACCCCGCGAAGACACGGAGCAACGAGCTCTTCCCGCCGCCACTCGCCCCGACGATCAACAGGCTGTCCCCTTCGGCGAGCGACATCGACAGGTCGGTCACCAGTGTTCGCTTGTGATCCGGCGTCTGGAGGCTGAGCTGCTGCATCGCCACGGGCGAGTCCTCGACGGTTTGGATACGGCTGGAATCATCGTCTGCCGGCGACGAAGCGGCTTCCAGACACTTCGCGAACCGGTCCAAGCGACCGACACCGGCCGCGAACAGGGTGAGGGAGTCAAACTTGTTCACGATCACGTTCAGGGCGCTAAAGACCGCAGCGAACGCGCCTGTGGCTTGAACAACACTCCCGACCTCCAGCTCGCCGGACATCACCTGCGGGGCCAGGATCACACCGGGGATGATCAGTGCCGCCGTGGTGCAGGCGTACTGAAACAGGTTCAAAAAGAATTGCCAGTTGATCAGCCTGTTGGAGTTCAGAAACACCTCGTGGAAGCGCTGCGTCACGTACTGCGACTCGGGCTCTTCGCCGCGATAGAACGCAATCGACTCTGCATTCTCACGCACGCGCACGAGGCTGTAACGGAAGTCGGCCTCGCGTCGCAATTGGAAGAGGTTGAGTCCGACCAGCGGGCGACCGAAGACGAGTGCCGTGATCAGCGTGCCCACCGTGGCGTAGACCAGAAGAATCAATACCAGCGTCTTCGAGAGGGACCAGAGCACTCCGGAAAAGGCGACGAGCTGCAGCGCGGTTTCAATGAAGATCAGCAGGAAGTAGATAGACTTCTGCGTGAACGTATTGATGTCTTCCGCGATGCGTTGGTCGGGATTATCGATGTCGGCTCGAAAGGCGAGTTTGTAGAAGGCATTGTTGCTGAAGTAGCGGGTCACGTACTGCGTCGTCATCCACCGTCTCCAGTGGATGGTCAGTGTGTCTCTCACGAAATAGTACAGGCCATACAGCGGTACGGCGACCATCAGCAGTCCAATGGTGAAGTAAATCGAATGCCAGTATCGGTCCGAGTCGCGGGCGGCCAGGGCGGACGAGAACTCGCCCGCTTGCTGGTTCAGAAGGACATTGGCCGCGGTGTTAGCGAGCATCAACACGACGAGCAACGCCAGCAGGCCGCGGGCAAGCCATTTGTCGTCCGAGAACCAGTAGGGCTTGGATAGCACCGCAAATCGCGGCACCAGGCGGTTGAGTCTGGCCATGATGATGTTGCTCCAGTGATATCGACCCGCAGAACTTCAGTGGCGGAAGGGCCGGCCGTCTTCGGTGTCGCCCCATGATTGTGGTTCGAGGCCACGCAGCGATTTGCCGAGGACAAACAGCATCGAAGTCACAACCGAACCGAACCACACATCGCGCCAAAGGGTAGGACGGCCAACGGGGCTTTCGCAGCAGGGTGATGACTGGCGGACTGCTTCTGATCGTAGCCGAGGGGGCTTCCGGCTGCGTCGCCGAGCGACGAATGCCCGCCTGAGGACTATTTTTCATGTCGGGCGAGGCCTGCACGACGTTCCGGTCGTCGTGGGCCTGCATGAGTCAGCCCACTCAGTCGGCGGCCCAGGCGATGCGCGAGGTGTCGTGGGAGCGTGGCGCATCAGCGGCCACACTTACGGGCTGTCCGGCTGAGTGATGGCGGCACGTCGACGGACCGACGGGCTTCTCGGTCCGCGAGAAACCACCGCAGGCGTTGTGGACTCGATATCACCCACTGCCGCACGGGGACCGGTGGGATGACGTGATCGACCAGGTGCGCGGCCGTCTGCGCCATGCGGCGGCCGTTGCACGACGGGCAGATGCCACGTCCCTTGCACGAGAACGCCACGAGAAACCCGTGACCACACGCCGAGCACCGTGCTCAGGCAAAACCAAAACAGAGGATGACGCAGCGGAGATTCTCCCGAAACTCTTCCTCAACGTGTTCCGCCACGGGCCGCTGCCCGATGGTCCGCTCGGTAAGCCAGGTCTCGAGGTGCCGGGCGATGAGTCTGTAGAGCGGCGCCTTCTCGGGCCGGCGGCGCTGATACCGCTCCGCCGGCCGGTGCGGCGTGAATCGCCGCGACGGAGAGGACGGTGCATGCTGGCAGATCGCGATCACGGTCGTGCTCGCTTCCCGGTAGGGCTCCACCTAGGAAAACGATCGCGGGGGCCGTCGCAGGAACAAATGTCGAAAAAACATCAAAAACGCCGACATTGCAGGCCGCCGGATCGAACACGGTTGACAGAAGGCCGGCATGGCGGCCGCGACAGATGGCGCGACTGTGACCTAGGCTTGCGGCAGCCTCCTGACAGGGTTTGCCCGTGCCTCCCGCTCCATCTCTACGCCGTTCGGCCGCCCAGCGACTCCTTCGCCTCGGCGTGTCGCTTGCGCTGCTCGTCTACTTCGCCGCGGTGATCATCGCGCCGCTTTCGGGGCCGCCCCCCGCGAGCGAGCTTTCGCAGGTGATCCTTCAGCCGTTCCGGCCGCTGCTTGGTGCGCTCTATCTGGGTCACGGCTACCGATTTTTTGCACCCGACCCGGGGCCTGGGCACACGATCCGTTGGACCATCGCGCTGCCAGACGGCTCGACTCGAACAGGAAAAACGCCCGATGCAGAATCGGACTGGCCGCGGCTCATGTACCACCGCCGGTTCATGGTGGCGGAGAAGATCGCCGTGCTCGTGCCGCCGCCGTTCGCACCGGCCGAGGCAAGGGAAGCGGCCAAGGGAGACTGGCTACCGCTCGTGAAGGGCGTGGCCTCGAATCTGCTCCGGAGCACGGGCGGCACCCGCATCACCCTCGAGCTTGTCGAGCATTATCTGCCCGGACCGCAAGAGATTGTCGCGGGAACCTCCGGTGAGGATCTCGTCACACCACTCGGAACATTTGCCCGCCGGGAGGCCCTGCGGAAATGACGCCGACCGATAGCACGCGATCGCTGCCCGCTCTTTCTCGTGGCTGGTTTGCCGAATGGGCAGAGGCATGGAACACCTTCTGGTTCACACCAGCCGACCCGCTTCCGCTCGCCGTCGTGCGAATTTGCACCGGGCTCTTGCTCACGTGGTCGTGCCTCGTATGGCTCCTCGACCCCGACGCCTTCTTTGGGGATCGTGGCTGGCTCGCGCCGACCGACGTCTGGCGGATGAACGATCAGCCCTGGCAATGGAGCTGGTTTTTTGTTGGAGCGGGACCGAATACCGCACGGGTGCTTGCCGGCATCGCGCTCGTGGCCGCCGTGCTCCTTACGGTTGGCCTCGCGACACCGCTGGCTGCGATCGTGTCGCTTCTGGCGCTCGTGAGCGCAGCCAACCGTGCGCCGCTCAGCACGTTTGGCCTCGATGACACGCTCGGCATGCTGCTGATCGGGCTCGCGGTGGGCCCGAGCGGAGCGCGGCTCTCGCTCGATGAGCGGCTGCTTGGGGCAGGGCAGGGGAGTGGTGCGCCGTCGGTGCATGCCAACGTGGCGCTGCGCATTCTCCAGGTCCATCTCTGCGTCGTCTATTTCTTCTCGGGCTGCGGCAAGCTTTTCGGAGCGAGCTGGTGGGAGGGCACGGCGATCTGGGGTGCGGCGGCGAACGTCCAGTACCGCACGCTCGACCTCACCTGGCTGGCCTGGCATCCCCTCGTCATCAACGTCCTGACGCTCGTCACCCTCTTCTGGGAGGTGGGCTACGTTGCCCTCGTCTGGCCGAGGCTCACCCGCCGCGTGTTTCTCGCGACCGCCGTGATGGTCCACTTGGGAATCGGCCTCGCGATGGGCATGATGGAGTTTGGGCTGGCGATGATCACGGCCAACCTCGCATTCGTGCCGGCTGCCTCGTGGCGTCGGCTTTTGCCCCAATTCCTGTTCCCCGTCTCCTCCGAGTCTCGAACGGTTTCTTCATGATCGACACGCTCGCCGTTGTCGGCGCCACCGGCGCCGTGGGCCGCATCATCCTCGAGCTTCTGCTCGCCCGAGAGTTTCCCTGCCGCCGGATCAAGCTCCTGGCTTCGGCCCGTTCGGCGGGAAGAAAAATCGAAGTCGGCGGTCGCTCGTTTGATGTCGAAGAGCTCACGCCCGAGTCGTTTGCCGACGTTGAAATCGCCATTGGCAGCACGCCCGATGAGGTGGCCGCGGAGTTCGTCCCGTGGGCGGTCGAGCGCGGCACGGTCGTCGTCGACGAGAGTGCCTTTTATCGGATGCATCCCGACGTGCCTCTCGTGATCCCGGAGGTGAATGCCGACGCGCTCGCCGGCCACCGCGGCATCGTCGCGAGCCCCAACTGCTCAACAACCCAGATGGTCATGGTGATGAAGCCACTCCACGACGCTGCCCGTGTGCGGCGGGTGGTCGTGAGCACATACCAGGCCGTCAGCGGTGCTGGGCTCGCCGCAACCCAGGAACTTCGCGACGGCGTTGCCGCCTGGCTCGGCGGCGAGACCGAACCCCGCCAGATTTTTCCATGGCCGATTGCGGCCAACCTCATCCCGCAGATCGGCTCGCCGAAAAGCGGCGGCTCGACGAGCGAAGAGCTGAAGATGGTTTTCGAGACCAGAAAAATTCTAGGCGATGAGTCGATCGGCGTGTGTGCCACGTGTGTGCGCGTGCCGGTGGCCAACGGCCATAGCGAATCGCTGCTCATTGAGACTGAGCGAAAGCTTTCGGCAGACGAGGCACGCCGCCTGCTCGCGGCTTTTCCGGGCATCGTCGTCGAAGACGACCTCGCTACAAAAAAGTATCCGACACCTCGCACAGCGACCGGCCGTGACGAGGTCTTTGTGGGACGGATCCGTGAAGACGATTCCTGTCCGTCAGGGATCGCCCTCTGGTGCGTCTCCGACAATCTTCGGAAAGGTGCCGCGACGAACGCCGTGCAGATCGCCGAACGCCTAGCTGCCGACCCGGTGCTGCTGGCAGGAGCGGGCACGCCCCGGCGTGCTGCATCAGCCCGATGACGACCAGATGACGAGCCTCTCCCGCACGATCCGGCTGCGAGTCGCCTACGACGGCACGCGGTATTCCGGCTGGCAGATCCAGCCCGGTCGAACGACGGTGCAGGGGACTCTCGCCGAGGCGATTCACCGCGTGTCGGGCGAAGAGATTCTCCCCCAGGGCGCGAGCCGCACCGACGCCGGCGTTCACGCGCTCGACCAGGTGGTCGCCTTCACGACCCAGAGCCTGCACGAGCCAGCGGTCTGGGTGCGGGCGCTCAACGCCTGGCTGCCGCACGACATCACAGTGACCGCAGGCGACCTCGCTCGCGCGGGCTTCGATCCTGTATCTGCGTCCACATCAAAGCGCTATCGCTACCGTATTCACGACGCTGCCCCCAAGCCCGTGCTCTCCCGGCACCTCGTCTGGAGATGGTGGGGCGGGCTGGACGTCGAGACCATGCGCGCCGCGGCACCGGCGCTCGTCGGCGAGCATAACTTCACGAGCTTTGAGGCGCTCCATTCGCCGCGGCGGTCGAAGATTCGCACGATTCATACCCTGTCGGTGACGCGGACGGCCGTGCTGGGCGGCCTTGGGGACGAGGTGTGGATCGAGGTCGAGGGCAACGGATTTTTGTACAACATGGTCCGGATCATTGCCGGGTCGCTGGTGATGGTGGGTGCCGGAAGGCGGAGTCCCGCGTGGCTCGGCGAGGCGCTCGCGGCTCGGAGCCGCCCAGCCGCCGGCCCCACGGCACCGCCGGAGGGGCTTTGCCTCGTCGAAATCAAGCTCGCGGCCGATCCGCCTGACTCACCCGCTCCCTGAAGCCCCGATGCCAAAACCGATTCCTGAACGCCTCGGCTCCCTGACGCTCGTCTCCCAAATCGGGCTTGGGCGACACTGCCAGATCTGGGAAGCCACGACGAAGACAGGCGACCGTGTGGCGGTCAAAGTCGTCGTCCCCGAGAGGGCGAGCGATGCCGAGCAGCGGCAACTCCTCGAGCATGAGCTCAAGGTCGCCAAGTCGCTCGATCATCCGACCGTCATCAAGATCGATCGCATGTCGGAGGAGGGGGGGCTGCCCCATCTCGTGATGGAGCTGTTCCCCCATCCGAACCTCAAGAAGCAGATCCAGGATGGTGTCGTCCATCTCATGCCCAAGCTTCATCGCATCGTCACCGAAATCGGACTCGCGCTCGACCATGTCCACGCCCGAGGCTGGGTGCATCGCGACGTGAAGCCCGAAAACATCCTGGCCGCTCCTGATGGCCAGGTGAAGCTCATCGACCTGGCGATCGCCGCCAAGGCGTCGGGAATGCTCGGTCGGCTCTTTGGCAGCAAGACCGCACCCCAGGGCTCGCCGAGCTACATGTCGCCCGAGCAGATTCGTGGCGAGGCGCTCGACGCCCGCAGCGACATTTATTCGTACGGCTGCGTCGTCTTCGAGCTCCTTGCCGGGAAGCCACCGTATACGGCCCCCAACACCAACGACCTGCTCAACAAGCACGTCTCGGCACCGATTCCCGCGGTCGACACGGTTGCCCGAGGGGCCACGGCCGACGCCACGAAGCTCCTCCGGCAAATGCTGGCCAAGAAGCCGTCCGAGCGGCCGGCCTCAATGCGAGAGGTGCTCTCCCGCCTCAAGGCAATCCGGCTCTTGGACCGAACCGCGACCGGGTGAGATTGACTCGAGGCCTGGTCACCCGGGAAAATCCCGGTGCCTGCCCGATTTCCCGATGAGGTTCCCCTTCTGATGGCCACCGGACTCCACCGCCTCCCGCTCGAGAAACCGATCTACGAGATCGAGGATCGGATCGCCGAATTGGAGGCCGCGCCGCTCGGGGCCCGGCATGACGAGGATCTCGGCCGTCTGCGGCGGCAGCTCGTCGAAGTCCAGAAACAAATCTTTGGGCAGCTCGATCCGTGGCAGACCGTGGAGATCGCCCGCCACCCTGACCGTCCCAAGACGAGCGACTACCTCCAGCTCGTGTTCGATGAGTTTGTGGAACTGCACGGCGACCGTGCCTTCGGCGACGACCCAGCGATGCTGACCGGCTTCGCCAAGCTCGACGAGCGGAAGGTGCTCGTCATCGGCCATCAAAAAGGGAAAACGCTTGCCGAGCGGCAGGCCTGCCACTTCGGCTGTGCCCACCCCGAGGGCTATCGCAAGGCGATGGGCAAGATGCGACTCGCGGCGAAGTTCGGCCTGCCGGTGATCTGTCTCATCGACACGCCCGGTGCCTATCCGGGGATCGGCGCCGAGGAGCGTGGGCAGGCGCAGGTGATCGCCGAGAGCATGTTTCTGATGGCCTCGCTGCCAGTGCCGATCATCTGCGTGGTGATTGGAGAAGGGGGGTCTGGCGGCGCGCTCGGGATCGGCGTGGGGGACCGCGTGGCGATGCTCGAGCATGGCTACTACAGCGTGATCAGCCCGGAAGGCTGTGCCGGGATTCTGTGGAAGAGCGTCGAGTTCAAGGCCGACGCGGCGCGGGCGCTACGATTCCGGTCCCGCGACCTGCGGGAGTTTGGCGTCGTAGACGCCGTGATTGAGGAGCCCGCAGGTGGCGCCCACCGGCATCCGCAGCAGATGGCGATGCGGCTCAAGACCTTCCTCGTGCGAACCCTCCGAGACCTCGTCGGCCAGCCGAGCGATGCCCTCGTGGCCGCCCGCTACGAAAAGTTCCGCCGCATGGGCAAGTTCATCGAAGAAGGCCAGCCCGCCTGAGCGTCCACAAGCTTTCCCTGGCGACCGCCGACTCTTCAAAAGCCATGGCCCCCAGCGCGATGTCAATTCCAACGCCCGACTGGGCCTGTACGAGGACGACGCGATTCACAAGCGCGAACGCGACAGGATCAGCCACGCGGGCCCGTGTACCACTCCAGAATCTTGCGGACGAACACCTCCTCCTGCCCGAACCCGGTCAGGAGCGTGACGTCTACGTCAATCGTTTGCCGTGGCTCGCCCCACCGCTGAAGGGCCAGGCCATCAATGAGACAGGATTGCCACCCCTGCTCCTGACAGCGCTGTTCCAGGTCTTCGGCAGCGAGGTAGACCTCACGCACCGGTGCGAGCCTTCATGAACAAGCGCTGCTCGACAAGGCCGGACGTGGCCCGAGCCTTCCGGGGCTCGGCGTGGTAATCAGCCGTGCCAGTTAGCAAGGCCAGAGCGGCGTGTCCGTCGAGGGTACGCAACTCCCGTCGTCGGACCTTCTCGAGCGCGGGGCCAGCGCTACGCCAACTTGCGATCCAGCGACGCGCCTCATCACTTGAAGGGAGCTGCGAACCTGCCCCAGGGGCGTATGGATTGATTCGTGGATCCGTGATTTTGACTGATTCTTAGCATGGTTTATCAAAAACCGATGGAGATCGGTCTTCTGATCGATGCCGGCCGATGCGACTGGAAAGACGTGGAGCCCGCCATTTTCGGCACGCTTCTGGAGCGGGCGCTCGACCCCCGCGAGCGGCACAAGCTCGGAGCGCATTTTACGCCGCGGGCCTACGTCGAGCGGCTCGTGGTGCCCACGATCATCGAGCCGGTTCGCGACGACTGGGAAGCCGCGCGGGCCGTGGCGATCGCCGAGGTGGTGCTCGATGTGGTGCTGTGGATCGGCTGGCTCCAGTGGCATCTCCGCGACTACGAGGGCAGGGGCGCTCCGCCAGTTTGGCCTCATCACCACGAACTCGATCACGCAGACGTTCAATCGGAAGGTCATTGCGAAGCATGTCGATGCCTCTGGTGAGCCGCGCCGTTGGGCGAATCAGTTGTGACCTGGAAGTGGGCACCGCCGCAGCCGCAAGTGAGTGCCAGCCATTGAAGGGAAACCGAGAACTGTGCTTCCAAGGGTGCAAGCTTGCTGGCAAATGTTTCTTGGTCGATGCAGCAACCAGGGCGCGGTTGATTGCCGAGAATGCCTCGGCGGCAGGATTCATCCGCACCTTGATTGCCGGCAGTGACGTCACGAAGACGCCAAACGAAGGGGTCGTGAGTGTGCTCAAAACAATTCACGACGATCTCGATGCGGCGGTCTTGGAGGCGTATGAATGGCCGGTCACGCTGTCGGACGACGAGATACTGGAG
>Ga0163150_10001514_pt1 | contig 38873 bp, 54 predicted proteins | sample OliLakLV19P2IB_FD_148628 | JGI IMG/M metagenome (GOLD analysis project Ga0163150, IMG submission 148628) | Freshwater microbial mat bacterial communities from Lake Vanda, McMurdo Dry Valleys, Antarctica - Oligotrophic Lake LV.19.P2.IB | ecosystem: Environmental > Aquatic > Freshwater > Lake >... | reverse complement strand
AGTCTATGACATTAACCTAGACTTCCTTGATGGCTTTACCGTTCCAGAAGGCTTCTGGGGGATTAACGGCGCAAGAGCTTTTAGGGAAAATTTGAAAATTGATAATAAGTATTGGCATGAATACGTTCTTCCATTTGTAAAAAAGTCAAACGGCGGCTTTGACCTTTTACGTAACGGCGGCACGGTAACCTTCGCTTCAAGATTTGACTTTTCATATACCGGGAACGGCTATGCCAAAAGTGTAGGCTCATACCCCGCTATATTCAGCCCGCAAAGGATTGCAGGCATGGCATCGTTGCCGGACCTTGAAGAGTTCGTGTCCCAAGATGAGTTACAAGAAGATGCGAACGCGGCAGTGAACTACCACGTAACGCTGAAGGATGCATTGATTGCGCAAGACCTTAAATTGTTATATGTCGCAAATCCGTACCAAGATGCATCGGAACTGCGCAGTGTTATTGAGTTCTTTGGCGCGTCACGCATCAAGGCAATTGTTGCAGGCAATGAGTTAAACAGCCCCAAGGCGCGACGGTTCGGCATCACCCCGGCTGACCTTGTTTACTGGTCAGCGTTGCTGAAGCCCGTGTGCGAAGAGTTCGGCCTTCAGTTGGGCGCTGGCCTACCGCCCTACGAATACCAAGATGAACTAAATAAGGGCAACACGCTCGGTGGCAAGCTGGCATGGGACAAGGCATTTGCCGAACACATAAGAGATAATATTGAAATATTTGATTTTGTATGTATGCACCCATACGGCCAGGTTCTTGAACGTACCCCCGACATTAATTTTACACAATGGGTGGAAGGGTTCGAAATGCCTGATGACTACTCTTTTTTGAAGGAGCAGACCGAGCACTTCTACGCCCTTTGTGGCAAGCCGATATATTACGACGAACACGGATTAGAAAAGCCCGAATACGGCCACATCAACAGCAAGTTTGGCATACTGTGGCACTTTGAACGGGCGATGGCAATCTTGCGGCTGGCGCAGGAATATCCAATTATGGGAAGCTGCTTTCAGGTCTTGATTAGCAATACTACGGATGGCCTTCCCACGTCATTTGTCTACGATGACGATGGTGAATTAGGCATATCTGAAGATATAATGGCGGCTTCAGAAATTGCAAAGTACCCACTGCATTTTAGCTTCATTGCTAACCCGTGGTTTCCTGCCGTTGGCGTGGAAACATTTGCTGGCGTTCGATCTGTGGCATACATAAATGATTCAGATGAATCGCTTACCTACGATGGCCCCGTATCTTCGGATACTTTTCTGCCAAAGTCATCGAGGGCTCCCTTGATCGACCAAACGAGTGATGGGGTTGTGTTGCCAAAAACATTGGGTTTTTTAAACTAATTGAAAGAAAAATACAAGCCCTGCTGTAACGGCGGGGCTTTTGTTGTTATATGAAGGGCTAAACTAACTTTTATTTATTTGTATCTTTACCGCATGACATCTTCTGCAAATCTTGTGGCGTTGCTAAAGGAACATGAAGGGCTAAGGCTAAAACCATACCTCTGCCCTGCTGACGTGCCAACCGTAGGCTTTGGAACTACTGTCTACCCAGACGGCAAACGTGTGACCTTGGCAGATAACGCAATCACCGAGGGGCAGGCCGAAGAGTTCCTGTGCCACGATCTAAAGAGATTTGAGGCAGCGGTAAACAGCATAAAGGTTGTGTTGACGCAAAACCAATATGACGCTTTAGTATCCTTTACCTACAATGTAGGCGCAACAGCTTTCAAAAATTCTACCCTTGCCAAAAAAGTAAGAGTAAACCCAGGGGACGAATCCATAAGAAACGAATTTAATAAATGGGTAAATGGTGGCGGCAAGAAATTGCCAGGTTTAGTTAGGCGAAGAGCCGATGAGGCAAATCTCTTTTTCACATGATAGAATTACTAATGCTTTTGCAACTTCCAGAAGTTGCAATATCTGAACTTATGAAATACGGCGCAGGTGGCCTGCTGGCCTTGGCCGGGGTCGGCTTTGGCTATGCCGAACGAAAAGAGAAAAAGGAAGCTATCGCTAGGCTTGATTTACGCATTGCAAAATTGGAGGATGAAAAAACAAATCTGTACATTGAAAAAGATAAAATACAAAATAGCATTGATGCCATTTTGCGTGAAATCGAAAGCCTTAACAAATGAAAGATATAATTAATATTAGGGAAAAGTTTCAGATGTTGCAAGAAGCCACGATTGAAAAAAATGGTTCTTACATATACGTGTTTAACCAAGGCAAAAGAACAAATCTAAAAGCTCCTATCAATGATGAAACAATTAATATACAATCTGCCGTGGAGCTTGTTGCTTATATGTTCCGTTGCATGCAGTTGCCGCGCACCCGAGTCGCTAAGAAACAAGGCTAAGGCGCAACGCTACGTTGACAAGATTCAAAGGCTTGACCCTTCCGCGCTGACTTCCGCAGCCGATACTATTTGGGGAACTTATATACTTACTGATACGATATATGTTCCTGAATTGCAATTAGATACTTTCTTCACATACCTGCCTGGCGATACCGTTACAATTAACAAAGAAGGAATTTCGGCATCAGTAGTGTTCGGACCAGGCAATACGGCTCTACTAAAAGTGCTGAGAGCCGCTGACACGCTGTATTTAACCGACACGGTGTACCTGCCCACGGCAATAAATAGCAGCGTTACAATAGCTGACAGGCCGATCTATACGTTTCTTCTTGATCTTTGGCGAAGGGCCAATGTATTTATAATCGTTGGCATTGTCTTGCTTTTGGCCTGGATTGTTCTGCGGAAGGTACTTCGATAAATTCAATAGTGCAATAATTGCCACGCTTTCTATTTGTGAATATTGTATGCGATATATTGCGCACACATTTGCGGGAATCCTTGGCGATGTAACGGGCCAATACGGCTCCGTCCAGAATAAATTTTACAGCAAAATATACGTTGTCTGGGTCGTGCATTTCGCTTTTTCTGGACCAGCTAATAACCACATCAAAAAGCCCAGCAAGCGGCATTAAACCTGTAAAGGATTTTTTTGCCGCCAACGTGGCCTTCTTCTTCATTGATGCCGCCGAATATCGGTTGCCGCGTTCTGCGGCAATGTATTCATTAAGCGTTGGAAAATCGTATTCGATAACCGTCAAAACGGCAGGTCATCTTGCAGTTCATTGCGCTGGCGGTACGGTGCTTGCGCACGCGCAGGCGCGGGGTCGGGCGCATTGCGATCACGGCGGGGCGGTACGTACACATCCCCATTGGTCCAGAACACCTTCCCATTTCCGCAATATTGCTTAGGCTTTCTAGACTCGCTGTCGGCCTTGGACTGAGAAACATATGCTGACACGTTCTGCCCGTAGTCGTCAACGTACTGCTCATCTTTAATGTTAACGGTCAAGGCTACGCCCTTGGCCCCCGTGTCGTGCACAAGGTTCAGTAGTTCCTGAAGCTTTTCTGCTTTGAAGTAAATGTCTGCTAAAACTGCCATGTTTTTAAAGTATGTATGTGAAAGATTATTATTTCTCGGTTGCCTGCCGCGTACCAACTTGCATCAGGGATTTTCGAATAACGCAGGAATTGTAGTGGTGTCCCAACTGCAATGGTGTGAGCATCTATGTTATTGCTAAGATACATTAGTAAAGTTCTATTTGTGGTGTCATGTCCTCAAATTTTATTGAAAAGATTATCGAAACTTTATTGCCATCTTTTTAAATCCTTCTTATAATATTCTTTTGATTCTTCTTCAATATCACAATCATCTTCAATTAATTCATAAGTGACTTTGTATTTAGCAATTTTATATTTTTTTTCATCAGTAAACATTCCGTGACAATTTGTCAATCTTGCTTCATACGCACTTTTAAAGTCAAATTCATAACAATAAGCTCTACTATAACTTCCTTCTGGCTGACCAGTTTCTCTATTTATAATTCTAAATACTGTTTCAGGTTTTTTCTCTCTTGGTTTCATGCCCCGTAATTTTAAAAGTGGTTTAAATCCGGCCCTTCTGGTAGCGGCAAAACGTTAGGCGCAAGGCTAAAAGACAGCAGGTACTAAGTGATTAATGTGAATATGAACATCATTATCAATTTCCGCCACCAAACATTCTTTTAAGCCTGATTCTGGCGGAATAATCAACCACCGTTTTACATTAAGAAATTGACCTCTATCCTTTTTGATTTCATTACAAATCACTTCAACCTGTTTGGGTAAATCTATCCCCCAATAGTGCCACGCTTTGACGGACATTTCCAAGTGATATTTTACTTTGTCTTTAAAAATTGATGAAGCCCAGCAGCCAACAATGTGTTGCTGCAATAGCGGCTTGACGTTCTTAATTTCAGCATTCTGCATATAATTAACTTTTAGTTGTTATTTTAACTTTTGTTTTCCAATTTGTTGTTCTTAAAAATCCCACACTTTGCAAAGCGCCAGCGCTATCGGCAAGGCTGAACAACCCGCAACAACCGAGTTTCAACTTGGAATAACCTTGTGTCATCTTCTATAAGTGTATGTTTTACATCTTCATTTTGAGAGTGCACTCTAAATTTTTCATTGTCGTAAACCACAACAAGCCCAGCACCTAGAAGCACATTGCCAATAGCGGGGTTCTGTGGTTCTAATTCAGTTTTGTGGTTATTCATAATATACGTTTTAAGGTTCCCTATCTACTCTCTTGACTAGTGTTTTTCCTATATCTTTTTGCGACATGTTCACCGGCTCCGGCTCAAATTGCTTTAAAAGGCGTATCACAGATGCAGCCTCAGCGGCAGTTAAATCTTTGCCCAAAAAGGCTACCTGTTGCTCTACCTGCTTTGGGATGCACATGCCGGGGGCATCAAGCAACAGGTACTCAATATACGATAATTGGCCCTCTGTTGCCGGGTTCTGTGCCTCTTCTGAGTCTGGCTCTAGGGACAGGTAATAGTCCAAAATGTCATCTTCAAAGTTCATTTAGAAACTAATCTTAGTTCCTCCTCTTGCTCCGGGGTCAGCGCAAAATGCTGCTTAACCAATTCTAATACACCTTTTTCGCCTTGCCCAATCCTTAGAAGTGCACGGTCAAGCATTGCCTGAGTCAGCACTTTGAGTTTTGCCTTCGGGGCTTCAAGCGGTGGCATGAACACGGCATCCTTGTCATCTTCGGCCACGATTCCCAAAATAGAAACCAGCAAGTATCGCCGAATGTAGGTTATGTCGGCTCCAGTATCCTGGAGCTTGCCCCTTTCAGGCAATGCCATGCTTGCCCCCAAGCTTGTTCCGTCCTTGACGCAGAACACAATGGTCTGAACCACTCTTTCATTAATCGGCTGCATTACAACAAGCCCTGCTGCCGAAAGTGCCGCGCGGGTCTTCTTGATGATGTTTGGCAAAGTTGCGTATTTAAACTTGAACCTTTCCGTTTTTACGGTTCCGTCCAAATCAATGTCAGGGCATGTGTCCTGAAAGGTAGCCAAGGCTTTGGCCATTTCAATTGTCATTTCTTGCTTTACCATGCCGCAAAGGTGTTCTATATTTTGCAGACCACCAAGTAATTAACAAAACTAATATTAACCCAACTGATCGCAATGGCTTGGCATAATTGACTAAAAAATAAATGTCAGTAAATTCTTAAAAAAGCTTGCAAGTTAGGCTAAAGTGGTCCATCTTTGCTTCATCAGTTCACACAGAGATCAACCAGAAACCATGAACCAGTCAAGCATCGAATCCGTAAAGTCCACCATTCTCTTATACATAGGCGACAAGTACCAAGACAAGTACCGCGCATTAGCCACCGAGGTGGTGAGCAGCGTTAAGGTGAACCTGGAAGGCACCTTCGCCGCCGAGGTTGCCAAGACGGTCCTGAGTGGCCGCAGCCGCAAATGCAGCGAAAAGCAGGCATGGGTTATTGCCAGGGCTTACGTTGAGAGCTGCCCAAAGAATGAGCGGTCAGCGCTTTGTGATTGATCTTCAATCTAAAAACCTTAAAACCAAGATCATGACAAATACTAAAGTAGAAGAGGTGTTGGCAGCGACGGAAAAAGCAGCGGCAATGTGGGCTGCATCGGTCGCCTGGACAGAAGCAAAGGCAGCGGCAGCGGAAACCGCAGCAGCCGAAGCATGGGCAATTGCAGGAGATGCGAGGGTATCGTTAGCTGCCGCCATAAAAGCCGCAGAAAAAGCAAGTGCAAAAGCCGGGGTTTGGGAGCGCGCCGCAAAGGCTGAGGCAAGGGAATGTAAGGCTGCCGCAGAAAAAGCGGCATTAGCAATCGCAGAGGCAAGGGCTGCTAACTAAAACAAACCCAAACCCCGCTTGCACATCGCAAGCGGGTACAAAACCAACCAAAGCTAAATGGACAATTACACTAAACAAGCAGAAGAGGCAAGGGCTGAGGCAGAAGCTGCATGGGCAGCAGAAGAGGCAATTGCAGCACTTGCACGGGCAGATGCACAGACAGCATGGGCTGCGGCAGAAGCTGCATGGGCAGTGGCAGAAGATTCAGCCGCTGCATGGGCAGTGGCAGAAGCATCGGCAGTTGATGCAGAAGAAGAAGCTGACTGGGCAGCAGCATGGGGAGAGAGGGCGGCAGAAGCAGCCGCAGAAGCAGCACGGGTAGCACGGGCCGCAGAAGCAGCCGCAGAAGCGGCCGCAAACCGGCTGCCAGAAGTAACCGCGCGGATAACCGCAGCGGCAACCATCCATGTTCTTGAAAGCAATGGGAAGCTTCTCCACAAGAACGGAGGATATGTTGATTTGGCAAAGCTCTTTTGCAAAAGAGTAGATACATATGGGGAACTCACACCAACCCAGTTCGATAACGAACTAGATTGGTTCATCGAACACAATGTCTTCGCTCCTTCTGAGGAGCGGTTACTCCTCGAACGCTTGGAGAGGCGTAGGCATGGGATATTGGAAAGCGAATAGGAGGAGGATTAACAACCAACCAAGCCCGCTTGCACATCGCAAGCGGGTACCAAACCAAGACACAGCCATGAAAGATTCAAGCCAGATTTACAGAAACATTGGGGGAGTCAGATTTGAACAATTGACTTCAAATCCTGCCATGTTTGCAGAACTAAAAAAACAATCAAAGGCACTTGGCTTGAAGTGCCGGGTGATAAATAACCGCACAGAATTAATACGAGAAATTACCCCAACCCTAGAAACCATGAATATTAGAACAGCACAAAAGTTGTACAACAGATTTTCACGTTTGCGCCACGGCGGGAACTATCCAAGTACAAAAGACAAGCCGGAAAAGTTTTCGGTCGCGCGAGTTGCCGAATTGTTGGCAAAAGAAAAACCACAAACCAAGAAAGAGTGGCTGCGCTTGGTAGGCTGTCGTGACACATTAACTGTATCTTGAAAAACATGCAAAACATAACCGACCAATGGGCAGCCTCAGACGACTCAATAATAATTGCATATGAGGGTACGGCAACCTTCACAAAGCTGGAAGCTGACGAAGGCGGGGGCTTCTGTGCACACACATTCGCAATGCCTATATGGGTTGAAATCTACACAGGCGGCCCCGAAGATGAATCCCACTGGACCATGCACCAAGATAGGTTCAACTCGTTTCAGTTTCCCACTGGTAGTGCCCCCACTGAACTTCAGCGCAATTGGGTGTTGGGCGTGGCTTGGTACTGGCTGAACCACACTGCCGAGGGGCGTTCAGAAATTCTAAAAAGAGCGGAATAAACCACAAACACAATCACAAAGTCACAATACCTAAATCGAAAAATCTGGCCTTGGCTTCTTGCAGCGGCCTGCCTTGTAGCCATTGTATCTTGTGAGGAACCACAAACCCCGGCCCCAGAGTTCAGCGAATGGACTTGGGCAGATTGCCTGCCATCTGCATCGGGCACACAATGCCCTGGTGACAAGCCTTCATGGCAGCACTACATTAGCACTGGGAAGATAGTCTGGCGCTACCAGGTCAGCGGCCTGAGGACGATTTACACCGACCAGAACGGCCACATCTGGCGAATCTACGAGGTGGTAGATTGTCTGGACTACCAGGGCACGAAGGTAGGCAGGCACACAAACATGGGCTTTCGCGCCTACCAGTTCGGCTTTGATCCCATCACGGGGCAACTGCCGGAGTGTGATGACATTGGCCCTATCTCTGGGCAGGTCTACGTAATTCACGGTGCAATCGGGCCACAGGGTCAGGTAGCCCCGGTCCTTTGGTGAACAACAGCGAGATTTTAACCACAAAATAAACTTACAACTTTAAAATGAAGTCGCTTTTTGCCACTGCATTTATACAGGTCTTTTTAATATCTGTCAACGTAGTCTTTATTACGGAGATGGTATATGTTGGGATAGTAGTAGTGGGGTTTTTAATAAGCTGGTTCTGGACTGCCAACGTAAAAAAGATCTCGACATCAACTAGATTACAGAGAGTAGCATACTGCACTGGTGCTGCTTGCGGCAACATTACGGGCATGCTACTCTCTAGTTATCTCGTTAATTTTTTCAGTGAAATTTGAGGACATGACACCACAAGAAGCACAAAGCCCCGCCGTTTTGGTAGGTGATTTTAGCGGTTCGTTGCTACTTGAAGTAATTTATCTATTACGAAAATCGCAAACAGATAATTGTAAAGAGTGGATTGAAAATGTTGGTGACTGTAAGAAATTAGAGTGTGATTTTTGTAGAATTGAGAAATGTATAAGTGGACTTGAAAGCAATGACCGCTAACACATCTATAAAGAAACCTTTAAACTATGTGCCGGGGACAATCTGCCCAAAAAGTGACTGTGCATTGCCTGGGGCAGACGACTGAAGTAGCCGCGCTTTAGCCTCTAATCGAGCGGCTATTTCTGCTAATTCAAGGTCAAGGAACCCGTCGGTTTCTCCTTCCAGTTGCCGCACAAGGCTTGCAAATTGGAAGTGCTGGAACCGCTGCCAAGGCAACGCGGCAGAGCCTGCGACTTGGATTGCGTCGCTGGTGGAATAACCATGCAACGGGTCTGCATATTCGGCAATCTCTAATAACCTTTGTTGGCGCATATCGGATGCCGACCTAAGCGATACCTGGCTTTCAATAATGCCGTTAACCACAAAGCCCGGCAGCCCTGAAGCCCTTGCCTGAGTCAATTGAGCCATCAAATCTTCTGGACTTTGGATAGAAAAATCGGACCGCCTTGTCAGCGTTATATTAAATTCATTGCGCATAAATGCAATGTCTAATATATCGGCAGTAACCCATTCAATGATGTCATATACCTGGGTAGCATATTTGAACAGCGTTTTGTATTGTTCAGCTACATCATTGCGGTGCTTGGTCGCGGTTTCTGGAGTTGTGCTGCTGCGAGAAATGTCAAAGTTTACGGCATGGCCAGCCTTTTCAATCAGATTATCAATTCTTTTATTTAAGAACTCAAGCGGCGCACTATCGGGAGAAACATATGCAATGCCTGGAAATGTTGGGTCATTGCCTTGAACCTGAAATGCCTTCTTAGTATTGTGCGTGTAGTCCCTGAATGGGCTAAAGCCTTTTTTAACGCCTGTGCCACCGCAGGATTGGCAGCTATGGCTTTCATTGCCTTCGCCCTTTACCAGGCCGCCCTCGCAGCCGTAGGCATCGCAATCTTCTTCGTAGTACGCCCTGATCGGGAAGCCCGAACGGGCAATCACCGCATCAAGGGTTGATGACTCTGCCGCTGCCTTGTTCAAGTAGGCAATGGCGTTTTCAAATGGTGAATACCAAAATATCTTTTTGCCCACATATCCCGGAATGCCCTTTAGTTCATAGGCCGGAAGCCTGCCAAGGTCATGCTGATAGTGTTCAATTAGTTCAAAAGAATAATCTACTTTTTTACCAATTTGTATATAACGATATTCATTGACATCGTCTAATAGCACGATTTCCAAACCTGAATATTCTAATTCACGGCCAAACATAACAGGCACTTCCCGCGAGATAATACCGATAAAATAATTATCAGATTCGTAATATATTACATCTTGTGTTTGAAAAAGCATTGCCACGGGCTGCGCCTGTTCAGCATCACTTGCCGGAGGGTTCATAACAATGGTTGCGACCACGGCCATTGGCTGCTCACACTTTACAGGGCCAATCACATCGGCAAACCAAGAATATAAAGAAGGATAACCAGGGTAGCCTTTCTTGATGTATTCATCGGCCTGTTCGTCATCCACAGATAGCGTCACGCCGTGAAAAACAGAACCGACCGTGTTAAGAAGCCTATCCCACGGGCTTTTTGTAATTGGCTGATATGCTTCCTTTCTATATTCAAACTCTTCAGCCGACTCCGAAGGGGCACGGCTGGCAATTATTTTTGCAGGAAACAGACCAAGGCTATGAACTTCAATTGCTTGGTAGTTCTCTAGAGCCTTGTTGTAAACCTCGGTGTATTCCACGGGGTTGCCTGCGGCTTTTTTGTAAGCTTTCAGAAACTCCGCAACAAGGCCGGGGACTTCAAGAGCGTCAATCACTTGCGTGGCTTTTTAGGGCGTTTTGGTTTTCCACAACACATAACGCAAATATAAGGTTAAATTATTTGTCTTACCTAGTTTCGCGTAACAAACTTTTGCCGTAGCAATGCCTTTGCATCCCCCGCCTTGCCTGTGTATTTTTTGACGAGCATGTCATATGCCTGACGCACAGCCGCGTTGTTGTACGTCTTGTCACCCCAAAGTCCTAAAAAGCAAAAGCCTTGATCGCAATATTCGGCAACTGACTTAAAGGAACCCTCGCGAACCTGGTGGAACTTAATGGGGCTTAGGCCATCGTATCCACTTCGCCGGGCAAGGGATGCATTAAAAAAAAGTTCATCAGGAAGAACCCCATGTGTTTTATTTCGGCCCCAACTCATGTGCATATCATGTATACTAAAGTTGCTTTCAAAGTGGTGGTAAGCATCCAGCGCATCGCTGTACACTGCCTCGGCATGACCGCCCATAAACAATAGCTGGAAACTGCTATTTGTTCCCGGTATCGGCTGATCTGGAAGGTCAAAGATCGCCCGCATTTTCTCAATACGCATCCACATCATATCGGAATAAATGCCATCCTTCTGAAGCGTTGTGCCCCATGTCTGGATGGCATACGGACGGCTTTCATTTACCTGATCAAAAAGAAGATCAAATCCGGCCATGCAGATAGTATCGCCGTCAAGGACCATTACCTTTTCCCAATCTGGAAGATATTCGTATATGTTAAGCTTTGCATAGGATGGGGTGAGCCTGCCGCCTCGCCTTGAATGTGCCGGGTTGATTTCAATAAAACAATCAAAAACCGACCTATCAACCCCTGCTATTGCACCGTGTTCATACACAAGCTGAATTGGCATATCGGGGTGAAAATGCTTGATAGATTTTGCTAAATTGTAGGCCCAAACCCCGTAAGTTGAGCTTCCGATTGCCAGAATTGATACGCCTTGCATTGCGCAAATGTAAAGTATATCTCTATGAAAGTTTAAAATAGGGCGTACCCCCTTATTGTTGCCCCTAAAAGCCCCCTATACTATCCCGTCCATTTAATATGTAAAATTATACCATTTATACGTTCTCTTGAAACCTAATAATGAGCAAAATTAGGTACTTTTTATTTCAACCTTTTGTATTACTTTTGCCCCCGTATTTAGGAGTAACTCCTTAATTCCATAACCCCCATGCGCCAGCAACTGACACACCATCAAGCGGCATGGATGACTTCCTAAGGGCATCCAAAAAGACCGGGCCATGTTTAGCCTAACAACCCGGCACCTGAAGGGCGAAAGCGATATTTAGCCCTGAATTGCCACGAAGCCCCTCTAGCAGGCGTAGGGAGAGCCGCCGTACCCCCGGTAACTCGGCAAGGGATAGTCTGATTAGCAACACCTTTAACCAGGCAAGCTAATACCCCCGAAGGTTCGCCCTTCAGGGATAGAGGCGGGGTCTACCTTATAGTGTAATTATTGAAATAAAAGGGTAGAAATTAAGGCAAAAAAATAAATGTATCAAATTATTTGGATGGCAAAGAATAACGCCATTGCTTTGCATTCATGATTGACACGTCATTGCCCGAACACTGGACCCAAGAAATGGCTGATGCCTTTCAGGAGTTCCTTGAACTTCGCAAGAAGATGAAAAAGCCTATATTGACCCAGCGTGGCTACAAGTCCCTAGTATCCTCAGTTGATCGGCTTTCTGGCATGAACACCGACAAGGGATTGCGCATTATAAACCGAAGTTTGGATAATGAATGGCGCGGCTTTTTTAGCATAGAGGAATCCGTAAATGAATATTTATGACGCGACCTGAAGCAGCTAACCTGTTAATGTACTTGAACCTTGGGTACGGGCTGTATGTCACATCCGATTCAGTTGAAAAGAAGGAGCTATGCACGATCTGCCATGATATGCTGGAAGGCATTAAGGCAGAACACCAAGAATGCAGGGCTGCAATTGATTGGTACTTTAGCCAGCCGTTCGAAAAGCCAAAGGCAATTAATGGCAATTTAATCAAATTCATTGTATTAAAAAAAAGACAGCTGGATTTTAAACCAAAAAAACAAGATGATCGGCCAAGGGAGAGCACACCGGAAGAACTTGAAGAAGGTTTGGCCTGGTTCTATGAACAATACGTCATAGGTGGCGCAACTTGGAGCCATGCTAGGGCTGGCTGTGCATGGATTAGCAAGCATCTGGTTCTCGATACAGAGCCTTTCATCGCAAGGGCCACACAGCGCGTAATGTCAGATCAAGTTGATCAGCGCAGGGCCATTGGTCTTGTTGCTTTCATTGGTCAAAAAGCCGCTCATTCAGCAGTAGCCGATGAGGCAGCAAGGATTGCAGTAACACAACATTTTAAAGAAAAATATTTAAATGAGAATCGTACCGTTTGAAAAAGGTCAGCAAGTTGAGATTGCTGCCCTGGAATATGGATATTCCAAAAAGATAGGCCACAAAGGCATTAACCTTGATGAACCCTTTAAGTTGGGCGAACTTTGCCGGGTTATCATGGTGTCGAGATATTGGGATATCTGCCAAGTCATATCTCAAGACGGCATAAAAGGCGCGTTCTGGTGGTGGCAACTAAGGTCAAAGTGAAGAAATTAGACTTTGGCTGTGACCTAACCGACGGGAGATTCACCGTTAACCAAAGGGAATCCTTTGTTAGCAGGATAGTAGCAACCTTTGGCGATGGACCGCTTGTGATGACCATTACGGAACCACAACCCGAAAAAACAAATTCACAATTAAGACTATACCACGGGCCAATCATGGATTTAGCCTTGTTGTATATTAAAGATTGTGGATACAATGTGGGTAAGCGAGAGGCTCGGGCGTTGATCGAAGAGATCAATCCGCACCTGGCCGCTGAGGTTCTACGGGAGAACGACACGATCCCTACAAGCATCAGGCTTGGGCTTTCGGAACTTAGCAAAGACGAAATGATTCTTGCAATAGATTGGACAATTCAATATTTAGCAGAAAATGGTTTTAAAAATGAGCATAATGCCGACACTTGAAGATTCGAACAATCTTAGGGCATTGGCAAAAGCCAATTTAGCCAAGCAACTACTAACCCGCGGAAGCATGGCACCAAGGTCAATAGATTCGACAATTGACATGCTTTTTTATCGCAAATTATATAAATATCTTTTAAAACAAAGTCCATCTTGGCAGATGAAATGGGCTAAAAGGACATTGCATTTATTTCAAGAAGTAGCCCCGCCTTCTGCGAAGCTTGTCAAGTCTATTGTCTGCAAAGTCCACGGACTTCACAGTTCAGAACTTAGCATAAAATCAAGGAAACGCCAATACGTAGAAGCGCGCGTACAGATACATGCCATTTTAACAAGCATATACTCCATTTCAGGTACCGTAGCAATGGAGTTTCTTAGCCTGGAAAGGACTACAAGTTACCATTATGTGAAACTTCACAATGGGTTTTTTGGCGATGGGTCAGCCAGATCAATGCGATACGCAAGACTTTGGAGTGAAGTTATGCAGCAGATTAGAAAAACACTTTAAATAAATTAACATGTTAATCCATCCTTTGCTTTTTTCGGCTTTAATTTGGGCGGCATTGATAACCGGGTTCGTATCCGCAGCTATCTTCGCAGGCAACCGTAAGCCAACTTACAGGCGGTTCAGCAAGCGGCTAAGAAAGAAACCTGGGTTATGAAGGTCAAAAGAGGAAAGATAATATTGGTAAACCTGCAAGTAAAAAGCCTGAAGAAAGCTAAAAAGCTGGCCAAGGCACTTCAGGTTATCGAAGAAGAGTGCGGCATACATGAGGTGAGGGTAACCATTGACGGCTGTTTTGTGTGTCCTTGGATACAGTTAAGCAAGCTTGATGGCAGTGAAATGGAGAAGTTGCTGGCCGGGTTGCTTGCTCAGGTGAAGGCTGGTTGACGGCTGGCAGGACGGATTATCATTAGGAAATTAAATACAAATAAAATGGAAACGAATTACAAAAAAATTGAATTTATTCCTGGGGAAAATATTGAATCCGCTATTAAGGAATTGAACCAATACAAAAAGCGTGGCGTATTAGTTTATGGTGAGTTTAACGGGCAAAAATTATACTCTAATGTTGATGATTTAGATTCTGCCTTTAAAAAAATTACAGGTAAAACAAAATCGGAATTTGATGAGGAAAGGAAAAAAGAGAACGACAAGTACAAGGAATGCCAAAAGAAACACAAAGATGCCATTCCTGAATTGACAAAAGAATGGATAAAAAAAGGCGATACTATTTTAGATGAAAAGTATCGTCAATTATGGGCTGAATGTGTACCAATAAGATTAGATGATTTATATCAAGGAATGGAATTACAAATGTGTCTTGACTTAGTTATTGAATTAAATAATAAATGCACACTTGATGAAGCTAAGACTATAATAGAAGGGCAAGGTCATTCAGGAATGTCTTTTGGTCTTGTTTGTGTAATGGTAAAATCATTCTGTGATAGGGGTGTAGAATTTTCAAATTATGTACAGTCTTAGCCTTTCAGGTAACACATGTATAAAACAACCCTCCGGCTCTAGCTCGCAGCAAACCATTTATTAATCGTAATATTGCAATGTAACCGCTGGTTAATGGTTGTATATTGCCAAAGCGTTACATAGTACAGAAAACTATCTATTTAATGAAAGTTCAATTATGGCATTAGGAGGCAAAAGAGAAGGCGCAGGACAGGTACCACTTGTGCAAAGGCTTGGAGTATCCCAGCTTGTCAAGGACTCACTTGCCAAGCACTGGAAAACCAAAGACCCGGAAGCTAAGTTAGTCAGGGGGTTCGCGGATGTATTCCTCGATGAATCCTTGCCAATGTATAGCAGGCTTGCGGCTGGCAAGGTGCTTATGGAATACATTTGGGGAAAGCCTAAGCAACTTATTGAACTGGAAAGCCCAGATTTGAAGTTCTTGATTACGAAATCAGATAGCTAAGTGTGCCCATTCAACTGCCCATTAAGAACGATCCGGCTATTGATGCCCTGTTCCGCGACAAACGCAGATTTAAGCTATTAAAGAAGGGCAGGCGCGTAGGGGTTACCAGGTCCAAGGCTAATGACTGGATTTCTTTAACTTTGTTTAGTGACGAAGAGCTAAAGTTCTTATGGGTTGACACCATCCAGCGCAACATTGACAGGTACTACGAGCGATTCTTTTGGAAGCCTCTAAGATCGGTTCCGCGAAATCTTTGGGACTGGAACGGTCATAGAAAGACTTTGCGTATAAGAGATAGCCTGATCGACTTTGGCAGCGCGGAACGGCCAGAGAATCTTGAAGGCTTTGGCTATGACGATATGTTTCTAAATGAAGCAGGGATAATCCTTCAGGGCGATTCAGGCCGCAAACTTTGGGAAGAGAGCCTCAGGCCGATGTTATCCGACAGGAACGGCAGCGCATTAATTGCAGGGGTTCCCAAGGGCCAACGCAATAACTACTTTTCGACGCTATGGCAGTCTACCCAGAACAGGCCAGATTGGGGGCACTTCACCCTGACCAGCTATGATAGCCCGTATATTGAATATGAAGAAGTCAAGGCTATGGAGCAAGATATGCACCCGGCAACTGCGAGGCAGGAGATTTGGGCCGAGTTCGTTGACTACACGCTCACCGATATGCCGTGGCTTTCCAACTTTAACGATGAACATTTAGCGGATATATCTTTTGACCCTTCAAAGCCGATGGTCCTATCCTTTGATTTTAACATTGATCCGATGGTGGTCACCTGCCACCACATCGGCTTTTGGGATGGAGCGCACCATTGGCATACATTTGATGAGATTGTATTGGCAAATGGCAGCGTGCCTGCTATGGTTGAAAAGATCAAGGAACGATTCCCACCGCTTGTGCTATCGCAATGCCTGATCACGGGGGACCAGACTGGCAATAAGCGCGATATTAACCAGATTGATCACATAAGCAGTTGGAAGCTTGTAAAGGATGGGCTAAGGGTGTCCGATGGCCGCTTCCGCGTGCCAAGCATTAACCCAAAGGTTGCCAGTAACCGGGAGTTATGTAACTTTATCTTATATAGCCATCCTGATGTGAAGATTAGCCACAAATGCAAAACATTAATCTTTGAGGCTAGGTATACTGAGTCTGCCTCAGACGGAACGATTCCGAAAAAGAACCGCAACAAAATGGAGCAGCGGGCCGATGCCATAGACACTTGGCGTTACGTGGCTAATGCGTTCATGGGCGACTACATTGATAACCCAGGTAAATACAGAAGATGAATATGAATGATTGGGCATATGCCGTTGAAAGTGACCGCAAGGAGCGCAAGTCCTTGTTGTTTAGGGTAAAAAAATATGTATCAAGGTACTTGTTTAGGTGGACCTAATGGGCTATGTTTGCCCGTGGAACCCACAGAAGGGCGACACATAAACATAAAACAATGATTTTACCAAAAGACCCAATTGCCGTTCTGTGCGACATAGATGAAGCATGGGAACTGCACAAAGAACTACTCCAAGCGGGAGTTCCCTGCCTGTTCAAAGAGGAACAAAGTTTTAAAGCAAGCTATAAAAGGACTTCTGACATTGGGCTTCTTTGGTCCCATTTGAGAGCCATCGTCCCGCTAATGGAAATCAACGCCGACAAGGTGGTGTCCATGCCCGAATTCCGGGCAGCATTTGGGTTAACCCCACAAACTACAATTATAAATAAGACGATCGGAGAATGGTTGCTATTGCTGCCAGAGCCTTTCAAAACACAGGCACTGGCCAATGCCAAACCCAATTTTTTCGCATTACCAAAAGATTCGCTTGCTCTTGCATTGGATAGGGCATTTGATTGGGAGGGTAGCTCACAGGGCAACAAATACTGGGAACACTTGCACGGGATAGTGGTGAACCATGAGGACTTTCACAAGTGGGCCGAGGTTGATCAGCTTCGTGCGATATGTAGCAGCATGGCCAAACCACTTGCCAAGCCCGAACCAGAACCCGTAAAGCTGCCTGAGTGGTGGGAGCAGTTCAAGGCAGGTGACTTAATAGACGTTATTGGAATACGGGTTAATTCCATTGACAACATCAGTGAGTCAGCAAGGCTGGTGGTACAAGATGGCACCACCACTGGAACAAGTTCCCTGTGGTTTGATGGGGCGAACATCAGGCACCACAAAGCGGATTAATTGATATTTAACAGAAGCCGGGCACATGCTTGGCTTTTGTTTTATAATTAGTAATTTTGAACATGAGAAACATAAAACCATGATTTTACCAAAAAACGTAGTAGCCGTTCGCTGCGACGTAGATACGGCTTGGAAACTGAACAAAGAACTACTCGAAGCGGGCGTTCCATGCCTGTTTGAAGAGGAAGGCAATTTTAAGGAAAGCTATAAAGGGACTAATGACATCGGGCTTTTTTGGGGCTATAAGAAAGTCATCATCCCGCTAATAACAATCGACGCCCATATCTTAGTGTCCATGCCCGAATTCAGGGCAGCGTTTGACTTAACCCTAAACCCACAACCTACCCCATGAGTTGCATGTCATGTTTTAATCTCTGCCAAATATTCAAAGGCAACCCAGCGCAACGTGTTGGGGTAGTCAGCGAACTTAGCGCAGACGTATTTGTTTTTATTACCAATGTTGGTAGTGGCAGAACCGAAGTTCAGGACGTGCTTACCGACGGCGCGGGCAACGTAGACTTAGACTTCACGGCTGAATATCTGGAAAATGGACAATCGTACATGATTCAGATAAGCCCAAATGTCTATGCATCAAACCTGCTGGACATAACCCCGCCAACTGGCAGCGAGGCTTACTCATGCCTAACATTTACTATAAACAATATATGTTAGCCGACCATACAGGATTGGTTACCTTCTTCGGAATAACAAGCCCTGTTTGCTTTGTCTACATATACATACATCTCACATGAATGACCGCTGGCACGTATGCATACCCGAATATGACCCATATCCGGGCGCAATGATTACTGATCTGTTGGGCAGGTTCAATGGTGAATTTACCAAGGCGCAGTTCAACGATTTCGTAGCATCGTACCCGCGTGAACTGTTCCCTGCCGGGGAGAGCGATGCCGAATCTATCTTCGGTAAGTTGTGCAAAAAGCGGTTCATTCGGCCATTCCAGCACCCACGCGAGAATGACCCATTTAAAGAATTTAGGGGCGAGTTTTACAACCCTAATCATGGCCTAAATCTGCTCACTGGCTGGCCAACCGATAAAGAGCACCAAAAAAGAGGCGAAACTTTACTATGATTTTTACAACAGCTTTGATTTCAGCATTTTGGATTACGGGAGCCTACCGCGTCACCAGGCGGGGCGAACCGCTTGCTTTTATCGGCAACCTATTTGGCACGGCTAGCTGGCAGATGCCCTTGTTGACCTGCCCACATTGCATGTCAAGCATTCACGGGGGCATCATTGCCATGCTTGCATATCCGGTTGACCAGTGGTATCTTGTGCCAGTTAACATCATCATAACATACGGCATTGTTTCGTATGTTCAAAATCAATGGAATGAGTGAAGAACAGTTAAGGCATGAAGTGTCGCTGGTCAGGTGTGATGTGTGTAGCCATAAATGGGTGGCAGTGCGCCCAGAGGGGTTGCAGTGGCTGGAGTGCCCGAATTGCGCCAACATGGTTGGATTTGAAAACTTAACCGAAAAGTGATTTGTTAAACCGAAACACCAAGGCTCAATTAACCACTAAAACGAAATTATAATATGGCAACAAAATTAGATTTAGCCGAAGCCCAACTATTGGGTTGGTCAAATGGGAAAGGTGGAACTTTTCTCACTTCATTGATAGAAGGTATGGGATTGACAATATCTGAATGGAATAAAATTAAATCCCAATATCCATCTACATTAACTGAAAGTGAGAAGGAGGAAATTGACGATTATTTTATGAAGCGTGGGAAAAAATAAACTACCTTATAACGGTGGCGATTGGCGAAGTAAAAGCCTACCACTACCGTTCAAGTTTACAGCAAATGCTACTGGCTTTTATTTTGCCAATTGCGTGTTAGCGGTTCGGGCTTCTCCGCTTTTAGAAGTCCACAATTAATAATTAATAAAATGGCAAAGCAATACATAGGCAGTCAGGAGCATTGGGAAGATAATGTCAATGCGGATTACGATGAACGAGAAAGGAGAGATAAAGAACAGGAAGATGATAGAGTTCAGGAAGATGATAGGCCTAAGCAATGTTATAAAACACATAAAGAGTGTAAATATGATTGTCAAGGGTTGTGTAAAGATGCTTGTTAGCAGATGTAAAATTATCCCTTTTGAGCGTGGGATGCTCGTAAATATAAATAACAAACAAATGAACGCAGATTGTAAAGGTGCTTTGGCACAATTAAACAGCAGTTGGAGGGCATTTACTCACAACGAAAAACCAATGACTAAAGTGCAAGTAAAAGCAGTTTTAGAATACGCAGTAAAAAAGGGCTATGACCATACTGGATTATTAACTGCCGAAGAAATTGATAGTGTTATCGGTGCGTTGGAGGGATAATTTTATTTCTGCCAACGGACAATAATAAACGCAGTATGGAAAAACAGGTAAGAGAAATAATAGCACAGAACGTAGGAGGCACTTACGAAGCTAAACAAAAATGCGCAGAAGAAATATTGCGTTTATTTAGTGTTAGCACATCGTTGCTCTCCGACCAACTTTATGAATGCGAAAAATGTAATGAGTTTTATGAGCCAGATGAAAGTGGCACATGCCCTTTTTGTGGCGATGTGTGCTAACACCCGGATAAAGAAACCTTTGTATTTTTGTAGGTATAAATGGCTGGAGTGCCCTCTTTTGGGTAGGTGCTGTTATAAGCTGGCTGCGGTGGTTAAGGATAAAGCTCAATTTGAAACTAAATACTTTTTTAATTAAAATTTTTGAATCGTTGGAAATACTGAATTTATATTGTGGAATAGGTGGTAATCGTGAGCTTTGGGGCAACGAACATAATATTACTGCGGTTGAACTTAATGAGAAAGTTGCTGCGGAATATCAAAAGCGTTTCCCAAATGATACGGTAATAGTAGCGGATGCCCACGAATACTTATTGCACAATTTTAAACGCTTTGAGTTTATTTGGAGTTCCCCACCTTGCCCGACACATAGCAGAACAAATTACTTTACTCAAGCAATAAAGAAAGTGCCTACATACCCTGATATGAAATTGTGGCAAGAAATAATATACTTAAATCAATTTTACAAAGGGCTTTGGATTATTGAAAATGTGATACCATATTATGAGCCATTTTTGCCACAATACACTAAAATTGGTAGGCACTTTGTTTGGAGCAACTTTAAAATACCTGTAATTGAAATGCCAAAAAACGAAATAGGGACAATGATGAAACAATATGTAGGAACTGGGAAACACGCCCACGACAAAAGCCTTGCAGATAGGAACGCTGTTAATTCTGAATTGGGATTACACATTCTTAATTGTGCGGTGGGGAAAATTTTAATTAAAAAAGATTATGAGCAACACAGCTTGTTTGAAAACGGAATGTAGCAGCTTGCTTATAACACATGTATAAAGGAACCTTTGTTGCGCTTTAACATGCTAAAGCGCAACCCACGCCGTGGAAGCCGTAACTTAGGGCATGAGCAAGCGACAAGCCGGGGGGCAGTTAAACAACTTTTGCCATTTTATAGAGGTAAAATTTAATTTGAGGGAAATCGTTTACCTTCGCACAGACAGAGAACAGTTGCCAAGGCTTGTAACTGCCCTTTACATAACCGACGAAATACAATACGAACTCGGCTCTGGCATTATCAAAACAATCCATGCGGATTACGAGATTAGCCGGGAGCAAAACATTGACTTAATTGAATATGAGAATGAATTTGAAGAAGATTTGGACGACGATGACGACGACGATGGGGAGAAAATCCCGGCCTGACTGGAAAGCATTATGCGAGGTATGCTTTACAGACAGCCAAGGCGTGAGGTACTTTAAATACATTGACGAATTACAGATACCAATAAAACGCCTGCAAGAAATGCAGACCTGCCTCAGAGAGATTCAGAATAAGACCAGCGATCAAGACCTGCTGGATTTCCTTGACAACCATAGTAAAATCATATTTGGGAAAGAAACACCTGAGAAAAAGCTAGAAATTATTGCCAAGCACGCATCCCTGCTTAGAGAGCGCACCGAGTTCAGCGTCGCAACGCCTGAACTGCTAATGTCTTTGACTGCCCATGCCTACATACGCGAAGATGAGAACCCGTTATTTGTTGATGATATTGTACACAAAGAGAAAATTATTCAGTTCACCAAGGACAGCCGGGGGGTGCTGGCAGATTTTTTTTACAACGCAGGCTTGAGCGGATTCTTGCCGTTCTCAAGTACTACACAACACGGCATAGAGAAGCTTTTGAATCTATCGTCGGAGCTTTCCCAGACGGGCAAGAAGATGGAGCAAGATATCTCACAAGTTACCGGGTAGATATGTATAATTATATCAATGGCTCAAAGCGTGAGGCCATTGCACTTTCTGAACGCAACCCTGCCAGTTGGCGAGAGATCACCAATTTTGGGGCAGAAACGTATCTGTTATTTATTGAGGCAATACCACCACGGGGAAACACTTAGGCCGTCTGGCGGTAACACACTACAATAGGTTGTATATTTGCCTTTATGGCAACTGAAGTCCAGCGCATTTTAATTAAATATGAAGCTGATATTAAGCAACTTCAAGGGGAATTGCTTGCTGTCGAAAAGGCCAACAAAGAAGCTGGTAAAAGCGCAGTAGAAGCGGGCAAAAAAACAGAAACGGCATTTGTGGATGCTGGCAAAGGCGCGGCTACTGCTGGCAAGAAAGCCGAGGTGGCATTTGTGGATGCTGGCAAAGGTGCCAAAGAGGCGGGGGCTACTGCCGGCAAAGCCCTTGATGATGCGGGGAAAAAGGGCAAAAAAGCTGGTGACGACACCGCTAAGGCATTTGATAAAGCTGGCAAAGAAGCTAAAGAGGCTGGGTCTATTGGGCAAAAAGCATTTGGTGGGCTTACTACTATTTTAAAAGGGGTTGGCGTAGCCCTAGGAGCTGCGTTTACAGTGCAGGCCGTAATATCTGTTGGCAAAGAACTAAACAGGTTGCAGGCAGAGGCCCAAGGCGTGCGCCAGGCATTCGATAATGCATTTAGCCCTGTCGCGCTGGCGAACCTACGCACTGCAACCATAGGCACAGTGTCCGACCTTCAGTTAATGAAGAAGGCTTTAATTGCCAAGGAATTCGGGATACCTGAAGATGTGCTGGCCAAGGGCTTGGAGTTCGCCAGAGTCCAGGCTAATAAGTTAGGATTTAGTATAGACTTTTTGACAGATTCGTTTGTCACGGGCCTTGGTCGTAAAAGCCCGCTAATCCTTGACAACTTAGGCATTAGCACTACCAAGCTAAATGCGAAGATTGCGGAAACTGGAGATTTCTTTGAAGCCGTAGGAGCCATCATTGATGAAACGCTGGGTGAGAACGCTGCCACAACCTTAGAAACACTTTCCGACCGACAGGCGCGTGTAAATGCTAATTTTCAAAACTTAAAATTAGAATTATCAGATGCGCTTCTGCCCGTTTTTGAGCGGTTGACAAATGCTGCTGGATTCTTTCTTGATAAGCTTGTATCTATTTCAAGAGTTGGGTTTGTTGCCACGGCAGAGCAGCTTGCCGGGTTGGCAGCACAAACAGGCACCCTTGCTGAACAGCAGATAGGTTATTACACCGACCTTTTAGCATCTGGGGAAAAAACAACTGATGAAGTTGCCGCTGATATTGTCGCCAAAATAAAAGACATAAATGAGCAGATTGCCTTTGACAGAAAAAACATGATTAGCCCGCTTAATGTTGCTGATGACATTTCCAAAAGCTTAGGCATTTTCAAGCGGCAACAAACAATTCAACTAAATTTGCAGGCCACTGCGCTTAATTTGACGGCAAAACTTGACGCGCTGACCTTCACGTACAACGCATTGGGGCTTTCGGCAGCCAGGGGCACGGCTGGTTTTGATTTGCAAACGGCAACCGTCAAACAACTCAAGGAAGAACTTGATGCGCTAGGTCTGGAAATAGAATTAGGCAGTGACAGATCGGCCATAGCCGCGGTGCAAAGTCGCCAAAAAGAAGTGCAGGATCGGCTTGACTCTCTGCTCGGAGTCGTCAAGGCAGCCCGTAAGAATGTGGGATCCGAGGTTGACTTGATTGTTATTGAACTCGAAAAGCTTATCCAGCGGCAGGAGTTCCGCTTGAAGTTTGGCATTGACATTGATGCCGCTCAGGCTGGGCTTGAGGTTGCTGATTTAATTACTGGTCTGGTTCCAATTGAAACAATAAAGGCCATTGGCACGACATTAGGTCCAATATTATTAAATGACATAATACCAAGTCTTGAAGAATATGATAAAATACGGCAAGCACAGTCAGACCGTGAGATACAGCGGATAAATGATGAAATAGACGCTATGTATAGGAAGGCTGCTGTTGTTCAGCAGATTGGCGAAGCAGGCATTAATATAGCTAATGACATTGCTGTTTTTGCGGGCAAAAATGATCAGGTTAGATTTGCCGCAGGGCTTGCGACCATATCTATTAATACGGCGGTGGCAGCGTCTAATCAGGCAGTTGCTATTTCTGAAGCTATAAAAAGCAGCGCGGGCCTGCCGTTCCCTGCTAATCTTGCAGCGATCTTGCTTGCCGTGTCTACCGTCGTCGGATTCTTTGCGCAGATAAGGCAATTGCAGAACTCAATTGAAATACCCACCAGCGGCTTTGCAACGGGCACAAGCGATGCACCTGGCGGCGTGGCGTGGGTCGGTGAGAAGGGGCCGGAGAAGATGTATGTGCCCAAGGGTGCGCGTGTCTACACGGCCAAGGCGAGCAAAACAGAAACCGCACTGATTGACGCGCTTAACGCAGGCAATCATAAACAATTTATTGCAGATACATATCTAAAGCCCTTTGCTCAAAGCCTTGCCATGCGTGGCGATGCGACCTACGACGACTTTAATTTAAGACAGGCCATCAAGGGCAACAAGGTCATTAAGTTGCATCCCGATACAATTAGGCGGCTTTCTAGTTCTAGGCAAATAAATAGGTACCGATGAGTTGGCGCATAACATTGGACGGGCAGAACTTAGGTAGCCCGGTTGAGTGGCAGAGCGATGGTTACGCAGCTCAATGGGATAATGATTTTTTCTCTGTATCCGGCGATGGGTCGTTTACCTTCGTTGACGATGCCTATAAATACATCAAAGGCTTATATGACACAAGCTACTGCTCTGTTATTGAAGCCAAGGTTTACATATGTGATGAACTTTTTCACACCGGATTAATATTTATAAGTGAGTCTGTATTTGACTTAATTAAATGTACAGTCAACTGCGCCGTATCCGATAACGGGTACCTGGCAATTATTAAGAACAAACAAAGACAGCAATACTTCCCGGCTGTTGGCACCTCATCGGACCAGTCAGTTATCGCCGAGGCTCCAGAAATACTTATAGAATTCCACAATGTTACCACGGGCGCAAGTGAGGGCTTCAAGCGGTGCTACCGAGTGTTTGACGTGCTGAACTTTTTAGTTCGTGCAATGACGGATGATGCAATGACGTTGGTATCTGACTTCTTTGACACCGGGCCAGGTGCTAACCTTATCTTGGTTTCTGGTTCAGACCTTTCATATGCAACTTATTCAACGGCAACTAATTATTTAAGTATTAGCTATGAAAACTTATGGGAAGACCTAAAGTCGCTGTACAGCCTTCGGGGCGCACCGCAGGGCACAAGCATCAGGATTGAACCCTGGGGCTATTGGAGAACCCCTGTTGTATCGGAGTCATTTACAGACCTTTCAGAACTTTCAGAACGGGTAGATGCTGATAAAATATATGCGACCGTAAGCGTCGGCTCAAATAGATATATACAGCCAACCGATGACACCCCGGCTACCAGCTACCCGAACATGAATTTAATTACATGGGAAGCTCAAACTTATAACCTTCGGGGCAGTTGCGTCACGGAAAACCAGCTAAACATAGCTGTAAAAAGTATAATAATTGACAGCAACAGCATTGAAAATGCACTGAATGGCAACCAAGAATATGACAAATATGTCTTTCTTGTCGAAACTGACGGGGCGGCAACAACGCAGTTTAATACATTAGATAATGGTTTCTTCTATTATAACCAAGGTTTAAACAATCAAAATGTTTTATCACGGTGGCGCGAAAGGATTCACAACTCTGTATTTTCGGATTCTGGCGGTATCTTAGGCTCCTTTTCAGCATCTTTAAGCGTAGATACAGTTATTGACTTGGTTACACTTCCAGATTATGACAATGTAATAAGTGACCCAGATTCGGCATACACGCCCGGCTTTTCAACGGGCTTGTACACGCTGCCGGATACGGGAACCTATCTCTTTCAGGGCGATTACGAGATTCAGCTAACATGGGTCGGCCTGACATTGCCAAGCATCACATTACAGAATCTTCTATTGCTTACTCTCATAGACTATGAATTAAGAGAGGTAACGTTGTTTAATCCTAATACATCGGAGTCCCAAACTTCAACGGTAAATTACACGTGGCAGCAGACCTTTGCCGTTGATGCCTTCGCAGCTTCAACAGCCCTGCTTTATAATGGCGTTGCCAATGCCAGCATTACCGGGGTGTCTGGCCTGTGGCTTGCTGCCACCAAGTGGGGCACATCGGGGTTCTTGCTAAACAATGCAGTACCTATAATGCAGAACTCCAGCTTTCCAATAACCCCGGACCAATTCACGAACATCATTTCGGATATAACAAAGCCAATTGCGTTAATGGATACGCCTGGATACATTAGCAGAATTATATTTAAGCCATTTGATGTTTCTGAGGTCGAAGTAGAGTTCACCAGAAATGATTAAATTTGCGATATGCCATTAAGCCCTGTTATAATCCCAGCGGTTTCAAGCCCGGTCGGCTGGTCAGACCCTTTCAGAAGTTCGGTGCAACCTAACCAGTCGCGCTATTGCCAGCCTTGGGATAATAACCCCGACGGGCCGTGCCATACAATGGTGTTTCAGCTTGAATTTAGGAAAGTTGGCTATGATATACTTCAAGGCAATGCACTTGTGCCCTACTACACGGGCAACACAACGGCTATTGGGGTAGATCAGTTAATTGATTCAGGCGCGGCCTTTGCAGCACCACCAGTGCTTTCACAACATTTAGTAGTTAATAATATAGACGTTACGCAAAGCACCGCCACGGGCACGGTATCAGCTACGTCAATTGACACAGATGATGATATATTTGGGGCTGGGACTAGCGGGGATGGCTATGCAGTTGTTGCGTTGAGGCTACCGATTGGGAACGTGCTGTATAATGGCAATACAGAGTCATTGCGATTTTCGCCATTGGTTGGCAGTAATTCAGTAATCATTGAAGATGCATTCCCGAATACTACGAACCGCTTTGTTGTTGAAGTAGATATTGAGGATTACTTTGGCGGCGACCTAACAATCTTGGCCGGAAGTTACCCAGTTACATTTAGTGTATTTGACAATACAATAAGCGGGGCAAAGGGCAACGGTACCTTTTCTTTTTACGGTGTCCCAAGCGGGGTTGACCTTCAGCTACTTGATACATCAACAGAATCAAACTATGTAATCACGGGGGTTAGGGTGTACTACATTGCGCGGCCCGAAGTCGTTGTTTATGATGGGGCTACCGTAATTCAAGTGCTTGCCCCTGATTCATATGAACATAACTTTGCATCATTTGAACTATCACCATGTGATTACGCAGATGGCTGCTACCAGTTATATGCAAACAATGTCAATGGGCTTGTTGGCCGCGTAAACTTTCCCAAGCAATCGCCGCCGAGTTGGGAAATTACTAACATTGGAACGGGATGGGCATTTGTTGCAAATGAGCTTGTGCACACTTCAGGCGGCGGTGTTGGAACCAATAAAGCAAGTTACAAGATTTATGATACCACAAGTAAAGATTGTAATTATGTTATATTTTTTAGTCTTGATGCAGCAGGCGACAAGCCATCTGTGTTTATAAAGCTTATTGATGGAACTTTTGTAGATGTTTCCGCGTACATTTCCGTAACGGCAGGGCCAAACTATTATATAAACATTACAGGCTATAACTTTCTAGCCGTAGAGTTTAGGGGCACAGAAATAGATAATATAACAATTGAAAGCTTTAACATATACGATACATATTATAATCAAATAGGTGGCTACTTTACGCCATCTGGCAATAGTGAGGTGGCCGCCTTCAGGATTGCGCCAACATTTTGCACTCCGGTTGCAGAATTATGTGTAAAAGATTTGGGCGATGAATACATATTATTTCGATCCGAGATAACAAACACAGGCGATATCCCGGCCAAAAAGTCAGGCCGATGGATAACCGCCGGTGCAACATACACAGAAAGCTTGTATGTACGATCTAATGTGCGCTTTGCTCGCTACCAGGATGAGGACTACGACATATACAGAAATGCCCTTGGCGATGGCGTTGTAGTTTATAGCGACCGCATCGAAGTCTATGAATGTCAGGTAGCAGCGGCCCCGCAATGGCTTCATAGCTGGATGAGTTGGGCCGTGCGCAATGCCTTCACAATTAACGGCAAGGCGTTCTATGCTCCGAGTGGTGAATACTCGCCTTCATGGAGCCGAAGAAGCCCTGATGCCTCGGCTGTGTTCGATGTCATCGAGCAGTCACAGAACACCAAGACTACGCTTTGCTAATCGCTTTGTAGTTTTATGGATACGACATTTGTCATTGCTACTAAAGACCTAATCAAAGCTGGCCGTGGCGTAGAGCGGCTGTATTGGCAAGCCCTAAGCATTGACGCAATGTCTGTCAAATGTGAGTTGCTTATAATTGACGGGTCGCTAACGGCTGAGAACAACATAATCCGCAAGCGGCTGAAGGGCACATCTGCCAAGGTTATACACCTGCCTCAAGATGTGTTGAACCTGCCTAAGCTTTGGAACCAAGGCGTTCAGATGGCCGCAGGCGAGTGGATACACATCTCTGGGGCTGACTTTATTTACAGCCCACAATTTATGGGCGAGGTTGCCGGGGTCCGCAAGGAAGATAGGCTAGTCATGTGCAAAGTCTGGGAACTGCCACGGATGAACATAACCAAAGATCGCATAAGTAAATGGAACTGGCCACCGCTCAAGGAGTTCTTTGCCTACAAGCCCCGCCTTGCCAATGGCATCCAACACGCCACAAAGGAACTATTTACAAAGGTTCCATACGATGAACGCATGTTAAAGCTTGGCGGTATGGACAACCTTCAGGAATACAAATGCATAAAAGAAGGTTACGATTGTTACTGGTGGGAGCAGAAGCATGTCCTTCACCAATGGCACAAGATTAGCCAAATGAAGATGGGTGCGCAATTCAACGAAAATCAAAAAATAATCAGGGACTATTTAAAATAAAAGGGCCGGGAATGAATCCCAGCCCCTAAACCAATGAATCCTAAACCAATTAATCCTAACCCGAAGATACGCAACATCATTTGTACATGCAAGGGCATCGACAAATCTTTTTAAGTAAATTTGTTGATGAATTTTATTCATCGCACCGCCATAATTGGGTCGAACGTAGAGCTAGGCGACAATGTTGTTATTGGCCCGTTCTGTGTCATTGGCACTCCGGCAGAGCACCCACGGGAACCCTACATAGCACGCGGAACGGTGATCATTGGAAACAATGTCAAGCTTTACAAGCTGGTGACGGTTGACTCCCCAATAACCAACAATGGCATGACAATTGTGGGCGATGGATGCACAATGATGGCCCACAGTCACTTAGGCCATGACGTTCAATTGGGTCGTGGTGTGGCCATTGCCACGGGCGCAAAGCTTGGCGGGCATAGCCTGATAGGTGATTATTGTAACATCGGCCTGAACGCAGTTGCTCACCAAAGGACCATTCTGGCGCGAGGCACCATGCTTGGGGCTTGCTCCTTTGCCAAAGGCGAGTACGTCAATGAGTTCAGGATACTTGTGGGTTCGCCAGCCCGAGATATTGGAGAAAATAAAGTATTAATTAAAAAATTAATTGATGAGGGTGTGTTTAACCTTGCCGATCTATCTAAGGGGCAAGTCAAATAACAGGGTCACAGGTCTGGCAATCCGGCATTACGCATCCTTCGGCTGGCCCCTTCATGTCTGTGGGTCAGAGGGTTCTTTGAGTGCTGACTACGTTCAGCCCTACCTATCCGATAAAGTAAAATACATTGAGGTTCCGCAGGAAAGATTTAGTACCGCCTCAAATGGCGATTACGTATTGCGGAAAAAGTTTAATGACTCGATAGAAACACACGGGCATGGGTACGATTGGTACTGCATGATGGGGGCAGATGACTTTGTGCCGCGACTATCATATGACTTTTTGACAGATACCGAACAGCCAACAATGGCCGGGGTAGGGATAGACCAGCCTTTTTATATATATGAAATGGCAACAAAAAGAGGCATTAGTGTTTCTTTAACATATAGCAACAGGCTAAATCTTTTGCCTGGGCTGAACGCATTTAACGCTCCTGCAATGAAGATATGTCATTGGAAGCCCTACCATCGTTGGGGGTCCGAATCGGGCGCAGAACTATATTTTAAAGAATTTGGCGATGTTTGCAAAATGTCAGGCTATGTTGTTAATATTAAAGAAGGAAAAGTGTTAAATGATTTTTCCAAAGTGAAAAGGGTTCACAACTGGACCAAGATAACCCAAAGCGAACTGGATGTGGTTAACAGCTACTTATAAATATGTTGTATATTTGCAGTACCCCATTCCGCGAAAAATGCCATGCGGTTAAAAGGCATACTACATTCTTAAATTAATAACATGGCAACATCCGATTATTGCAATGTTCCGCTTTCACCTCATGAGCAGGTAGATTGTGCCAACTATCCGAAAGGCGGCATTCCAATCTTGGCTCTTATGGAAACAGATCATAGCATTGTAGATTTGACAAGCAACGCGGAATGGCTGACGGCTATTGCGGCTGGGGAAGTTGTGCTTTTGAAGGGCGTAAAGGCAACGCTGGAGCCGGGGGCAGAAGTCACCCAGACCAACCCCGTTGGCGATGGCCCTGACAACATTACTACTGGCTTCGATTACCAAGTCACCTACACCGACGCTAATGTAACGGTTGACAATGACGCGGCTTATTCCACATATAATGGAAGAACGCTGTTCATGGTTCTTTACAACCCTAACACAGGGCTTTTAACCTACATTGACCAAAGCGCATTGTTCGTCGCTCCCATAGCAACCATCCCGGCTACCAAGCGGGAGTACCAGCAGTATAGTGCTGTGGTACGTTGGACAAGCGATATTGACTGGTACGCAACCAAGTTTGCCGCACCTGTGGCATTTACTGGTTAATCACTCAAAAAGTAAAAGCCCTGCTGTAATAGCGGGGCTTTGCTGTTTAACATATTAATGCCCTAACTTTGCAAAATGGCATATATTGACGACCGTTTAAGGCTAATTGAAACAGTGCCCGATGCCTTTGTAGGCTCTATTGAAGTCTTGCGGGAAGACCTAATTAAGGCACTCATCAGCCAGATTGCGCAACTTGACAGCATTGATGGAAATCTAGTGCTTAGTGAGGCCAATATCCGCAATATTGATAGCGTCATTTCTAGCTTAGACAATTTTCTTTTTGACTCTGAAAGCGAATATATACAAGCGTTAACTAAGTTTATTGACGGCATTCAAGAGAGCTCGCTGTTAACAAATCAGTTTTTAGGCATAGATAGTAATCCAGTATATAAGGCCGTTCTTGATAACCAGAAATTTAATACGATAAAGTTGTTCGACAAGACCGCCATTGACCAAGCCATAGGCAACCAGATACGAGCAGAAATTAGCAGCGCAATAGCCCAACAAGGGAATGTAGCTAAAACAATTGATTCTATTCGAACCTTTATCGGCGGTGACGCAATACAGCAACCCGCCCTTACAAAGTACGCCAAAACCCAAAGCCTAACCGCCTTTGCATCGGCAGACCGTGAATATGTAACTGCCGTTGGCAAGGGGGAAGGCATTGAACGGTGGCTTTACTCGGGGTCGTTGGTAAAGGATTCACGGCCATTCTGCACGCTTCGGGTCGGCAAAGTTTTTACGACCAAGGAGATAGAAGCTTGGGCAACTGAAGAGGCATGGGCTGGCATGATAGCCGGAACCAATGCGTCAAATATATTTAGTAATTTAGGGGGTTGGAACTGCCGACACGTGTTAACCCCTGTTCGTTAAAATATCAATAAATAATCATTAGCTTTGTGTATGCCAAAGCAAAAAATAGTTAAGCTAGTTCGCGGGAATGTTGTCCGTGAATTCGTTGAAAGTGTAGCCAAAAAGGCCGTTCAATCGCATGGTTGGTCGTACTTCCTTGCACCCCCCTTGCCGCAGGATGAAAGCCTGACGGACTTGAAAAAGAGGATTAAGGGCATTACCGACCCGATGGAGCTTGAGGCCATCAAGATTGCCGAGCAACAGCGAGAGATTCCGCGGCAAAGTATAATTGATTTATGTAACCAACTTATTCAAGATGCTGGAAAGTAAAGATATATTGGAAGCAATTGGCTTTGATGGCGAACCCGCAGATGCGGATGCCATTGTAGCGCACATTAATACGCGATTCATCGCCCGTGACCGGGTGCAGGATGACCCGGATATTCGGCGTTCCTTTGAGGGACGGCTTTTCGGCGAAAGCTATGGCGCACTTGCCAATGCCAGCGGGGGCAAATTGAAGAAAAGCGAATTAGAGAAGCTTACATACAAAGAGGCATTGCAGACCTTTTCGCAGACATTGGCAGCCGAGATTGAGTCGGTTCAAACCAAGGCGAAGGAAGGCAAGAGTAAGCGCGAAAGTGAGCTTGAAGCGCAACTGACCGACTTCCAGAAGTCTATCCAGGACTACCAGCGCGACACCCAGGCAGCTAAGGATTATGCCGCACAAATCGAGGCCGATAGCTCCAGTAAAGTCAGGGGCTATGTCGTTGGGATGCGGCGCAAGGAGGTTGAATCAAAAATGCCTTGGAAGGATGGGCTAACTGAGATTGAGCGCACCGGGCTTGAAACATTCATAGCATCAAATTACCAATTTGACGCAGACGAATCCGGGGGCGTGCAGGTAAAAGACAAGCAAGGGCATACCATTCCGCATTCTAAGAAGGCGGGTGAGGTAAAAGATTTGGAAGATATTTATACTGAAGTTGGGGAAAAATACGGGCTTTTTAAAAAGAGCAACGCAACCGAACAGCGGCAGCCACCGAGGCGGCATACAACAGATAACAACAGCACTGCCACGCCTCGCAGGCTCCCACTTATAGGTTAAAAATATATGGGGCATCTGCTTTCCGGCAGTAAAACGGAGTTACGTGGCTCACGTTACAGGGCAGAAACTAATTTCTAACCTTAACACATAAAAAGTGAGTACATATAACCTTGGACTTATTAACTGTCCCGATATTCAGCGCAGACTGGATGAGGACTTTGAGGGGGCACGCTCTCTCGTGCAGGATTTTACGCCAATCGTAAACTTCCTGAGCAGCCCAGCGAACGGAGCAGATACGCTCATTCGTCAGGTATCGCCTGGTGGAGGCAAAATCCGCACTGTCAACCTGGTCTACCCGATTCGACTGACCGAAGATGACGTTTCGACGGCTGTCGCGCCAATCTGTACCTCGACCAATGAGGCAGGTATGCGTGAAACGACTTGCGAACTGGATATCAGCGTAGGTGCTCAGGCGGCTGAGAAAATCACATGGGATGACCTTGCTCGTATCTGCGAGGATAACGAAATGTACCTGACCAGCCGCATTAACGCGCTGATCAACGGGGTGCGAAGCAAGATGGAAACAGAAGTAACCGATCAGGTCATCGCTGCCCTTGGTGGGTTCCCTTCAGACGACACTGAAGGCGTTGCTGCCGGAATCAAGACGGTCCAGACCCTTACTGCTGCTGCCGGAACGAACCTTGACGCAATCGAAGAAATTGGTTACACCAAGGATAACCTTGGCATCCCGCGATTGTTTACATTCGGCTCGGGACTTATAACTAAATACTTCAAGCGTTTGGACTCAGGCTGCTGCTTGGACACGATGGGCGTTGACTTGGCATCCTTTGCTGGCAACCAAGGCGTAGTTCACAGCCATGCTTACCGCGTGCCCGCAGCGATGCCAAACGCGAACGACTTTTTGGGACTCATCCCCGGTGCTGCACACTTGGTGTATTACAACCGATACGCCCGGCCTATGCAGAACACATCTTATAAGAAGATGACAATGGTAGACCCCTTCACGGGCATCCCATTTGACGTTGAGTTAACCGACGATTGCGGAACCCTTGTTTTGGCTGTTTCCAGCGTTTTCAAGGTATGCACGTTGCCCACGGACTTGTTCAGCATCAACGACCGATTGAATGGCGTTAACGGTATGTTCCACTTCCGCGTGACGAACCCATAACAATTTTCTTAATCAAAAAAAGCCCTGCTGTAATGGCGGGGCTTTTGTTGTTATATTTGTAAAATGAGTTGCTTAGATGGACTGAACCTTGTGGGCTTAAAGGATGACTGCGGTGTAATAATAACCGAGTCATCTACGGGCTGGTACGTTAACGATCTGAACATTCCCGGATTGGTTGACACCATTGCGGCTGGCAAGGCACGGGCTGGGGCTAATGCGCAGGTCGAAATTGAGAACCAGATAAACCTTGCGCAGCGTCAAATCTTGGCCATGACGGCCACGAAGGTTGGCGACAGGTTTTCTTTGCGGTCGTTGCTTGAGAGCGCACCTATTGGCTACTATGAACCGCCACGCAGCGCACAGGCTGCACAGGCCGCGAATGTAGGCATCCAGATAAAAGTTATACGTAATCCTTACGCCGATGTTGTCATCAGCCGCGTAGGGCTTGTAACGCAGGCAGGCGGGGCCGTGACCGTCAACGCATGGGACTTGTATTCGGGCCAAGTTTTGGAAACGGTAGAGATAACAACTGTTGCGGGGATTCCAAAATACGAAAATGTTGCATGGTCGTTTTCTGGGCATGGCGAGATACAAGATATATTTATAGGATACGATGCGACTAGTGTAGCGACTTACGAAACCGGGCTTGGGAATGCTAGTTGTTCAAAGTGCAACGGCGGCAGCATGAACTTGCGGCATCTTCATGCATATACTAGAAAGTCTGTTGGAACGCCACAAGGCAGCCTGCTATCGCAACAGGGCACAAGTGGGCTGCTGTTAAATGTTAGCTTGATCTGTCAGCCTGACAATTTAATATGTAGCTATGGAAAATCTTTGGCTCCCGTGGTGTATTACAAGGCGGGCGAGAACTTGGCTAATTACCTAAAATACAGCAAGCGCATTAACCCTGCTATTGCTGCCTACCAGGAACAGCACTCTGAACTTGCGGAGGCTTACGCAAAAGAATGGCAGGACTTATTTGGATATATGTTGGAAAACATTGTAATTCCTAAATCAGATTGCTTCAAATGTGAAAGCCGCACCAAAATTAGGGTCTCCCTACCATGAGCACATTAACGCCAGAACAATATATTGCAAAGATTCAGGGGCAGATTCAAAAGCTTAAAGACGTTCAAAAGAATTTAAATATTGATATTTTGGACCTTCATTCTCGCCACGCCCAATCTATATTTGGTGATGGGCTAGAAGGAGAAAGTTACAGCACGGAAGAAATTCTTGTTGGAGGCACCGTTTTTGGAAAGACAACAAAGTTTGGAACATTAAATTATTCATTCGTTACCGAAAAGGGAAAAAATAAATACTTTGGTTCTAAAAAAAAGAGAAAGGCACAGGAATGGGTTACCTTGTCAACGCCAAAAGGTATGCGTAGGCTGATGGAACTTAAAGGCGGCTACAAAGAACTACGGGAGGCTGACGGGCGGCAGACAAACAATGTTGACCTGAACCGAACCGGGATTCTATTTAGGGATTATTTATCGAGCATAAAAAAGGTTGATGGTGGCTGGGTTTCCGGGGTTACCAAAGAAGAAAATGTCGGCAAGCTAGAAGGGGCCATTGCAAGGTATGGCGAAAAATTAGCTATAAAGCAATCCCTGCTCGATGAATTCAATAAGAAATTTGTGGGCGCGATGCTTGAAATTTTGAAGTAATAAAATCGGTATATTTGCACAATGCTAAAGGCGGTAATAGATAACATTGATGTATACCTTTCTACGCTTGGCCTGAAAACGGAAGGGCTTGCGGAGAAGGTAGACTTTAATGGTGAAGATATGCCATGTGTTTATTTGACCGGCAAGGAATACAAGCCGATCAATCCAGAAGTTTCAACTATTTATCATAGGATTATTTCCGGGCCGTCAAGGACTACGGAAGAAAGCCCTGTGTACGATGACGAGATTCAGACCCTCCGCTGGTCAATGCGTGCTGTTGCAATATTTGAAAACGGCATATACGGTGAAGATATAAACGGGATTGAAGATAAGGTAATCCAGAATATAATGGCTGCTATGTACGACGCTTCGGCGGTCGATGGCGTTGCTAAGGCTCTTGGGTTGTCTATTTTATCGTATTCACCAAATGACAGCAACCGTGGCCGCGAGGCTTGGCGGGCAGAATTTAGCACTCCGTGGACAGGCTGGCGGCGCATTGTTGCCGTGGACTACGACTTGACCTTGCAAGCCTTTGAGTCATGCTTCATTGCACAGGGCTGTGACGATGAAGAGATAGATATTATTCAAATAATAATAGGTGAATATTGCGAAGGTGGAACGTGTGCTGACGGTAGCGTGACGCTCAACGCCGTGGCTTTCGGGACCGTGCCCTCTGGGGGTACTCTTGCGGGCCTTGTTCAGTATGTAAGCGGCACCTCCGTGGGGTCGTTGTTAGGTGCAATTTGGACAATACCAGACCCTGTTTGTGATCCCGCCACCATCACAGTCAACACCCAAGCCTACTCTTCGGTCGTTTCAGGGGGTTCCGATGACATCCCCGTGGTAAATTCAGAAGGTGCTAATATCGGGACGGTGTCGCCCGGTGGGAATGTCACAATAGGTGATTCAGAAGTGGCTATTAACGGTGTTCCGTTCGCTGTTAGTCCGGCTGAAATAGATTTAAATATCCGTGTTCAATATCCAGGCGGCGCTAACGTGGGCTCTCGCGAAGACACTTCTATCGGTCCAAGATGGAGAATACCAGATCCTGTTTGTGACCCAGCCACCATCACAGTCAACGGCACGGCGTACTCTTCGGTACCTTCGGGAGGTTCAGATGACATCCAGGTGGTAAACTCACAGCCCGCTTTAGTCGGGACGGTGTCGCCCGGTGGGAATGTGACAATAGATGATTCAATTATATCAATAAACAGTGTTTTCCATAGAGCTTTACGCGCTACCGACCCTTATAATGTTATTATTTATAATTCAGGGTTTATTGAAATCGGTTTTGTCAACCCATCATGGGTGACAATTCGTGATATGACCATTGACTACCCCGATGGCACCACGGAGGCGGTGGTCGTGGTTCCCGAGGGTACTATTGTAACTGCACCAAGGTGGTCAATTCAACTCTCGGGAGCCGTGGCAAGCCCTGTGACGGTGACGGCCCCTGCATGGGATTCGTCATTCGTATGCAGTGCCCAGACCGCTACGGGAGGAACCATAACGCAAATTACGGTTAACGGAGGTGCCCCCGTGGCCTCATTGGTAGGGGTGGCAATCCCTGCATCTGCGGTGCTGGTGTTCACTTTCACGGGCAGTCTTACTCAAATATTATTATCTTTCTGATGGCAGTAAGAAATTACTATACGACAGTTGTGCAGGCATCGGCGGGCGGCTTCACTCCAGCATCGTTGCCGAACATCCTTCATTGGTACCGCTCGACCGTGGGGGTGACCTTCGACGCGCTGGGCACAAGGGCTATCCGAGTGAATGACCAGATCGGAACCATTGACTGGCTAGATACCGTGGCCGGGTTCACCCGTGTGGTTTCGGACCCTGCTGTACCCAATGGCACCCAGACACTTGCAAGTCCTTCGACGGGGCCAGTAAGCGTAGACAGGGCACTTGGCGATGCCGCAGCCGGATGGGTAACCACGCTGCCATTTACGGTGATTCATATTGGCAAAATAGCGTTCACAAATGGTGCTCCTTCCGAATTAATCCGGCCTGTTGTTGGCGCGTTCGGGTCGGGCGTTACAATGTTCCGGCAGTCCAACTTTAACGGCGGTGCAAACTCCAACGAATACCGCGCAGCAACATCGGGCAACCTGCTCTTAAATGGGGCCGGGGCAAATAACATAAACTTTAATTCAACGACGGGAGCCAACCTGCTAGCGGGTCAAACAACACCGTTTCAAATCATCGGGCTTCGGTCAGCCACGGGAGCCAATGGCCTCCAGTTCTCTCGAAATGGAACATTGGTGGTTCAATCCACCCCCGTCACACCACGGGCCTACACCGGGGCGCAGTTGCGCTTTGCAGCATCAGTCCCAGCGATAACCTGGTTAGACATCATGGTGATGAACGCCACGATGAGTGCAGCCGACTATACAAACCTTAAAAACTGGCTTAACGCCCAGTATGGATTCTCTTTCTAAAAACTTAAATAAATGAAAACCCTGTTTCTTTCCCTGCTTTTCCTACCCTTTTTTGCTTCCGGGCAAATAACGATATGTGATGAAGACACCGTGCCCATTGCGGGCTTCGTGTTGCCGACGCTTAGACCAGTTATTCTTTGCCCGTTCGATACGGGCTTCGTGTTCTGGTGGGACATGACACTTCCAGGCGGTGGTGGCGACGCGGCATACTTCCATTCCATGAGTCCATTTACTGATGGGGCTTATCACCTCGGCGTTGACGACAGCCATATCCTCACCCCCGCAAAGCCGTGGTGCTTTATCTGCGTCGAAGGAACCAATTACAACGCGGTGAGTGCCGCTTGGGGCGTAGCGGATTCCAGCGGGGGCTTTACCCCTGTGGTAAATTGCGGACTGGTCCCAAGTTATACATATACATATGGATGGCCCGACAAATTTGCCTTTGATGCGCCCGCGCACATCGCAACTGGTGGAGGCTTCACAGTAGTGCTGTCCAACAGCCCAACTTACGGTGCACCTTACATTTACAAGACCCCCGGCTACCTCCCTACCCAGCCCAATCCATTCCCGATTTACAACACGTCCACCAGTGCGGCACCTTGGGTTCCTTACACCCGGCTTAGGGTGCGCTACACGTTCCCCAATGGAACACAATGTACCGATGACTCCGAAATGCCGGGCCTGCGTACAGGGCCAATGGGCTTCGACGGAGAACCAAAGGAACGCAAGGGCTGGTACATTGAGGAACGCCAGCTTCGCATTGGTGAATAACACATTAAAAAAAACATCCTAACAAACGGCCATGCGTAACCTGTTGTTTCAATTTTGGAAGTGGCTGTTC
>Ga0163150_10001513_pt1 | contig 38874 bp, 34 predicted proteins | sample OliLakLV19P2IB_FD_148628 | JGI IMG/M metagenome (GOLD analysis project Ga0163150, IMG submission 148628) | Freshwater microbial mat bacterial communities from Lake Vanda, McMurdo Dry Valleys, Antarctica - Oligotrophic Lake LV.19.P2.IB | ecosystem: Environmental > Aquatic > Freshwater > Lake >... | reverse complement strand
CGGGGGCTGGGCGTGGGGGTCCATTGGGCGCTCCGATTCCGCTTGAAGAAGTCTCCATCGGCTCCTTGGAGCGGACCCTTCAGGGTAGCCGAGGATCGGAGGGCCGCGTGTGCGACTCAAGCGCTTCATGCGGGCAACCTTCGGATCGAGGCTCGCGTATCGCTTCGGGGCCAGTATCATCCGCGGTTCATTGGTCGAACGGGGACGACCGGCCGCTCGTCCCCGCTTTCCCCGCGGGCTCAATCTCGCAACGGAGACCCAGGAACCATCATGGCAAGCAGCAAAGCCGCGTGGGGCATCGAGGTCGGCGCCGGCGCCGTCAAGGCAATCCGTCTGGAGCGCGTGGGACAAGAGGTGCAAGTCACCGACTTCTCCTATGTCGAGCACAAGAAAGTGCTCACGACTCCCGATCTCGACCAGAATGAGGTGATCCGCCTCAGTCTGGGGCAACTCATCAGTCAGAAGAACCTCGAGAACGAGCGCCTCGTCATGAGCGTCCCGGGTCACTCGGCACTGGCGCGCTTCGCGAAGCTGCCGCCGGTCGAACCGAAGAAGATCCCGGACATCGTCAAGTTCGAGGCGGTGCAGCAGATCCCGTTCCCGATCGATCAGGTCGAATGGGACTACCAGACATTCTCCGCACCGGACAGCCCCGAGGTCGAGGTCGGCATCTTCGCGATCACCAAGGAGAAGATCGCCGATCGCCTCTCCCTCTATTCCGAGCTGGGTCTGCAGCCGGAAATCGTCACGCTCAGTTCGTTGGCCGTCTACAACGCAGCGCTCTTCGACCTTGGCGGCGACTCGAAGAGACCGCTCGTGATTCTCGACATCGGCACGAGTGCGAGCGATCTCATCGTCGCCCATGAGGGCCGCTGCTGGATCCGCACCTTCCCGCTCGGCGGGCATCACTTCACCGAAGCGTTGGAACAGTCTTTCAGCCTCAGCTACAGCAAGGCCGAGCGACTCAAGCACGAGTCGGCCACGAGCCAATACGCCAAGCAGATGATGCAGGCGATGCGGCCCGTCTTCGGCGATCTGCTGCAGGAGGTGCAGCGCAGTCTCGGCCACTTCCAGACGCTCAACCGGCAGGCGGAGGTCACGGGCATTCTCGGCGTCGGCAGCACCTTCAAGATCCCCGGCCTGCGCAAGTTCCTTGGCCAGCAACTCCAACTGGATGTGGCGCGACTCGACGAATTCAAGAAGATCCGCGTGGAGGGTCGCGAAGCCGCCGACTTCGCCGCGCGCTGCGTCAACTTCGCTACTGCATATGGACTGGCGCTGCAAGGCGTGGGGCTCTCGGCGATCTCGGTCAACCTTTCACCGATCCGCAATATCCGCGAGAAACTCTGGACCACGAAGACCCGTTGGTTCGGCGCTGCGGCGGCGTTGGCGATGGTCGCGGGTGTGGCGATGACCGTCCGTCCCATGCTCGAGCGCGTGCAGATTCCCGGCGAAATGGCGCAGGTGACGCGCGTGAGCAACACGGGCAAGGGGTTCGTCGACGAGTACCGCCGCGTGGAATCGGAGAGCGACATCGGCTTTGTTGCCGAGAACATGCGCCGATTGCTCGAGGACCGCGAAGTGTGGCCGCATCTGCTCAAGGATTCCTTCGACTCGCTTCGCGCGAGCAAGCCGACGGCGGCCGAACTCGAAGCAACGGACATTGCCGACATTCTGAAACTCTCGGCGGACCAGCGACGGCTCATCGTGCTCGAAGATCTCAGCGGCAAGTACGACTTCAGCGATGGCAAGAGGTTCATCACGGTCACGATGGAGGTTGCATTCCCGGAGCGCCCCCAGCCGCGTGGGTTCCTCAACTCGACCGTCGGCGAATGGCTGCGAGCGAACGCTGACCGCCCTGATGTTCCCTATCGAATCGTCACGGAAGGCAACGCGATGAGCTTCGATGTTTCGGGCCCTGTCGGTGGTCCGGACGAGCCGGCGTCAGGCGACCGAAGGCGCCCCGACTTCAACGAGCTGCCGCCGCCTCCTCCACGCGATGAAGGAGGCTTCGCACCCCCGCCCTCGGAGCCGAGCGACGGTCCCGGCAAGCGCCGACTCGGTCAGGGTGTCGACCGGAGCTCAGGAGGCGGAATGGGCTTGGGCGTCGGAACGCCGACCGCACCGGATGATCCCATTGAGAAGCCGGACGAGACCCAGGAGACCTGGCGCCCCCGGAACACGGAGGATCTCGAAGAGTTGAAAGAGCTTGATCAGTTGGCCCCGATCCCCGGATTGCCCGGGTTCTTCTCGAACATTCGTTTCCATCGCGGGACCGTGCGGTTCACCGTTGAGCTCCGTGGCGGCGCGGTGGCTCCCGCGGCGGAGGAGGCGAAGTGAATCTCAAAGTCGTCATGGATTGGGTCCGTCGGCATGTCTTCATCGTCGTCTTCTCGGTGATCATCCTCGCCGCGCCGCTCACGGGCTACTTGATTGGCTCGTCGCTGAAGGGTGGCGTCGTCAGCGGGCTCAACCGAAAGAAGGTCGATCTCGACGGGCTGGCGAGCCTGGAGAACACGACCGTGACCCTGAATGTGCCGGGGCGCGAGTCGGTCTCCGTGAAGACCATCGTCAACCGCCAGGTGATCGACGCCTATGGCCAGATCATCGAGTCGCTCCGGAAGGATGCCGACACGGTGCGCGCCGCCGCGCTCGTGCACAACTCGAAGAATCGCGAAGTGCTCCTGCCGGAGATCTTCCCGAAGCCGAGTGACGAGCGACGCATCGACGCGCATGAGCGGCTCTACCCCATCCTCGTCAAGGCCTACGAGAAACTGCTTGAAGGCGTGCGCGCGGGCGAGCCACCACCGGCCTCCGTGGTGCGCGATCAACTTCAGCGCCGCTCGGCGGCGTTCATCGCCGCGGTCGGTGGCGGCAAGCGCGCTCGGACCGAGCTCTCCCCCGACGACATCAAGAGATTGGACGACGATCTGCTGAAGGCGCGCAAGGGCATCTACGCGGAGGTCGCTCGAGTCATCGGGCTTTACGCAACCGCGGATGTCATCGGACTTCCGCCACCGCCTCGCAATGTGCCTTCGAGCGGGATGCCGCTCGATCGCATGTTCGAGTGGAACTGGAATCTGTGGATCGCCGAGGATGTAATGCGCGGGCTCGCGGCCGCGAACGCGGGATTCGACGACGTGATGAGTGCGCCCGTCAAGCGCGTGCTCATGCTTCGTGTTGAGCCGCTGCCGCGCGGCGACAAGGTCAACCAACCTTCGGCGCCTGCGGAAGAGGGCGCCGAAGCCACCGCCAGCGGTGCCGCGGTCGATCCGAAGCCTGAGATCGCGCGCGAGTTCGCAGGGTCGTTTACCGGCCGTCAGTCCAACGCGCTGTACGACGTGCGTCGCATTACGCTCGAGATCGTGGCAGCCACGAGCGCGCTCCCTCGCATCATCGACATGCTTGCCAAGCAGAACTTCATCACCGTCACCAACACCTCGCTCAAGCCGGCCGATCCGTTTGCGGCGGCCCGCGCAGGATTCCTGTATGGCGCCGAACCCGTCTCCGAGGTCGCGTTCACGCTGGAGATCATCCAGCTGCGCGAATGGACCACGCGTCGCATGCCAGACGAGATGAAGGCACGGATCGGAACTCAGGGCCTCATTCAATCAGCTGGCGACGCGTCGAGCGAAGCCGGCGGCGTCTGATCGACGCACTCAAAGGAGCAGTCCATGAAGGGCATTTCCTTCGTTGAACACCATGTGGAGAAGATCGTCGTCGGCGCCGCCGCGGCGATCCTGGTCGTGGCGGTGGCGACGGAGGTTCTCAGCAGTCGCGCTGTGAAGGTCGGGAACCAGACGCTTTCGCCGTCCAATGTCGGCGAGACGCTCGATGCGCAAGCTCGGGCGATCGAGTCCAGGCTCACGGATGGCCGCGTGCCGAGCGAGTTCGCGCCGGAGCGGATCCCGCAGGTCGCGGGCGAATTCACCGAGAGACTCGCGGCCAGCGTCTCTGCCTCGCCGACGCTTCCACGGATCGAGCCAACGCTCGCAGGAGTGCTGCTCGATAGCGAGTCGCTCTCCGACACGTGGTATCGAATGCCGACCGTGCCGACGCTTTCCATCGTCTCCGAAGTCATGCAGACCTCCGATGCGATCGTCGAGGAGACATTCGAGCTTCCAGACTTCAAGGGACTTGCTGCGCTTTTCCCCAACCGCGCCTCGGCGGTGGCGTTCGACATCACATGGACGACGCCCGCTGCGTGGATCGATCTGGCGGCACTCCGTGCCGAGTTGCGAAAGGCCGATGCCGTGGCGCGCCCACCGCTCGCAGCAGCGCCTTCTGCGTGGTACCAGGAGGGCACCTTCATCGTCGATGTCGTCTTCGAGCGAGAGGAGCGTCGGCTCGACGGAACATGGGGCAACCGACAGGTTGTACAGCCGTTGCCCGATCGCCTCTCCTTCCGCAGCCGGATCCCGAGGGCCGACATCGATCTCCGCAACGAAGTACTCGCCACGCTGTCGCGACCGGTCAAGCAGTTTGAGATTCTTCAACCAGAGTTCTATCCAACGAAGAACGACGCCTTCATCTCGCCCGAGCACGCGGGAACCACGACGCCGGGCGTTGAGATCGAACCGCGCGACATCCTTCGACTTCGCCGCCGGATAGCGGACAAGGACCGCGAGATTGCGCGTCGCGACGAGCGTCTCAAGGAGATTGGCGGACCGCTTGAGGACGACGCGACGCGCGGACGAGACTCGGGTGGCTCACAGGGGAGCGGTGGATCAGATGGTGGCCGCGGCGCGGGTGGTGGAGGACGCGGCCCCGGTGGTGGCGGTGGTGGCGGCGGTCGTGGCCCAGGCGGCGGCGGTGGATTGGGAGGCGGGCCCGCAGGCGGAACCGGCGCCGGTGGCGGTGGTGCGAGTGGTGACGCCCAAAAGGACGCAGAGCGTCGCCGACTCACGCGTTTGCTGAAGTCCCTTCGCGAGGATCGCGAGAGGCTGCAGGCCGATCTCGAATCGAAAGTCCCATCCGCAAAACCGGATGATGCGGAAGCCGTCGTGCGCACGATCGCGGATCTCGCGTCCATGGAGCGAGTGATGGTCTGGTGCCATGATGTCAAGGTGAGTCCCGAAGTCTCCTATCGATATCGAGCAGTGGCTCAGGTGTTCAACCCGTTCTTTGAACGCAAGCGTCAACTCGTTTCGCAGCAGAGCTCGTACTCCGATCCGCTCGTGCTCGTCAGCGCGCCGACCGCTTGGTCGGAGCCGGTGCAGGTGACACCGTCCTCGACCTTCTTCGTCACCGGCGGCTCGCTCGATGGCGGAGCGCTCGGACTGGGAACGGTCGAGGTCGAGGTCTACCGCCTGGTCGAAGGCGTGCGGCGGCGTCAGGAATTCACGGTGCAGCCCGGAGATCGCATCGGACGCCTCGTGGAGCCGCGTCGAAGCGAGGGTGGCGATGCAGTTGATTACACAACTGATTGGTTCGTCGTTGCCATCGTCGAAGACACAGCAGTCGAGCGCGCGGAGCACGACCGCTCGAAGGGCTATGTCGTCGTCGTGCGGCAGCTCGAGGTCGGGGACGGAGTGAATCTTCGTTCTCCCGATTCGGACTCCGGCAGCAGCGACCGGCGGAGGTTGATGGAGGAGGCTGTGTTGGCACAGCCGACGGTCACCGCCCCGCCATCAGGGACCGAAGGCACCGGCAGCTGACCTCAGCGACCTGGCGGGAGGAACGCACCGCCCGCGATGCCATAAGAAGTGCTGTGCACCGCATTTACGACTGGCGCCCGGGGTCGGTCGTTTGCGATTGGCTGCAAGCGGATCGATCCACGGGACGCTCGGAGCGACGGTCTCTTGTGGCCCGCCTGCGATGGTCGTCAGCCAGGGTTCCTGATGGATGACTCGAAGGAGTTGACAGCACCGTGGATCTCGCTAAACTCTCCGATCCTGCCGAGGGCAACCTCGGTTCGGGATGATCCGTGAGTCGTTTGCGGATCAGTGCCTGCCGTCGAAGTTTCGTCGGCAACGCACGCATCTTTGACAAGTCATGTAGCAGACACAGCGCCGTCTGGCGTACCGGCACCCGAGCCATGCGAGAGTGTGGCTCGGCCGACCGGGCGTTGTACGGCGCACACCGAGAGCGATTTGTTTTAGACGAGTAGCTTGAGACAGACTTCGTTGACATGAAAACCTCATGTCATCGAAAACCGGCCGCCCCGCGGCGTCCGGAAGCGAGACGCAATGACCTCCTCCGGAGCAGTCACGCGACCTGAGCCCGCCATCGTGCGGTCAAGGGACGAATGATTCCGACGGGGCTTGGTCGACGCGGTCAAGCTTGAAAGGGCACACGGTGGATGTCTTGGCGTCGAGAGGCGATGAAGGACGTAGGAACCTGCGATAAGCCTAGGGGAGCTGGTAACCGAGCATTGATCCTAGGATCTCCGAATGGGGCAACCCGGCCGAAAGGTCATCCACGGCTGAATGTATAGGCCGTGAGAAGCGAACGCAGCGAACTGAAACATCTCAGTAGCTGTAGGAAAGGAAAGCAACCGCGACTCCGCAAGTAGCGCCGAGCGAAAGCGGACGAACCAGTATCGTGGCGAACGACTTGGAAAAGTCGACCAAAGAAGGTGATAGTCCTGTATGCACGTACCTGGGAAATGGCTTCAAGTAGAGTCAGGCTCGAGAAACCTGGCTTGAACATGGGGGGACCACCCTCTAAGCCTGAGTACTCCTCGACGACCGATAGTGAACCAGTAAGGCGACTGAACGATGAAAAGCACCCCGATCAGGGGAGTGAAAAGCACCTGAAACCGTGTGCTTACACAGCGGTCACGGGCCTTCGGGCTTGTGGCGTGCCTTTTGCATAATGAGCTGGCGAGTTACTCTCTGCGGCAAGGCTAAGCCGTTCCGCGGCGCAGCCGAAGGGAAACCGAGTCTTAAAAGGGCGCATAGTTGCAGGGGGTAGACGCGAAACCGGTTGATCTACCCATGGGCAGGTTGAAGGGGGGGTAACACCTCCTGGAGGACCGAAGCCGTGAACGTTGAAAAGTTCTGGCATGACCTGTGGGGAGGGCTTAAAGTGCAATCATAACCGGAGATATCTCGTTCTCCTCGAAATAGTTTAGGGACTAGCCTCGGGGGTCACGGCGCGGGGGTAGAGCTACTGAATGGGTTCGAGGGCCTACCCGGCTACTCTGCCCAATCAAACTCCGAATACCGTGCCCGTTGCCCCGGGAGTAAGAGTGCGAGCGATAATGTTCGTGCTCAAAAGGGAAACAACCCAGACCATCGGATAAGGTCCCCAAATGACTCTCAGTTCGAAAGGTAGTTGGATTGCTGTGACAGCCAGGATGTTGGCTTAGAAGCAGCCACCATTTAAAAAGTGCGTAACAGCTTACTGGTCGAGGAATCCAGCGCCGATAATTATCGGGAATCAAGAGTCATACCGAATCCGTGGCCGGCGCCCGCAAGGGCGTCGGGGTAGAGGAGCGTTGCTGCCAGCTGCGAAGCTTTCCCGCGAGGGTTGGTGGAGCGGCAGCAAGTGAATATGCCAGCTTGAGTAACGATTAATGGAGTGAGAATCTCCATCGCCGAAAGTCCAAGGTTTCCTGGGGAAGGTAATTCCGCCCAGGGTTAGGCGGTGCCTAAGGCGAGGCCGAAAGGCGTAGTCGATGGACAGCCGGTCAATATTCCGGCCCTCTCATGTGCGGTTGATCCGGCGTGACGGATTGAAAAGCGACCACGGCCCAGTGAAGCGGGCAGGCCCTTGAGGCCGACGTGGCGTGGATCGGTCCCAAGAAAAGCCGTCCGGTGACAATCATGAGAACCGTACCAAAACTGACACAGGTGGACGTGGCGAATAGCCTCAGGCGCTCGAGAAAACGGTCGTGAAGGAACTAGGCAAATTGACCCCGTAAGTTCGCGATAAGGGGGCCCTACTCGAAAGAGAGGGCGCAGAGAAAAGGCTCTGGGAACTGTTTATCAAAAACACAGCACTGTGCTAACTCGCAAGAGGATGTATACAGTGTGACGCTTGCCCGGTGCCGGAACGTCAAAGAAGCCGGTTAGCAGCAATGCGAAGCTGGCGACTGAAGCGCCGGTAAACGGCGGCCGTAACTCTGACGGTCCTAAGGTAGCGAAATTCCTTGTCGGGTAAGTTCCGACGCGCATGAATAGCGTAATCACTGGAGCACTGTCTCCACGACCGACTCGGTGAAATAGTAGTGGCGGTGAAGATGCCGCCTACCCGCAGCAAGACGGAAAGACCCCGTGCACCTTTACTGTACGCTTGCAGTGGTCATGGATTTGTTCTGCGTAGCATAGCTGGGAGCCTTTGAAGCTCGGTTTTCGGATCGAGTGGAGGCATCAGTGAAATACCAGTCTGAATGAGTTCGTGGCCTAACCCTGATTCCCGTGAAACCGGGCAGGGAACACTGCATGCCGGGCAGTTTGACTGGGGCGGTCTCCTCCAAAAGAGTAACGGAGGAGTGCAAAGGTTGGCTCAGCGCGGTTGGCAACCGCGCCTTGAGTGCAAGAGCACAAGCCAGCTTTACCGTGAGCGATACAGCGCAAACGGTCTCGAAAGAGGGCTCTAGTGATCCGGCGATCCCGTGTGGAAGGGTCGTCGCTCAACGGATAAAAGGTACGCCGGGGATAACAGGCTGATCGCTCCCGAGCGTCCATAGCGGCGGAGCGGTTTGGCACCTCGATGTCGGCTCATCACATCCTGGGGCTGAAGGCGGTCCCAAGGGTTAGGCTGTTCGCCTATTAAAGTGGTACGCGAGCTGGGTTCAGACCGGCGTGAGCCAGGTCGGTCCCTATCTGCTGTGGGCGTAGCAACATTGCGAGGAAACATCTTTAGTACGAGAGGATTGGGATGGACGTACCCCTGGTGTGCCAGTTGCACCGCTCGGTGCACAGCTGGGTAGCTAAGTACGGCAGGGATAACCGCTGAAAGCATCTAAGCGGGAAGCCCACCTCAAGATGAGTGTTGCATGTCCTTGTGACGAGAGACCCCCGGTAGACCACCGGGTTGATAGGCCGCATGTGCAAGCGGAGAGATCCGTTCAGCAAAGCGGTACTAACGGTCGATTGCTTGACCGCGTCGACCGGGTTCCGTTGCCTTCGTTGTTCCTTCGGGAACTGCGAGCGTGACGCCCCGGAGACGCTCGCCAAGCCGCTCGTCGGCTGATCGTTCTCAATCGATGACTCCCTGTGAAGGGAACATCGCGTGTCTGCTGCATGCCAGTCAATTCCGTCCGCCGGCGCGAGAGCGTCGGCGGACGATTGTCGGTGACGATAGGCGGAGGGAAACACCTGTTCCCATTCCGAACACAGCAGTGAAGACTCCGCCGCCGATGATACTGCTCAGCGGGAAAGTAGGTCATCGCCGACTTCATGGGCCCTGCCGGTTCACGCCGGTGGGGCCCTTCTCGTTTTTGACGCCCGAATGCGATGGTGGTCGGACGACGCGATTCGAGCGAATTGAGTAGAATGCAATCACTCGGATGGTCCGAGCTGCCGCGGGGCGAGGTCCGACTCCTACATCTCCCCCACAACCAGATCCATGTTCAAGGTCTATGTTGGCAACCTCGATCTGAGGGTGACCGCCGACACCCTGCGGCCGCTCTTTGAACCCTTCGGTGATCTCGATGAGATCATCGTTGCGGCTGACCCCAAGAGCAACAAGCCTCGCGGTTTCGCGATCGTTCTCTTCCGAGATCCATTGAAGGGTCAGCTCGCGATCGAGACGCTGGCTGGTCGCAAAGTCAATGGACGTACGATCATCATCAATGAAGCGCTGAAGAAGGGGAAGGCCCCCACTCCAGCGCCAGGCAACGCGCCGCGCCAGGGTCCATTCGGCCCGCGCTTCGGCTCTGCGCGAGGCGGCGTCGGCGCACGGCGCTTCAGCAATCGCAATCCGCGACGTGGATCAGCTGGCATGGGAGGCACAGGTCCGAGCGGCCCGCGCGGTGCGAGCAGTGCAGGAGGCCCGGCGAGTGCACCCGGTGCAGCAGGTGAGACGGGCGCTGGGGTCCCGGCAGGTTCTCCATCACGATCACCCGGTTCACCCAGCCCTTCGCGCCCGCTCGGCGAGCCGACGGAGCCTGCCAAGCCGCTTGTTCCACCGCCGCGCCCACCGCGTACACCGGAGCCGCCTCCGCGCTCGTGAGCGCGATGGCTCCCATTCGTATACTCACGCCTTGCACCCGTGTGCGGCGCCGACTCTCAGGGCGTCCGGCCGATGTTGGCCAGGGGCACTCAGTCGGCCGTCGGATACACGGATCTCATGCCATTCGTTGAAGCCAAGACTCCCAAGGGGCTCAAGCGACTCGAACTCGAGTCGGAGCAGATCACCGTCGGGCGGCTGCCGGAGAACACGCTGTACCTCGACGACGATGAGGGGTTGAGTCGTCGGCATTGCGTCGTCGAGCCGTATGAGGGCGGTTGGCGCGTACGCGATCTCGGCAGCCGCAATGGCACCAAGCTCAACGGCCAACGCGTCAATGAGTCGGCGCTGGCGAACGGAGATGTCGTGAAGGCGGGGGCCATCGAGCTGCGATTCATCGACCCGGAACAGCAGGCGACACCGAAGCCGCGCATGACGCCGGACTTCAAGGCCGCGGCCGAAGCGCGACAGAAGTGGATGTACGCGCAGAACACGATCGACCTCGATCTCTCCGAGATCGCCGGACGGGCACAGACCGATTACGAAGTCAAACTCCGCGAGATCTGCAACGCCGCGGCGGAGAAGACCTTCGACGAGAATGACATTGCGCTCGTCGACTGCCGCGGTGTGACGGTGCATCAAGCAGTCGAGGGCGGTGTGGAAGCGGGGCGCGAAGAAGAAGCAGGGGAGAGCATTCGTGTCTTCCGGTTGTTGCTGCTCACCGCGTTCCGCGCAAGAGCGACTGACATTCACTTCGAACCGCGCGCCGAGAAGGCGGCGGTGCGACTGCGCGTCGACGGTGTCATGCTGACAGCCGTCGAACTCTCATTGGCGATCCTGCGCCGCGTGCTCGGCATGGTGAAGGTGCTCTGCCAGATCGATACCAGCCAGAAGGCGCAGGTTCAGGACGGGCACTTCAGCGTGGCGATCAAGGGGCGCCGCGTCGACTACCGCGTCAGTCTGACGCCGGTGGTGCACGGGCAGAAGTTGGTCGTGCGTGTGCTCGACAGTTCGAATGCGCCATCGCGCATGCACGAACTGGGCCTGGTGCCGTGGATGTACGAGAAGTTGCGCGTGATCGCCACGCGCGACGCGGGCATGCTGCTCGTGTGCGGGCCGACCGGAAGCGGCAAGACGACGACGCTCTACTCGTGCTTGCGCGAGATCGATGTCGAGATCCGCAACGCCATCACCATCGAGGATCCGGTCGAGTACTACCTCGAGGGTTGCACGCAGATCCCGATCGATCACAAGCAAGGGCACACCTTCGCCACGATTCTGCGATCGGTGCTGCGCCAGGATCCCGACGTCATCTTCCTCGGTGAGATCCGCGACATCGAGACGGCGAATGTGGCGATGCAGGCGGCGATGACCGGCCATCTCGTCTACTCGACCGTGCACAGCAAGGACTCGATCGGTGCCATCTTCCGACTGCTCGATCTCGGCATCGAGAGCTATCTCGTTGCGAACGCGACCAGCATGATCGTGGCGCAGCGACTGGTGCGCATGCTCTGCGAGTCGTGCAAGAAGCCGATCAAGCCCACACCGACGCAGTTGCTCAAGATGGGGCGACAACTCGAAGGCGTCACCTCGATCTGCGTGGCGCAAGGATGTGCCATGTGCCTGGGTACCGGTTATCACGGGCGTCGCGCGCTCTTCGAGCTGCTCGAGTTCAACGACAGTCTCCGCGATGTGGTGCTGCGCAAGCCGACGATCGCCGCGATCCGTGAAGTGCTCAACACCGGACTGTTCATGACGCTTCAGCAGTTCGGATTCCAGCTCGTGGCCCAGGGGGTGACGACGTTCGACGAAGTCGAGCGCGTCGCGGGCAGCGAGTGAGCGACACGGACCCTTTTGCGCAGCTCGGGTGTATGCCGCGTTTCTCGCTCGCCGAGGGCGAGGTTCGGCGACGACAGCGCGCGGCGCTGTCGAAGACCCATCCAGATCGCGCCGCCGATCCGGTGCAGCGAGCGGCAGCCGTGCGCGAGAGCGCAGCGATCAGCGCCGCCGCGCGAACACTGCTCGATCCCGTGGCGCGCGCCGAAGCGCTGCTCCGCATGGCGAGCGTCGATTCCGCGCCGCCCCCCCCGCCCGAACTGCTCATGTCGACGCTTGAGTGGCGAGAAGAACTGGACGCAGCGCGCGCGGGTGGGGACGCGGCCGCCCTCGCGGAGACCCGGCGTCCACTCGAAGCGCGCCTAGCAGAAGTGTTGAATGAACTCGCCGACGCAATCGATGGCGATCGTGGTGTACGCGCGGATGCCGAGCCACCGTCCGCCGCCGACGGCGCCGGGCCGTCACGCGCGCACACCACCGTCTCGGTGCGAATCGCAGATCCCCAGCGAGCCGGGGCGCTCTTGACCGAACTTCGAATGTTCCGCCGCCTGCTCGAGTCGCCACCGGAGCCAGGGACATGACGCTCGGAGAGGTCATCCTCGGCGCGGCGCTGGCGCCGCTCCTTGTGGCCAGCGCTGCGGCCTCTGGATCGGAGACCGCGCTCTTCGGTCTCTCGCAGAGCGATCGTCTCTGGCTCCGACGCGAGCGCCCGCACACGGCCGTCGCCGTCGATGGACTGCTGGCCGATCCTCGTCAATTGCTGATCACGCTGCTGCTCGCCAACATGACGGTCAACACGCTGTACTTCGTGACAACGAGCGTGTTGTTGATGCGATTGAGCGAGAGCTGGGTACTCAGCGCCACTGTCTCGATCGCGACGCTCATCCTGCTCGTGCTCTTCGGCGAGATCCTGCCGAAACTCGCCGCCAACACGGCGCGGCGCCGATTGGTCGGCCTCTCCGCAGCGCTCATCTGGCCGCTCCACCTGTTGATCGGCCCGCTGCGCATCGTGCTCGATCGCGGCGTGGTGTCGCCGCTGGCACGGCTGATCGGCGGCGGCGATCCGCGGCGGCTGAGTATGGAGGAGATCGACGGCGCCTTGGCCGCGGCGGGCAAGCACGGATTGATCGAAGAGCGCGCGCGCGGCGTGCTGGCTCGCGTCGTGCGCCTGGGAGGACTTCGCGTGCGCGATGTCATGACACCACGCGTGGATGTCGTCACCGTTCGTTCGGGAGCGAAGGTGGCCGAGGTCGCCGAGCGCGCGGCGAGCGCGGGACTCACGCGCCTCGTCGTCATCCGCGAGGACATGGACGAGGTCGAAGGCATCGTCGATGTCCGCGCCATGCTCACCGATCCGCGCGGTGCAGAGACCCCGATTGCCTCTCATCTGCGACCGCCGCTTTTCGTGCCTGCGGTGGCAAGCGTGCAGCAACTGCTTCATCTCTTCCGCGAGCGCGGGCGCCAGATTGCGATCGTCGTCGATGAGTACGGAGGCACCGAGGGTGTCGTCTCACTTGAGGATGCCGTCGAGGAGATCGTCGGTGACATCGCTGCGCCCGGAGAAACGCTGGTGCCGGCGCCGGAGCGCATGGCGGACGGTCAATGGCGCGTCTCCGGTGAAATGCCCGCAGCGGACTTCGCGCGGCGCTTCGGATTGACCTTCGGTCCCGATGCACCTGCAACCGCCGGCGGCGTGGTGCTCGAGCAGCTCGGTCGCGAGCCGCATCGAGGCGATCGTGTGGCGCTCGAGGGCATGATGCTTGAAGTGCAAGCGGTCTCCCGCGGTCGAATCATCTGGTTCGAACTCGATCGCGCGCCGGAGGGCGAGGCGTGAGCCCCGAAGCGCTGATCGGTTTCGCCGCGCTCGTCGCGGCGGGCGTGCTGCTCTCGGCGCTTTGCTCAGGCGTCGAGACCGGCATCTACACATTGAATCGTGTGCGACTGGCTCTTCGCGTCGCACGCGGCGACCGTCGCGCGCTGCTGCTGCGGGACGAGATCGATCACCCGAACAGGCTGCTCGCGGCGTTGCTCATCGCCAACACGATTGCCAACGACGCCGTTTCCATCGGGATCTCCCATCTCGTCGCTGAGTCCGGTCTTGGTCCCATCGCATCGGTCGCGTTCAACACCGTCATCATCGTGCCCTTGCTCTTCATCTTCGGAGAAGTGCTGCCAAAGGACCTCTTCCGTCGTGTCGCCGATCGCGCGGTCCTGCCAATGGCGCCACTGCTTCGCGCCATGCGCCTCGCGCTGACCTGGTGCGGATTGGTTCCGTTGGTGCACGCGGCGTCATCGATCGTGCTGCGCCGACTTGGCGGCAGCAGCGAAGCGCCGCTTTCGTCGCGGCAGCGCCTCGCTCGTCTCTTTGAAGAGGGTGCTGGCGCAGGCGTGCTGACCGAGGAGCAGGTCTCGCTCGCCGAGCGCGTGATGGGAGTCGCTGGTCGCACCGTCGCCGAGCGCATGGTGTCTTGGAAGCGATCGATCTCGATCCGGAGTGACGCCGATGCTCGCGGGCGCACCGCAGTCATCCGGCAGGGAACGTTCAGTCGTTACCCGGTGGTTGCCACCGACGGTCGAGTGCTCGGCATCGTGTCGTCGCTCGACTTGCTCACCGCCCCTGAGCGGCCGGTGACCGAGCTCATGCGCGCGCCGTGCTGGGTCGAACCGGGCACCAAGCTGCTTGACGCACTGGAGTCGATGCGGCGCGATCGTTCGAAACTCGCCATCGTGGGCGATCCTGCGCGAGCGCCGGTCGGCGTCATCAGTCTCAGTGATCTCGTCGAACCGCTCGTCGGCACATTCACCGGCGATCTGTAGCGGCACAACTGTCGCAGACGGATTCGTTCCGAGCATTCGCTTCTTCGATCGCCGACAGCAGCCGAGTTGATTCCGACTCTTCATGCGTTGCGGATCCAAGGTGGGCTTGGGTCGCACGAATGAACGGAGGCGGAAGCATGGAGCGATCAGGTTGGGATGGCAACGGTGGTGCGCTGGTCTGGTGGCGGCGTTCGACGGTGCTCGTCTGCATGTCGTGCCTCGCCGTCGTCCCCATGTCACACGCGGCGTCCGTGGGCCGTGCTCAAGCACAGACGGCGGTGTTCGCATCGCATGGGGCACAACCTGCCGATCACGCGCAAGCGATCGACGGCGCGGCGGTGAAGTTGGGGTCCTGCGTGCGCCGCGCTCATCAAGGCGCGCTCTCTCAGCGCGAGTTGCGTGCGACTCGAATCGCGATCGAAGCGACGCTTGCGCGGACCGTCGCGCGGTTGCCGGCGATCACTCGTCCTGAGGACATCGTGATTCTGCTACTGGCGCAGTCGCGATTGAACCAGATCATCATTCGTAGCCAGGAGTGGGAAGTCTTCGGTGCCACGCCGCGGCCGGAGTGGGGATGGGATCCTGAGCGCGAGACTCGAGCGTTCGAGTCGGGCTTCGTCGGCGGTGAGCAGGTGATCGCGGGGGAGCAGGTAGTCGAAGGGGCGCAGATCGTCGCGTCCGCGCGCCCATGACCGATCCGACGGTGGCGACGGTGTCGCGACTCGGCTACACTCTCGCCCTCTTTGGGCCAGTAGCTCAGCTGGCTAGAGCACGCCCCTGATAAGGGCGAGGTCGGAGGTTCGAGTCCTCTCTGGCCCACTAGGTAGGTTTGCGGAGGGTTGCCGCCGAGCGCTTCGAAAAGCGCACGGGCGGCATCCTCCGAGGATTGCGCACATCTCGCTGCTCTGGGCAGCGCCGTAGCAGCCCGGCGCTTCAACACAGGTCCGAGACACTGCAGTCTCTCCAGTTCACGGTTTTTCATGCTCTTCGCGCGTCTTGGATTGCACCGAGTCCGGGATTGCGTGCGGCCCACCGTGAACTACCCTTAGCGCTGACGGCCCCCCGTTCCGGCCATGTTCATGGGCGAGCCGCCTCAAATGGAACCCGCCGCGCGCCGCGTTCACTGTGGCGACGGAGTGACCTCATGCGACGGCAGATCAGACGTCTGGATTCAGCGCAACGCCGAGCGATTCGCGCGGCTGCCTTGGTACTGCCTGCCGCGCTCGTCATCGGTCAGACGGCGCACGCCGACGGCGACGCGCCTTGTCCCTACTCGGTGACCGAGGCGGGGGCGGCTCCAAACTGCGGGTTCTGGGGGTACTCGATTCTCCATCCGCGAGGCTTGAACAATCTCGGCCATTGGGTCGGCTACCGCAAGAAGTGCCCGGACAATCTCTGGGAGATCCCAGTCAAGTGGACCCCCGGGGGCGGGCTGGTCGACATTGCAGTGCCCGCACAGACCAGTCGGTGCTGGGCTTACGACATCAATGAACTCGGCACAGTGGTCGGAGTGCGCGCGGGTACGACGAACGGAAAGTCACACGGAGGCTGGGCTTGCATCTGGCTTTCTGATGGCCAGTTCGTCGAGATTCCACCTCTTGGCGGCGGAAGCATGAGCGTCGCAAATGCTGTGTCAAACACAAACGTGGTTGTTGGCAGCAGGCGAACGCTTGGAACGAAAGCAACTTGGTTCGCGTTCATTTGGCATGATGGCAATATCACGGACATTGATCCGACAGAGTTTGGCGAGGACAATGCCAGCGCAAAGGAGGTCTCCAATTCTGGTCACGTCGTTGGCCAGTTCGGTTCGGACACCAATGGAACCGGCCGGGGCTTCCGGTGGAAGGACGGGGCGGTGGAAGTCCTCGCACCACTAGCAGGTGCGCTCACATCCGATGCGCTCGCAGTCACGAACGCAGGTGTAGCCTACGGCCAATGCCGATTCCTCTCAGGTTCGAGTTTCGTGTACCGCGCTGCGCGGTGGGGCCAGGACGGCCTTCCCATGGAACTCCCGGTGCTCGAGGGTTACACCTCGTGGGGTTGCCATTCTGTGAACGACGCCGGCGTCGTCCTAGGCACGGTCTCCAAACCGTCTCGATCCGGCCTTCCTGCAACTCAGCACGTGGTGTGGCTAGACGGCACTCCTTACCCGATCAAGTCGGTCATCGATTTTCCCGGCGCATCCCAGTTCGGCGCCGCGTGGGACCTCAATGAACTCGGTCAAATCGTCGGCCAGGCGAGCTTCTTGCCGAGCTCCGGGGTGTGGCTGTTGTCGCCGACAGAATCACCAGCGGACTTGAACGACGACTGCGCCGTCGATGGCGCAGATGTCAATCTGCTGCTTCAGCAGTGGGGCACGGTGCCGGTGGATTTCGCTCCAGCCGACTTCAACTTCGACGGCAAGGTTGACGGAGCTGATCTTGCGATGCTTCTTGGCGCGTGGTCCGGCGCCAAGTAGATCTCAGCGCACAAGAGTGTGACCCCCGCCTCCGGACCGCGCCGTGACCTTCGTGCCCGGCCGTTCAGAGCTGCTGCACTGATCCTGCTCCAATGGTCTGGGCCAGTCGGTTGAGTGCGGTGTCGAGTCTTGCACGCCGCGCACGATCCGGCTTGATGCCTGGCTCCCACCATGGCCCGCGGATCTCAAGCACACCGGCATCGCGATCGAACTTGGGATCGATGCGACCGACGAGTCGATCGCCCTCAAGCAGCGGCATGACGTAGTAGCCGTAGCGCCGCTTCGCCGCAGGCGTGAACGCTTCGAATCGGTAGTCGAATGCAAAGAGCCGCAGCGCACGCGCTCGATCACGAATGATCGGATCAAAGGGCGCCAGCGCCAGCATCTCGACTTCGCTCTTGCTTCTTCCACCCCGCAAAGCGAATCGTTCGCGCCAATCGGCAGGTGCCACGCATGCCGTCGGCTTGCCTTCGCCTTCGGGTTCGACACTGACGCGCTCCAATTCACCGCGCACGACTGCTTCGTTCACCCAACCGCGAATCTCGGGCAACGGCGCCGCTGACCAGAACGCAGCGAGCTCGCGCTCCGTGGCAAAGCCGAGGCGATCGATCGCACTGCGCGCGAGCCACGCGAGATGCTCGCTCGATTCGCTCGCCGGCATGCCATGGGCGTCAGCATGCACACGCTCCGAAAGGTCGTAGATCTTTTCAAAGCGAGCGCGGCCGGCGACCGCCAATCGCCCGCAGCGCCAAAGGTGTTCAAGTGCGGCCTTCTCCGGGTGCCAGTTCCACCAGCCACCTGGTTCCCGCCGCTCGCCCTCCGCGCGGATGAAATCGCGGGCACGCAGCGGACCCTCGCGCGTCACGCGCGCCAGCACGCGACGCATGATTCGATCGGCATCCGCACCGAAACGCTCGCGCCACCACGCGTTCGTGCGATCTCTCTTCGCGTATCGCGCGAAGCGATGGTGCCAATGCGGGTACCAACGCGTGGGGATCACGCACGCATCGTGCGTCCAGTGTTCAAAGAGATCACGGCGGCGTTCGATCGCGTGCGCCAGATGTGCCGGTCGAAAGCCGTCAAGCCGCGCTGAGAGAATCAAGTGATGCGCGCGATCGATCACATTGATCGAATCGATCTGCACATAGCCGAGGCGCTCGACGAGCGCCGTGACCTGCGCCGCGCTGCTGCGCGGGCGCACGGGCTGCGCGAGCGTGCAAGACTTGGTGCCGCGTGCGCTCGGCGGCGCTGCATCGAGCGCCTGCAGTGAAAGCAGCACGCGCCGCGCCACGCGTGCAGGAATGACCGCCGTCGAAGTCATGGCTCCGGTATGATGCCCGACTTTCCCCACCCAGTCACCACACGAACGAAAGACCATGCGACGAGCCAAGATCAGCGTCATCGGAGCCGGAAATGTTGGAGCCACCTGCGCCCATTGGGCGGCCGCGAAGGAACTCGGCGACATTGTCCTTCTCGACATTCCCGATCGTGAAGGAGTCGCGAAGGGCAAGGCCCTCGACCTGGCACAGTGCGGACCGATCGAGCGCTTCGACAGCAGAATCGTCGGTACTTCGGACTACAAGGACACGGCCGACAGCGATGTGGTGATCGTGACCGCGGGTTTGCCGCGCAAGCCCGGCATGAGCCGCGACGATCTCATTCAGACCAATGTCAAGATCGTGCGCAGTGTGGCCGAGCAGGTGGCGAAGCATGCGTCGAACGCCGTCATGATCGTCGTCAGCAATCCACTTGACGCGATGGTCTACACCGCGTGGCGCGCCAGCGGATTTCCGACGCATCGCATTCTCGGTCAGGCCGGTTGCCTTGATGTGGCCCGCTTCCGCACGTTCATTGCCATGGAACTCGGTTGCTCCGTTGAGGACATCCAGGCGCTGCTGCTGGGCGGTCATGGCGACGACATGGTGCCGTTGCCGCGCTACACGAGTGTGCACGGCATTCCCGTCGACCAACTGCTTTCAAAGGAAGTGATCGATCGTTGCATGCAACGCGCCAAGGTCGGCGGCGGCGAGATTGTGCAGCTCATGGGCACGAGCGCGTACTACGCGCCGGCGAGCGGCAGTGTGCAGATGGCGGAAGCGATCATCAAGGACAAGAAGCGCATCCTTCCTTGTGCGGCCTATTGCGAAGATCAGTTCGGCGTCGCGCCCGGAGCCAAGGGCAAGGGCTACTTCGTTGGTGTGCCGTGCATTCTTGGCGCTGGCGGCATGGAAAAGGTCGTCGAGATCAAACTTGATACGGATGAGCGCAAGCTCATGGATGAATCGATCAGCCATGTGAAGGATCTCGTCGAGACCGTTCGCCGAACCTTCCCCGATCTCGCATGAATGAACCCACCGTCGCCCGTGCGGATCGCGCCGCGCTCGCACGGTCGAACGATTGGAGAGAACCCATGAGCGAGTCCGATCCACCGGCGCAGTCGCCGCAAAGCCCGCAGAATCCGCAGCAGCCCCAACTCGCGCTGACGCGACATGAGAAGCGCACCTTCACGGCGCAGACCGTGCATCTGGCGGGCGGTGCCTTCGTCGATTGCGTCTTCGACGGCTGCACGCTGGTGCTCACCAACGCGCCGTGGTTCAGTCAGAACACGCAATTTCGGCGTTGCAACTGGCGCGTCGAGTACGACGTGCTCTGGGGGGCGCCCGAGAGCCGGTCCAATCTGCGCCGCGTGCTCGACCTGATCGACGGGGCGCTCGACGCTCGAAGCTGATCCGCCGCTCGGTGGGGGCTGGCAATCATGCCGGGTGGGAAAGTTGGGCTCGCCCGCTTTCGGCTGCCGATGGTGCAGCAGTGAAGCCATCGCGACCGCTCTTTCGACTCGACGCCGGGTGGCTCTTCGTGCTCTCTGGATTGGGGCTGGTTCTGGCGGCCGCGATCATTCCGTCGGAGCGGCAGCTGCACGACCTGCGCACGCAGCTCGATGAGCTTCGTCATGTGGAGCGCAACAACTTTGCCATCATGGGGGCGTACTCGCGCTTCGTCAGTGATCTCGACGATCACGACCCTTCGCTCGTCCGGCGCCTGGCCGCGAGTCAACTCAATGTGATTCCCACCGGGGAGACGCCGCTGCTGATGGCCTCGAGCGTGAACTCGAGCGTGCCCGAGTGGATCGAAGCGACCGTCGAGATGGAGCCGTTCCGGGCGCCGCCACCGCCGGACACGCTGTTGACGCGATGGACCGAGGGGCGCGGCCGACTCTGGGCGATCGGGGCCGGCGGCTTCCTGGTGTTCGCGGGATTGCTGCTTGGGCCGACGCACTCGCGGCGAGTCGAAGTCGTCGATGAGGACGACGATGGGTCCGCTCACGCCGGACCAACGAGTGTGATCGAAGGCGGCGAAAGAATGGCGAACGCCGCCGAGTGAGCGTTCGGTCAGTGGTAACGTTCGCGCATGCCGAGGGCGCCGGGGGAAGTTCCAGATGCCTTGCTGAAGGTGGTCCTTGCGGAGGGTGTCGGGCCGCGGACGGTCGCCGAGCTGCGGCGTGCGATCGGCAGTTGGGAGGCAATCGTTGCGGCCTCGTTGCGGGAGGTTCAGGCGGCACTCGTCGATGTGCCGCGGATCGGAATGAGTGCGCGACAGGTCCATCGGGCGCTGCGGCAGGCGGAACCAGAGAGCGAGCGTCGCGAGATGGAGCGCATCGGTGCCACCATGGTGGCGCTCGACGACCCCGACTACCCCGCGCTCTTGCGACTGACGCCGGACCCTCCGGCAGCACTGTTCCTGCTCGGAAGTCTTCGTGATGAGGATGCTTGGGCGATCGCCGTCGTCGGCAGCCGTACGCCCACGACCTATGGGCTCGATCTGGCGGCACGAATCACAGGAGAGTTGGCGGGTCGAGGACTGCTGATCGTGAGCGGGGGCGCACGCGGCATCGACAGCGCGGCGCATCGAGCGGCGCTGCGGGTCAACTCGCGCACGATCGCCGTCATGGGCAGTGGCCTCGCCAATCCCTATCCGCCCGAGCACGGACCGCTTTTTGAGCAGATCCGCAGCGCGGGCGGCGCGCTGATCAGCGAGTTCCCGTTGCGCATGGATGCGCGCCCCGGCCACTTCCCACGGCGCAACCGATTGATTGCCGGATTGGCGCTGGGCGTGCTGGTGGTCGAAGCCGCGATCGAGTCGGGCGCGAACATCACCGCGCGGCTCGCGGCGGACGACCTCGGACGCTGCGTCATGGCAGTCCCTGGTCCCGTGCAGAGCCGCGTCTCAGCAGGGTGTCACCGTCTGGTGCGAGATGGTGCCGCAGCGCTCGTCACGAACGCAGCGGAGGTGCTTCAGGAACTGAGTAGCGCCATGTCACTGGTTCATGCGGCGCTCGGTCCGGCCCAAGGCGGTTCAACTCCGCCGCCTCCGCTGCCTCCGCCGCCGCCACCGTCGCCGCCGAAGCCGCCGCCGCCGAAGCACGCCGTACAGCCGAGAGTCGCGCGCGTCCGCGGCGCCGCGCGTCGGGTCGAGACCCTGTTTCGGCGCAGTGGCATCGACGCAGCCCAGTCGCTCGCCCGGCTCACCTTCGAACAGTTGGGGCGGAACGCCGCCGACTCAGGTCAGGCCGACCGCATAGAAGAGCGCGGTGAACATCAAGTCGGCGATGACGACCGTCACCACACTCTGGACCACGGTGTCGGTGGTCGCTCGGCCGACCCCGGCGGCGCCGCCGCTCACGCGCAGCCCGTTGTTGCAGGCAATGAGCCCGATGATCAGGCCGAAGACACCCGCCTTCACGAGCCCCGTGAAGAAGTCGGTGTTGGTCACCTGATTGATGGTGTTCGACTTGTAGATCTCGTACGGGATGTTGAGCGCGAAGACACCCATCACCCCGCCAAAGCACACCGCCGCCAGGTTGCTGACCACCGCAAGCAGGATGAGCGCCACGGTCGTTGCGATCACCCGCGGCATCACGAGCACGCGGACCGGATTGAGCGCCATGGCTTCGAGCGCTTCGATCTCCTCGCCCACGACCATCGTGCCGAGCTCGGCGGCGATGCTGGCGCCGGCGTAGCCCACAAGCACGATCGCCGCGATGAGCGGGCCGAGTTCCCGGAAGACGGCAACGCCGACAAGGTTCGCCACCTTGTCGGTCTGGCCGAACTGGGCAAGACTGGGCTCGGTCTGCAGCGCCAGGATGACACCGATCGAGCCCGAGACGAGCACCACGATACCGATGCTTCGCACGCCTACGCGGATGAGCTGACTCACCGCCGCATGAATGCCGAAACGAGCGCGCCGGAGAAAGAGCGTGCGCCCACCCCAACGCAGCGTGTCGACCATCAGCAAGGTGATCTCACCGACGATGCGCGCGGTGCCGATCCATAGCATCGCCCACGAGTCGAGCAGCCGGATCGGGAACGAACTCCGGGTGGTCTCGTCGGCCATCGTGAAGGCTCAGGCGTTCGATGCGGCGGCGCGGTCTTCGACGATCGTGAAGACCGTGTCCAATCGCGAAATCTCGAGGATGCTCCGCACGCGCGGGTTGAGCCCGCAGAGCAGCAGCTTCGCGCCGGCTTTCCTTGTGCCTTGCAGGGCTTCCACGAGTGTGGCGACGCCGGAGCTGTCCATGTAGGGCACCGCCGCCAGGTCTATCACCACGCGCTTGGGCCCGGCCTTCATGGCAGCGGCGATCTGCGTCCGCATCACCGGGCTTCGCACCAGATCGATCTCGCCCTTCGGCGACAGGATGATCCCGTCGGGCAGCGCATCAGAACCGATCTCGAGTGTTGCAGTTTTGGCCACGAAGGATCCTTGGCTGGATCCTATGGGTCCGCGCGGCCGTGTGCAAACGAGCGAGCCGCGCGGGGCCGATGCGCCTTCGCGCGCACCTCTCTTCGGATCATGCCGCAGCCGTTGTTCAGATCATGCCGCTGCCGTCACTGCCTCGTCGCGCACCAGCTTCTCGAGCGTCAGGCGCATGCCGCCTTCGCGCCGCTTCTCGAAGTGCGCTTTGTCCATGACCGTTCGGATGAGATGGACACCGAGACCGCCGGGGCGAACATCCTCGAGATCACGGCCGCAGATGAGATCCGGCTCCACTTGCCGCGCGAGATCCTCGATGACGATTCGGATCCCGGTCGGCTGCTCCAAGTGCCAAAGATGGACCCAGACCCGGCAATCTTCGCGCCCGCCGTAGCCGTGGCGAATCACGTTGGCCAACGCTTCGTCAACGGCCAGCGCGATGTGTCCGCAACTGACCTCGTCGAAGCCAGCGTGCTCCGAAAGCGAGACGAGCATGCTGCGGACCGGCGCAAGAAGAGTCTTGCGACTGAGCATCTGTACAGAGAGGTCAGGGAGGTCAGTGAGATCAGGCAGGGCGGGGAGATTGGGGAGCGAGTTCATGCGTTCGGAGTTCCTTCCGCCACCAACCCCTGGCGATGGCACCACTCCACCCATCGGTCAACTGCCACCTGCCGCTGGAGAGGAGGGTCATCTGCCCGGTAATCGAGAGTTTCGCCCGTCAAGCTCCGAAGGCATCGGATCGCCGCGGCCCGCACCACCGGGTCGTTGCTCCCCAGGCACTCGACCACGCTGGGAATCGCCGATTGATCGCCCGTTTTCTCGATGTCCGCCATGGCCGCCACGCGTGCGCCGGTGGATGCGTCGTTGATGCCTCCTTCGAAGACTCCGGGAGCACAGCCCACCAGAAGGATCAACGGCACAACCAGAATCGGAAACGGTGAAACGCAATGGCGGCTGCGCATCGGCGCAGCGTACTCGCCCGTTGCGTCCCGCTGCCTTCCGTAGCGTCCCGTGCAAGCGACCGATTCGCGTACGATCGTCGCTTCCCTCGTGACTGCCCGCAGCGCCCAGCCCACTCCCGAGACGAAGCCGTCCGCCTCGCTCTCGAGCCGCGATCGGCCGGAGACGGTGCTCGTGCTCGACTTCGGAAGTCAGTACTCACAACTCATTTGTCGTCGCGTGCGCGAAGCGGGGGCGTTCAGTCTGCTTGTCTCACCGACGACGTCGATTGAGGAACTGAAGCGCCACGAGCCTCGCGGCATCATTCTCTCCGGCGGTCCGGCGAGCGTGTTCGAAGAGGGGGCGCCCACCTGCGACGAGCGCCTGTTCGACCTCGGTGTACCGGTGCTCGGCATCTGCTACGGAATGCAACTTGGTTGCCGGCTGCTCGGCGGTCGAGTCGACGCGGCGGCGGTACGCGAGTACGGCCGCGCCAAGCTCGAGATCCATGACGGTGAAGGGCTCTTCAAGGGCATTCCCGCGAACACCATCGTCTGGGCGAGCCATGGCGATCAGGTGAGCGACCTCACCCGCGACTTCCGCGTACTCGCGTCAACGCCGACCTGCACGCACGCGGCGGTCGCTCATCGCTCGATGCCGTTCATCGGCGTGCAGTTCCATCCCGAGGTCACGCACACGCCGCACGGCGTCGACATCCTGCGCAACTTCCTTTACGAGATCTGTGCGTGCAAAGGCACCTGGCGCATGCGCGACTTCGTGGAGGCCGAGTGCGAGCGCGTGAAGACGCAGATCGGCAGCGACCGCGTCATCTGTGGACTCTCCGGAGGCGTCGACTCGAGCGTGGTCGCAGCGCTGCTCGCGCGCGCGATCGGCAAGCAACTCACTTGCATCTTCGTCGACAACGGTTTGCTTCGGAAGAACGAACGCGACCTCGTTGAGACCACCTTTCGCGATCACTTCGACATCGACCTGCGAGTGATCGACGCTTCGCGCGACTTCCTTGGCGACCTCGACGGCGTGACCGATCCGCAGGAGAAGCGGCGGCGCATCGGTCACCGATTTATCAAGGTCTTCCAGGATGCGGCGAAGCATGTGGGCGGTGATCCGCGCTTCCTGGCGCAGGGCACGCTCTATCCCGATCGCATCGAGAGCGGTCAGAGCCATGCGGGCACCGCGGCCAACATCAAGCTTCATCACAATGTGGGTGGACTGCCCGAAGATCTCGGCTTCGAGCTCGTGGAACCGCTGCGCGATCTCTTCAAGGACGAAGTGCGTGCGCTTGGCGAAGTGCTGGGCTTGCCGTCGCAATTCGTCTGGCGCCATCCATTCCCAGGTCCGGGCCTTGCGGTGCGCATCGTCGGCGAGATCACGCGCGAGCGACTCGATCTCTTGCGCGATTGCGACCAGATTCTGCTCGACGAGATCCACGCCGCGAATCTCTATCGCTCGACGAGCCAGGTCTTCGCCGTGCTGCTGCCCGTGAAGACCGTCGGCGTCATGGGCGACGGCCGCACCTACGACTCGGTCGTCGCACTCCGCGCCGTCGAATCGCAGGACTTCATGACCGCCGACTGGTGCCGACTGCCGTACGAGGTGCTCGCCACGATCTCGAGTCGGATCATCAACGAAGTCAAGGGCGTCAACCGCGTCGTCTACGACATCTCAAGCAAGCCGCCGGCGACGATCGAGTGGGAGTGACTCGACGCGCCAGCGAGCGCACGACGGAATCCGCACTCATGTTCGATGTGATCGGCGATATCCACGGTCATGCGAGCGCGCTGAAGAAGCTGCTCGATCACCTCGGCTATGCGCCGCGCGATGGCGCATGGCGACACCCATCCCGTCAAGCCATCTTTGTCGGCGACTTCATCGATCGCGGTCCCGAGATCCCGGAAACGCTCGCCATTGTGCGCGCCATGGTCGAAGGCGGCTCGGCGCGCGCCGTCATGGGCAATCACGAGCTCAACGCGATTGCGTATGCCACACCGCGCGTTGAAGGCGGGAGCGAGTACTGCCGAGCGCACTCCGAGCGCAATCGACGACAGCATGAGGCGACGCTCACCCAACTCTCGTTGATCGAGCGAACGGAAGCGCTCGCGTGGTTTCGCACACTCCCGATGGCGCTCGACCTCGGCGACCTGCGCGTCGTGCATGCGTGCTGGCACGAGTCGTCGTTGCGCGTGCTCAGCGATCTGCTGCAGCGCGAGGGTGGTCTGTCGGATGCCGCCGTGCGTGCGATGCACGATGAAGATGATCCCGCTTTCGATGCGATGGAAACGGTACTGAAGGGCCCGGAGATCCGACTGCCTCAGGGCGTCACGCTCGTGGATGGCGAGGGTCATCCGCGCCGCGCCATCCGCGCTCGGTGGTTCGATGTGCCAAGCGCGTGGACCTACGACGCGGTGATCTTCCCGCCATCCGCGGCGGCACCGACCATTGGAATCCCGGCTTCCCATCAGCGCGAGTTGCCAGCGTATGCGCGCGAGGCGCCGCCACTCTTCTTCGGGCACTATTGGATGCCAGCGACACAGGCGCCGACGCTGCTCGCGCCGAACATCGCCTGCCTCGATTGGTCGATCGCACGAGGCGGTCGCTTGGTCGCGTACCGGTGGGACGGCGAGCGCACACTTGAGCAGTCGAAGTTGCTGTGGGCGCCTGCCACTGCCGGTCGCGAGTCGCATCGCGCGGCGCGTACGATGACGACATGAGCACTCCGTCCACGGTGACACCGAAGCCGAGTTCGAACACGCCCGCCTGCGCGTCCGCCGACGACTCGGCGGTGATCACGCCTGCGCTCGCGGCCAATCCGGCGGTGCGCGAGTCGATCGCGCGGATCCTCAGCGAGCTTCGCGCGGCGCAGTCGAAGATCACCGGCGTTCGACCGGCTCAAGCGGATCGCAAGGTCACGCTCGATGCATGGATGGTGCGCACTGCGGAAGTGAAGGGTCGTGCGTCCTTCCATCCATACCTGGGAACCGGCCTCGGCAACGGCGCGCTCGTCGAACTCGTCGACGGCAGTGTCAAGTGGGACATGATCGGTGGCATCGGTGTGCACATGTTCGGGCACGGTGATCCGGAGATGGTGGAAGCCGCGATCATCGCGTCGCTCGCCGACATCGTCATGCAAGGGCATCTGCAATTCAACGCTGACAGCACGGCATTCGCGGAGCTGCTGGTGGCCGAGGCCTCTCGTTCGAGTCGACTCAAGCACTGCTTCGTCAGCAACTCCGGGTGCATGGTGAATGAAGCGGCGTTGAAGGTCTGCCAGCAGAAGACGAGCGCCGCACCGCGCGTGATCGCGTTCGCTGATTGCTTCATGGGGCGGTCGACGACGATGGCGCAGATCGGCGACGGTCCCGCCTATCGCCAAGGCGTGGCGCTGAACTTCCCCGTCGACTACATGCCCTTCTACGACCCGGAGCTCGGGCCGCGCTCGATCGAGATGACGGTGCTGCATCTGCGCCAGGCGCTCGATCGCTATCCAAAGCAGCACGCATGCTTCGTGATGGAGCTCATTCAAGGTGAAGGCGGCTTCAACGCGGCACCGCGCGACTTCTTCCTGCCCTTGGTCGAACTCTGTCGCGAGCGCGGCGTGCCGATCTGGTTCGACGAGATCCAGACGTTCGGCCGCACGCCGAACATGTTCGCGTTCGACACGCTCAAGCTCGGCGAATACGCGGATGTCGTGACGCTTGGCAAGATGGCGCAGGGGTGCGCGTGCCTCTACACCGAAGACATGAACCCGAAACCGGGTCTGCTCGCCGGGACCTTCACCGCGTCGACCGCGGCCTTCCATGTTGGACTGCGCGCGCTCACGCGGCTGCGCGACGGTCACTACTACGGACCGCAAGGCAAGATCGCAAAGCTGTACGACGCGTTCCGCACGCGCGCGGAATCACTCGTCAAGAAGCACCCGGAGTGGTTCCCGCCGATGGCGTTGCCACTCGGGCGCAGCAGTGCGCGCGTCATCGGTGGCCTTGGCGGCATGATGCGGTTGACGCCCTTTGGCGGCGAGAAGGAGCGCATCGGCGCGCTGATCAAGAACCTCTTCGAGGATGGCATCATCACGCTCGGCTGCGGGCACGGTCCGTATCACCTGCGATTCCTGCCGCCGATCGGCGTCTTCCAGCCCGAGCACTTCGATCCCGTCTTTGAGATCCTCGAGAAGACGCTCGCTCGCAGCTAGCGCGTTCGAACCGCGCGCGAAGCCTTACACTGCGCCCCATGTTCATCGTCCGACAGGCAGTCACGGATGACGTGCCGACGCTGCTGAAGCTGGCGCGAATGGTGCACTTCATCAATCTGCCGGCCGATCGAGACATCATCGGCGCCAAGATCACTCGCAGTCGGAAGAGCTTCGCCGGCCAGGCGAAGGATCCGCACGAGCGGCAATTCATGTTCGTGCTCGAAGACACGGAGAGCGGCGCCGTCATCGGCACATCGGCAGTGCTCTGCTGCGTGAGTTGGGCGGGCTGGCCTCATGTCTTCCTGAGAGTGCGTCGCCGTTCCTACTTCAGCGAGGACCTGCAACAAGGCACCGCGCACACCACGGTGCAGTTCGAGACCGATGAAAGCGGACCGAGTGAAGTGGGGGGATTGATCCTCTCACCCGGCTATCGCGGGCATCGCGAACGACTGGGCTCGCTGCTTTCGCTCATTCGACTGCACTATGTCGCGCTGCATCGCGATCAATTCGGCGATCGCATGCTTGCGGAGATGATGGGACCACTCTCGCCCGACAGTCACACGCTGCTCTGGGAGTACCTTGGCCGGCGCTTCATCAATCTCAGCTATCAGGAGGCGGATCTCTTCTGCCAGCGCAGCAAGGAATTCATGACCGCACTCTGGCCGCGCGATGAGATGCATGTCTCCGTACTTCCCGCCGAAGCGAGAGCGCTCATCGGCAAGGTCGGTGAAGAGACCGTTGCCGCGAAGGCCATGCTTGAGCGACAGGGATTTGCCTTCAACGGGTGCGTTGATCCTTTTGACGGCGGCCCGCACCTTGAGGTGAAGACCAGTGACATCCCCATCGTGAAGGCGACGCGCTCGATGGAGTTTGGCGGCGCGATCGAGGGCGCTGGCGCGACTGTCGGCGCTCATACGCCCGGAACGCGCGAGGGACTGGTGAGTTGTCGATCCAAGGAACACGGCTTTCGCGCTACGCGTTCTCCGATCGTGATCGAAGGCGAGATCGTGCGCCTGCCTGAGGCCATTGCCGAGGCGCTCGGTGCGCGCAAGGGGAGTGCGGTGGGCGTGACGCCACTCGACTCCCCCGCCGGCGGGCAGGGCAAGCGCCGCAAAACCGCAGCGACTTCGCTTTCGGCACTGAGCGAGGTGGGGCAGGCACCTCCTCCTGCGTCCCATGGCTGAGCGCGAGGCAATCGAAACACGCAATCCAGCGCGGCCGGACGAGGTCGTCTGGCGCGGTGAGGCATCGATCAGCGCGATGGAGTCCGCCGTGGCGCGCGCTCGCGCCGCGGCGCCGGCGTGGGCCCGGCGTCCCGAGTCGGAGCGCGTGGCGCTGCTCGAGCGATGGCGTGAAGTGACGAGCGCCCGCGCCGAAGAACTGGCGCAGCTCATCACGCGCGAGATGGGCAAGACACTCGACGAGAGCCGCGCCGAAGCGAAGCTGCTCGGCGACAAGGTGACCGTCACACTCGATGAGATCGCTCGCGCGCGCGTGCGCGATTTTGAAGTCACCGCGCCTGGTGGTCGACGCGGCGAGTGCCGATTCCGGCCGTATGGCGTGCTCACAGTGATTGGTCCATTCAACTTCCCGGCACATCTGCCGAACGGTCATTGGGTGCCGGCGCTCTTGCTCGGCAACACGGTTGTCTTCAAGCCGAGCGATCGAACGCCGGCCGTCGGTGAGATGCTCGGCGCGCTCGCGCGCGAAGCCGGATTTCCCGAGGGCGTCTTCGAAGTGGTGCAGGGTGGTCCGATCGTTTCGCGCGCACTCGCTTCTCACGCCGAAGTCGACGGCGTGCTCTTCACCGGAAGTTGGCCCGTCGGTCGCGCGATCCTCCAAGAGAACATCGAACGCCCGGGTCGCATCGTGGCGCTCGAACTCGGCGGGAGCAACCCGGTGCTCGTGCTTCCGGATGTCGCGACCGCGTGCGGACAGTACGGCGCGAGTGGCGCGACGCTCTTCGATCATGCCGTCAGTGAGTGCGTGCGCGGCGCGTTCATCACCACCGGTCAGCGATGCACCTGCACGCGGCGAATTGTCGTGCACCGGAGTATCGGTCCTCGATTCATCGAGGCGATCGTGACCGAAGCCGCGAAGCTCACAGTCGGCGCCGGTGACTCGGCGCCAGCGCCGTTCATGGGGCCGCTCGTGAGCCGATCGGCGCGCGAGGCGGCGCTGAGTTTCGTGGCGTCGCGTGAAGCTGCGGGTGCGCGCGTCCACCTGCGCCCGACCACCGACGGCGCTGCTATCGCGCACGGAACGAGCACTGCGTCGAGCGGACAGAGTGCGACGACGCCATCGTCGAGCAGTGCGAGCGGGTGGTTTCTCACGCCGGGTGTGATCGAAGTCGATCGCTTCACACGCGAGAGCGACTGCGAGTGCTTCGGACCCGTTGTGCAGGTCGCCATGTCGGATTCGATCGACGACATGATCTCACAGGCGAATGCCACCGACTTCGGACTTGCTGCCGCCGTCTTCACCGCCGATGACGCCGCGTGGTCGCGATGTCTGGAGCAGATCCGCGCCGGCTGTGTGAATCGCAACTGTGGCACCGCCGGCGCCAGCGGACGCCTGCCCTTTGGTGGACTCGGTCGAAGTGGAAACCTGCGACCGGCTGGCGCGTTCAGCGTCGACTACTGCGCGTTCCCGAAGGCGTCCCTCATCGAGTCGAGTCGCGCCTGACTGTCGCGAGTCGAGTCGTGCCGGCCGCAGCAAGGCGCGCCAGTCCGTCGCGAGGCTCGCGCGCTTGATTGTGCGGGTGCGATCGTTGAGAATGCATCTCAACGAAGATCGCGGCGCCCATCGGCCATCGTGCCCGTCGATCTCCCCTCCCAGACGACCGCTTGCCAGGACGCTCATGAGCACTTCATCCGACGCCGTTACTCCCACTCCGAAGACGGAGCCCACATCACTCTCCGCCCGCCTTCGCGAGTCCACCGCCGAGCACCATGTCCGCGCCGAGAAACACGCGGTGCAGCAAGCGCTCATCCGTGGCAAGGCAGATGGTCGCCTCTATCACGCATGGCTCCAGTCCATGCGTGCGCTGCATGAGCCGTTCGAAGCGCGACTGGAGCAGGCGCGCCAGACTCCCGCACTGCGACCAGTCATCGAAGACCACCACTTCCGCGTCGCGCGAATCGACGAGGATCTTGATGCACTTGCTGTGATCCTTCGCCAAGGCGAGGCGTCAAGCGATGCCGCGACGAGATCCGCGTCCGCCGCCACACTTGGACCGCGCACGCGCACCGCGTGGGCTGCGATCGATGCGATGATCGAAGTCGATCCAGCGATCGTGCTCGGACCGTTCTATGTGCTTGAGGGGAGTACGAACGGTGGCCGTTTCATCGCGCCCGCGATTCGGAGATCTCTTCCGTTGCCTCCAGGCGCGGGAACGAGCTACCTCGATCCGCACGGCGAGTTGACGCGTGAACGCTGGGCGCATACGAAGTCCATGATCGACTCGCTTACGCTCACTGCGAAGCAGCACGACGCGATCGTGCTCTCGGCGCAGCAGACCTTTGATGCGATCACGACATTGATGGACGAGCTGCCCGCAACCTGACGGCGTGGCAAGTGGCGAATGCCTCGGTCTCTTTACACAGTGGAGTGCCTCATGATCAAGTCGTTCATCGTCGCCGCCGCGTTGGCCAATTCACTTGGAGCAACCACGCTCGCCGCGATTCCGGATGAACAAGTCGGTCGCGAAGCAGCCGCGGGAGAAGGCGAGGTCCGCCTCACACTGATCCCGAAGGGCGCCTCGGCCAAGATCGGGCACTATCGGCCCCAGCGAGCCATCTTCGGTTCGGATCGGCTGGCCGATGTCACCAAGCAACCCGCCGACCTTGCAGCGCCAGGATACGGCCGACTTCCGTTCGGAGCCAAGGGCGTGCTCTTCATCCTCGACGAACCGGAGGACGGTCCTGCGTCGCTCTATGTGGATACCAACGGCAACGGCGACCTCACGGATGACGGCGCGGCCGAGTGGACCGGGAAGACCACCACGGTCGAGGGAAAGTCGACAACAAGCTACGCGGGTACAGCCACAGTCACGCTGGCGGAAGCTGTGGACGGAGGCACCCCCGCGACCGTGACAATTCAGTTGTATCGGTTTGATAAGAACGATCCGAGTCGTGCCTCGTTGAAGAGCGTCGTTCTTTTCTATCGCGATTACGCCTATGAGGGGAGTGTTGTACTCGGCGGCACGCCAGTGAATGCGATGCTGACGGATGACGGCATGGCGGGATTCGCATCCACACCGCCGGCTGGCGCCAGCGCGGACGCAGGCTCAGGCGTCAGTCTGCTGCTCGATGTCAATGGCAACGGCAAGTTCGACCACCGCGGCGAGTCATTCGACGTCATCAAGCCATTCAACATCGGGGGAACGACGTACGAAGTCACCGGCATGGCTCCCGATGGAAGCGCCTTTCAGATCGTGAAGAGCAGCAAGACTGTTGCGGAGATCTCCACGCCTCCGGACCTGAGCCGCGGCAAACCAATGGCGTCATTCACTGCGACAGATCTGACGGGCAAGCCGGTGCGGTTCCCCGATGACTACAAGGGCAAGGTAGTGCTCGTCGATTTCTGGGCCACGTGGTGCGGACCCTGCATGCACGAGATGCCCAGTGTCGTCAAGGCCTACGAGGCTCATCACGCAAGTGGGTTTGAGGTGCTTGGCATCTCACTCGACAACGAGCAGAGCCTCAAGAAGATTCCCGAGGTCACTGCCAAGGCCAAGATGACCTGGCGGCAGATCGCAGATGGCAAGGGCTGGAAGGCGGAGCTCGCAGAGAAGTTCGCCATCAACAGCATTCCCGCCACCTTCCTCGTGGACGGAAGCACGGGCGTCATCATCGGTACCAATCTGCGCGGGGACGCCCTTGAGAAAGCCGTTGCCGAAGCGATCGGGAACGCCGGCGCGCCAAGTACGACCGGCGGGCGCTGAGCTGCAGCGTCTATCGCAGCCGCAGAGAGGTTGATCGCCGTCGATGATTCGACGACGCGATGTCTACCACTCACCCGCATAGTCCAGGCTCACACCGGCGGTCGCCTGCAAGTACTGGTACTTCCGGCGGTTGATCTGGCGGATGTGCAGGTGGTCATGCGCAAGCCAGTTGGTGAGGAACATCTCTGCGGTCAGCGGTCCCATCTTGGAATGCTGATAGGCGTTGTGCCATTGCGGATCCCGCAGGTCCCGCAGCCACTCGACCGATGCTTGCCGTTCCGAGAGGAACTCATCCAGCTTCTGCGTGAAGTTCTGTTGGCGATATGCCCGACTCGTGACCCACGCCTGAGGATCAGCCAGGGGCAGCGGCTGTGAGGGATCCTCGAGCACTGAGCGAACTCGCGCCCGAAAGTCGTCGCGTTCTTCATCGCAGAGATGGCAGATGATCTCGAGCAGGCACCAATCCTTCGGTGATGGCTGCCAGTGTTGGGCGCCGTTGGGGGTACCGCGCAACAGGCCATCGATGGCGACCTGATTGGACTCGAGTTCCGAGATGATGAATGGGAGATCCATGCTTGAGCCTCGACTCCTTCCGGTGACCGAGCGAGTGAGCGTATCTCCGACGACCCGCCAAGGGCGCCGCGAGCCCTCACGGTCCCCCGAGGAGGAACGAGTGGGAGTGCGAAGCACGAGCCTGTAGGATCGGGACCATGACTGCGGAACAGGTACTCAAGCAACTCAAGGCGCTCGGCACAGAGAAGATGCGTGCGCAGAATCGCAAGCACGGAGCCGGTGAGAATCAATTCGGCGTCCGACTTGGCGATATCAAAGCGCTCGCGAAGAAGATCAAGTCCAACCACAACCTGGCGATGGCGCTCTGGAAGACGAAGAATATCGATGCCAGACTCTTGGCCGTCCTTCTGGTCGATCCGAAGTCCGTCTCCGCGAGTGAGATGGACCGGATGGTGCGATCGGAGACCTTCGTGCAAGTGGCAGATTGGCTCAGCGCGTATGTGCTCAAACTTCATGCCGACAAGGAAAAGCTTCGACAGAAGTGGATGGGCGCCGACGACCGTATGGCTGCCCGCGCCGGGTGGAGTCTGACCGCTGCGCGCGTCGTGAAGAGCCCCGACGGGCTCGATCTCACCGCACTGCTGGATCGTATCGAGTCCGAAATGGGAACGGCCGCTCCAGTGGTGCAATGGACGATGAACTGCTGCCTTGCTGAGATCGGAATCCACTTCCCCAAGCACCGGAAGCGAGCGATCGCCATCGGAGAGGCCCTGGGGATCTTTCGTGATTATCCATGCTCCAAGGGGTGCACATCCCCGTTTGCCCCGATCTGGATTGACGAAATGGTGAGGCGACAGGGCTGATCCGGTGACCGCAGCCCGTACGGCCCTTCGAAAGGCGCGCGGCGAGCTGGTACCCCAACCACGAGGTCGGAATGTAGGCGAAAAGGAGATCGGCTGCGCTGAACCACATGGGCGCGGGAATCATTATCGTGGCGGCGATGCCGCCGATAAGAAAAAAGCCACCGACAACCGAGGACGGGATCGCTGATGCGCGCGGTCCAAGCAAGCTTGCAAGAAACGCGCCGACGAAAGTGCCAAGCGCATGTGCAAGGAACGGGAAGACAAAGTGCTTGGCCTCAAAGAGGTGGATCGACGCCTTCAGGCCCTCCATCGTTGTGACATCGGCACCAGCAGGTGGCGGGATGATCTTCCCGCTGATCATGATGAGCCCCATGTTGACGGCACTGCCGAGCACCAGACCAACGACCACGCCGAGAACGACACGAAGAAAGGTGTTCATGCGTTGACTCCAAGATCAAGGGCAGTACGGTCGTGCAAGTCGGCACTGTCCGAGAGCGGTGATCGACCGAGACGGAAGGAAATCCCTACACCGGCTGCAGCATAGTCTCTGGGTGGGCAGATAATCAGGCGGCTCCGTTGCGCCCGGCATCAGCAGTCGCGCGCGGCGGCGGACGCAGATGCCGTTGAGAGGCGATCATCGCGGTCGCTGGTCGTTTGATCGACGGCCATCGTGTGTCAACCCAGTTGTCACCGACTGATCGGGGAGGTCCTCCGTCCGCGCATGGCCCATCCTTCGGCTTCGGCTTGCTCGAACGCTTCGACTCTTCTCGCCTCGTCCTCGTCGAGTGTCAAGCGAGCCCTCACTGGAGGCGGCCCTTGAGACAGCTTCATTGAAAGAAACGTCGGATCGGCCGCAGTGAGCTGCTCGACGATGCCCGTCGGGAGTCGAATGCCGCCTTGGCCGCTGTTCTCGCCCGAGTAGGTGAGCCACACGATCTCACCCAAGTCATCAAGCGTGATGATCACCTCCGTTGATGCCGATGCGATTCTGCGGCAGCGTGACACGGGTGCCTCTCCCGGGCATGAGCGAGAAGTCGACTGCGCCCGCTTCGCCCATTGCGGTGCACGCGGCGCTCTCGGTCGCGCCCGCTTCGAGTTCATCTAGCGTTGGCGCGGGGGGCTTTGCGACTTGCGCCGGTGCTGGCGATGTGACACCCAGCGGCACCAGCAGGAAGGCGAGCGATCCCGCCACCAGCGCTCCGCCAGCGATCCGCGGGAGGAGCCGCAATGGTCGCTGCGCGGGTGCGATCGAGTCCCTCACGCTCGCCGCGGCCGCAGGCTGTTTTCGCAGGATGACGATTGCCAACGGGAAGGCAAGAATGCCGAGAACGAGCATTCCAGTAGCGATCCAATCGAGTATCGGCTCGCTCGCCGGATCGCGGTGCAGGGTCATCATGCCCGCCGTCCATAGCCCGTTCACGGTTGCGTGCATGGCGATCGTCATCACCACCGAGCCGGTGCGCCACGCCACCACTCCGAGCCAAATGGCGAACGGGAACATCGCAACCGCTGCCGCCAGTTCGCCATGGACAACGGCGAAGAGCAGGCTGCTTGTGACGATCGATGCCCATGGTCCCCAACGCAGCAGCAACCCGCGCTGCAGGAACCCGCGATAGAAGACCTCCTCCGTGACTCCCGGCAGGAGCGCGATCAGCAGAATCCAAGCCGCGCTCTCTGCGCGCGAGCCTTCGTACCACATCCTCTGCAGGCCGCTCATATCGTCGCTCGACGAGCCGTTTCCGCTGCTCACCACCCACGCTGCTACCAGGCCGGCGGCAAACGGAACAACGGTGGCAACCAGCAGCGTTGCTCCCTGCACCGGCCCCAGACTTGTCGCGACGAGGCCGAGACGATCGTGTGCGCGCTTCTGTAACAGACGGCAGGCGAGCCAGGCGCAGGCGAGGAGCGTCAACTGCGAAGCGATCAGCGCGATCCAGGAAAAGGCGTCCGACTCAATCGCCTTCTTGGCGATCTCACCGAGTTGCTCACCAGAACGCTCTCCGCCCAGGGTGGCTCGGGCCGTGGCGACGGCAGCGACGACGATCGCAGCGCTCGCCGTCATCGTTGCCATAGCGATGGTCGCGATGACCCACGCCACGAGTGCAAAGCGAGGCCCATCGCGACGCCAGCCGGGCCGGCCAGTGTCCTGGTTGAGGTGCGGACTCATGTGGCCGACGCCGAACTATGGTCTCAACCGCAAAGGCCCCGCGACGGCGGCCGCTCCGCGGTCCGCGGGTCGGGGCCCATGGTAGTGGACGATTCAACAGCGGTCCACACTGACTTGCACGACCAGCGCCGATCCCCGCCCGAACAGCACTGAGGTTGGAGGCATCAGCACAGGTGACTTCCTCGACAGGGCATTATGGCAGCGGCAGCGTCTCGTTAGGAAGGTCGCACGCTTGACATAAGTAGAACTGGAGTCATACTGAGGGCATGGTACGACAGATCACGGTGCGGCGAGTTGGAGGTTCCTTGGGGGCGACGCTTCCGAAGGAGATGGTCGACCACTTCCAGGTGGAGGCGGGAGATCGGTTGCTCGCGGTCACCACGCCCGACGGCATTTTGCTCACGCCCTACGACGCCGACACCGAGGACGCGCTCGCTGGAGCAGCACGCGCGGCGAAGAAGTACCGACACGCACTCAGGCAGCTCGCGAAATAGGGGGCAACTCATGCGACGAGAGCCGCGATGGGTACCGCGCCATGCGGTGGAGTCATTCCACCAGGCGCAGCTGGAGCAGCACGGTGGACTGCCAGGACTCCGGACCGAGGCCGGGCTCGAGGCGGCGCTCGGGCGTCCGAGGAACAAGTGGGGCTACAGCGCGAAGGCCGACCTTGCGGTGTTGACCGCCGCATACGGATTCGGGATTGCGACGAGTCATCCGTTCAATGACGGAAACAAGCGGACCGCATTCTTGACGATGGCGGCGTTTCTGTACATGAACGGCTACGAGTTCAAGGCGAGCGAGGCGGATGTGCTCACCGCCGTTCTGTCACTCGCTGCAGGCACGCTGTCGGAAGCGAAGCTCACGACATGGGTGCGCAAGAACATGGCGCGCATTCCTCGCGGCTCTTCCTAACGTTGAGCTCAGCTGCAAAGGCCCCGTGACTGCGGCCGCGCCGCTGTCCGCGGTTCGCTGTTGAGCCTACTGAACGACTCGACAACGGTCCACACTGACTCGCACGGACATCTCCGCCCTCCGCCCGAACAGCACTGAGTTTGGAAACGCAAGATCACGAGACTGCCTGCAAGGGGCACCTTTCAGCTGCAGCGATTCGTTAGATAGTTAAAACCCGCGCACACAGGTCTACGCGCTACGGCGAAGTGGTCGGGCGGCCGGCAGCTCGTCGGCGTTGGCGGCGCGGACATCCTTGTCGTTCAGCGTCACCAGGGCTTGTGTCTCACCGGAGAACCGTACGAACTCCACCTCCACGCCGTCCGGCTCATACTGCGCGACGATGGTCCCCATGTCACCACGCTGAAGCCCATGTTCAGGCAGATCTCGAGTCAGCACAATGCGCTCTAGCAGGACGCTGCAGAACCCCTGATTCTTGATAGAAAGGCGCAACCGCGAACGAGGAGGCTTCGGACTGATGGGCATGCGAGGCAACAAACCATCGGCGACCGCAATGTTCTACGTTCTTGACGTCGAGGGCCTGATCGACGCGACGCATCCGCTGCGATCGATCAAGACGCGGGTGGACGCGGAGTTGGCGTCGACGAGCCGACTCTTCAACCAGGCATACTCGAAGGTCGGTCGTCCGAGCATTCCGCCGGAGACGCTCCTGAAGGCGTTGCTTCTTCAATCGCTTTACGGCATCCGCTCGGAGGCGCAGACGGTTGAACGGATGCGGACGGATCTTCTCTTCCGTTGGTTCTGCGGGATGGATCCTTCGGAGCCGATGTTCGACGCGACGGCGTTCACGCACAACCGTGAGCGGCTCACTCGGCACGGCATTCTTCAGCGCTTCTTCGACGGGATCGTGAAGCAGTGCATGGAGGAAGGACTGACGAGCGACGACCACTTCAGCGTGGACGGGACGCTGATCCAGTCGTACGCATCGATGAAGAGCCTGAAGCCGATCGAGGAGACGGAGAAGAAGGATGGCGACCCGCCGGCCGGCAAGAACCCATCGGTCGACTTCCGAGGCGAGCGCCGCACGAACGCGACGCATCGCAGCGAAACCGATCCCGAAGCGCGTCTCTACCGCAAGCGTTCGAGATTCAGCGTTCATTGGTGAGGCCCCGTGGCCACTCGGCTGAGTCGATGATTCCGGGATGCCCTATTCACGCAGCGACGCCGAGCGTCGGCGGATTCTTGCCCAGTGGCGACGAAGCGGATCGAGCTCGCACGAGTTCGCCGCCTGTTCGGGCGTGAGCCATGCGACGCTCTACAAGTGGAGGCGTGAGCTCGGCGCGCTCCGCCGCA
>Ga0163150_10001512_pt1 | contig 38879 bp, 30 predicted proteins | sample OliLakLV19P2IB_FD_148628 | JGI IMG/M metagenome (GOLD analysis project Ga0163150, IMG submission 148628) | Freshwater microbial mat bacterial communities from Lake Vanda, McMurdo Dry Valleys, Antarctica - Oligotrophic Lake LV.19.P2.IB | ecosystem: Environmental > Aquatic > Freshwater > Lake >... | reverse complement strand
GCTCGGCAACCCGCCGAACTGATCGTCCGGTGGGTTGTTTTTCTTCAACTTTGGACATCGGAGTGATGCCTCAAAAATCCAATGCGAAACGGGTGTCCGTTGAAACTTCGGTTTTCTATTCGTAACGCTAAATAGTCAATTTTGACCCACAGATTCTGCGGAAGAGCCTGAAAATTTAGGGAAAGGTTCTCGATTCGATTTCTATTTGCCGCGATGTGCCGCGCCCCTGCGACGCTTCCAAAACTTTACTTGCAAGAGACAAAACAATCGGACGATCGAAATAAGATGAACATTTTACTTGTCGACGACGATCCTGTTCTGCTCGATTGCGGCAAACAGTTGTTGAACATGCTAGGGCATCGCGTGCAGTGCGCTGAGAATGGAAAAGATGCGTTGGAGATTCTATTCGAGGACGACTCCTTCGAATCCGTCGTCCTCGATATGACCATGCCGATTATGTCGGGTCGCGAAACTCTAGCGCTGATAAAGAAGGATTTCCCCAATCTTCACGTCGTTGTCTGCAGTGGTTATTCAGCCGACGATACTTTTCACGAAACCGATGAGATAAGACCGGATGCGATCCTTGCAAAACCATTTCTGTTAGAAGATCTCAAACGGGCTTTATTGCGTACCTAGCCCTGAGGAACGGGTCAAGAAAAACGTCGGGTTTTTCTAAATCGGGTGGCACGTCCCTAACGCGTTTCATCCTTTAAGGATTCTTTGGCGGCTATCGCTCTTTCAGAATCGAAGTGCGGGGAAGCACCCGCCGTGGTCATATCGACTCGTCTTAAGAACTTACCAGATAAGATTTCTTGAGCTGCCCTCGATTTTGTGATGGATACGGCCAGTTCAACCGCATTTTTGACGCTGAAGACCTTGAGGATGTCAGCCCGATCCATTTCGATCGTTCGTTCTGAAACATCGAGGATCGAAGCGATCGACTTATTGCACGTTCCATCTAGGACCGATTGAAGCGTAATGACTTGGCGATTCGATAATTTACTTAAACAGCTCGTATAATGTTGAACTTGACTACGATATTCGAGTTGCTGGCGATTCAATTCGAGCGCCTTTTCGATTGCGTCAAGTAGCTCGCTGGTTTCGTACGGCTTTCTGAGCAGCATGGTCGCACCAGCCTTCATAAACTTCACGGTAATCGGTACATCGGCGTGCGCGGTCAAAACGACGACTGGCATGGCGTTAGGTTGATCACGATATTGTTCAAGAAAAGAAAGTCCGTTGCGTCCTCGTAATTGGAAATCCAGCAAGATGCAGCCTGAGGCCTGCGATTGCATTTCACTGCTCAGAAAAGCCTCGACTGAATCAAAGGTTTCGTATCGATAACCCTTTGTCGAGACCAGCGATCCGACACTTTCGCGAAGGTCGGCGTCGTCTTCGATCATGTATATCGCTGGTAGAGATGATTTCAATTTGTCCTCATGTGACCAATTGCCGTATTTATCACGAGTCCATTGCTTTCCGAATTTACCTTACGTTCGATTTGCTAATTATTAAGAAGTATACTCTCCCAACGGCCGAGACTGTACAACAACATCGACCTAGCACACTTGAACGCGGAAAACCACAACATACAGCCAATACTTATGGGTCGCGTACGGTAGCAACGGTTTCGCGCCCCTTAGCCGAGGACATCGACAATGCACGAGAACCAACGGCACGAAATCCGCCAACCACTTACGGCAATCAGTAATTTCGCTGGCGCTTCTCGCTTGTTGTTAGAACAGAAATCGACCGGTTCGAATGAACTGACTGCGGAAGATTTAGCAACTCTAATGCGATGGTTGGAGCAAATTACGTCGCTAACCGTAAAAATAGACGTAATGATCGACAAGTTTAAGAGGAGTGATAGCGACGATTGATTTGTATAGGAGCTCGACTATTTCGGAAAAGCGAAATGTGTGTCTTCGGCGTTATATCGGCAACTCTTTTTCATTGTGGTGAGGGGTCGCTATCAACGATGTTGGTATAGCGTTCGAAAATCTCGCGATGCGTTGTTCGAGCGTTGTTAGCTTGCTCGCGCAGCTCCAAACCAGTATTCCATCCCAACAAGAAGGCCAAACGATTCAATTCGCTTAAGTCCTCGGGAAGATCGTGTCGGGCCATAGTGTTCATCAATCGCAAACCCGATTCGATCTCTCGAAGAAAATAGTAGCCATCGTGTAAAGCTTGGGCGTCCTTCGAGGTAAGAAGCTTTGCGCGTTCCAACAGCCCAATCGCTTCCAGAGTCCCAGGTACCAGCACTTCCGGATGCACGCCTGAATATTGCAATTGGAGCAATTGTACAAGACATTCAACATCGACTGTTCCGCCTTCGCCTCGTTTGAGGTTGTGAATGCTCGCCGATTGCTGCAACTCCTTGCGAGTGACCAATATTGCTTCGCGATCGGATTTTTCCAGCGGGGAATTTCGGATGAGTTCCACAATAGTTTTTACCGCGATTTTTGCAAAGTGTGGCGAACCGGCGATCGACCTAGCTTGGCAAAGCGACTGTCGTTCCGCCGCCAACCCCACACCGTTTTTGAAATACGCAACAAACTGGTCGAGCTGCATCGCCAGTACCCCACTTTTTCCGAGCGGGCCAAATCGCACGTCGACTTCGTAAAGCTTTGGATGGCTGCCACCTCGATTGGTCCGCCGCATGACTCGCTGGGCAAGTTGCTCAAAGAAATGCCGTACCGAAGTCGCCGATTGGTCACGACTACCTTTGACTGGTTTGGTTACGCCATCCTTCTCGAACAACAAAACGAGACTGTGGTCGCTATGGTAGTTCGGCTCTTGACCACCTAACTTCCCAAGCGCCAGAACTGCATATCCTGTTGTGGCATGATTCGTACCGTCAGCAAGTGGATCGCCAAATTGATGGACCAATGCATCGTATTCTTCACCGACGATTCGACAGATGCAGACTTCCGCAATATCCGAAAGAGCTCGATGCGTATCGACGATCGATTCTTTGTTGAGAATATCGCGAACGCCCACCCTAAGATGCATCGAATTCTTGAACTCTCGCAAGACTCGATCGATATCGTTAGCACGTCGACATAATTCGGTCAGCGTCCATTCCAATTCATCGCGACGCGGAAGTCGATCGACGAACAGCGAGTCGATCAATTCGTCGATCATGCCCGGTGAATTCGTAAGCAGATTGACCAAATATGAACTGCATGCGCACATTCGAACAATCAATTGCATTGTCGGTGGGTTGCTGGCCAGCAACTCCCAGAGAATTCCTTTTCCGCCCAGCGATTGACTCATCTTGGCCAAACTCTCGAGAGTCTGGTCAGGATTAGGCGTTCTCGCTATCTCGGAGAGCAAAGCCGGTGCAATGATCGACAGGAAGTATCGGCATCGTCGAGTCGAAAGAACGGCGATATCCTCTTCGGAAAGTTGCATCAAATACTGATACGCCGCGTGCGGTTTGCTAAAGCGATGTGGTGTTAGTACTTGATCGATCCAGATCGGATCGGGCTGAGGATCTAATATCAAATCGGTTTCGACCGGAGTTTGCTGGCTATCAGGGAAGGATTCGACCAATCGCGAGCTGATAATACGATTGGATTCTTGCACGGCATCGGCAATGTTTCGATGCTCTTCCAGAGTCGACTTGCCAAGTGACGGGTCTTGAAAAAACAGCTCCGATTCCATGCGGCGAAATGCACCGTACGCTTCTTTAAGTGCTTTGCATTCGGTCTCGCGAAGAAATTGCTTTTGGGTGAGCTGATCTAGGGCATTCAAAGTATTGCCAATACGAATTTCTGGAGCCGCATGCCCGTGTAACAGTTGCAAAAACAGCACCATTTGCCCAATATTTTCAACCATTCGCGAAGGGTCGGTAGCACTCGTCTGTTTCAGATGCGAATCATGATCCAAGCGACGTTGCAGCTTGCGCTGGTTCGCCCCTAGGCCCGCAATATCAGCGTCTGTCAGATACCGTCGATAGACCCAGGGCTGCAGTCGACTTAAAAATTCTAGCCCCAACGAAATATCGCCAGCCATACTCTGCGCCTGGACAAACGCTTGCCGTTCCCAAGTCCTACCGCGCAGGTCGAAGTGCTGGAATGCGGCAGCCAAGTCGACGAACGGCGCGTCGTTTTTAATGGAAGATGGTCTTACGATTTCGACTTCGTAGATGGCATGACGATCCGATTTTACGGCAAGCAATTCCAGTATGCTATTCGATAGCCGGTCAAAGAAGTCTGTATTGACGACGATACGTGTCGCGTTCGTTCGACCATTCGTTTCCGCCAAGAAGAGAAGTCGTAGCGGCGTATCGTAACCTTGCTGATTTGCTCCTAGTTCATCTAAGGCAATAATGCAGCATCGCGATGGAACACCGCTTGGATGCATCGGTTGCCCGCATTTGGCGGAGACATCGCGATAGGCACGAACAAATGCCGCCTGAAGGATTGCTTCTGCCACATACGACAATTGCCGGTAGGTCTCCTCGGACGAAACTTGGCGAATAAATTGTCCGTAAGCAATTCGCAATTGCTCTCGCTGGCGAAATCGCAACATAATTTTGGAAACTTGACTTTCGTCGCGAGCCGTCGCAACTTCAGCTTGCACTTCATCGCGCAAGGCTTGTCGAAGCACCGGTTGTCCGTCGGTGATGCGAAGCAACTCGAAGGCTTCAGGATCGTGGATCAGCGTCTCGGCGATCGGCGAACCGATCGACATGGCATTGATAAGCATCGGCAACGCTTCAAGATCGCGCTCGAATAGAGTCGCTATAGATTGCGGCGAGCGCGAGAAGTTCATGTACCGAACGAATAGCCCAAAGCCTCGATCCGGTTCGTGCAATGCAGACAATGCGGAAGGCAGTTGACTCCAAAGGACCAATAGGAGATCGAACGGAATACCTAGCCCCTGAAGTTGCGCGATATTCTGCGACGTTTCTCGAAAGTGCTCCAAATTCGATATTTCAATCCAACGACGCATCGCATCGTCGTTCAAGGTTGGATCGACATCTGAAATCATATCTGCATACCTATTCCGGGATCAGTTCCAAACATACCAGCCGTCGTTGACCGCGAAGATAAAGCAGGCCATGGGAAAGAACCGGAGGTGCCCAACTCGGTGAATCGATCCAAAGCTTTCCGTCGTCGGCCATTTTCTCACCTAAATCGAGCTCCGTAATCAATTCGAAACGTTCGGGGGTTGCTCGAATGAGCTGCAACAATCCATGTTCGCCTAATACGATCAAATGTCCATCAACGGCAAGACAAGTTGTTCGGTCTCGATTTCGGTGAACCCATTTGACGTCGCCATCGGATAGCTGCACACATCGCAAATCGGCATCGGGTTCGTTGCGTCCGCTGCAACCAAATAGAAAACCTTGCTGGTAAATCGGGGTTGCCCAGTGCGACCGCATCGACTGACTCTTTTGTAGCTTCGCATCGTTCCACAGCGACTTGAGTTCCTTACCGTCGAACTCAAGCCAAACGGAACCTTTTTCATAGGTCTCAGAAATGAAAATTCGGTTCCCGACGACGACTGGCCAGGCAGCGTTGACGCTTTCCATGGTCGAGGCTCGCCACGGATAAAACGCTTCCTTGGTTCCATCGCGTGGATCGAAAACCAGCAGACCTTCACGGACGAATACGACGCACCAAGGCTGGCCGAACATTTCGGCAATAATGGGAGCTGAATAACTGGCCAGATAATTTCCAACTCGATAAATTTCCTCTCCCGTTCGTTTATTGAAGGCCACGATCGCCGAATTGTCTGGTTTGACGTCATCGAGCCGCATAGGAGGATTGGCGTGCTGGATTGCCGGACTGCCACCGACCATTGCGATCAACATTTCATCGAAGACGCAAGGTGTCGAGCCGACACCGAAAAAATTCTGGATCACACGATATTCTTGTTCGGTATTCTTTTCCCAATAGAGCTTGCCATTTGCAAGGTCATAAGCCGCCAGCCGACCAGCAACGCCATAGGTGTAGACTCGATCTTCGTCGACGATTGGAGAAGCTCTCGGTCCGTTGTTATAGCCGTACATATCGGCATATTCGACCGGTGCCTCAGAGGACCAAAGTTCCTTGCCAGTTTCGGCGTGATAGCAAGTAAGCCGCTCATTTTCGCCGAATCGATCGAATTGAAAGCAACGACCTTGACTCGCCACACAATTTCCATAGCCTGTGCCGGTCTTGATATGCCATTGCACGCTGAGCTTGCCATTGCTCCAATCGGCTAGAATTCCTTTCTCAGTCGAATGACCGTTCGATGCCGGACCAAGCATCCGTGGCCAATCGCTACCTTGCTTGCGACTCCAAAGGGATTGCGCATCGGTGGCATCGACGGCCAGCACGATTGGCCAACCAACATCGCTGGATGCTACTATTAGAAAACCTAAAAGCCATAAGTAATTTCGGGTCATTACAAATCTATCGAGTTTTAAATGAAGGATCTTCGTATTCAAGAAGGGTTATATATCCCGGCCGACGAGCTGGAGATTACCTTTTCTCGGAGCGCGGGACCGGGAGGGCAAAACGTCAACAAAGTCAACTCCAAAGTCACGCTCAAGTGGTTTATGGTAGACAGTTGTGTTCTTTCTCCGACGGCCATCGAACGACTCAGGACGTTGGCCGGTCATCGCTTGAATCTCGACGGATCAATCCAAGTGACCAGCCAAGAGCATCGCGATCAACCGTCGAATTTGCAAGCCTGTACCTTAAAGTTACAGCAATTGATTATACAAGCTTTGTGTCCACCTAAACCGCGAAAAAAAACTCGACCATCGGCGGGTTCGCAGCGGCGACGGTTACAAGAAAAAGCTAAAAGAAGCCAAACCAAAACCGAACGGGGCAATAAAAGCTGGGATTGAAACTGGCTTTTCTACGATCCACTGCGAAGATTACTGACACGACCGTAAAAGACGGTCTTTCGACTTATTAAAAGGCTTCGAGAGGATCATTTCCGATGGTATACTTTAAGAATCAACAAGATGCTGGCGATTTACCGTATGGGAATCGTTCTGAGCCAACGAAAAGAGTTGAAATGAACTGGGAACAACACTTGGACGAAATCATTCGCGAATGGAAATTTGACCCAATGACGCTTTCAGTGCGTCTTGTTAAGGGCGACGATGGACGCGATGTCATCCAAATGCGAGTCGATCTCGGGATTCTTCAAATGGAGACCCAAGGACGTCCTGATGGCGCCAAACCGAACGGGCAGAAGTCGTTCTTGGATGTCTTGCTCGATGAAGAAAAAAGCGACAGCGATTTCGAGATGGATGAAGACCAATGTTTCGAAGCCGATCGCGAGTTTGTTCAGTTCTATCATCGCCGAATCTCGTGGTTGCGACTGCAGCAGTATCATCGGGCGGTGGAAGACGCCGACCATACGTTGGCCTTGATGGATGTTTGCCGCGACCATTCACCCGACGAAGAATGGACGATCAGTCACGAACAGTATCGACCATTCGTGCTTTTCCATCGAACCCAAGCATCCGCCCTAGCGGCGCTCGATGAAGTTGGGGCCGAAAAAGCGATTGCCGAGATCAACGTCGGACTCAATTCGATACGAGAAGTTTTTGCCGACAACGATGCGGAAGACCAGTTCGACGACGACGAAATGGTCGATCGATTGATCCATCTTCAAACTTCGCTCAAGGAAGAATATTCCGTCGGAGCGTCGCTGCAGGAACGTTTGGCGGACGCAGTCGCTACCGAGCAATATGAATTGGCTGCTAGATTGCGAGACGAACTCGAAAAGCGTACTGAGAATTAGAGTTTGACCGCCTTTGCCGATTTTTCCTGAAGTAACATCGGCTGATCTACCGAAAAAGTGAAACAGTGTCACTCAACTCGCGTAGGATCAGAGGGAAGTTGGAATGCTGCGAAAAATTGCGTCGATTACCGTGCTCGCACTCGGAATCATCACTTCTGGATCCGCGATCGTACTGGGACAACAACCGCAAGCCTACGGCCAAGCGTGGGGAAATAATCAGGGTGGACGCGACTTTAATCGCTTCCAACACTACCCTTACGTTTACTATCCGCAAAATTTCTACGGTAGTGAATACTACCGCAGCAGCGATAGCCTCTATTACCGCTATCCCACGGAAATGCAAATCCCGGTCTACAATCGGAAGTGGGAAAACTACTACCCAAAAGAGCAACGCTATCATTCCGGCCATCACTTCATTTTGGACGTTTTTTAGTTCGCTTGACAGACGACCGTCTCTAGAGCAGGCTAGGCTATTATGTCTGCTGATTCTGATTCGCAATCTAAACCTGTACAGGCTCGAGCTGGCGAACCATCAGCACTTTCTACAAAATCGATTCCGCCTCGAAAACTTGCCCGGATACTTTCCGATTCTCGTCGTCCATTTTATCTTTTGGACCATAAAGATCGAATCCGATTTGCCAACCAAGCGCTAGTCGAAACGCTTGGTACGACCGACGAGAAATTAATCGGTCTGGACTGTGTTCGAGTCGTCGCACACGACGAACACACGTCGCCGATTTTGGCTGGCCTGCTCGCCATCCCTGAAAACGCCCGCTCTTCCCAGATAAGTTTTTCGCCGATTGGTTTGGTCGACCCGTCATTAAAACCCTGGACGGCTCGATTGGTCATTCCGCTCGAAAACGTCGGGGCAGCGGGTTACGTCGCATGTTTCTTTTTAAGTAGCGACGACCCGTTGGTCGTTCAAGCTTCTCAACATGTCGACTGGATGGCACAAGCGGACATTCGAAAAGCTTTGCTCGACACTCGGCGCACGTTGGTACGACTGGATGGATTGCATAGTTTGATAGGGAACAGTTCGAGCGTTCAGCTTGCGCGTCGACAAGTCCAAGCGGCTAGCGCAGGAAGCATGTCGGTTTGCCTCTATGGTCCGACCGGCTCTCACAAATCGGCACTCGTTCGCGCAATCTATCAACAGCGACGTAAACGCGAACGTCGGATGCTCTCTGAAGGTCGATTGCTCTCGATCGATTGTCGTCTGATGGATCGATCCTTGATGCTCGATACGCTTGAATTAGCTCACGAGCCAGATTCTTCGCATCGCACAGAAGTCGAAAGTGAGCCAACGGCGCTATTGCTTGCCGGAATCGATCAGCTACTACCCGAAGCATTGCCACCTTTGATGCAATTCCTCGCCGAACGTCCAGCGACAACTGTTTTTGCTACTTCGCAGGCGAAGAAGTTGATGGGTTTACATCGAGATCCATCGTGGCATGAGTTGGTAGCGACGATCAGCATCATCGAGATTCATATCGAACCTTTGGCCCATCGCGTCGACGATATCGCACCGCTGGCTGAATCGATTGTCGAGGAATGCCGGATAGCCACCGCCCATCAGACTCGACGATCGCTTAGTCCGACCGCCATGCAATGGCTGCAAGCCTACCCATGGCCCGGCAATCATCGCGAAATGCAACAGGCAATTCGCGAAGCCTATCGGCGATCGACGACATCGCATATCGAAGCGACCGACTTCTCGTTAGCGATCCGAACATTCGCGTCGCATGTCCTTCGACCTGAGCCGCTTGCACCGATCGAATTAGACAAAGCCCTTGAAATTTTTGAACGTGGACTATTGCAAAGCGCCATCGACGCATTTCCACGCAATCGAGCGGCGGCGGCGAGGCATCTAGGAATATCTCGAACTCGATTGCTGCGGCGTTTGGAACAGCTCGGTTTGGAAGCAACCGTTTCCGAACGTGAGGAGACGTCGTCGCCGCAACTGCCCTCCGATGCAACTCCGGCTTCCGATCAACCCGTCTTCGAAGAGATTCATGACCACGATGAACCTTAACGATACACGGAATCGATCGCTAGTCCGATGGAATCTTGACCCAAAGACCGCAGCCATGTGGCAGCTGGCGTCACGTCGCGTCGGTCATAGCCAAGGGTTTCAAATGACTTGGTTCGATCTTAACCATGTAGCCAATTCAAGTATATCATCGACCGAATTCGTCGATCCACTGGCGCTGACGGATTGGCTCGTCCAACATACGCCGTCGGCCATCGTCATCGGAATCGAGCGATCGAATTTCCCGGACGTTGTTCAGGGCATACTAGGATTGCGCGAAGTGATTCACTCGCCATGTCTAATAGGCTGGTTCCCGCAGGCGGATCACCAGGCGATGCAAATCCTAAACGAAGTAGGCTTTGCGCTCGTTCTACATCGACCGGCAAGCGTACAGTCCGCACTTGAACGTATCATGCTTGGATCACAAAGTCGCGTAAGCTTCCAGCTTGCGATGGTAAAGTCGCAAGCTGGAAGCTTAGGCGGTGTGAGAGCGACCTTAGAACATTAGAGATCCAATTGATCGAGTTGGTCTAGCAAGCGATCAAAGTCATCTTTGACTTTGACGGCACTGAGCGCAGCAGACTCTTCGATCGATTTTTCCGTTCGATGATTGGAAACCCAGGGCGCATTTTCCGTATCCGCTTTGCGGACCCCTGAGCCGACGGCGTTACGCCCCGCTAAGATCAGTTGCTCGTCGCGTTCGCGAGCGGCCGCTGCTTCTGAGTCTTCGTTGCGTTCGGGAGCGCCGAAGAGTTTTGATAAATCGATCTTGAATCCACCGGTGTCGATATCGGCTCCGGCGATGGCGGGTGTTTTATGCTGAGGAAACATAATTGCGTTTGCTGGGCAGACGCGACTGCAGGCCGGGCAACCTTTCCGGCAATTATCGGGTTGCTCGACTAATATCGTTTCAGCCCCGTCGACACCGTAAACGCCAAACAAACAAAAATCGATACACTCCATACAGTTCGTGCAGCGACTATAGTCGATCACCGGATACCAACGCCGCGTCGGATGTTCTTCGATTGCGCGAACCACAGGTTGCGAAACATTCTCGGTCGATACTTGCGATGCCGATTGTTTCGCCTCTTCTATTTCGAGTTGATGAATGCGACGCAGTTCCTCATAAAATATGTCGGCTTTGCTATCAGACCGTAGGTCGATGCAATAGACTTTGCGGCTTGGCCGAGGAGCGGCATCCGTGACGCGATTGTCTTTTTCGTCTTCGGATTCTTTGTCATCGCGGTCGTCGTCTTGATCGTCGTCATCTTCACTGCTAAGCAGGACTTCGCCATACTGTCCGCGCACGTCGGATCGATCCAAAACCCAGTGGGCGGCCCGCGGGAAAAGCCAACTAAAAACGACGATCGGTCCCGTAAAATTCTTAAGGGTCGCGACGCTTTCGCCGTCAGCAGCAAGGTCATAGAGGTGCGGAATGGAAATAACGTCAACACCCGGCAACTGACTAGCATACGCAACGATCGCCGCTTCCAGATCTCGCTTTTCTGGATTCCTGCTTTGTCCCAGCGACATTACAACATGAAATGGGATGTTGGGCATCATCGGATGAAAGTACAAGCTTTAAGGCAGGGGAATATGTCGACGAATGCGGTCAAGTTCGACGCGCGGAAACGATTCTCTAAGAGTATACTCGATATCAGAGGATTGATACCATGAACTCGCCGAGCTCAGAAAAACTGGAACGGAGACCCACTCGCCGCAATTTGCCTGAATGGCAAAACGGCCCAACGTGGCCTTCTTGGATGGTAAGTTTTTTCGTCCATTGCTCGATCTTCCTGCTGCTGGCTTGGCTGTGGCGACCGTACTCGAGCGGCACGCAGGGCGAACGTGACCGCCCCATCGGTATCGCCGTCGTCCATCACCAACTGGGATCGACCAACTATTTCCTCCAATCAGGCGGGCAGGGGAATAAGAACGCCGTCGATGAACCGATGTCGGCTGCCTTGGCAAAAAGCATCGCCGCGCTACCTGCGACCAATATGGCTGGCTCGATCAGCGCTGACGAACTGCTCGGTGAATTCGCGGGCATTGGAAAAGTTTCACTTGGCGAAGCGACCGGAAGTGGGCAAGGCTCTAGCGGTCTGAGCGGACTCGGAAATTCCGGATCGGGAACAGGAAAATCGAAACCGGGAACTACGCACACCAAAGTCTTCGGCATCGAAGGTTCCGGCAGCTCATTCGTATACGTGTTCGATCGGTCGGAATCGATGAACGGCTACGAAGGAGTACCACTTCGTATGGCAAAACGCGAACTTTCACAGAGCCTTGCTTCACTCACGAGTGTGAATCAGTTTCAGATCATCTTTTACAATGATGCACCCAGCCCCTATCGCGGTTCGCTATCGAGGACTCGCGGACTTATCTTTGCCACCGATACCGAAAAGAACAGCGCTTCGATTTTCGTCAAAGGGATTACAGGATCAGGTGGAACCGAACACTTGCCCGCCCTTCAAACGGGAACCAATTTAGGTTCAGACGTCATTTTCTTTCTGACCGATGCAGCCGAGCCAAGTCTTTCGCCCAGTGAAGTAAGCAGCATAACCGAGCGTTGTATATCCAGACGCACGACGATCCATACCATCGAATTTGGAATGGGGAGAAACACCGGAAGCGATCGATGGATCGAACAACTTGCACAACGTACCGGAGGAAAATATCGATACGTCGACGTGACGAATATCGAACAATAAAAAGGACGCGTCGGCTCTCTAGCGCCGATCAACGTACGGCAGCTCAAAATCTTTGTTCGCTAAGATAGCGAACGAGCTATCTTGATAGACAAGATTCCAGCCGGGTAGTTTGCTCGTAGTACTCGTATACAACTTATCTCGAATCGCGGCGTCTTGCGGTACGAGAATCAAGTCGTGATCATATTGTGTGAGAACGGATTCCCAACCCAGTTTGCCTTCGTAGAAGCGTTGATGGTCGGGCATGACGTGTTCCGCGAACGCAACTTCGTAACGACCATCTAAACTGACTTTGACATCCGGATACAATTTCCATGAAACATAGGCTCCGCAGTGAAACGGTGTCATCATGTTTCCGTGAACCGAGTGCGATTTAAGATAGTGGATAGCATCGCTTGGAAAACAATACGACGATGCGGCTAAGGTCGTTGGAAGGCTCGCATGCCAGAACGTATTCCATATCGCAAACGCGGAACAGCCGATGGCTAGATATCGACAGACTCGAATCACGCCGATACGTTGCTGCTGAACCCAATCGACGATCGCATGACCGAATGGCGTTGGTGTCAACCAAGCGGGCATCCAAGCGAGCCAGACGACCGCGTAGAGCGAGCCATGTCGAATGTGCTTGAGTGCCATATAAGCAGCCAGAACGCAAAACAACCAGCCGCGAAGTCGACTCCATCGACGATATTTCGCTACGTAGCCAATCATAAAAACCGAAACGCCGAAGGCGATAAGCGACGTTAATGGGTCATAGGTGTACCAAAGCGGCTTCCACTCCAAGATCGTCGGTCGCTCCATCGTGATCGCACGCATCAAATAGGGAGCGTAGTCCCATCCCCATGGATTGCATAGCAACCCGACGCCAACGATCGGCAAAAGGGCCACCAGATGCCAATTGCGTTTAAAAACGTTTTCGCCGCGATACCATCCATCGACGATACGTTCCATCGCATGAAACCCCAGCATTCCTAAGCCAACAACAAAGCCGGCATGAAGATTGAGCCAAGCGAGATACATCGGAATCCATAACAAAACCCAAGCTCGACGCCCTCGCCAATCGGACTGGATCATCAGCATCTGAGCGGCTAGAAAAACGAGTGTAAATAGTTGAGCGCGAAGCGTTGCAAAACCGACCCACATTAGCGGCAGTACGATGGGAAGCGTCAGCGCAAAGACAATCGGGTGAGCCCCTGCGTTTCGAGCAACTCGATAAAGCAACAAACCAAGGGCTGCCACGAGCGAAAACTTTAGAGCCATCAGTCCGTCCATCCCGAGGGGACTGACTGCCGATGACCAGTAGAGTATGAGACCAGTTCCCCATTCATGATGAACGGTCGGAGCTACCGTTGGGGTATAGGCGAAAACATCGTTCTTAGGAAACTCGCCCGACTCCAACCAAGCTCGAGCCAACGCCATTTCATGAAAGACATCGTGGGTTACCGCATGCATTCGCGAAATGTAGGCAATGAACAAAACCGTAGCCGCAGCCGCTAGAGTTGCTAGCAGCACGACATCTCGATGATGGCTTACTCGCAAATTCGATGCGAGCATTCGATGGCTTAGGGATCCGATCATGCAAAAGCTTACGCGAGAAATCGAACCGCGATCCTCGGAGTATTGATAGCTAACACTTCTCACGAGAAAAGCCGTAACGATTAAAACAATTTTGTCGTTAATATCGATTTTCTCTCAAGATTGACCTGGAACGGATTCCAAGGCCGTCCCTACACTCTGCTCTACTTGTCCTTCATGGATCGAGGGACCTCAACCTAACTTGGAGAGCTGCTGGCATGGATGCTGCATATTTCGTTCGTTGTCTGTTCGCAATCGCCGGACTATCGTTCTTCGGAACCGATTCAGTAAATGCTCAGATGGGCCCCATGCCGAACCCCATGCTAAGCCGCATGCCCAGTCCGATGCCAAGCCACATGCAAGGCCGCATGCAAGGCCATCGCCCGGTGGTAGTTCGCTCTGAAAACTTTATTGTGTCGGCTGCAACGCAAGCGATGGCCGACGAAGTCGCACAGACCGCCGAACAGCAACGTCATGATCTCGCCATCCATTGGCTTGGACAACCGCTCCCCAATTGGTCGCAAGCTTGCCCTATCACCGTTTTAGTAGGACCGCAAATCGGCGCCGGCGGCAGCACGACGTTTACGATGAGCCAAGGTGCAGTAGGCGGCTGGCGAATGAATGTTCAAGGAAGCCGCGAGCGAATTCTCGATAGTGTTTTGCCTCACGAAATCACGCACACGCTCCTCGCATCGCACTTTGCGCCGCTCGGTAAACCCGTTCCTCGATGGGCCGACGAAGGTGCATGTACCACAGTCGAGCACGCAAGCGAAAAAAGCAAACACGATCATTTTCTCGTCGAGTTCCTCTCGCAGGGACGCGGTATTCCCTTTGCGACGATGTTTTCCTTGAAAGAGTATCCGGCCGACATCATGCCGCTGTACGCACAAGGCTATAGCGTCTCGTGCTTCTTGATCGCTCAAAGTGGCCCACGTCGCTTTGTTCAATTCCTCGAAGACGGTATGCGATCGGATGATTGGGTTGCCGCGACGGAAAAGCATTACGGCTATCCCAAGATCGGCAAACTTCAGAGTGCCTGGAATCAGTGGGTTGGCGACGGAGGTGGATCGATCGCTCAACATACCGCCGATGCTTTAGGGCTATCTCATCGAGCCATTGCGGCAAACGCGAATCGATCGGGCGTGGAAGTTGGTAGTCCCGCCCCGCAGCTTGCGATGAATACCAACCCAGTCGCCCTTACAGGCGCAACCCAAGCGGTTGTTGAACTTGCCACCAATAGTCCATTAGTCGCGACTCGACTCGCGGCTTTGCCAAAGTTAGTCGAAGCGATCGGGGCTGACAGTTGGTACAAGCGACAGCTTCAATCAAACGGTCAACTATCGAGCAACCCTTCGGAATCCAACTCGAGTTCGACACCAGCAACGTCCATTCCGTTTAGTTCGGATTATTCCGTCGGTCATACGCAGCCGATACAAAGTCTTGGCAACCAGCCATCCGGCAATTGGACGCAAGGACCTAACGTTCCCATCTATCGGTAACACGACTTGGCGATACTTTCGATCGTCATATCGAAACACCAGAAGTGAGAGGACTGTTGTCGAAGTGAGCCGACGGCGCTAGCCGCGGGTTCCGGCAACACTGGGAATTGTTGTAGAGAAGAACCGACGGCTAGCGCCGTGCCGCTCACAGGGATTCGCAATTCGATGCATCCAAGTTTTCAAGCAATTCTTTTAAAATAGCGATGAGCTTGCTTTGCGCAATCGACGCCGATTCGAGCACGTCATCGTGGGTCGTCACCTTCGAAATATTCGGCGATGCTACATTGGTGATGACGGAAAAGGCAACGACTTGCATTCCCAATGAGGACGCCAAAATGGTTTCGGGAACGGTACTCATCCCAACCATATCTGCCCCGAGCTTCCGAAACGCTCGATATTCGGCCCGCGTTTCATAGGTCGGGCCTAGAGTTGCAAGATAAGTCCCGCGATCCAATGCATAGCCCAGACGCCGAGCGCAATCAAGCGTCTTCGCGATCAACGCTCGATCGTAAACCGGTCCAGAGCGAAACGGAATATCCGTGTTGCGTTCGGCCGGACCCGCCGACGGATCGCTGACCATTCCCGTTCGATGCATCAAGTCGATGTGGCTGTCCATCAAAACGAGATCGCCAACTTGGAATCGCGGATTCAGCCCGCCCGCCGCGTTTGACACAACTAACATTTTGGCCCCCATCGCTTTCATGATTCGGACGCCATACGTCGCTCGAATCGGATCATGCCCTTCGTAAAGATGAGCTCGACCTTTCATTACAACGACTGGCGTTTGACCAAGCGTACCAACGACCAGCTCTCCAACATGCCCGGCCGCCGACAGCTTGGGAAAGTGGGGAATTTCCTCGTAAGGTATTACCGTTGGTTGCTCGACGAAGTTCGCTAGGCTACCGAGTCCACTTCCCAGCACAATGCCAACAGTAGGTTTCAATCGAGTGCGCTGATGGATCGCGTCGAGAGACAAGAGTTCAGTAGACAAAGAGAAACTCACGACTACTCATTAAGCTCCACAAGAGATCCTCGATGACTATTCGACGTTCCGTTTTTGGGACAGCCAAAATTTCATTCTCCAATCCATCGAGTTCCAATTCTGTCGGTTCGCGGCACAAAACGGCTAGATACGCATGTTGGATCAAGCCGCGGGCGTTGCCCTTAAATTGTTTCATCCAACGATCGACGTTGCTCCCCTTCTTCTCAAGCTTAGGATTCAACGTTTCTCCGTTATTGATATGCAATACCTGGACCACACTCGGTTCGTCGCTTCGTTCGCATTCGCACGTAATTCGACGTTGGTTTCGACCAAAGGTTTTCAGAAAGCGGTTCGCAACGGCACTATCGTAAAGCTGAATAGCACGCGTTCCAGCCGGATAGAACTTGGTGTCTTTGAAATCGTTGCCCATCAATTCCGTCTTGTTGAATTCGCTAGGCGTACCTGCAACCTGGACCACGGCATCCAGCAAAACTTCGGCCATCAATCGCTTGGGGTAGTAGTGCGAGAAAAACTTGCGGTCGTCGCGATTGCCCGTAACGGTTTGACTGCTCCGCTGAAAAGTCTCTGAATTCAATATCAATCGCATCAAACTCTTCAAGTCGTATCGATAGGATTTCAACGAGTCGCACAATGCGTCCATCAAAGCCGGATTGCTCGCCGGGTTGCTCGTTCGGAGATCATCGACCGAGTTGACAATTCCTATCCCGAAATAGGCTGCCCATACTCGGTTGACAATCGCCCGAGTAAAGTAAGGATTGTCGGGAGAGGTAAGCCAATCGGCCAGCACCACTCTTCGATCGCTCGGATCGTTTGGATCGAGCGGCGGTGCATCGAGCGGAGCGGGAAGCTGAGGTTTTCCCGTAAGCGGTTGGATCAAATCGCCGCGATCAAGTACGACAAGTGTCCGATCGGCAGTACCGTTCCGAACGTCGCCGCCCCAACCTTTGGCTCGAACACGCGCAAACATATTCGCCATCGCGTAATACTGATCATTGGTCCATTTCTCAAGCGGATGGTTGTGGCATTTTGCGCAGCCGATCGAGAGCCCCATAAAGGCTTGACTGGCATTCTCCGACATTCCTTCTGGGTCTTGATTGATCGCATAAAAATTGGTGGCCCCGTTTTCAAGCGATTCGCCGCGCGCGGCTATGATTTCTCGAACCATCATGTCCCAGGGCGTGTTTTTTGAGACATGCCCGCGAATCCATTGATAGTAGGATTTTACGGCGTCAGGCTGGATGATCGAGCTGCTCAGCATCAGCAAATCCGACCATCGATATGCCCAGTAGTCGACGAACTCGGGACGCTCCAGAAGTTGGTCGATCAAGCGTTCTCGCTTTGCAGGATCGGAACTGGCTAAAAACGCTGCCGTTTCGTCTGCCGTAGGAAGTGTCGCGATCGTTGTAATGTAAGCGCGGCGGAGAAACTCGCTATCGTTCGAACGAGGTGAAGGCGGCAAACCCAAGGCACGCAAATGTTCGACCACTTTCTCGTCGATCACATTGGCGAGAGGAAAAGTCTCGAAGCGTTCATGGTCCACTTTGCCGGAATACGGAACGACGATTCTCGTCAAAGCAATCCGGCTAGCAAACCAAACCGAGACGGCACCTTCGCCGGGGCCTAAAACCTTTACTTGCCCATGCTCATCGACCGACGCGACCGATTCATCGACCGACGAAAACTTCGACCAATGCGTTACATCTTCGATACGACCGTTATCGTAATGAGCTCGAACGATCACTTGCTGAGTATCACCTTTTTCTAACTTCACCAGACTCGGCAATACTTCTACCCTTTCCAGTTTTGGCTCGGAAGCGTACGCATCGTAGGCACCTGCCGCAATCCAATCGACGACAACTCGATAGTCATGAGAATCGACCGGCAATTTTATGCCACCCTTGTGTTCGATTGCTCCGCTCGGTTTGGCGACAAAGAGCGATCGGGCGGGATCGGTCAATTCGATTCTTCGGGCGCGATCTTGTCGCGTGATATTGAAGTGATCGGTCGTTGCATCGTAACCACGCAATGATAGACGAAAGCCGCCTTTGCCGGATAACGCACCGTGGCAAGCTCCCATATTGCAACCATTGCGAGCAAGAACGGCTTGCACATGATTTCGAAATTCCCACGGCGTTACTTTGTCGCCAGCGACGACCGCTATCGGAACAGAGTCCGATGCAATGCGACCGTTTTTAGAGCGTGTGGTAACGGTCAACCTTGTATTTCCCGTCGACAAGGCGACCACGCGGTGACCTTCCATTTTGGCGATCGATGCGTCTTCAATAGTCCACTCGACGCTTTCAACAATTTCCGACAACTGCATCCCGTCCGAATGGATTCCTTGAACGGAAACAGTCTGCCACGAACCAGCATACGTCAGTTCGATCGTTGCAGGCAATATTTGAAAACCTGGCCGCTCTTGCTTCTCTTCAGCATGTACATTCACACGCAGGAAAAAAAACAGCCAGCAGACGAGGACAACGTCGCAAAATCGTTTCGAAATCATCAAATGAGGAAGCATCCAAGGATGGCTAAAAAAGGCAGGAACGGACTCGACTAAAAAAGTTCTCGGATCTCGCGATATCCGAAATCGACCAGTGGGAATGGCCGGCCAGCTGGACCGGGTAGGTGAGCTTCGAGATTTAAGCCTAGACTATGAAGAATCGTGGCAACAACTTCGGGCGGTTCAGTCGGCCGGTCGGCTGGGACTGCACCGATCGGATCGCTTGCACCGATGACACGACCACCTTGGACACCACCGCCAGCAAAGCCGACGGTAAAGCATTGCGGCCAGTGGTCGCGACCACCCGACGGATTGACTTTCGGAGTTCGACCAAACTCGGCGAGATTGCAGACCATCGTATCGTCGAGCATTCCACGTTGGAACAAATCCTCGATCAATGCCGAATAGGCTTGGTCGTACATCGGCGCTACGATATTCTTCATCCCTTCAATCGATGTGAAGGGCTTACTGCCATGGATATCCCAAGTGATTTCGTCAAAGACGGTGAGGAACGTGTTGATCGTTACGAATCGCACGCCGGCTTCGATAAGTCGTCGCGCGAGCAAGCAGCATTGACCGAATCGATTCATCCCATATCGTTCGCGGACCGACTCAGGTTCTTTGGTAAGATCAAACGCATTGCGAGCTGCCGGGCTGGTCATCAAACGGTAGGCGGAATGAAAATTCTCGTCCATCATTTTCGCGGATTCGCTCGACTCGAAATTCTTGACCGTTGCATCGACAAGTTCTCGCATCCGAATGCGACGATCGAGTCTGGCTTGACCGATCGTTTGTGGAGGCAGCAAGTCAGGGACTTTGAAATCTTTCTTCGAAGGGTCCGCCATCAACGAAAAGGGATCGTAGGCTTTTCCCAAAAAGCCACCGGCTTGCCCGTTCGGAAGATTGCCGCCCCCGCGCCCCATGGTTTCGGGGAGAACGACATGCGGAGGCAAATCAGTGCGTCGATCACGGAGATAGCTGACCACCGAGCCAGCGTGTGGCGTGTTGACACCGCCAGCAAACTGTCGCCCAGTCTGCATGATTTGCCAACCAGAATCGTGTACCGCCGCACCGCGATGAAAGCACGATCGGACCAACGAGAACTTGTCAGCAATCTTGGCATGAAGCGGAAGGATCTCCGATACTTGAAAACTGGAAGCATTCGTCGAGATCGGTTTGAAAGGCCCGCGTATCTCGGCAGGTGCATCGGGCTTCATGTCAAAAGTATCGAGCTGACTTGGCGCTCCAAGATTGAAGATCATGATTGCCGATCGTCGATCTTTGGCCGGATCTACCGCTCCTTTATCTTTCGCTTCGAGATACTGTGGCAGTCCGAGGCCAATGGCTCCGAGCGTACCCACTTGTAGGAAATCTCGACGGGTGGAACCGTCGCAGGTGTGCGCTTTGGCACGGCTAATGAAATCGAGCATCGCCTAGTCCATTCCGATTCGGCTATATGATTTTTGGCAGGTGGGCCCCATACAGTAGCAATCCATTCTAGCTCTTTCCCCGAAAAAATGACAGGAGAATGGGGACAGAAGAATAAATTCAACTTGTTCATTCATAAAGCATTCTCCTGTCCCCATTCTCCTGTCATCTCATCATTGTCTTGGTCCCGTCCGTCCCGTCCGTTCGGGCCTGACGCGGGCCGTCGGCTTATAATACGGGATGACGTACGGTCCTTCAGGAATAATGGCCAAGGCTTTGTCGGTACTCTGATCGACCAATCGTTGGATAGCTTCCTCTAGATTGTCGATGGTATTCACACCGGTCAGAGATTTGTTGCTAGTGCTGAGCGACGAATACAAATGGATATTACCAGCCTTCATCGCCTTGGTCTGCATTTGAGTTTGCCACTCGTCGATATCGGCGTAGGGTTTCGGTCGAATCGAAGCCAAAAATCCGTCGATTCCCGATTGGATCAAAGCCCTTTGAGCGGCTTGGTATTCAGATGACCCCAAACCTTCTTCGCATTTCGATGCGATGACTAAGTTTCCTCCAGGCTTGAGGATAGCGATGGCTCCGACCATTCCTTTGACGGTTTGATAGTAAGTTTTATCCAGCGGATAGCCAGCCGCACTGGTGACTACCGTATCAAACTTTTGATCGACCGCGACGCGGCAAAACGGCTGAACGAAAGCAACGGCTTGGCGATGACTTTCAATAGCGTCTCCAAAATTGACCATCGCCAAATTGCGATCTTCATCGATCACCGTATTCAAGGCGAATACATCGCCTAGCATCCGAACGATCTCAAGTTGCTCTTCGTGCAACGGGTTGCGATCAAGGTTGCAGTTCGCCGCATGAATGTTTTCCATGAACGCGCAATTGTGAAACGTTGTGATCGTGTCGGCATGAGCTAGACCAGGCGCAATGACTTTTCGACCGCCCGAATAACCTGCCATGAAATGCGGTTCGACTAAGCCCGTTACAATGCGCATGTCGGCTTCGACAAATCGCCGATCGAGCTTCACTTCGGTCCCTCGCGTAGCAGTACGTCCTAGATTTACATGCTCGTCATCGCAACGTGCATCATGGTTGACGACCTGTACGCTTTCAAGAATCCACGGATCGCCAATCAATTCAGCTAATTCATGACCGAGGTTTGGACGATGTAGACCCGTGGCGACGAGAATCGTGATGGCTCGCAAGGGCACTCCGGCAGTGACCAAAGCCTCGACAAGTGGTCGCAAAAAAAGTCCGTTCGGAACTGGCCGCGTAATGTCGCAAATAGCAATGCAGGCAGAGCGCGCTCGCCGCGCTAGCTCGGATAATGGTTTCGATTCGACTTCGATGGCCATGATTGGCGCTCGAAGTGCATCCTCGATCGCGGCGCGAGGATCTTTCAAAACAGGCATTTTGGGCTTGCGAATGACCGTGACCCGAGCCTCTTTAGGCAACGCCACCATCAATCGCTCTCGACCGTACAGCAGGTAGTGTTGCATTGGACGTAAACAACTGTTAATCGGGGATCCAAAGCCCGCTGCCGGAACCGCCGCTGCTGCTGGCAGGTTGGCGTGCTGGCTCGGGAGCCGAAGATTGGCCGGGGGTCCATAGTCCTGAACCGCCGGCCGCTGGCGCACCGCGACCAAGAACGTTTTCGCCGTCGATTCCCGATCGACCCGCTTGAGCTTGTTGCATTCGCATCATCATCATTTGCATGAATTGTTGCAGAACCGGGTCGTCCGGCGATTCGCGGATCGATTTTTGAAGGAAGGCGTTGGCTTCTTCGGTTCGACCAAGCGACTTCAGCATGTCGGCTCGCTCTAGGACGGCATTCCCAATGGGCACGCCGAGTACTTTTCCTTTCTCGATCATCTGCAACATAAGCAGCTCTGCTTCGTCAAGATTCGTCGAAGCTCGGGTTCGCAAGCAGAGAGCCGTGTAATCAGCCGGAATGGCCGACTCTTCTGGCCACTGCATCGATTGAATGCGATTGGAAAGTTCACCAAAAACCGTCGGTACACCGCGCGACAACGCCGACTGCGACAACTGTAAAAGTTCGTCCCCTTCAATCGTTTCGAGATCGGTCCAGAAATAACTTGCTCCGCCGACAAGATCAAAGATATCGGATTGCGCGTTGTATTTCGGTTGCTCGATTTCAAGAAACTTATGGAGCTCGGCAAAATCTTCCGATGTCAACTTCGTCATCCCACTGGCTTGCCAGTAGAGCAACAGGGCCAGCAAATCCGTCTTGTATTCGGGCTTGCCGATGACGCTGCGAGCTGTACCGCCGTTGAGCAGCGGGACTGGGAAATCGAGAAAATGATCGCGATCCATTTTTCGAGAATTCGCACCGAACGCTTCCGAGATTTCGTTCGGCGGTCGCTTGTCAACTTGAATCGTCGAATTAAAAAAGGCAACCGGAGAAATAGGAAGCGAATGAATGACTTCACGAGGAGCATTTGAAAGACCCAGTTCGTCGCGAAGCTCGCGCGACCAGTCGAACTGATAACCTCGACTTGGTTCGAGCGTGAACAGTCGCGGCGGCTTGTCGGTTTGTCGACCGAGCAATGCAATCCACTGTCCAGATTGTCGCGGACGGAATTCGGTAAACTCATCTCCCAATACAGGCATCGCTACGAGGTAACAGGCCTTGGGTGGTACTTCTTCTTTGGTCAACGCTTGGAACATGCCGCGAATCGAATCGGTCTTCAACGGCATCAGTCGAGTACTGCTAACGAGTTTTGCTTCGAGCGAAGTTTCGTCTTCGAGTTCGTAGCTGCAAACTTCCAATTGAATGGCAACACCCGACTTGGAAGGTGACAATTCAAAAGCCAGCGCTTCGTAGTAGGCTTGTTGCCCTTCCGACAAACCGCTGGACTTGGCCAGCCGCAAGCATGTTTCTGTGGCACCGTCGGAATCGGCTACCAAGAGTTGACAGTGAAGTTTGGCGATAAGCGGTGGCGCCGTGGTACCGAACTCGCGTTGGATTCCGTCGATCTTGGTCTTGCATTGATTGACCTGATAACGACCGAGCAACGCTAATGCTTCGCGATAGCGTTCGGCAAACGGCTCGTCGTCGGCATCCGGTGGTGAGGGAGGCATTTCGCGCTGAAGGATGCTGACGGTATCTTGCGTGATGAGCGAATTGTAGATTTCATGGGCCATCTGATTGGCTTCTTCGCCATCGCCCGATATCGAAAGAAGCATCTCTGCATGCATGAGCGCGGACATGAACTGACGCCGTTGCATCAGCATCTCGACTAAATTCACAGCGACGGTCATGAACAATGGATGCAGGACGCCGCTGGAGCCAGCAATCGCTTGGACTAGCAGGTTGGCAGATTCTTCGACGTTGCCTCGCATAATCGCGACCAGCGAACGATACATCTTGGCTACGGCATTGTCAGGTTGCAAGCGAATGAACTTGGCCGACGTTTCTTCCAGCGATTCTGTTTCTTGAAGCTTGAGCAACAACTCGCACTTCATCGCCAATAGCCATGGTTCTGACGGGAGCGTTTTGAGGAGTGAATTGATATGGTCGAGTGCCGCTACGCCTTGGTCGCCTTGGATCATGCGATCGATTTTCTCGATCTCAGAGAGATGATCGTGGCATTTGCAAAACTTTATTTTCTTACCACTGCCACACGGGCAAATCGAGTATTGGTCCATCGCCATGAGCGGTTGAATCCTTGGCTGGCTAATGAGATTGTTTGGTGTCGGATGAAATCGCCGATAAAACTCCTGCCTCAGAGCGTTCCTGCGTCAGCAGTGTACCACTTTCGCTCGCATTTGGCGATGGCGGGAGCAACGCCTAGAACTTCTTGCTTGCTCCGAGGAACAGCCAGTGCGCTTGTGTTGAAAGCGAACTGTTGGAAAAATCGCCGCCAGCGAGACTACTGGTTCCGATGTGCATCGTTGGGCGGAACGAGTACTGATAAGCCAAATTGTACTCCCAGCAGAAGCGACGCCATGTATAACCGCCGCTAAAGTAGTGACTGAGAATGGTTGGCAAGTACGTGGTCGTCGTTTGACTGACAACCGCATCACTGTTGTACCCATAGCCAATTCGCACGGTTCGGTTCGGCGAGACATCCTGCTCGAGGCCTGCCTTAACAACGATGCTATCTTTCCATTGCAACGGAAAGGATTCGCGGACGACGGGGCCCGCCACATTTTGAAAGACGGGATTGCTTGGGTCTTCAAATCTTAGCCCGATTTCGTTTTTGGCGGTCGACCACTGCTGCCAATCGACATCGAGTGCTAAGCGTCGATTGGGTGCAATCGCGTATTGGAACCCTCCACCTACCGAGCGAGGCCAGACAATATCCATCGTCATGTCGTAAGACGATAGTCCCAGACCAGGAATTGCTATCCGAGCATTGCCGTTGTTTTGAAATCGATTTTGACTTTGATACCTTGCCGCAAGAATCAAGTTGTCGGCCGCCTGATATTGAAATCCAGTTGCCCACGTCAAAGCGGTTCCGGTGCTCTGAAGATCCAATGACGTCGGTGTCCCGGTCAGCGGCAACGAGTTGATGAAATACGGGCCTTCCAGTTCGATATGGCTGATCGCGACACCAAGATTGGCACCTATCCGAAGTCGATCGGTGGCTTGAAAGGATATCCCAGGAAGCACACGAATAAGCATTCCAAGCGACTTGTATAGTTGCGGACCGGCAAGCGGACCTGGCGGACCTTCAAGATTCCACCGTGCTCCGAAGCCGGCTGGCGAGTAGACGCCAAATCCTAGGGCAACGTCGTCGGCAATGCGTCGACCGACGGTAAACGCGCCCATGCCGAATGGATCGTTCGAGGCGTTTACCTTCGAGTTCTGAGGGTCGGAATATTGTAGGTCCGGGAAAAGCCCGACAAGGCTAGCATCAACAAAATGTTTGCGTTGATTGGAGCAACTACCAAAATTTCCAAGAAGTCCCGACGGGTTGTCGTGCAGGATATATCCATTGTCGCTAAAGGCGAAATTCGCGCCGCCTCGTCCTGCTGCTTTCGCATCGACCGAGGGTGCAATGGATTCGGCGTAGATGGTGCGACCAGGCAAACCAAAAATCGCGAATAGGCACAGACAATTAAACAACGATCGCATCATCACGCTTCCTTGCGCTAATACCCACCGAATGCAAGCTAAGGTGAGCTAAATTGTATCGACTAACCGAGGACTCAACCGCCCTTTGAATTCTTAGCCACCGTCCGAGACCGAGACTCCACCTCTATCGCACTCTTGTACGCCACTCTATCCCCAATTATTTCGGCAATTCACGAGAACGATTCCGCAGGTTCCCGTTTTTTCGACTGGGCAAACTATACCGGACGTAAGCATCATGTCGTTGCTCGCTCTGCTGCCACGTAACTGCGTCTCTCCGAGACGCAGCCCCCCAACTTTGCTGCGGAGTCAGTCTCGGAAAGACTGACCATCGTGATTTTTTCGCTGCTAGCAGCGAAAGGCGACCATGATGTGAAACTTAAAAATAGCGATCGTCGCAAAAATGTCCAGATTTCTTCTTGCCTGGCCGACAAAGCCTGCATACTATCTATGCATTGCTTACGCAGGGCGTACGCAAAATAATCCTGGCGACGTTGCTCGCCGCAACTAAAAGAGAAGGAAAAGTATAGTGCCATATTTAATGGTCAACCTTGAAGACCCGGCCGATTGCCGGAAGGCCATGCAGCATCTGCGTGGTATCGTAAATCCTGGCGGAAAATGCGGGCCAGAAAATGGACCGCGAGGTGGCCGCCAAGGAGGAACAGGTCATCGACGCGGTTTGGGAAGGGGCGGGCATGGACCCAACGATCTTGAACCTGGAATTGCCCCGCCAGCAGCGGATGGCGACGATAAAGCGGCTGCCATTCGAGCATTACCGCTACGAGCTAAACTCGAACGAATGAGCCAACGTGGAGTGTGGCGGCATTTAGTCTCAATTGCCAAGCAAGGTGATGTCTCGAAATCGCTCGGCGAGCTTGACCAGCAACTCGATTTGCAACCGAATAAAATGCGATCGCTGAAAGCCATCATGGCCAAACTTGAAAATCGATTTGATCTTCGCTTTCTAGAAGTCGACGTCGACGCCGGCAATGACGATGCTGGCAATCCACGCTACGCCATGCCGCCTCGCGTTCGCAAACAGATTTTGCGAATCATTAGCGAAGCATAGGAAGCATTGCCAAGACGGCGGATGCGGCTTCGATCCCTTTGTTGCCGACGTTTCCGCCGCTTCGATGAATCGCTTGTTCGAGCGAATTCACGGTCAAAACGCCAAAGGCGACAGGCTTTACGTGCTCTAGAGATAATGTCATCAAGGCAGACGAGACCGCATTGTTAATATGCTGATCATGAGTTGTCTCGCCGCGAATGACGCAACCCAGTGTGATTACGGCAACGGTCGAATCTTCGCGGAGATGTTTTAATGCAGCAAGCGGGATCTCCCATGCTCCGGGGACCCAGGTTACGATGATTTCCGAGTCCGTTGCGCCCGCTTGCAGCAATGTCGCGCGCGCACCATCCAGGAGCTTGATGGTAATATTCTCGTGATACCTTGAAACAACGATAGCGAAACAACGCTTGGGCCGACTCTCACTGCTCATGGTTTACCTTGATGAAATCAAATGCTTTTAAGGCTCAACAAGAATTCCGCGTTTGATTGCGTTTTAGCGAGTTTATTCGTGAGTAACTCCATGGCGTCGGTTACCGTTAGTTCGCTCAGCGCTCGACGCAACCAACCGATACGGCGATACTCTTCGGCATCGAGCAACATCTCTTCGCGTCGAGTACCCGATGCGTGAATATCAATGGCTGGCCAGATTCTTTTGTCGACCAAGGTTCGGTCGAGCACAATTTCGAGGTTCCCTGTTCCTTTGAACTCCTCGAAGATGACATCATCCATTCGGCTGCCGGTATCGATCAAAGCCGTAGCGATAATCGTCAACGATCCTTGCTCTTCGACTTTGCGAGCCGAACCGAAAAAGGCTTTTGGTTTTTGAAGTGCATTCGCATCTAAGCCGCCAGTGAGCAGTTTTCCGGATTGTTGGCATTCGCTATTCCAAGCGCGGGCCAGACGCGTAATCGAGTCGAGGAATATCACCACATCTTTGCCGTATTCGACCATGCGTTTGGCTTTTTCAAGAACCATATTGCTGACCTGGATATGCCGAGAGGCCGTTTCGTCGAAGGTACTGCTGACCACTTCGCAGCGAGGGCCACGAACTTCTCGCTGCATATCGGTTACTTCTTCGGGGCGTTCGTCGATCAAAAGCAAGATGACGACGGCTTCGGGATAATTCTTCAACACGGCCCTTGCCATCTTTTGCAAAAGAATCGTCTTGCCCGTTCGAGGCGGAGCAACGATCAAGCCTCGTTGGCCAAATCCTATCGGAGTGAGAAGGTCGATAACGCGAGTTTCGATCGTCTTAGGATCTGTCTCCATGACGATGCGTTGGTGCGGATGCAGGGGCGTTAAGGCGTCAAATGACTTGCGATCGCGACGGAGATTCGGCTCAAGATGATTGATCGCTTCAACGCGAAGCAGCGCAAAATAGCGCTCGTTTTCCTTGGGAGGTCGGATTTGACCAGCAACCGTAACACCCGTTTCCAGGCCAAAGCGACGAATCTGTGACGGTGAAACGTAGATGTCGTCCGAGCACGATAGATAATGCGATTTAGAACTCCGAAGAAAGCCAAAGCCATCCGGCAAAATCTCGATCGTTCCTTCGCCGTACATGATTCCTGTTGTGCGAACTTGCTCTTTGAGAATCCTGAAAACAAGCTCGTGTTTGGAAAGTTGCGGCACTTCTTTTATCGCAAGGCTTTCGGCATACGCTAACAACTCGGGCAAACTCATCTCTTGCAATTCGAGCAACTGCTTTGGCTCGGCGGTCGGCGGCGTAAACGGTAAAATTGCCGGTGACGCTGATTTTCTTGATTGCGTTCTCGACTCGGAAGCGATTTGCTCTGGGATCGAAAGCGGATCGAGCTCTTCGTCCAATTGGCGAACTCGTCGAGCTATCTCGGCTTGGTTGGCTCGAGCGTTTGCCGCATTCGGTCGGTGCGACGGATCCGAACGAAGAAGCCCAGCTTCATCGAGCGGCTTTGGTTCGTTATTGGGTTGCCCAGACATGTTCGTATTGATAAGAGAAAGGAGTGGAAAGCAAATCACATGGCTATGTCATGAGTCTGTCGGACCCAAAAATGCCTACGCAATCAAAGAAAGAGACAAGTGCCGGAAGGGAAGGGATCGAAGGAATGGGGAGAAAAGAATAGAGGATGAGCCTTTATCTTAAACAACGGGAATGCCGCTTGGCAACCGCTAGAGTTGAATAATTGTTGCGAGTTCAGCGGCATTGAATGGCATAAACCCTCATAAAGCGCCTAGTTTCTCGATAATATCGATCGATGGCGGGGAATCTTGCCTTGTGTGGCCAAATACCAGAGATTTTATGGCGTTTTATTTGGAAGCATCGGTGGCATCCTGCCGCCGAGACATAGAATTGACCCGCGGCTAGCGCCTACGGATCACTATGTAAATGCATTTTTATGGGGCTGGCCATTGGCCGTCCTGCATATTTTTTCCGACAAGTTTTGCGGGATCGATGACAACATGTTTGACTCGTTCGCGTCGCCATGTGTAGGTCACATGCACGAGTCCATCTTGGGTCTGAATCATCGCTGGATAACTGTACTCTCCTGGATCACTTTCGAGAACCAGTCCGGCTTGCCAAACAATGCCATCCTGAGACACAGCGATGTTGAGCGGTGTTCGCTTTCCTCCCCATTTCCCTGGTGTACCACCGATATGGTTGTAAATGATTAAATGACGACCATCCGATAGCGTCATGGCGTCGGTGCCCGAATTGTTGTTCGGCAAACGACCAAGCGTCATCTTGCCCCAAGTCTTACCACCATCTGCCGATTCGATTTGATATGTTTTGTTCTGTCGCGACCGTCCGACTGCTAACAATCGATCGTTTCCGAGGAATAGAATACTCGGCTGAATCGATTGAATCTCGATGCCATCGTTTACAGGGCCAATCTTTTGCCATGTCATTCCAGCATCCTTGCTTCGTTCGAAGTGCGCTTGCCACTTGCTATCCTTTTCATCCGACTCGGCACTCGAAGCGGCGAGAATGTCGCCATTGGGCAACTGAACCGGTTTATTCTTGACAGGACCAAGTATTCCAACCGGGAGTCGCTGTGGCTCGGACCATGTAAGTCCATTGTCAACGCTTGTCAGCTTCATTCCCCACCACGTCTGCGGAGTCGGTCCGACTTTGTAGAACAGCATCAACGGTGAATTTTTTCCGTCTGACTTTGTTTGAAAGAGGACCGGATTCCACGTCGGATAGCGTTCAACTTCGGCAGTCGGATTGGCGTGCTTGATGCCGTTGGCAACTTCGACTGGAGGCGTCCAGTTTCCGTCGATCCATCGTGAAACCCAAATTCCAACGTCGGGGTTCTTTTCGTGCGTGCCCCCAAACCATGCTGCAACCATCGTTCCGTCGGTTGCTTCAACGATCGTCGAAGCATGGCAACTTGGAAACGAAGCTTTTTCATAGATGAATTCCGATTGAAGAATTGGCGAACGAGGGTTCTTTAAAAAATACAAGCGACCGTCTTCGGCACCACCAACAAAGTCGACGACTCGATCTCCATCGAAGTCGACGACCGTCGGGCTGACGTCGTGCCCTTCGATATTTCGTTCGGCTAACGTACCTGCATTTTTGAAAATCCAGTTACCGTCTTTGAATGCGACTTGTTGTAGAAAATCAGCGTTGGATGAATTCAGTAAGAAATCGAACTTCTGATCGCCGTCCCAATCGGTCACGCAAAGCTTTCTCCGGCCGCTCTTACCCGCCGTGCCATCGTTGAGCTGCAGCGGTTGACCTTGTTCGTCTAAAAAAACCCTTCGAGGAGCTTTGAGGATCAGCTTATCTCCCTCGCGAGCTCTTTCGAAGAAGGCTAAGAACCCGTCGTGATCCAGCATGGCGATATCGATCAGCCCATCGCCGTTGTAATCGTAAAGTGTCGGCGTCGTTCGCCACTGAGTAAGCAACTCTTTTCCATTGGGACGAAGCCATCCCCAATCGAGATGCGGTTGCTTGCCATTCCATTCAACTTCGATCGGTTGCGGCGCAGATAGTTTTGGAGCTTGTCGCGTTCCAACATTTTTCAACCAAACGACGCGCCCGAGGATCGAGTTCAAAACGACGTCTGGCAATCCATCGGCATCCCAATCGGCGACGTTCAGCGTCGTATATCCCCATTTCGCCTCGGCTGGTCCTTGGATACTACCGTTCGGGCCGGCCATGATTCGAAAGGCTTTGCCATCGACTGACAATCGCGTTGGCTTGTTCCATTTAGGAGAGGCGATTCTGGGTCCGCTCATGTTTTCGAAGTACTCGATAAAGCCCGACGTGTTGCCGCACAAAATATCGGTGTCGCCGTCGCCGTCCCAGTCGAAGCCAACCGGCGTTGCGAGTGCTCCGCACTTGAGCGTGTCGGCTTCTTGTTGGAAGTACTGAGGTTCAGAATAGACAGGCATCTTGGATTTTCCATCGACGGTGCGAAGCCCGACGTTTTCAATCAAAGCGACTCGACCATCTTCGTCTCCGACGATTAAATCGATGTCGCCATCTCGGTCCCAATCCAAAGCTACTGGAACAATCATTTCAAGACTCATAGCGAGTTCTTGATTTTGGTCGGTTTTCAATCGTTTCCCCGCCGCATATTTTGGCGAAGTTCGCGTCCCTGTGTTTTCGAAGTAAGTAAACTTATCGAGAAACTCACCGCAGATTAAATCGAGATCGCCATCGCCATCGAAGTCTTCAAAATTTGGCGATGGGCAGCCGAAAACATCCAGTCGCTTTCCATCTGCTTCCACAAAACTTGGCGTCTCGTAGTCCGGCTTGGCTGTTGTGCCTCGATTGTGAAAAACGTAAATCCAACCGTGTAGCGGACCATTCTCCCACTCGCCTTTGGCATTCCAAGCATCGTCCCAACCGTAGTAACTCCAGTCTTCAACGGCGACGATCAAATCCAGTTTTCCATCGCCATCATAGTCGGCATATCGCCATTGATTGTGCCGCATCTTCGGGCCCTTTGGTTGTGCTCCTTGCGGCTTATGGAATTTCGCTTCGATGGGAAGTTTGACTTTTTCGTCGATTCCTGTTTTCGTAAAATTCAGATACTCCAAACCAGGCGACAATACGCGCATCGACCCATCGACGTAACTTGGCATCACGTAGCGCGTGGTTTTGCTAATAGGTTTACCCGCTTTGAAGACCGGCATTTTGTTCGTCGAAGTGTCGCCAGACGTGTTTTCAAACATCCAAACTCCATTCGATGGCTTGTCTGGACACGACACCAGCAAATCGAAATCGCCATCGCCGTCCGCATCACACGGTACAGGCCACGCCCAAAGCCCAACGCCAAGATCGACGACTAAGCCTGGGTGGTTATATCGAAGAGGTTCAAGGCCGTCTGCAAAGAGGGAAGCATGAAAAAGCCACATCCAACATAAAAGCGTTGCTACTATGTTGACTCCTCTCGCTGATCGCCAACACGCAAAGGCTCGTTTCCAGGCTCTTGCCTGGGAACGCACTGCTTCTCTGATTTTCATCGTTTTTCTCGATTTGGATGACAGGAATTTAATCGGAATTAGGGTTTCAAAATCGTTTTCAAGGACGAGTCGTTCTCGCGGCAAAGGAATCCAGCACAGCTTGTACTCGCTCGCGTTCGGGGAGTCGAAATTTATGAAACGGCTCGGCCATGAAATCATCGCAGATGCCCAGTATCGATAAGCTGCACTTGGTGGCTTTGATGTAACGCGATGCATACTTGCCGACTTCGTAGATCAGCTGAAGGGTATCGATCGCCTTCTGAAGTTCATCGATTCGTACTTGATCGCCCGCGACACACGCTTCGTAGCATTCGACAAACAGTTGTGGAAAAGCGTTCGCACCGCCAGCAACACCACCGTCGCCGCCCAGTCGCATCGCTTCTGGAAGCTTCGCTTCGGGACCGATCATGATCGACCAATCCGGCCGAAGTTTTTTCAGTTCAATGGCTTTGGCAAAATAATTCAGATCGCCGCTGCTGTCCTTCAAACCGATAATCTTCGATTGTGAGCTGAGTATTTCTAACGTTTCGTAATCAAACCAAACTTTGGTGAGACTTGGCATGTTGTAGAGAACCAACGGCAACGGAAGTTCGGGAATCAAATTCTCGACGTAACCACAAAGTTCGGTTTGGCCAGCGGGAAAATAATAAGGCGTCGAAAGAACGACCGCATCAGCACCTGCGTCGGCAGCATGCCGTGCGAGTTGAACCGACTCGATGAATGACGTGTCGGTGATTCCAACCAAGACCGGAACGCGATTGGCCACGCAACGCGTCGTGCGATCGATCATTTCGCGGCGCAGCCGATAGCTGAGGCTAGGTGCTTCGCCGGTAGTTCCCAGAATGAATATTCCATGAACACCACCGCCTATCACATGTTCGATCAAGCGTTCAAGACCAGCGTGATCCAATGCGTCGCGATCGAGCAACGGAGTTACAAGTGGCGGGATGATCCCAATGGGTTTTAAAGTCATGGTCGTTTACTGTAGTTCTTCAATGGTTCGCGGGCGAATCAGCAAAACTATGATTACGGAAAGGAAACAAACGCTTGCAAAAATTCCAAATATGGCACTCAGCGGGACTCCGCTGTCCCGCAACTTGCCAAATCCCCAATCCGCAAAGCCGCCGCAACTGATACTGATCATATTCATGATTCCATAGCCTGTGGCGCGAAACTCGGGACGTACGATTTGACACAGGATCGGCATGTTGTTGCAATCAAAAAATCCCCAACCGATCCCGAAGAGGATCAACGCCATGATGGCCATATTGAACGAGCCTTGTGTCGTTGCGATGCCGACACAAATGAGAGCCGGGATGATTAGGCTCATGCCTGTCGCACTGACATAGATCCGTCCCCGAATATTTTTTCTCATCCATCGATCAGCCAACCATCCTCCGCCAATGGCCGAAAAAATTGCCGCCCCTTGCCAGTAAATCGTCGCCGACACGCCAGCGAATCCTTGTCCAATATTAAAACTGTCCTTGAGAATCGACGGCATCCAGTCGCGGACGACCCATCCAGCCAGGGCGGGCAAGGTGAAATAGACGACCAACAGAATGAACGAACCGTTGAGCACCAAGGCGTTCAATGCGGAAGCAACGCTTGGTTTCGTCTTCTCGGATTCTAGGTTGCTCGATCGCTGGACATCCTTGAGCAAAACTAACAACGGCACCGCGTAAATAATTCCAACGACTCCGATCACTTTAAAGGCAAACTGCCATCCGATCGCCGGAGAATCGGCAGCGTAACCCGAAAAGCCGCCTATGATGACGCCTATGTAGATTCCCATTTGGTGCATGCCGATAGCTCGCGAACGAGTCGGACCGACATGGTAATCCGCGATCAATGCGAGAGCCGCCGGAATATAGAACGCTTCGCTGACTCCCATGAAAGTACGGGTCATCAAGAGTCCGTCATAGGTTGTGACAAAGCCAGTGAGGAAAGTAATCAACGACCATGCGAGAAGGCTTGCACAGATCGTTAATTTTCGGCTAAATCGATCTGCCAAATAACCGCCGATTGGACTGAGGAACGCATAGACCCATTTGAATTGCCCCAGCATGAATCCCCAGTTCTCTTCCGACCCGATACTGGGTATATCGCCCATGACCGAGGATTTCATCGCCGCGATCATTTGGCGATCCAAGTAGTTCAGCAAGGCTACTGGAAACAACAACCCAACGATCAGCCATGCCAAGGAAAGGCCGCGCGGCGAAGGAGTTGTTGACGGGTTCGACACGGTTTTAAATACGATTGATTTGAAAAATGCGCAGGAACGGCAGGCAGTCCAACTGTTTCCCAGGTTCCGCCTGAGAACGAGTGCAACGGTGTGTATTTCGTAACCCGAAGCGTTAGCGAGGGATTTACTCGGATTCCTTGCTAACGCTTCGGGTTATGAATAAATGCAGGTTAGCGCCGACGGCTCGCAACGATCGAAATTTACGCAACTTGGGAAAGTCGACGTAGTACGATTATGCAACATGTTGCAATCGCGTCTTTCGCAATCGTAGCTTGGATGATATCATACAGCTAAACCATCATGTCCTCCCGTCGTGTCGATTCCTCAACAACTGAATGCATCGTCCCCGGCTCTCGAATTCAGATGCCGGTTGTTCAGTCATTGGCGTCGCTGCATAGTCGCAATGCTTCGAGAATTACTTGGCACGAGCACGCGGTCTTCGAGCTTTTATTTTTGCTCGACGGAGAGACCGGTTACGAGTTCGCGGATGGAGAATCAGTTGTCGTGCCGGGTGGACATTTCTTGATCGTGCCTCCTCGGGTCAAACACCGTGGTCTGCATAACGTTCGTCGTCCTGCCAGACTCTGTAGTATTCTACTGGATAGCGAGAATGAAAACGCTTTACGAAACACGATCTTCGTGCAATCAGAATTGGATTCGATTTTATCGAAGTGTACAGAATCTTCCAAGTTGGCGTGGCCGATGGGCGGAGAGCTACGAAGAATGACCTCTCAACTGGCAGCGCAAGTCCGCGAGTTCGAATCGCAGCCCGACGATCGCTCGGCCGCCTTGCGGCTTACCGTATGTGGCACGCTTCTTGAAATGGCTCGACAGTTAACTACCAGTCGAACCATTCCGCCCGACGAAGCAGTACGAGCGGCCATTGCACACTTGGAATCGAAATTCGATCAGGCGATCTCGATCGACGATGTTGCCCAAGAGATCGGGTGCAGTCGGGCTAGGTTGTTTGTTATTTTCAAACAGTCGACGGGACAGACGCCCAACGACTATTTACAACGAATTCGCGTGAATAAAGCTGCGGCTTTCCTTCTGGAAACCGATCTTTCGGTTACCGAAATTGCGATGAACTGCGGATTTAATACCAGTCAATACTTTAGCAACGTATTTCGGAAATATCAGAACAGAACTCCGTCCGAAGCCCGCGAGTCGCGAACCATGCAATAGAAGCGTGGGGTAAGCTTCGAATGCCGCAAGGATAAGGTAGCGGAACGCCGCGAGCCGTCCGGTAAAGCGTTGAAAACGTAACGTAACACCGGGCCGCTCGCGCCGCACCGTTACAATTTAGGGCTTATCCTTGCGGCATTTGGGCAAGCTGGAAGCTTTCGGTCGACGCGATGAGCTATAATCAACGCTATTCCGATTCTTCCCTTCAAGGAAAAACTGATGGCTTGCAAGCAGACACGGCAGCGAAACTGGTTTTTGCGCATGCTGCTTTTCGTCCAACTCGGGATTTGCAGTGTCGGCCATTCTGAAGAATCGACCGCTCGTATAGTGCAGGAACCTCCGGAGCTGGAAGCGATACCTGGCACCGATCCAACGCTAGCCCGTTTTACTCAGTCGATCAAAGAGCTAGGTTCGCCTATTTATCGAGAACGACAATCTGCGTTTTTGCGACTTTGGGAGATGGCCGACCTTGGACATCAAAAGGCAGGCAGTCGATTAATCGAACAAGCACTTCTATCGACCGATATCGATGTTGCAGCGAGTGCTCGATGGTTACAAGTCTTAATGCGATTGTCCGCCTCACCGAGCGAAGCCTCGAAGCTGATCGAAGATTTAGCTTTGATTCGAAGTGGCGATACCGAGACGATCCTTCGTTTGGCTCGCAATCACCAGTGGGAACATCTACTCGCGATGCTGGACGTCTTGACTCCAAATGATCGAATGCGACTATTGAGCGAACCCGAAGCCCTTTTCAGTTTACGCGTCACTGTCGTATCATTAGCTTGGAAGGATCATGAAGAGTCTAAGATTCCGGCGATTGTCGACTATCTTTGGACAACGGCCGAAGCGATCAATGCCAGGAAGCTTTGGCAGATGCTTGGCATGATCGCATGGTCGCGGCAACGCCCCAGTCGGCTGGATGACGTCAACGATGAAGAGCACTGGGAAATCGTTTCCGAACAAGTGAACGGTCGCATTCTCGAATCCGTCGCCGCGGCGCAGAAACTCGGACGTGAGCGATTGGCTAGTTCCATCCTCGTTGACAACGGACTTTGGAAAGCCTCGATTCCCGCCAATGCAGACCAACCACCGCCCGCCGGTTCAATTTCATCTGGAGGCGAAAGTGTCGTGGCGGCGCGAACCGCCTTGATACTTCAATGGTCCGGGAACGTTGAGCTTAGCCAAAAGTGGACCGATGCCATCGGACTTCCTGGCCCAAGCGAAGAAGATGTCAATGGAGTCATGCTCGCATTAAGTCTTTGCGGACGCACGGAAGATGCGGTTTCGATTGCGGAAAAGCGTTCTCCGGATGAAGCTTTTGATTACTTCGTTCGACATGGTCGCATTTCCGACGCAATGCACTCGATCGGTATTGAACAACTTGATGAACCATCCATCCAACGCTGGCTCGATAGTGCGACAACGAAGCCGACACTCGATCGGCAATCCGATATACAGATCACCGAACGCATGGCCGCTGTCGGTTGCATGCTTTCACGACTCGGACAGAAGGATCTTGGCGACATCGTCGATCAGGCAGTGATTCAATGGGCTTCGTCGATAGGTGAAGATCATGGTTCGAGCAAGTCAAATCGAAGGATCACCGGTGCCGAAGTTTCGCGTGACCGCTGGAAAGCAGCCATGGAAACATGGACTTCGCAGCATCGAAGGCCTTTTGCACTCACACAATTTCGGCAACTTTTGCGAGAACGCATCGATCACGAACTCCAAGAAGCGATCCTTCGGATTCTTTACGACAATCGAGATGACCGCAATGATATGTATCGGCTTGCGTCTTCTGTTTTACAATGGCTTGGCGAACAACGTGGGAGCAAGGATTACGCGAATGCGGCCGGTGATTTAGAACGATTGTTTTCCGGGCGTTCGCCTGAGTCCTGGCCCGAGGATTGGCAACGAGGCGGTTTTCCAGCTTTGGGTCGAAGTCTGTTGCAGGCCAACGGTTCGGAGCTCGATGATGATGAGTTGCCGATACAATTGGCAAGATTCGCACTCATGCATCAACGTACCGATCTGTTCAATGAATGGCTTTGTTTTGGTGCGGAGCCTGGATTTCGTGAATGGATAAGCGCACTGTTCAACGCCCCTCCGAATTTACGGGGTTCGCATGACATTCTGTCGAACCGTCTTCCCGTATCGCGCAATCGATTGGTAGTATTGGGAGAAATGCTTCTCAAGCAGAAAGACTATTCTCGAGCAATTGTCGTCCTTGAACGTTTAATTCAGTTGAATCCCGAGCGGCTTGATTTGGTTTTAAAACTCTCGCATTGTCATCGCGCAATTGGTGAAACAGAGCTAGCCGACCAGATCCGATTGCAGGTCCTCAGTATGCCGCTGACCGTACCCGAGATTCGAGGAATTGTGGCTGAAATCGAGCGTGAACCGCAACAAGCCGAATCGGAGCGATTGCTCCGAAATGGTTTGCTCGGCAGCCAAAATCGTCCCATCGAGAATTGGATCTTGGCGATTCAATTGGCCTTGTTGCAGCATTCGCCAACGAACCTGCCGCCATCAGAAACCAAAGTGGACCATCGCGAGCAGCGATCGAAACTCAAAGCGATCATCGATGACGATCGGCGTCAGTTGCTGTATCGGCTTGACTGTTTCACCGATGTATCCTTTAAGCTTCGGTATGCCATTCCGACGCTTGAAATGCTCTATCGAGACACTGCAAAGCTCGCGATCCTCGACGAGGATTTCCAAAAAGCTGACCAAGCGATTCGAGCGTGCCACGCTGTCTATCCCGATCAAATCGAGTCGCCAATCGAACTGATTCCGATGGCCGAAAAAGTCTTTGGTGTCGAGAAAACGGAAGAGTGGCTCGAGTTGTACGCATCGCCTTTGGAGTCGCATATGTCGCAGTGGCCAGATGATACGCTCGTCGGGAATAACCTCGCATGGTTTTACGCGAATATCGATCGCAGATTAGATCGAGCCTTAGAGTTAAGCCAACATGTTGCCGAGCTGCTTCCTGATGACAGCATCTACTTGGATACTTTAGCCGAAGCCGAATTTCGCCTTGGGCATATCGACGAAGCGATTGCGATTTCATCGAAATGCCGTCAGCTTACGCCGCTGGAAGATCATCATCGCGCACAACTGCATCGATTTCTGAAAAGGAAAAAAGATTAGTGTCGAAAAATTCGCTCGTTCCCAGGCTCTTGCCCTCATCGTTACACACATTTTTTCGTATTTTTTGTGAGCGTTAGCGCCGGTCCGAACGTCCGCCATGCTAAGGCTAAGTCTGCGATACGCTGCATTCCAACCCACATGGCCTTGGGACCAGGTG
>Ga0163150_10001511_pt1 | contig 38898 bp, 38 predicted proteins | sample OliLakLV19P2IB_FD_148628 | JGI IMG/M metagenome (GOLD analysis project Ga0163150, IMG submission 148628) | Freshwater microbial mat bacterial communities from Lake Vanda, McMurdo Dry Valleys, Antarctica - Oligotrophic Lake LV.19.P2.IB | ecosystem: Environmental > Aquatic > Freshwater > Lake >... | reverse complement strand
CACCAAATAGAAATAATGAATTGAAGAATAATTTGAACTGGATTATACCCACGATTTGAGCCTTGTTGTGGCAATGGTGTGCTATTCAAAAATTCAGTAAAATACATTTTGTCCATCATCTTTTGTAAAATAGCAATTCCTCCCCAGGGAGTAATTTCTTTGTCCGTAAACTCAATTTTAAGGTCTCCCATTTTTGTAAGATTTTCTTACCGCTAAAATCGTATTTTTTAACAAACCAGTATGCAAATAAAAATCAATGCCAATAAGCCTTTCAGACAATTAATCCCTAATGACCGTCATTAGAGAATAGGGTTCCAATGGACTTTCTGGGATTATTGCAACTCCGGGATTTAAGCAGGAGATAAAGAAACTATCTAAAAAATATGTTTCTCTTAAAAAGGAATACTTGGCACTTGTTACCAGTCTTGAAAAGCAACCAGTTCAGGGAATACCCATTGGGCATCATTGTTATAAAATACGATTATCTATTGCCTCAAAAGGAAAAGGAAAAAGTGGCGGAGCAAGGGTGATTACCAATGTATTTATTTCAGGCAATACTGTTTTCCTCTTGTCCATTTACGATAAATCAGAAAAAGAGAATATTTCTGATAAAGAGGTTCAGCAATTGATAAAGCAAATAAAGTAATTGGGTAGCATCCCCTGTTCCAAACCAACAGAACGCTATGATATGGAAGACATTCCGTCATGATGCAGCATAACAAGCAAGAAGATTGTCAAAGGGTCAATATATTCAATCATTTTTTGGAAAACTCAGTTGGTTGATATACTTTTTCTGCCTCTGCTTGATGTCGGACTCTAATGAAACGGGTACACATTTTTTGAATTGCTAATTAAAAACTACTTAATCATGAGAAAAAAAATCAAATTTTTATCACTATTGCTGGCAATGCTTCTGCCTGCATGGCTAATGGCTCAAACAGTTGTCAGCGGCAGGGTTACTGAATCTGCTAACAATAAGCCGCTCGAAGGAGCCACAATTTCTGTAAGAGGCGCCAAAAGTGTTGCACAAACCGATGCTGATGGAAAATTTTCTATCAATGTTGCTAATGGCGATGCCCGGCTGGCCATTACCTAGGTGGGTTATTTGTCACAAACAATAGAGGCTAAAAACAGCAGTGCTATCAGCCTTATTGTTGATAACAGCAGTATGAGTGAAGTGGTGGTTACAGGTCTTGCTACTTCGGTTAAAAAATCGAACTCTGCCAACTCTGTTGCCACAATTTCTGCAAAACAACTTGCCGGAAATACCCGACCACAAACTCTTGATGCCGCCATGCAGGGTAAAATAGCTGGTGCACAAATCAGTGCAAACAGTGGTGCACCCGGTGGTGGTTTCTCGGTAAGGCTTCGTGGTATATCCTCTATCAACCTGAGCTCAGAACCACTTTATATTGTTGATGGGGTTTATATAAGTAATTCACAGAATGCAACCGGTGCTGGCACTGGTCCTTTTAGCGGTGCTACCGGGCAAACAGCTGGTACACAAGATAACGCTCCAAACAGGCTGGCAGATATTAACCCCGCCGATATTGAAAATGTTTCAATACTTAAAGGCCCAAGTGCTGCTGCCATCTATGGTACCCGGGCCAATGCTGGTGTGGTTATTATTACTACAAAAAGAGGTAAAGCTGGTAAAGTTGCCATCAACGTTGGTCAGGATTTTGGAATGGTAAATGCTATCAATTTAGTTGGTATGCACAAAACCGTTTGGAACAAGCAATTTAGTTTTGGAACAGACAAAGCTTCCGGTGCTGATTATACGGCAGAAAAAGCTCTTAGAAATCCTACCCCTCAAACATGGGATTATGAAGACATTATTTATGGAAACACAGGGTTTATCACCAATACCCGAATTTCATTGTCTGGCGGTTCAGATAAAGTAAAATATTATGCAGGTGCAACCCGCTGGGATGAGACTGGTATTCAAAAAAGAACAGGCTATCAGCGTAATAGTGTACGATTAAATCTGGATTTTCAACCCAAAACCTGGTGGGATATAGGAATTGCTACCAGTGTAATGAATAGCAATAGTGATCGTTCATTTAGCGGTAATGATAATAACGGAGTTTCTCTGGGTTATTCTCTTGCTTACATTCCTAACTGGTTACCACAGCTACCTGTAAATGGAGTTTATCCAGACAATAAATATACAGGTCAAAACCCCTTAGAAATAGTTGATAAAGGAGTAAATAATGAAAATGTAAACCGCTTTATCGTTTCTTTCAGCAATACATTTCACCTGATTAGAAAATCTAATCACACATTGAAACTGAGTTTGCAAGGTGGTATTGACCAACTGCATCAGGAAAATTTTGTGCACATGAAAGAAGAGTTGCAATATCAGCAACAACGGGCAAACCCCGGTGCAGTTAGAAACTCTTCAACAAGAAGTAAAAATCTTAACCTTCAGGCATTCTTGGTGGATAATTTTGAATACAAAAATTTTGGCTTCACTACTTCTATTGGTGCAGTTCGCTTAGAGTCAGATAATAAAAACATCTGGTTCCAGGGCGAAGGTGTACCGAGGGGTACTACCAATACCAACAATGCTGCTGTTCAGCTCTCCAGCCTCGATCTTTCCAGTTGGCAAGACGTAGGCTTGGTAGCCCAGGAAGAAATTAACTGGGATGATAAAGTTATTTTAACAGGTGGAGTTCGTATGGATAAAACAAGCCTGAACGGAGATACAAAAAAATATTATGCATTTCCAAAGGCCTCACTGGCAGTAAATCTTTCTTCTTTTGATTTCTGGAAAATTACTGCAATAAATTCATTTAAAATCCGTGGTGCTTATGGTAAAACTGGTAACCCCGCATCATTTGGCTCCAAGTTTACCAATATCATTCCGTTTGCTATTGGTGGTGTTACAGGATCTTCAACACCAACTACAGTCGGTAACCCCACTATCAGACCCGAAACTTCCAAAGAAGTGGAATTTGGTTTTGATTTTGCAGCTTTTAAAAGCAGACTTACCGGAGAAGTTAGTTACTATACCCGTGATATTAAAGACTTCATTGATGTATTTAGCCTGTCACCAGGTACAGGAGTTACATCATATAAAGCATTTAATGTAGGTGATATCGAAAACAAAGGATTCGAAGTTTCATTAGGCGGTACGCCGGTTCAGAATAAAAATATAAAATGGTCTACTACGGTAAATTGGTGGCAGAATCGTAGCAAAATCACCAGGCTTGATATTCCAGAAAAAGCTACTGCAGCTTCTGGATTTGGAGCCTTTGGAACACAACGCTTAAGGGTTGGAAATTCTCCTTCACAATGGTATGGTACACCCAATGGAGCCAATGGTTTGCCTACTGCTTATGAAGATGCACAACCCAAGTGGCAGCTTAGCTGGAGCAATAGTTTAACCTTTCTTAAGAATTTTGAATTTTCCATGTTGTTGCATCGCAGCCATAGAAATTTCAATAGTAGTTTAAATGGAGAATTAACAGATGAAGGAGGTACTTCACCTGACTGGAGCAATCCTGATAAAAATGGTGATCCGATAGGAGCAACCCGTATATTAGGACAGCCCGGTATTACAAGCCGCCAGTTTATACAAGATGCCTCTTTTACAAAACTTAGAGAACTTTCTTTGTATTACACAGTGCCAAAAAGTGTATTGAGTAATATGGGTTTTCTGAAAAATGTTGATCAGGCAAGAATTGGTATCTCAGGAACTAACCTCTTTGTTTGGACAAATTACTATGGTTATGATCCCGAAGCTGCCAACTTTGGTAACCGTCCAACATTGGCGACTGTTGACCTGTTAAGCTTCCCTTCGGCCCGCCGTCTGTATTTTCATCTAAACTTTAATTTCTAAACTATACAATCATGAAAAGAATATATTATATAGCCCTTATTGCCGCATCATTGATGCTTGCAGTAAGTAGTTGCAGAAAGGGAGGTTTTTTTGAGGTAGATGACTCCATTGTAGATCCTAACGCTGTATCGGTAGATGTGGTATTGGCTAATCCTTCCAAAGCACAAATCATTGCTCTTTGTAAAGGACTTGAAAGCGCCATGCGAAATGGCTATAATGATTTTATAGCCAGTTCAGGTACGGTAGGCCGGGAAGTAATTAGTTCCCGATCCACAGACAACCGCTATTACACAGAACTATTAGGCACCAATGTGGCGCAATACCCTGGCGTTACTGCAGGGGCAAATGACCCTGCTGGTATTTTCAATGGTTATTATACTTCATTTTCTACTACCCGCCGCAGAGCGGAATTATTAGTATTGACAGCAAATAATGCGAGTTCTATAACCGCCGGTGAAAAAAAGGCTGTAGAAGGGTTTGCCCGTACTATCCAGGCTTTTGTTACCCTGAATCTGCTCAATATGCAGGGTGTAAATGGAATAAGAGAAACTTTCAGTGATTTAAATTCACCAGGTGATCTTTTAAAACCCGGCAAATTTGGTACCTATGCTACCGGCCTTGTTCTTGTAAAAAAATATGTGGATGATGGATTAACTGCACTTAATGCAGGAACAAGTTTTCCTTTTACCCTTGGTGCCGGTTTTACTGGCTTTAATACTGTAGCAAATTTCAAACTATTCAACCGTGCTGTGGCTGCAAGAGTAGCCATGTACCAGTCTGATTGGGCAGGGTTACTGACAAGCTTGAGCAGTAGTTTCTTTAATATCGGAGGAAATTTAACCGACGGGCCTAGAAATATTTGGTCTACTTCACCAAATGATTTTACAAATGTGTTGTTTCAAACTATAGATAACAACAATCAGCCTTATGTAGTATTTAATGAAGTAATAGCTGCCGTGGAATCAGGAGATACAAGATTTACTGGAGCAAATGCCAAAGCAAAGGCAAGAACAAACCCTCGTTCCAGTGGAGTATTTACTTCTACACATGAAATGAGAAATTTTGCAAGCAACACATCACCAAGCAATATGATAAAGAATGAGGAGTTGATTTTGATGTATGCAGAGGCTAATGCAGAAATAAATACTGTATCTACCCTGGCACTTGCAGTAACTGCCATTAATACCATCCGGGTAGCTTACGGATTACCTGTTTATAGCGGAGCCGTTAATAGCGCAGCATTAATTACAGAAGTATTAAAACAACGCCGTTTTTCTCTTTTCTGGGAAGGACATCGCTGGTTTGATATGCGCCGCAGGGGAACAATGGCCCAGCTTATTCCACAGGGTACGATTGGTACACAGACATTTGTAGTATTTACAAAAATGTCTCGCCCTGATGCCGAAGTTCAATGGGATATCAGGAATCCATAATAATAGTTTTATAATACTATATCGATACCTCCGGTAAATAACCCGGAGGTATTTTTTTGAAAACTATATCAATCTTTATTAAGCCGAAAATTAAAATTATCTATAGCTACGGATGTTGTTGTTAAACAAAAACGGTTATTTTGTTTAACTTGTAGGCTCATTTGCTAACTGAGATAAGTTCAAAAAATAACGGTACTTTTTTATGATAATAAAACAGCTGAGAATATTTGCAGCTATTGGCTGGTTTATTTTTCTATCCAATACTTCTAAGGCTCAGAACTGCATACCTACTAATATCAACGGTGCCGTTATAAATTTTGCCTGTAACCAAATTTGTTCAACTCTCGTTTTTCCCTTTCCGCATTTAAAATCATCGTCCGATTATACATTGGTTCCGGTTCCTTATCAACCATATCCATATTCAACAGTAACCGGTTCGGAAGATGCGGCATTATATTTTGATGACAAATACAGTCGCTTTCTATTTTTGCCATTTGAGTTTTGTTTTTATGATACTTTATTTTCAAGGGCAGTGGTTGGCTCTAACGGGTTAATGACTTTTGAGCTAGCTGTTACAAGTTGCGACAATTCATGGCCAATTCCACAACCAATACCATTTGCAGGATCCCTCAGCTGTGCCAATCCGGCAATAGCTTATTACCCAAGATCATCAATAATGGCTGCATTTTCTGATTTAGATCCTACCGCAGCAGCTAGTCCGGCCGATAGAAAAATTCAGTGGGAAGTGGTTGGCACAGCACCTTGCAGAAAATTTGTAATAAGTTATTATCATATTGGTGTTTTTGGAGTACCACTTGCATCATGTACTTCACCTCAGAACACATTTCAAATAGTACTTCACGAATCTACAGGGCTGATTGAAATTTTTTTTGAACAGAAATTGTGTGCTTCAAGTACAAATTCTCCCGGGAATGGCATTTTCGGAATGCAAAACTGGGCAAGAGATAAATGGATTTCTGCCCCCGGAAAAAATAAAGCCTTCTGGACAGAAGCAAATACTGGTTATCGGTTTGTTCCCTCTGGAGGTGCTTCAAGATATATGGTATCTGAACTGGTAAATATGTCTGGAACAGTCGTAGCCACGGCTGATACATCTACCACTACAGCCGGAGTTTTAGACCTCTCATTTACGAATTTTTGTCCGCCGACTGGTTCTAATCAATATGTGGTGAGAACAACTTTTTCTACCTGCGGCAATCCTACTGCATCACTAACTATTTTAGATACTATTTCCATAAACAGAACCAATAGCCTTAATGCTGCCGCTGTTGCCACCAATACAGCCTGTGGCCCACCCAGCGGTACTATTACTATTACCGTTCCGGCAGGTGTTGGCACCCCACCTTTCACTTTTGTATTGGATGGCGGTACTCCAGTTACAGGAGCAAGTCCGCAAGTCTTTACGGGGGTGGCATCGGGGCCACACACAGTGGTAATAACAGATGCATCCGGCGGGTGTACAAGTACGCTTAATATTACTGTTAACCTCAATAATGCTATCAATGCCAGTACAGGGTCTACCCCTACGTCTTGTACGGGTGTTACCAATGGAACAATAACTGTAACACCATTAACAGGAACTGCTCCTCACACTTATTCATTGGATGGTGCCACCCCTGTTTCCGGAGCTGCACCTTATATATTTACTAACGTAGCAGCTGGTAATCATACGGTGAGAGTAACTGATGCTGCGGGATGTGTTACTAACACTCTTAGTGTAATTGTTGTTGCTGGCCCGGCATTTACAGCTACTGCAACCCCGACTGCTCCATCCTGTAACGGCGCAACAAACGGAACGATAACAGTAACACCAACCGTGGGTGCAGCACCGTTTACTTTCTCATTAGATGGTGGTGCAACAGTGCCGGGTGCAGCGCCTTATACGTTTACGAATGTTGCAGCCGGACCTCATACGATTGTTGTAACAGATGGCGCCGGTTGCGCAACCAATACCATCAATGTAACGGTAGCATCAGGAATTCCATTAACGACTACTGTCAATAAAACAGATGTACTTTGTAATGGAGGGGCTACAGGAACAATCACCATCTCACAACCTATTACGGGTATTACTCCATTTCAATATTCTTTAGATGGAATAATCTGGCAGGCCAGTAATACATTCATTGGTCTGTCAACAGGAACTTACACTGTTTTTTACCGGGAGAGTACCGGTTGCCAGGGTTCGCAAACCATTACTGTTGGTGAGCCGACAGTATTGACAGCATCCACCGTAATAGTTCCTGTTGTTTGTAATGGACAGGCTAATGGCATTATCACTGTTACTGCTAATGGCGGTCTTTCGCCCTATCAATATTCTATAAATGGCGGTGCTGCCTGGCAGGCAGGTAATATATTTAATGCAGCCGCAGGCTCATACACAATCACCATAAGGGATGTAAATAATTGTATTACCACAAGAGCAGTTACCATAACGCAACCGGCGGCTTTAATCCCTTCTTCTGTCAATGCTGCTGCCAGTTGTAATGGTGGAAATGATGGAAGAATAACGGTAACCACAAACGGTGGCAATACCGGTTACCAGTATTCAATTGATGGCACCACTTTCCAGGCCTCCAATATATTTAATGTAGGGCCGGGCAGCTATACAGTTACGGTAAAAGATAATCTGGGTTGTACGGCCAGTTTCAACACCACAGTTTTGCTGGGAAGCAATTTTACATTGATGCGCCAGCGGGATACTACTATTTGCGAAGGAACTTCAACTCCGTTGTCGTTATTATCCAATGCCACACAGTATAGCTGGACTCCGGCTACGGGTCTTAGCAATACTACTATTCCAAATCCAACTGCTAACCCGATAGTATCAACACAATACATAGTAACGGCTACTCTCGGCCGGTGCAGCGATAATGATACTGTGATGGTAAATGTAAATGCGGCACCAATTCCAAATGCAGGGGTTGATGGATTTATCTGTTACGGACAAACCTATCAATTGCAGGCCTCCGGCGGAAATGTTTATTCATGGTCGCCCAATACTTTCTTAAACAATGCTTCCATTGCTAATCCAATAGCTGCTGCGGGAAGGGACATCATTTATACATTGTCAATACTATCGGACATCAATGGTTGTGCTTCATTGACGACGGATCAAATCAGGGTAGATGTAACACCGCCTATTAAAGTAAGAACATTTCCTTACGATACGATTGGTTACACTGGTGATCAGTTTCAGTTGCTGGCTGTTCCATCAGACAGTGATGTGATTACTTATGTTTGGACTCCATCAACAGGCCTCAGCGATTCAAGGATTGCCAACCCTGTTGTTATTGTTGGTGCCACGGGTGATGTGACACAATACCAGGTTACCACTTCCACCATTGCAGGTTGCAGAGGTGATGGATTTGTTACGATAAGAATATATAAAGGCCCTGATATTTATGTGCCAACAGGATTTACACCAAATGGAGATGGAAAGAATGACAGGTTTACCCCATTCCCGGTAGGGATGAAAAGCTATAACTACTTCCGGATATATAATCGCTGGGGTCAGATAGTGTTTTCTTCCACAAATCTGCATGACGGATGGGATGGTAAACTGGGGGGCAGAGATCAGCAAAGCGGTATTTATGTTTGGATGATTGAAGGGGTGACCAACGATAACAGGGTGATAACCAGGAAAGGGACTGTTTCACTGATAAGATAATTAATTGCCTTATCAATTCTGCGGCTGCTTATAAGATATCAACCCGTTCAGGTTAACAAATTGGTTTTATTTGGGTATAAAAATTACAAAAAGCCGCCACATTTAATGTGGCGGCTTTTTAATGAAGCCTTATTTTTGCCTGCCTGCCAAAGTTTTCTTTTATAATTGACGAAAGCAGAACCGCATATAAATTTAATATCCAGCAAATGGTAGATGTAATACTTGGCCTCCAATGGGGCGATGAAGGAAAGGGAAAAATAGTTGATTTTTTTGCCAAAGATTATGATGTAGTGGCACGGTTTCAGGGTGGTCCCAATGCAGGGCACACTTTATATGTAAATGATAAAAAGGTAGTGTTGCACCAAATTCCATCCGGTGTTTTTCGGGAAGGCATCATTAACCTGATTGGTAATGGTGTGGTGCTTGACCCGGTTACTTTAAAAAGAGAATGTGATACGGTTGCCTCATTTGGTATTGATTTGAAGAAGAATCTTTTTATTGCAGAAAGGACACATCTTATTTTGCCGACTCACCGGGCATTAGACAAAGCTGCTGAATTATCAAAAGGGACTCAAAAAATTGGTTCTACTTTAAAAGGTATTGGCCCGACCTACATGGATAAGACTGGCCGTAATGGCTTGCGGGTTGGTGATTTGCTGGATAAAAATTTTACTACATCTTATATCAAACTCCGGTTAAAACACCAACGACTGTTAGACAATTATAATTTCCAGGAAGATATTACGGCATGGGAAGAAGAATTTTTTGAAGCCCTTGAGTTTTTAAAAGAACTGAATATCGTAAATGGCGAATATTTCATCAACAAGCAGATAAAAGCAGGCAAAAGAATATTGGCCGAAGGTGCTCAAGGTAGTATGCTGGATATTGACTTTGGTACATTCCCTTATGTCACATCATCCAGCACTATTTCTGCAGGGGTTTGCAGTGGTTTGGGTATAGCCCCGCAACACATAAGAGATGTGATAGGCGTTACAAAAGCTTATTGCACCAGAGTTGGAAGCGGTCCTTTTCCTACAGAACTTGAAAACGAAACGGGTGAGGAACTAAGAAAAACCGGGAATGAGTTTGGAGCAACAACTGGCCGTCCCCGCCGCTGTGGCTGGATAGACCTTGTGGCATTGAATTTTGCCTGTATGATAAACGGAGTGACCAAAATTGTTATGACGAAAGCGGATGTACTGGATGCCTTTAAAGAACTGGAAGTGTGCACGGCATATAAAATAAACGGAAAAGAGAGCCTGGAAATACCCTTCCAGATGGATAGAGTAAAGCCGGTGCCACAGTATAAAGCCTTTGCCGGATGGAATACAGACACCAGTGCAGCGAAATCCTATACCGCCTTGCCTGATACAATGAAAAGCTATGTTAAGTTTATTAATGAATACCTTGGGGTAAATATTCATTTTATTTCCAATGGTCCTGGGCGGGAACAAATTATTGAAGTAGCTTAAGTCGTTATAATTAATACTTAAAAAAAAGTGGTGTAAAATTTGGCGAATTAAAAACTTCGCTGAAATTTTACAGCATCAATCCTGTAAAGACTATGACATTAAAACCTGATAACGAAAAAAAGACCCCGGCGAAAACTATTTCCGCCTCAGACAAAGCAGCTGCTAAAAAGCCATCACCAAAACCTGCTAAAAAAGAGGAGGAGGATGATGACGATGATGATTTTGAAGATGATGAAGATCCGAAGCCTGCAAAAAAAGGAGCGAAGACCGCTTCTTCAAAAAAGAAAAGTGAGGATGACGATGATGAAGAAGTGGATGAGAAACCCGATGATTGGGAAAAACCCGAAGAGGAAGAAGAATGGGATCCGGACTTTGAAGAGTTTGATGTTCCCAAATCCAAAGGGAAAAAAGCCGGAGGTGCTATCGGTAAGAAAGCCAGTGAAGAGGAAGATGATTTTAAAATGGATGATGAATTCAAAGACATGTTTAACGATAAGGACATGGACGATGATGAAGATGACGATTATTAAAACCCCAACTCTCTTCTACGAGGGTGAAGAATAAATTGATTAAAACAACTTCAACTGATTGCACTTTTTCTATAAGTGATTTTGAACAGATGAAGGAAAAAGTGTTGAACTGGTCACAACAGTTCAACACTTTTTGTTTTTTAGATAATCATCAATACCAGATAGAGCCACACTCGATGGAGTGTTTGCTGGCGGCAGGCGTAAAGCGACAATTGAAAACGGATGCCGGGGATGCGTTAAATCAATTACAAGAGTTTATTGGTAACCGGGCTGATGAGTCCGGTCTGACCGGTTGGCTATTTGGACATCTCAGTTATGATTTGAAAAATGAAATAGAAGAACTTTCATCGGCTAATCCGGACAAGATTCAGTTTCCGGATTTATTTTTCTTTGAACCGGAAATTGTTATCAGGCTGACAGCAACTGAAATGATTATAACGGCCAATGATCCGGAAGCGGTATTTGCTGCTGTGCAACATACGATTCAGAAGCCCATCATTTCAGTAAGCCCGGTTATTATCCAAAACCGGCTTTCACAACAGCAATACATCTCCATCATCAATAAACTGAAGCAGCATATTCTCCGCGGAGATTGTTATGAGATTAACTTTTGCCAGGAATTTTTTGCAGAGCATGCAAGCATTAACCCGGTGGATGTTTACAAAAAACTAAGTACACTTTCTCCTAATCCTTTTTCTGCTTTATACAAAATCAATGACCGGTGGCTGCTTTGTGCCAGCCCCGAAAGGTTTATAAAAAAACAGGACAACAAAATTTTATCTCAGCCTATTAAAGGAACATCCAAAAGAGTTGCCAATAATAATACGCAGGATGAGTTGAATAAGACGGAACTGTTCAATAGCCCAAAAGAACGTTCAGAAAATGTAATGGTGGTTGATTTAGTGAGAAATGACCTGGCAAAAGTGTGTGAGGAAGGCACCGTGCAAGTAGATGAACTATATGGTGTTTATTCATTTCCGCAGGTGCACCAGATGATCTCAACCATAAGCGGCGAACTGAAAAATGATATATTGTTTACAGAAATCATCCGGGCCACTTTTCCAATGGGCTCAATGACGGGGGCACCCAAACTGAAAGTGATGAAACTGATAGAAGAGTATGAACAAACAAAACGGGGAATTTTTTCAGGAGCTGTTGGTTACATTTCTCCCGATGGAGACTTTGATTTTAATGTAGTTATACGAAGCATCATGTATAATGCCGAATCAAAATATCTTTCTTTCCAGGCAGGTTCTGGTATTACTTTCTATAGTGATCCTGAAAATGAATGGGAGGAATGTTTGATGAAAGTGGAGGCAATGAAGAAAGTGCTGGAAGAAAAATAGCTCCGATTAATTTGTCCCTGAGTTAGATGATTTGAGAAGTATTTGCAAACTCTCATCCAGTATCTCATATCTTTTTGCCACAAAAAGATTCATCTTTTGAGTCGGCAGCCGCAATTGATATTTGCCTTCAATAGCAATCTTATTATCAAAACCTGGATTATACCGGTCGAAAGTAGCTCTGTCTAATTCAGTATATTTTAAAATAACTGCAGAATTAAAACGGCCGGTTATGTTGTAAGCAAATGAACTGCTTATTTCATCTTCTTTCAAAGCAGCACTACCGCCATTTACAAGCAAGTCCTTCATTTCAGATTTTGTAACAGTAGTGATGCCGCCTTCACCTTCAAATATATAATGGGTACCAATGAATTTTTTTACATGGTTCATAGATTCTACGGGAAGATTGTATTGCAGCGTCCAGAAATCTTTGCTACCACCACTTTTGCGTATGGCTTTATCAACATTCCCAGGCCCTCCATTATAAGCGGCAAGAACCAGCAACCAATCGCCATATTTTTGGTACAAATCGGTAAGCAATCTTGCGGCAGCATGAGTACTTTTTACATAATCCAGCCTTTCATCATTGCCTCTTCTGATACTCAGCCCATATTGCTGTGCAGCGGCAGGCATAAAAGCCCAGGGGCCACAGGCACCGGCCCAGGAAATAGCATTAAATTTGAGGCCTGATTCAATTACTGCCAGGTATTTCATTTCTTTAGGAATGCCGTGCTGGCTCAATACTTCATCCATCATATCGAAATAAGGCTTTGCCCATCCTTTCATGGTCATGAATCCTTTTTTGTTCCTGCCTATATAATTCTGAATAAAAGTAACACCCATTGGATTCAGCCTGGCACCATTTAGACCATCCCCGGTTACGGCAGTTGTAAAAAGATTTTTAAATCCCTGTTTAGGATCGTTTACAGCCAATTTATCCAAGCCCAGAGAATCTTTGTTAATGCTTGTATCAGCAATAACAATCTTTCTGTAATGGGTCTGTTGTATGCCGGTAGCTCTGGATGCCTGAACTATGGAAAAGCCCAGAAAAGCCATTATTGATATGTGCTTAAATTTTTTCAAACGATTTGATTAGTAGTCTTTTATACAGCTTCTGACCTCAAAAGGAGGTTTGAAACTTGCAGCAAATGTACTTCATTAAACCGGTTTGCCATCACCTGAAGACCGAAAGGCATACCGTTACTATGCTTGAAAAGTGGGAGAGAAATTGCAGGAATTCCCACCAAATTTGCCATTACTGTATAAATATCAGCGAGATACATGGCGATAGGGTCGCCCATCTTTTCGCCTGCTTTGAAGGCAGTAACGGGTGAGGTGGGGAGGAGAATAAAGTCGAAGTCGTTGAAAATCAATTGAATTTTTTCTGTTAAAATTTTCCTCACCTTTTGGGCACGGGTAAAGTAAGCATCGTAGTACCCGGCACTTAAAACGAATGTACCCAGCATGATTCTCCGCTTAACTTCTTTACCAAAGCCGGTTGACCGGGACTGCTTGTAGAAATCTGTCAAACCGATAGCTATCGGTTCAACTCCTGAAGTGGGTGTACGATAGCCATATTTCACTCCATCAAACCTGGAGAGATTAGAAGAGGCTTCGGCAGTTATAAGTACATAATAAGCCGGAACGATGTAGTCGAGTAATTCAAACTGAACTGCTTTTACTTCATGTCCATCCTTTTGCAAACCCTCCATTCTTTTTTTTATAGTGGCAGAAATCTCCGGGTCTATGCTTGCATGATTCAATGCTTCTTCAAAATAAGCAAACCGGAATTTTTTATTGGTTGATAACTGCAATGAATATGCAGGCACCTTTTTATGCGAAACAGTGCTGTCGTATTCATCAGCTCCTGCCATTACTTCCAGCATCAAAGCTATATCGGCGACTTTGTTTCCAAAAATTCCAATCTGGTCAAATGAAGATGCATAAGCAATCAAACCGTAACGGGAAATTCTTCCATAGGTTGGCTTTAGTCCAATGATGCCGCAAAAGTCTGCCGGCTGACGAACAGAGCCACCCGTATCACTGCCTAATGACACCATACAAAGACCAGCCTGCACGGCAACAGCTGAACCACCTGATGAGCCACCGGGAACCCTTGTTTCATCCAATGCGTTCAGCACTTTGCCATACGCTGAGTTTTCATTGGTAGAGCCCATGGCAAATTCATCACAATTGAGATTGCCAATAATGATAGCATCTTCTGCCAGCAATTTTTCTACGGCAGTAGCTGAATAAATGGAAGTAAAATTTTGTAGAATTTTGGAAGAAGCAGAAATCTTGTGGTCTTTGTGACAGATAACATCTTTCAATCCAATTACAACACCGTGCAGTTTACCTATTGGATGCCCGTTTCTTCTTTTTTCATCCAACTGCTTTGCTTTTTCTATAGCTTCATCAGCATATACTTCAATAAAAGCATTGAGATGTTTAGTTGCATTGATGCGCTGCAGGTAATGTTCCACTGTTTGTAAACAGCTTACATTTCCTTCCTGTAATTGGGCATGATATTGCTCAATGGAAGTGAACTCAAACAAGTGAGATAGCTTTTTTGCGTAAGGAAAATTCGTTAAGAAGTTTACTCTTTTACAGAGTTCTTTACATCACTTGCACTTTCTTCTATTTCCTTCTTCACATTGCTTTTGGCATCGTTAAACTCACGGACACCTTTTCCTAATCCACGCATCAGTTCAGGTATTTTGCGGCCCCCGAATAACAGCAACACGATAACCAGTATAATAATGATTTCGTTAGTGCCAAGCATTCCTATTAATGTAGGTTGTATCATAATCATGAAAATTAGAATTCAAAGATACTAAGTACTGAAAAATAAAGGAATATTTAGTTATAAGTGCCGGTAATTAATAAAAAAGCCCCGATATCGTTTCAAACGAGACGGGGCTTTCCAAATATTTTAATGAAAAATTACTTTGCAACTTCAGCAACAGCCTTGCGTTTTTCACGGATTCTTGCACTCTTACCGCTACGGGTACGCTGATAGAACAATTTAGCACGGCGAACGTTACCTGTCTTATTCAAAACAATCGAATCAACGTTTGGAGAAAAGAATGGGAAAACCCTTTCTACACCAATACCGTCAGATATTTTACGAACAGTAAAACTGGCTGTAGCACCATTGCCTTGTTTTTTGATAACATCACCTTTAAAAGACTGGATCCTCTCCTTGTTACCTTCAATGATTTTGTAGTTAACAGTAATGTTATCACCGGCTTTGAATTTCGGAAATTCTTTTTTGCCTGTCAACTGCTCATGTACATATGCTATAGCGTTCATAATCCTTATTTTTAGGGAGGGCAAAGGTAGGGGGATTTTGTGAAAATAGTTAATTAGTTAAATGGTTAATTAGGCATTCGGGCAGAGATTTTATTGCGGAGTGCATAATTAACTAATTCCCAATCCGCCTACCGGACGGCCAGATACCCAATTTACAGATTTACCTTGCTACATTCACAGCCCTTTTCTCCCTTATCACCGTTACTTTTATCTGGCCAGGAAAGGTCATTTCGGTCTGTATTTTCTGGGCTATTTCGAAGGAAAGTCTATCAGACTCCTGGTCAGTTACTTTATCAGCTTCCACAATTACCCTTAACTCACGGCCCGCCTGTATGGCATATGCCTTTTCAACACCAGTATAAGCCATTGCCAATGCTTCAAGATCTTTGATACGTTGCAGGTACTGCTGCATGATTTCCCGGCGTGCACCCGGTCTTGCACCACTGATGGCATCACAAGCCTGAACGATGGGTGAAATAACAAACTGCATCTCCATCTCATCGTGGTGGGCACCAATCCCATTTATTACCGCAGGGTTCTCACCATATTTCTCAGCCAGTTTTGCTCCTAATAAAGCATGGCTCAATTCGCTTTCTTCGTCAGGCACCTTGCCTATATCATGAAGAAGACCAGCTCTTTTAGCCAGTTTTACCATATTTTGGTTTAGGCCCAGTTCGGCAGCCATGGTGGCGCAAAGATTAGCTGTCTCCCGGCTATGCATGAGCAAGTTTTGACCATAAGAAGAACGGAATCTCATTCTTCCTACCATTCTCACCAATTCTTTATGCAGGCCGTGGATTCCCATTTCAATCACTGTTCTTTCTCCAATTTCCATTACCTGTTCATCAATTTGCTTCTTGGTTTTTTCAACCACTTCTTCAATTCTGGCAGGGTGGATACGACCATCAGCCACTAACCGTTGCAAACTCAAACGGGCAATTTCACGACGGAGGGGATCGAAACTCGACAAAAGAATTGCTTCGGGAGTATCATCCACAATCAAATCAACGCCTGTAGCAGCTTCCAAAGCCCGGATATTACGGCCTTCCCGACCGATAATCTGGCCTTTTATTTCGTCACTTTCAAGATTGAAAACAGTAATGGTATTTTCAATGGCCTGTTCTGCAGCGGTACGCTGTATGGTCTGAATGATAATTTTCCTTGCTTCTTTGTTGGCTTTTTGTTTGGCATCATCAATAATTTCCTGTTGTATGCCAATGCCCTGTGTGTGGGCTTCGCTCCGCATTCCTTCTATCAACTGGTTTTTTGCTTCTTCAGCAGAAAGCCCGGCTATTTTTTCAAGCCGACGGTTATGCTCTTCCGTATGTTTCTCCAGTTCAGCTTTTTTATTGGTCACTACTTCAATCTGGCGATTGAGGTTTTCTTTAATTACATCATTTTCTTTTATCTGCTTGTCAAGAGAAACTTCCTTTTGTGTTACAGATTGTTCTTTCTGTTTTGCACGGTTTTCACTGTCATTTATTTTTTTTGTTTTTTCCAGTACGTCTTTATCATGTGCAGACTTGAGCTGTACAAAACGTTCTTTAGCCTCCAACTCTTTTTCCTTGCGGATTGTTTCGGCTCTTAACTCAGCTTCTCTGAGAATGGTTTGCGACTGTAATTCTGCTTCTGCTACTTTTCTGCTGGTGTCTTTGGCAAAAATTAATTTACCCACTATGAGGCCGGCAATGAGGGCGGCAACACCGATGATGATGTAAAGTATATTCGGGTCCATGAATGTTTTTGTTTAAATGTGGCACAATGCTATGCGTTAATAATGATTTCATACTCTTGAAAGTACGTAATTAGCGAAGATACAAAACGGGGACTAATCCCGGAAGCCTCTTTGGAAATTGATTTACAAGTAGTTCAGGTACAGAAATTCGGCCTTTTTTAACCACTAAAGGGGCATTGGTACTTTGGAAACCCTTATTTTTCGGCCAATTGGTTATCCAGCAACTTTTCAATTGCACCTAAACGGTCAGCCAGGTTTTCAGTCACAATCCCGGCTGCTGCCCCTTCATGTTGTTCGGTAGCATACCAGATAAGTACCATTGCCACATAATCCTGCATATCCTTACCGGCAAACTGGGTTTTGAACTCAATAATCTTATCGTTGACGGTTTTTAGGGTCTTTCTTACTACCTCTTCATCTTCCGGGGTAATTTTAATCCGGTAACTTCTGTCGCCAATAGTGGCGGATATGGCAATTAATTCACTCATATTGTTCTATTTTCAAAATCCTTTACTTATTTTAGTTGTCCCATTCAATTCATCCCTCCCGAGAAAGCATAAGGTTAAGGTCAATTCCTAGAAAAACGCTTTAAACAGCCACCAAAACAAACCTGATTATGTTTGCCAAAATTAAGTCATCAAACTTTATTGATGCGTTGAAGTTTCAACTCTTTGCCCCTAAAGGCAATTGTGTCCGGGGAGTCTTAAAGGATGATACCGGTAGTATTTGCAGGACAATTGAAAAAGACATTGACTCAGACCGGGAAGAACTTACCTGGACAGGGCTGAATGATTTGCCTTACGGCAGATATACACTCGAACTTTCGCAGGGTAATGATGAACCCGATAGCTATCGGGTGAAAATGAATTTAGTGAAGAGAGTGTAAGCTATTCTCCGAGCAATGTAATACAGCGATCAATTTCTTTCAGGTAGCCGTTGATCCTTTTTTCAAAGTCCTTTTTATCAGCCTCACTCATATCACCAGCACTTACTTTTAAAATACTTACCTGTTGTTTTAATTCGTCGGCACTTTTTTGCTGTACGGAAATTTTTGTTTGTGCAGCGTCTAACTCTTCCTTTAGCTTGCTGTTTTCTTTTTGCACAGTGGCATGTTGCTTCAACAGTTGCTGAAGTTTATCCTGAATTCGTTTCAGATGTTGTTCGGTTGTACTCATTTCCTGATTTCGGCCTGAAGGTCTTTTTCCAAAGTTGTCATAATCTTGTTCATCCACCCATCAATTTCTTTATCGGTCAGTGTTTTTTCTTCGTCTAAAAAAGTAAAGTTAACGGCTACTGATTTTTTTCCTGCACCCAATTTTTCACTTTCAAAAATATCAAACAGTTTTATGTCCTGTAACTTATTGAGTTTTATTTTTTGCACTGTTTGCTGCACCTGTTCCCAGGCCATTTCTTTTGGTACAATCATGGCAACGTCCCGTTGTACAGCAGGATATTTCGAAATTTCTTTTACTGCTTTTGTTTGTTTGGATGCCAGTTCTGATAACACAGCCCAATTGAGATCGGCGAAAAATACTGGCTGTTTGATACCAAATTTGTCGAGGATACTTTTCTTTACTTCACCAGTACCAGCGATGATTAGATTACCTGCCTGTCCGGTAGGCAGGTTCAGTTTATAAACAATATGATTGTCCAGTTTTGATGCCGGTACTATTTCTATGGTATCAGGAGTGATGCCCAGAACTTTCAGCACAGCATCAACAGCTCCCTTCAATGAATAAAAGTCGGAGGAAACAGATTTTTGTTTCCAGTTATCTTCATTTTTATTTCCGGAAATAATAATGCATAATTTCCCGGCTTCAGTGTATTTACCGGGGGCAGATGTAGAATAAGCGTTGCCAAATTCAAACAGGCGCAGCGAATTGTTTTTATGATTCAGGTTATGCGCCACCACCTCCAGCGATGTTTCAAATAGCGAATTGCGGAGAATATTCAACTCTGCACTAAGACTGTTTGTCATCTTTACCATGCTTTGCAATTCTTCTTCTGAAAAATAAGCTGCATTAGTGATGGAGTTGGTCATCATTTCATTGAAACCCTGTCCCACTAAATAATTAGCCACTTTTTCCCGGTACACTTCTTTGGCATAATTATCTTCTATTGCCGGGGTAATGGTAATGGCTTCCGGAATATCAATATTGTCTAATCCATCAATTCTTAAAACCTCTTCTACTAAATCAGCAGGTAAGCTGATGTCTGGTTTGTGATAGGGCACTGCCACTCTCAGTTCATCAATCCCTTCTTTCAACACTTCAAAGCCCAGACTGTTGAGGATATTTTTTACTGAATCAGGGTGATAATTTTTACCACTCAGTTTTTTAAGGAAATGATATTTTATCGCCACTTCTGTTTTAGGTTTTACTGTTGGATATACATCCACTATCTCAGAAGCTATTTCTCCGCCACCAATTTCTTTGATAAGATTGGCTGCTCTTTTCAATACATTGACGGTGGCAGAAATATCTGTTCCTTTTTCAAAACGGCTGGCTGCGTCGGTTCTTAATCCATGGCTAAAAGAAGTTTTGCGGGTTGTTACCGCATCAAAGCAGGCACTTTCGAGGAAAATATTTTTTGTTTTGTCTGATACCCCGCTATGTAAACCACCAAACACTCCTGCAATACAGATTCCTCTGGCACCCTCCTGTCCGGCGGGCAAGTCACAAATCATCAGGTCTTCGGAACTCAGTTTTCTTTCTTTTTCATCCAATGTAATAAATGATGTTCCTTCCGGGAGGTTTTTTATTATAACTTTTTTACCTGCAATCATATCTGCATCAAAAGCATGGAGCGGTTGTCCGGTCTCCTGCTGAATGAAATTGGTGATGTCAACAATATTATTAATTGGCCTTAGCCCGATGGCTTTTAATTTTTGTTGTAACCATTTCGGAGATTCCTTAATGGTCACATTCGCAATACTGACACCGGAATAGCGGGGGCATGCAGTTGGGTTCTCCACTGTCACATCAATAGTGAGAGTGGTATTGTCAACTTTAAAACCATTGCTATTAGGCAATTTCGGTTTAAGGTCTTTTTTGTCGTGGTGACTTAAATAAGCACAAACATCTCTTGCCACCCCCCAATGGCTCATCGCATCCATACGGTTGGGAGTAAGGCCGATTTCATAAATAATGTCTTCGTAGGGTTGAAAATAATCAATGGCAGAAGTACCAACTTTCACATCAGCTGGTAATACCATGATGCCTGCATGAGAAGTGCCCATGCCTATTTCATCTTCGGCGCAAATCATTCCATGGCTTTCCACACTTCTGATTTTTGCCACTTTCATCGTTAATGGCTCGCCGGTAGATGGATAGATGGTTGTGCCGACAATTGCCACTATTACTTTTTGCCCCGCTGCTACATTAGGTGCTCCGCAAACAATTTGTAATGGTTCGCCGTTACCAATATTTACTTTCGTCAGTGTTAGCTTATCTGCGTTAGGATGTTTTTCTGTACTCAATACTTCGCCAATTACCAAACCCTTTAAGCCACCTTTCACTTCTTCATACTTCGTCATGCTTTCTACTTCTAATCCAATGGAAGTAAGGATGCGGCTTAATCTTTCCGGTTCAACAGTTACGGGGGTGTTTGCCTCTCCGGCATACAGGCCTGGCTGTCCGGTAGGCAGGTATTCACTCAGCCATTTGTAGGAAATCGTCATGTTCGCTGTAATCTTTTATTGGCTGCGAAGATAAAGGAAAGGGGGAAAGTGGTTTATTGCAAAAAGTATGAGAATTAATCCTGATAGTGTCCTTTTAATGAAAAAACAACTATCTGGGCCTGTTCTACTTGTACACAATTCTGTCGCTAAGATTTATTCTTCTACTCCAGTAACCTTTATAGTTTGCTTTAAGAGGTTCAGGTTGTCCTATTCCGGAGAAAGGGTTTTTGCAACAATTTTCAAGAAGGGAATGAATTTTTCTTAATGTTTTCGGTTCATTATAGGCCCACTACCCCAAATCATCCCATGCTTTGGGCATGAAAAGCAATTTAAGCATTGAGAATTTTTTTAAGCTGGTTAAGGTTTATCACAGTCGGCTTAGCTTTACCTGTCTCGTATTCTGTAATGCTTTTCAGAATAGTTTTGTTAGTAATTTCATTTTTGGCAACAGGTTTTACTTTTTTAATGAAGGAAAGATTTTTAAAGAACTCCATTGCCAGCCCAGCTTTATTATCAGGGATTTCGACAACAATTTTCATAATATACATTTTCACAAATTTTTTTTATTTCCTAAAGAATCGGAAATAAACCTTTTCGGACATGAGATTGCAAGCTGTTACCATATTGCTAATCATAATTGCCTCGCTATTGCCGGTATATATGCTTTATAAATACCTGCAAAAAATAATGCAACCAAAAGAGTCAATGCGAAAATTTCTTCTCTGGCTTCTGGTTAATTTTATATTGATATTCGGCTACACTTTTTTACTTGTCTTTGCAATCAAATTGCTGTTTCCCGGAGCTTAAAAGAAACTCCTTATTTTTACCCCAATAAAACTAACGATGTATGGCATATAACTTATTAAAAGGAAAAAGAGGAATCATCACCGGTGCGTTGGATGGAAATTCTATCGCCTGGAAAGTAGCCGAGAAAGCTTATGAAGAAGGGGCCACTTTTGTTTTAACCAATGCCCCTATCGCTATGCGGATGGGTGAAATCAATAAGCTGGCAGAAAAAACAAAATCTGAGATCATTCCGGCTGATGCTACCAATGTGGAAGAGCTGACCAACCTCTTCACAAAATCGCAGGAAGTGCTGGGCGGTAAGATTGATTTTGTTCTCCATTCAATTGGTATGAGTGTGAACATCAGGAAGAAAATCGCTTACACTGAATCCAATTATGATTATTTTATGAAAGGTATTGACGTGTCTGCTATGTCATTTCATAAAATGCTGGCGGTGGCCAAAAAATTAGATGCTATCAGTGAGTGGGGTAGTGTGGTGGCTCTTACTTATATGGCGGCTCAGCGTACCTATCCTTTTTATACTGATATGGCGGATATTAAAGCGATGCTTGAATCTATTGCCCGCAGCTTTGGTTATCATTATGGAGTAGACAAAAAAGTTCGTATCAATACAGTATCTCAATCGCCAACAAAGACAACGGCTGGTACGGGTATCAAAGGCTTTGGTGATTTCTTTGATTTTGCTCAGTCTATTGCACCGCTGGGCAACGCCAGTGCAGAAGATTGTGCTAACTATTGTATCACCCTTTTCTCTGATTTAACAAGAATGGTAACTATGCAGAACTTATTTCATGATGGTGGTTATTCTTCTACCGGTGTAAGTAATGAAGTGATGCAGAAGTTAGGAGTGGAATAACCTCCTGTCCCCCGCCGATTGGCGGAGAGACTTAGATTGAAATGGCATTTTATAAATCATAAATTCATTAAAGCAGAAAGCCTCCAATTACGGAGGCTTTTAAAATTATAAACAGTTTCCAAACTCCCCTTTAGGGGCTGGGGGCTTAATATTCATCCTCATTGAACAGAAAATCTTCCTGGGTAGGATAGTCAGGCCAGATGTCTTCGATAGTTTCATATACATCACCAGCTTCATCTTCCAGTTCCTGCAGGTTTTCCACTACTTCAATCGGAGCACCGCTACGGATAGAGTAGTCAATCAACTCATCTTTGGTGGCTGGCCAGGGAGCATCTTCGAGGTACGAGGCTAATTCTAATGTCCAAAACATCTTCGCAGGGGTTTAATTTTTAATGGGTCTTTCACCCTAATTTTCGGCAAATGTAGCTTTATTAACGAATTTTCCAAATCCTTAGTTGTTCACCGGTTTTTAAAGGATTTCTTAAAAATCGGGATTATGCTACCATCACAGTTTTTGTGAGTGGGTTGCTTTTAATGATATTTGATTAATCAATAAAGAAATTGGCTGCATGATAACAGGAAAAAATATACATAAACGCTACGGAACCGTGGAAGTATTGCGTGGGGTAGATGTAGAAATCAACAAGGGAGAAGTGGTTTCCATTGCCGGGCCTTCCGGTTCGGGCAAAAGCACTTTATTACATATTCTCGGCACCCTGGACAAGGCTGATATTGGGGAAGTGAGTATGAACGATACCGCTATCAATTCCCTGAGCGGCAAAAAACTGGCTGCTTTCCGGAATAAACATATTGGTTTCGTTTTCCAGTTTCATCACCTGCTGCCAGAGTTTACGGCCTGGGAAAATGTGTGTATCCCCGGCTGGTTGGCAGGCAGGAAAAAGGCAGAAGTAAAAGAAAAGTCGGAAGAATTATTAAAAATGCTGGGCCTTTTGCACCGTATGGAAAACAAACCCAATGAAATGAGTGGAGGAGAACAGCAACGGGTGGCTGTCGCCAGGGCACTGATCAATAACCCCGATATTGTTTTTGCGGATGAACCAACTGGTAATCTTGATTCGGCCAATGCCAAAGAACTGCACCAATTGTTTTTTGACCTGCGGGATAAATTCAACCAGACATTTCTCATTGTTACTCACAACGAAGAACTGGCCAAACTAAGCGACCGGGTTTTATTTATGAAAGACGGGAAGATTGTGTGACCTTATCCTTTTTATAGATGGTTAGTGAACCATGTCTTCAATTCATCCATTGTATTGGTTGTCTTAGCAGCATCTGTCCACCAGTCGTGAAATACGAATGGATAAGTGATGATTTTTCTGTCCACTCCTAATGTTCCCAATTTGGTATGCATGTTTGAACTCTGGTCAGGAGTTACAACCGGGTCCAGTTCGCCATGAAAGAAAATAGTAGGTGGTGCTGCGGTTGTAGCCGTGTACTGCGGACTGCAATCTTTGTATCGTTGAGTGGCTGTGGCTGAAGCAGGAAATAGGGGAACGCCTAAAAACGGTTGCAGGATGGAATTATAGATGTTGAAATTGTAATAAGACATGGCGAATAAGTCTGTCGGGCCAGCCAAGGAGCCCACCGCTTTTATTTTTCTATTTCCATTTCTCGTATATCCATAGCTCATAGAAAGATGGCCACCTGCGCTATGTCCAACGATGTATAATTTTTGTCCATTGAAAGTATAAGTTGACGACAAACGTAATGTGTATTGCACGGCACTATCTACATCATCCAATTGCATTTTGTAATTATCCGGTTGGTTTAATGTAAGGCGATAATTAATATTGGCCGCAGCAAATCCTCTTTGCTTTAAACCGTTTAGCAGCCAGGTTAATTCTGCTTTATCGCCTGTTGACCAGCCACCACCATGAACAACTACGACAAGAGGAGTGGCCGATGTTCTGCCAGCCGGTAAGCCTAAATCAAATTTCTGGCTGGCATTAGTACCATACGAAATGTTCTGGATTGTTGTATCAGTAAGTGGGCCTGGTGGTGGCGGGGGCGGAGTAATTGTATTATCAGGCTGGCAACCTATTAGTGTTGCTATGAGTAAACCCGAAAGAAAAAAGATAGTAAATCTCATAAGGTATTATTTGGTGATAAAGCTATAACGATTTTATGACGTTTAAAGTATTAAATACGTTGGAAAATTAGTTAAGTAAAAACAAATAAACTCAGGATGCTACAGCCTCGGCTTCCAGGGAATTTCTTCTACTCTCATCTGGTGACCGCAATAGCGGCTAAGCACAAACAAATAATCGCTTAACCGGTTCATGTATTTGATGATTATTACTTCTACTTCGAGGCTTTCTAATTCTAACCGTACACAACATCTTTCGGCCCTGCGGCAAACACAACGGGCAATGTGCAGGTGTGATAGTGTGGTATGACCACCGGGAAGAATAAAACTTTTCATAGGGGAAATAGTTTCTTCCATCCGGTCTATTTCTTTTTCCAGTAGTAGTATATCTGTTTCTTTTAAATCAGGTATCCGCATCTTTGGTGCTTTGATAGGGTCGCAGGCTAATGATGAACCGATAGTAAAGAGCCTATCCTGAACTTCTAATAAAATTTTTTTGCCTTGCTCATCGGTTAGCAGGTCTTTGCATAAACCGATATAAGAGTTTAACTCGTCCAAGGTACCATAGGCTTCAATGCGAAGATGGGATTTGGGAACTTTTGTTCCGCCAATTAAAGACGTAGTTCCTTTGTCTCCTGTCTTGGTATATATTTTCATTGCCATAGTGAAAAATTCATGGTTAATAACAAAGGTAAACGGTAAAAGTTTTAATGAATCTTGTTGAAGTATTTGCTTAGAAATATTAGTTATGGATCTTAACCCTTTTCTTATCACTTTCAATAACTCCATCCCTAAGCCTCACAACCCGGTGTGCATGATTGGCAATATCTTCCTCATGTGTAACAAGTATAACAGTATTGCCCCGGCTATGTATATCACCAAAAATCTCCATGATTTCCTGTGATGTTTTGGAATCGAGATTACCGGTTGGTTCATCGGCCAAAATAATAGAAGGATCATTTACCAATGCTCTTGCAATGGCTACCCGTTGGCACTGTCCGCCGGAAAGTTCATTGGGTTTATGGTGGCTCCTGTCCGTAAGGCTCACCATTTCCAGCACCTGTTTGGCTTTTTCATTGCGAAGCTTTTTACTCATGCCTGCATAGACTAATGGAAGGGCAACATTTTCTAACGCCGTTAACCTTGGTAATAAATTGAACTGCTGAAATACAAAACCAATTTCCTGGTTACGGACTTCTGCCAGTGCATTGTCTTCCATTTGGCTTACGTCCTGGGTGTTCAAAATATATTTTCCGTTGGATGCTGTGTCAAGACAGCCGATGATATTCATCAAAGTGCTTTTGCCGGAACCGGAAGGTCCCATTAAAGCCACATATTCATTCTTCAGAATATTTAGCGAAATGCCTTTCAGTACGGGCAACTCCTGTTTGCCCATGTAGTAGCTTTTATGAATATCTTGGAGATGAATAATTGCTTGCGACATTCTATTTCTTTATCACTTTTGGTACTTTAAAAAACTGCCCGTCATGCAGTGGTGCATTCTTCAATGCTTCTTCACGGCTTACCGACCCTTTTATTTCATCTTCCCGCAGCACATTTACTTCATCACTCATAAATAGCATGGGCTCTACCCCATCAAGGTTCAATTCGTTCAGTTTTTCAACAAAGCCAATCATCCGCTGAAGATCCTTTTTAATTTCCGCCTTCTCCGTTTCATTAAACTGTAGCCGGGAAAGATGGGCCAGTTTATCAACCATTGGATCATTTACTTCCATAAAGCAAATATAGTCAGGAGTCTTGAGTCGGTAGTCGTTAGCCTGGGTCGTTTTTACGCAAAATGTATTACTCCTGACTTCCGACTCAAGACTCCCGACTCATCGCCCAGTACTCCTGACTATTTTATTATCTTCGCCGCCCATGGATATGCAGAAGAAAATAGTAATGAGCGGCATCCGGCCCACTGGTTTTTTACACCTCGGAAATTATTTTGGTGCCGTTAGAAATTATGTACAGATGCAATCGGAATTTGAATGCTATTTTATGGTCGCCGATCTGCATTCCCTTACAACTCATCCTGACACAAAAGAATTGAAGGAAAATGTTCACCGGGTATTGTCAGAAAATATTGCCTGCGGATTGGACCCAGATAAAGCCGCTTTGTATTGCCAGAGCCATGTGTATGAAACATCAGAATTATATCTCTATCTGAATATGCTGGCTTATAAAGGTGAACTGGAAAAAACAGTAACCTTTAAAGATAAAGTTCGCCAGCATCCAGAGAATGTAAATGCCGGTTTGCTCACCTATCCCGTTTTACAAACTGCTGATATTATTCTTCATAGAGCTTCTTATGTACCTGTAGGTAAAGACCAGGAGCAGCATTTGGAAATGGCCCGCAATTTTGCCAATCGTTTCAATCATCGTTACGGCGATGTGTTTCCGGAACCTCATGCTTTTAATTATGGTGATGAATTAGTAAAAGTGCCGAGCCTGGATGGAACAGGGAAAATGAGTAAAAGTGAAAATCAGTATGCCACACTTTATTTATCAGACGATGATGAACTGATTCGTAAAAAAGTGATGAAGGCAAAAACTGATATTGGGCCAACTGAAGCAAATGCCGCCAAACCCGACTATATCGGGAATATTTTCGGATTGATGAAATTAGTAAGCACACCTGAAGTAATTGCAAAATTTGAAGGGGATTATAATAGCTGTATCATCCGCTATGGCGATATGAAAAAACAATTGGGTGAGGATATGGTCAAATTCATAGCGCCTATCCGGGAAAAGGCTGAGAGTATCCGTAACAATCCAACTTATCTCAAAGAAGTGATGGAAAAGGGTGCTGAGAAAGCCCGGAAAAGTGCTAAAGCAACGATGGAGCTGGTACGGGAGGCAATAGGGCTTAATTATTTTTAAAGCTGGGATTCAGGTATGGGAAATTACACTACTTTTAAGACTCATGCATCTTAACCTGTAAACCAAAACAACCATGAATAAGAAAGTTGTATTCGGAGTAATTGGCGTTCTTGCTATTATTGCATCCGCGGTAATGTATAAAGTTGGACGCAGTTCTTCGCATTTATCCGAGTTGAAAGATTTTTGGTGGTATCCGTTGCCATTAGCAGTTATTTGCTTTTTGGTGGCCGGTTCTAAGAAAAAAGAAGGGTAAACATTACAGGTTAATATTATTGAAATAACAGATTTTCAACAATGGCAAAAGCAAAGAAACCAAAACATATAGCAGTGGCCGGTAACATAGGTGCCGGTAAAACCACATTGACGGAGATGCTAAGTAAGCATTACAAGTGGATACCGAATTTTGAAGATGTGGATCATAACCCCTACCTCATGGATTTTTATGAGGATATGCCCCGCTGGAGTTTTAACCTGCAAATATTTTTCTTAAACAGCCGCCTTCGCCAATTGGTAGAAATACAGAAAGGCACGGAGACGGTTATCCAGGACAGAACGATTTATGAGGATGCCAACATCTTTGCGCCCAACCTGCATGAAATGGGGCTGATGAGTAAAAGAGATTTTGATAATTACTTTCATTTCTTTCAGACCTTAAAAACACTGGTGCAGCCACCCGATTTGCTTATTTATCTTAATGCATCTGTACCAACATTGGTAGGGCAGATTCAAAAAAGAGGCAGGGAATATGAGGAGAATATCAGGCTCGATTATTTAAAGAAGCTGAACGAATACTACAATAAATGGATTGCCGATTACAAAGAAGGCCCCCTTCTTATAATTGATGTTGACAAAAACAAGTTTGGCGAGAAGGATGAAGACCTTGGTGAGATCATCCGGAAGGTAGATGGTCAGTTATATGGATTGTTTTAAAAAAAGAATATGAGGAAATTATTTTTTTTGGTTTCCTTATTTATTGGGATAGATTCCTATTCACAAGAATTCAAGGATACTACTTTTTCTGTACGGGGCTTTACCTGTCCGTGTAAATACAACATCAATATTGAGGATGATAATAAAATATTTGACCGGTCTGAGAAACCAGCTTATTACCCTGGCGGAGAGGAAGACTGGAAGAAGTTTGTAAAAAAGAATATGGACACTAAGTTTAAAGGCAGGGATAATGTGGAAGTGCGGTTCCAGGTTGACAAAAACGGCGATTTGTCCACCTTCCTTTTACTCAACAAAGCTCCCAATCAGAAATACGAAGAAGTGTTGCGGCTTTTAAAATCATCCGGTAAATGGTTTCCATCTTTGCAGAACGGATATTGTGTAAAATCTTATGTGCGGCTTACTTTTGAACTTTAGTAATCAGCCCAGCCGGCATATTCTTCCAGCATCACTGATATCTTTTTTAACCACTCAGCCTGCCTTTCTTTATTAATACTGTGCTTTGTTTCTTTGTCGTAGTCGTTTTGCGTTTCTTCTTTTTCTTTAGTTATTTCTTCATAAATTTTCTTCAGGTCTTTCTGGTAAGTCTTCTTGTTGAATTTATATTCACTTAAATTTTTATGCAGTTTCCGGGCAAACACTTCTGCAATATCAAAATGCCCCTGTTCATGACCAAGTATATAATCCGTTTTATGCGAACCCCACGAACGGGTTTTGGAGAAACGGGACTTAATGGTGTAGCCAAATTGGTTATTATTAAAATTATACTCAACAGCTAAAACAGTAGTAGTGGTAGCCACTGCATCACTGTTAGGGTTTGGTCTTGCTTTATAATCTGACCAGTTGAGGCGGCGGGTGGCATTCCATTCCAGCAATTCCTCTTCCGTATTCTGTGCGGTTAATGAAAAGGGGGCTAACAAAGAAAGAAGAAAATATTTCAGAATAAATTTCATAGTTAATTATCAACGTAAAGTCGCATTAAAAGTTTTATTAGCTGCACCACAAGACGTTAAAAAATTGAAAAACCCCGATACTACGCTACTATCAGGGCTTTTCAATAAACCACTCAGGTTTGTACTTTATACTTAGAAGTCTTGTTTCAAAGGGGATGAAATAGTTAGTTTATGCTTTTGGTGCTGCTGCGAGTACTTCAGCAGATACACCGTCGGCATATTTTTCAAAATTTTTGACAAACAAACCGGCCAGGTACTTTGCTTTCGCAGTAAAGACGGTTTTGTCTGCCCATGTATTAATTGGGTTCAATACTTCGGTTGGCACATCCGGGCATGTTGTTGGAATAGCAACTCCGAATATCGGGTCTGTTTCAAACTGAACGGAGTTTAGTTCTCCTTTGAGAGCTGCTGTAATCATTGCCCTTGTGAATTTCAATTTCATCCGGTTGCCGATACCATAAGGGCCACCAGTCCAGCCGGTGTTTATCATCCACACATTTACTTTGTGTTCCTGCATTTTATCGCCCAGCATATGGGCATACTTGCCAGGGTGCAATGGAAGAAACGGTGCACCAAAACAGGCACTGAAAGTTGGCTTGGGTTCTGTTATTCCCAATTCAGTTCCCGCCACTTTTGCTGTGTAGCCAGAAATAAACTGGTACATGGCCTGGCCCGGCGTTAGTTTAGAAATAGGAGGCAGTACACCAAACGCATCGCAGGTAAGGAAGAAAATATTTTTTGGTAAGCCACCAATGGAAGGTTCCAGGGAATTACTGATAAAATCCAATGGATAAGAAACTCTTGTATTCTCCGTTATAGAACCATCATCAAAGTTTATTTTATTAGTACCCGGATAAAAGGTGACATTTTCCACCAACGCACCGGGACGAATGGCATTATATATTTCAGGTTCTTTTTCTTCTGTCAGGTTTATTGTTTTTGCATAGCAACCACCTTCAAAATTGAAAATATTGTCAGAGGTCCAGGCATGTTCATCATCACCAATCAGTTCACGGTTAGGATCAGCACTCAATGTCGTTTTCCCTGTTCCGCTTAATCCGAAGAAAATAGCGGTGTCGCCATCATCACCCATATTGGCACTACAGTGCATACTCAATACATTTTTTTCATGGGGTAAAATATAGTTGAGGATTGTGAAGATGCCTTTCTTGGTTTCACCGGTGTAGCCGGTGCCGGCAATCAAAATCATTTTATGTTTGAAAGAAACGATAGCCGCATTGTGCTGGCGGGTTCCACATTCTTTCGGGTCAAGCTTTAATCCGGGAGCACTGAGTATTTGCCATTCCGGTTCAAAATTTTCCAATTCTTTTTCCGTTGGCCGGAGAAACATATTATAGGCAAACAAATTGTTCCAGGGCTTTTCATTTACTACCCTTATGTTCAGGCGGTAGCGGGGATCGGCACAGGCATAGCAGTCTCTGACCCATATTTCCGGAATCGTACCTAAATAATCAGTTATTTTCTTGAAAACAATGTCGAAATATTTTGGCTCAATGGGAATATTGAAATCATTCCAATGAACAGAATCAGCCGTGGTTTCATCTTTTACCGTGAACTTGTCCTTTGGCGACCGGCCTGTAAACTCCCCCGTACGAATCACCAATGCACCGGTATCATTGAGCACTCCTTCACCAATGCGGATGGTGTCCTTTACTAATTCTTCGGGGGATGATTGATAATGAATAGATTCGGTGTTTTTTAATCCCAGTTTAAGCAAATTCTTCACAGGAATATTAATAGTAGGAACAGACATAATAGCAATCGAATTTGTTGAGGCTACAAAGGTAAGTGTCTAACCCATTTCAACACAAACAAGTGTTAGTGCTACACATTAGAATAAAGCTAAAATTTTCCAACCTCTTTTGGCAACTGTTCATTTTATGGTTTTTTGTTTTTAAAGTATAGCCGGTCAAAACAGAAAAATGTTGAAAATCATCCAATTCTCATCCTCTTTTCCAGTTTTGTGATGAAAGATATTTGGCTGATAAGTTTGCTCATTACCTTTAGCGGAGTATTTTTTTTCCCATAACCAACCAAACCTTCGGCGTATGAAATATTTACCCCTCAACAAAGACATCTTTATTGAAAACCGTAAAAGGTTTATCAGCCAGATGCAAAAAAATTCCATTGCCATTTTTATAAGCAATGATGAAGTCTCCTCTAATGGCGATGCCATTTATCAGTTTAAACAAAACAGCGACCTGTTTTGGCTTAGTGGCGTTACCCAGGAAGACAGCATGGTTATTTTGTTTCCCGATAACCCTGACCCAAAATACAGGGAAGTGCTGGTATTAGTTCGCCCCAATGAATTAAAAGAAAAATGGGATGGTAAAAGATTGAGAGTAAATGAGGCACAGGATATGAATGGTATCAAAACTATTGTTTGGTTAGATAGCCTTGATGTTTTGCTGCAACCTTGGATTCATTTAGCCGATAATATTTATCTCGATAGTAATGAGAATGATCGCAAAGCAAACCTTTTGCGAACAAGAGAATATCGTTTTATTGATGAAATGAAAAGCCGGTATCCGCTGCACAATTATTTACGGGCATCGAAAATAATGAAGGAACTGCGGGGAATTAAAACTGCATTAGAAATAGATGTTTTACAAAAGGCAATTGATATTACTGATAATACATTTCGCAGGTTGTTGCAATTCATTAAGCCGGGTGTAATGGAATATGAAATAGAAGCAGAAATATTTCATTCCTTTCTCAGTCAAAGGGCTACTGGTCCGGCTTATGGCAGCATCATAGCCAGCGGCGACAGGGCAAGAACATTGCATTATGTAAGCAACAATGCGGAGTGTAAAGCCGGGGAATTAATTCTCATGGATTTTGGCGCTGAATACGGCGGCTACTGTGCGGACTTAACAAGAACCATTCCGGTAAATGGAAAATTTGGCCGCCGCCAAAAAAAGGTTTATAACGCCTGTTTGCACTTGCATGATTATGCAAAAAGTATTTTAAAACCCGGCATCAGCATTCTGGATTATACAGATAAGGTTGGCGAAGAAGCAACGCAACAATTTTTGAAAATTGGGCTGCTGAGAAAAAGCGAAGTAAAAAATGAGGACCCCGAAAACAGGGCCTATAGAAAATATTTATATCACGGTATTTCACATCACCTTGGTGTAGATGTGCATGACCTTGGTACGAGGACGGAACCCATTAAAGCCGGGATGGTTTTCACAGTGGAGCCGGGTATTTATATAGAAGAAGAGCAAATGGGAATCCGCATTGAAAACAATTTTTGGATAACAAAGAATGGCAACAAGGATTTGATGAAAAATATCCCCATTAGTGTAGAAGAGATAGAAGCGTTGATGAAGAAGTAAGAGAGTCCACAGTCAACGGTCGATAGTCCATAGTAGAGTTATATAGCATTTAAAGGGTTATTGAAAAATAGGAAATAGTTTGTAGACTATTTATAATGTGCTATCGACCCAAAATAACATATATGTCATTTAAATTTGAGAGTTTGAAAGTGTGGCAATTGTCTCTATAACTAACAGATGAAATTGACCAGCTTGCTCACACATTTCTTAAGCATGAATTATATTCTTTGTCAAGCCAGATTCGACGGGCGGCAAACTCTGTTTCGCTAAATATCGTTGAAGGTTCTACCGGATTAAGTAATGCTGAATTCAAAAGGTTTTTAAGAATTGCCAACAGGTCTGCTCTCGAAGTGGTAGGATGCTTATATTTGGCTAAGAGAAGAGCCTATTTACAAGAAGAAAAATTTGCTGCTCTTTATAATCAAGTTGAAGTGCTGGTAAAAATGATTCAGTCTTTAATCAATTCATTAACTGACAAATAAACTGTAAACGACCGGCTATGGACTGTCGACCGTTGACTGTGGACTTATTATGAAGCAAATCCCGAATCTTTTCACTTTACTGAACCTTGTTTTCGGCTGTTTGGCTATTGTCTTTACACTACAAAATGGCATAATGATTACGGTGGATGCTGAAGGCACTGAACTGCTTTATATTCCGGAAAAAATATGGATGGCTTCTTTGTTCATCGGGTTGGCGGCCGTAGTTGATTTCTTAGACGGATTTGTGGCCCGTCTTTTCAAAGCCAGCTCAGAAATGGGTAAACAATTAGATTCATTAGCCGACCTGGTAAGTTTTGGTGTAGCTCCGGGCATGATTATCTACCAATTTCTCCGGTTGAGTTTTGCCCAGCAGGAAGGTGGGCTTGATGTTTCTTTGCTTTGGCTGTTGCCAGCTTTTGTATTGCCCTGTGCTGCGGCATGGCGGTTAGCCAGGTTTAATTTGGATACCAGTCAGTCATTTTCTTTCAAAGGAATGCCGGTACCTGCCGTCGGAATCTTTGTGGCTTCATTACCACTGATTTACTGGAATGTAAATGAAGAGTGGATACAGAACCTATTGATGAATAAATGGCTGCTTTATGCATTGGTAGCTGTTCTTTCCTGGCTAATGGTTTCCACTTTGCCTTTAATGGCATTGAAGTTCAAAGATTTTACCCTGAAAAATAATCTACCGAAATATTTACTGGTTGCTGTGGCTATTGCAGCCATACTTATTTTAAAATGGCTGGCAGCACCGGTTATAGTGCTTGCTTATGTTATTATATCTTTGCTCTTCAAAAATAAAACAGCATGACCTACACAGTTCAGATAAAAGTAATGCCGCTGAAAGAGTTATTAGACCCGCAGGGCAAAGCCGTAATGGGTGGATTGGAAAACCTCGGACTTAGCGGAGTGGAAGATGTGAGAATTGGAAAGAATATTACCCTGCAGGTAAATGCTGAATCAGCAGATAAGGCGAAAATAATTGCAGAAGAAGCAAGCAAAAAATTGCTAAGCAACCCGGTAATGGAGTACTTTGAGATATCAGTTAATTAAATATGCTCTACCTCGTCCCTACACCAATTGGTAATCTCAAAGACATTACGCTTAGGGCCATTGAAATTTTAAAAGAAGTTGACCTGATTCTGGCGGAAGACACCAGAACAACTTCAAACCTGCTTAATCATTACCAGATCACCAAACAGCTTTCTCCCTATCACCAGCATAATGAACACAAAGTGCTCCAGCATTTGGTAAGTCAATTACTGGAAGGGAAAAAAATGGCAATAGTAACAGATGCAGGAACTCCCGGTATTTCTGACCCGGCTTTTTTATTAGTAAGGGAATGTATAAAAGTAGGAGTGAAGGTGGAATGTTTGCCGGGTGCTACGGCATTTGTACCGGCATTGGTCAACAGTGCCATTCCCACTAACCGGTTTTGTTTTGAAGGGTTTCTGCCATTAAAAAAAGGAAGGCAAACTTTATTGAAACAATTAACAGAAGAAGAGAGAACTTTAATTTTTTATGAGTCACCTTTGCGACTGGTTAAGACATTGGAAGAATTCATTACTTACTTTGGAGAAGACAGGCAGTGCAGCGTAAGCAGAGAGTTGACAAAGATGTTTGAAGAAAATAAACAAGGTACGTTGCGGGAAGTGGCTGATTATTTCAATCAAAAAACAGTGAAAGGAGAGATTGTGATTGTTCTGGCAGGTAAAAGTTAATAGCATTTCGTTGTAAAAAACTGGCATTATTTTTTCGGATAAATCATATTCATTTAAAAACCACCTATTATGAAAGGGATTCGTTTGTATGCAATCTTTTTTGCTTTCTTTGTTATCTCATCACAAGTACATTCACAGGTTACTTCTATTCCTGAACAGGCTAAAGAAAACTTCTTTAAACAATATCCTGATGCTAAGAATGTGCAATGGGAAAACGATGTTGTCAATGTAAATGTGCGGTTTGAACAGGACACTAATAAAATGAATGCGGAGTACAATAATAAGGGTATATGGAAAAGAACCCTTAAAGAATGGACCTTTGATAAACTGACAACTGATGTAAAAGAGGGTTTTGGAAAAAGCAAATATGGCAATATGCAGGTGTTGGATGTAAAAGTGCTCTATCTGCCAGGTTATGTAATACAATACCGGTTGAAAGTATCAAAGAATAACATGGAGAATAAGTTCCTTTTCTTTAATACCGAAGGAAGATTGATAAGAACGACGGTGGCGATATAGATTATCTTTTACAATAAATAGCTAATTGGACAGTGGTATATTGCTACTAACCTATTTTTGGATACCACTTCGTTACTGACTCAATTGTTTTTCTTTTTAAATCAGGAACCCAGCATTCTGTGGCCGGGTAGCCTACCGGTATTAACAAATATGGTTTTTCATTTTCTGGCCGGTTTAATACTTTTCCTAAAAAATTCATGGGCGAAGGGGTATGTGTAAGTGCCGCCAGACCGGCATTATGTACGGCTGTCAGTAAAAAACCACAGGCAATACCGCAACTTTCGGTCACATAATAGTTCTGGTGTTTATGTCCGTTTTCTTCCAATTCATAACTGCGTTTAAATACAATTACCAGGTAAGGTGCTGTTTCAAGAAACTCTTTTTTCCAATCAGTTTGTAACGGCAGTAAATCAGCTTTCCATTCTTCGGGCATACGTCCATTATAGCTTTCAAATTCTTCTTTTTCTGCTTCCACCCGTATTTGCTTTTTTATTTCCGGGTCGCTTACAATGCAGAAAGTCCAGGGTTGTTTATGGGCACCGCTTGGTGCTGTAGATGCTGTCAGCACTATCTTCTCTATCACTTCTTTAGGTACAGGTTTATCAGAAAAATCCCGGACAGTTCGCCTTTTTTCCATCCATTCATAAAAATCATTGCTCCGTTTTGTCATTTCTTCAGCAGAAAAGGTTTCTTTGCTATAAGAAACAAAGGGATAGCCGTCAATTAACTTTGTTTTTGTCATAACATCTGTTTGGCGAAATTTACGATTTCAAATACTATTTTAATGAAGAAGATTATCTTTTTATCAATTTTTAGCTGTCAGTTATCATTAATAATTGTAGCCCAGCCAGACCGCTGGCAGCAACGGGTAAAGTACACCATGAACATTGATATGGATGTGCAGACCAACCAATTTACAGGTAAGCAAAAATTGGAATACACCAACAACTCTCCCGATACGCTGACAAGAGTTTTCTATCATCTTTATTTCAATGCCTTTCAGCCGGGTAGTATGATGGATACAAGAAGCAGAAGGCAGGGTACCATTGTAAGTGCCAGTGGCCGGCAGGATTGGGATGCACGGGTAAAAGACAGGATACTGAATTTGAAACCCGATGAAATCGGTTATCAGAAAATTGTATCATTAAAGATGAATGGTGTTCCGCAAACATTCAATATGCTGGAAACAATACTTGAAGTAAGATTGAGTAAGCCAATTCTTCCCAAATCAAAAGTTACGTTTGATATGGAGTTTGAAGCACAGGTACCCTTGCAGGTGCGAAGAAGTGGAAGAGATAATCCAACTTCAAAAGTTCGCTACTCTATGAGCCAGTGGTATCCGAAATTGTGTGAGTATGATTATGAAGGCTGGCATCCTACACCGTATGTTGGTCGTGAATTTTATGGTGTGTGGGGAGATTTTGATGTAACCATTTCTATTGATAAAAAATATATACTTGGCGGAAGTGGTTATTTGCAAAATGCCAACCAGATTGGATATGGATATGAGAATAGAGGTGTGAAAGTAAACAGACCTGCCGGCAATAAACTGACCTGGCGTTTCCTTGCACCCAATGTGCATGATTTTATGTGGGCTGCCGATCCGGATTACATCCATAAAACCAGGAAAGTAAGAGACAGCATTACACTTCATCTTTTATACAAACCAACAAATGCAAAAGCGGCTGAATGGGAAAAAGTGCTTGACGATGCAGAAATAGCATTGCCCTTTATTGAAAAGACGTTTGGTGTTTATCCCTATAAACAATATTCATTTATTCATGGGGGTGATGGCGGTATGGAGTATCCAATGGCTACTTTGCTTATTGGCCCCGGTGCCTGGCTGCATGAATGGCTCCACAACTGGTATCATGGGGTTTTGGGTACCAATGAATCCCTGTATGCCTGGATGGATGAAGGGTTTACCCAGTATGCCGAAGAAAGAGTATTTGCTTTTTTAAATAACAGTACTGCTTTTGCCCAGGCTGATGCTTATACCGGTTATAATTCTTTAGTAAAAAGCGGTAAAGAGGAACCATTGACGACACATGCCGACCATTTTAATACACATGCAGCGTATAGTCCGGCAGCTTATTTAAAAGGAGCTGTATTTATGGAGCAATTGGGATACATCGTTGGTGCGCCGGTAAGAGACAGAATTTTATTGGAGTATTACAGGCAATGGCGTTTCAAACATCCCAATGCAGCAGACTTTATACGCATAGCAGAGAAAGTAAGTGATATGAAATTGGATTGGTACAAAGAATATTGGGTAAACTCCACCAAGACGATTGATTACAGCATTGACAGTTTGTGGGAAGAGGGGGGTAAAACGAAAATAAGATTGAACCGTATCGGGCTGATGCCGATGCCTGTTGATCTGCAAATAACTTTCAAAGACGGAAGCAAAGAATTGCAGTATGTGCCGATGAACCTGATGTACGGAGAAAAACCTGTGGAAGACCCTGCTATTCCCCGCAAAGTGTATGAGCCCTGGAAATGGACACACAGCACTTACACAGTGGAAACAACAAGGAAGCTGGCAGATTTTACCATTGTTGAAATTGACCCATCATTGCGTCTTGCGGATGTGGAACGAAAAAACAATAAGCTGGATTTGAAATGGTAGAAATAATTTGAGGGCATCTCTAAAAACTAATCCCTCCAGAAGTTCTACACTCAAAAAGAGTTTTTTTTGGTTAACTCCTGGAGGGTTTTTAGAGATTCCCTTGATTTAATAACAAAACCCTTCGTTCATTACTGACGAAGGGTTTTTGTTTGACGGTTTTTGATTAAGGCCCCTTTGTCTGCTTGCTCAGGAAGGTTAATGGTTAATAGTGTGGGGTAATAGAAATCTTTTTTCCGCAGTTAAAAATAGAGAAGTATATAAAGCGACCCAATACCCCATTCGTGGTATTTTTTGACTGCAACAGCCGGGGCTAACCGCAAAAACCAGCAACAATTACCGGACGTAGAATTTATTAACTGCCGCCACCCTGTTGCTTATACCATCTTGATTTACTAAGTAGTTCAAAGGACTGCGTTGAAATCTTAGATAGTATTATACCGGTTGCATTGGACTGATAACGATATAATCGGTATAATTCTTTACCGGGAAACATACAGGAGGTATTTTTCTTTAAATGATTCTTCGGGGAAAATAGAGGTAACGTCCATTATTCGTGGCTTAACACCGCTTTCTTGTATTTCAACAGTCAGGT
>Ga0163150_10001509_pt1 | contig 38952 bp, 35 predicted proteins | sample OliLakLV19P2IB_FD_148628 | JGI IMG/M metagenome (GOLD analysis project Ga0163150, IMG submission 148628) | Freshwater microbial mat bacterial communities from Lake Vanda, McMurdo Dry Valleys, Antarctica - Oligotrophic Lake LV.19.P2.IB | ecosystem: Environmental > Aquatic > Freshwater > Lake >... | reverse complement strand
GGCAAATCCACGCCGCTGCCCAGCAGCTCCTCCACGTCCTTAAGTATTTGCTCGACGTCTGATCTCTTCATGCCAAAAGTATATGCAAGTGACCAAGCTCAGGCTTTTGCTAGCGGTGAGAAGATACGTTTATTTCGTCCCACCGCCCAAGTGAACAGACTCGTGTAGTTCGCTTATTGGTATCAGCCAGAGCTTGCATTGCAAGCTCTGGAGTAATGATCTTTTCCAAACCGGCCAAACGGTCTAAGATTCTTCCATTGTGATCGGCAGGCAGGCGTGAGCATCCTTGCTCGTCCATGTCGCGGCTCCTTGTTAGTGGCGGGTCGTTGAATAACCTAACCCTAGCAGGAGTCGCGATTTATGAAAACATTGAACGGTATTGCTGTTAAACGACTTAAGGCGTGCCACCCAACTTTCCGCACCCTAACGCTTAAAATGACAAAGCACTTGCTTTCTCGTCGTGCTGGTCAACTTCGGACCGTCGAACTATAAACGTAGCATGTTGTTACATCGTGATGACAAAAGCTGGTGGATCGTAACCCCGGCAAAAATAAATCTTTTTTTGGAAGTTGTAGATCAGCGTCCAGATGGATTTCACAATCTCGATACGGTGATGTTAGCGGTATCACTTTGCGACCAATTGCGATTCCGACCAACCGCAACTTCTGGGATCCGGTTGGCATTATCGTCTTCAAATCCACAGGGCTTTACAAAACTGTCCAAGGACGATTTTGCATGGGAAATACCCACCGATTCGACGAATCTGGTAGTGCGTGCGCTGGAATCGCTCAGGCAACGATTTGGGATCGCGGGGGGGATGGAAATCGAGCTAATCAAAGCGATTCCAGCACAAGCGGGGTTGGGCGGAGGAAGCTCGAACGCTGCCGCCGCGATCGTAGGTGGGATGCTTGCTTGGCTCGGTAGACTTCAAATGCCGGAGGCGATCGAATTGGCATCAGAGCTCGGTTCGGATATAAACTTCTTTATTGAGGGCCGCGTTTCGGGTACTGGTACCAAAAACTGGTTGGCTCACTGCGTGGGTCGAGGTGAAGTGGTAGATCCGATTTCGTCAGACTGGAGCTTCGAACTGGTCGTAGTGCATCCGCCGAACGGTTGTTCGACGAAAGCAATTTTTGATCGGCTCGCTGCGACGCAGATGCCTGATCAGGAAAGCCGCAGCAGCCAAGGAACGCTTCAAGCATTGGAGCGGCGAGACTTGCCAGCGCTAGCGAAAAGTATGTTCAATCGATTGGAAATGCCAGCGGCTGCGGAAACTCCTTGGATAAAGCGGATACAGGAATACTTGGCCGAAGAGCCGGGAGTGCTTGGTAGTTGCGTTAGCGGTAGCGGTTCAGCCGTAGTTGCCATCGTAGAGAGCGAAGGGAAGTCGAACAAAGTTATAGAAAGGTTACGAAAGCAGCTTTCGGTACGTGCTTTTGCTGTTCGAAGCTGGCAAACACCGTCGATTAGTGAACAGTTGGCGACCTTTAGAGTCGACTAAAGCAAGAGTAACATTTTGGGGATGCCACCAAACTCGGGAGGAGTGAAAAGTGCAATGGAAATAACCGAGGTACGCATCAAGTTGATGGAGAATTCTGAGGATCGCTTGCGCGCGTTTTGTTCGATTACTTTCGATCAGTCGTTTGTCATCCGTGACTTGAAGATTATCGAAGGAACTTCGTCGCCGTTTGTCGCCATGCCGAGCCGCAAGCTCACCGGACGCTGTGGTCGATGCGGATACAAGAATCATCTTCGATGCAACTACTGCAACCAATGCGGTACTCGTCTACGCGGCAGCCACGACTTGAAGGATCAAGAGACGGGTTCCAATCGTTTATATGCCGATATCGCCCATCCTATCAATCAAGCCTGTCGTGATATGATCCAAGCGGTGGTCATTCGAGAATACAACCTCGAGTTAGAGCGGGCTAAACTTCCTGGCTATGCATCGAAATACGACGACGACTACTTCGATACGACGTTGACAGCATCTCCATCCAATCAATCAACGACATCAGTGCCGCCAATGCCGCACTTTGACAACGCCGCAAATAAGTCCGCTGAAGTATCCAATGCGTCTACCGACTCCGGCTTCGGAGACGGAATTATCGACGAATCGCCCAAATTCGAATGATCCTAAGTCTTCGTCCCATCATCGAATTCAAAGCTCTCGGCCGGAAAGGTGTCGAGATTCTCCATCGATTCTTCGGGAGCAGCTTCGATGTCCATGGCTGGCATCGCTTTGGGCTGCATCGCGAGAACGGCCGCTCTTTCGCGAGATTTATCTCGTAAGGCCGTGACGATAAAGGCGATCAAAGCCGTCAGTATCGAACCTAACCAAAAAATGGGCCAAAACAGCGTCATGAGGCGTGTCAACGGAATCGGGAGGGACTAGAAAACCACCAATGTCTATGTCTAGCGTAATTGCCGGAGCGAGCTACGACAAGTCACTTTTACGGAAGTCAACTTCCGTTATCATATCTCTAGCTTAGACTGAATTTGCTTTTATACCGCCTTTACCTACCGGACCAACATGGATCTCTTTGAACGAAAAACGCAGATTCGCAAACAGGCTCACGAGAATCGCAAGAACCAGCCTGATAAAGATGCGACCTCTGTCCGAATCGTCGATCGTTTTATGCAATTGCCTGAATACCAGGCTGCCAAAACGGTCATGTTCTACGTCGATGTTCGTGAAGAAGTAAGGACTCGGCAAGCCCTTCCAGCGGCACTTACGAGCGGAAAACGGGTTGTCGTCCCCTATTGTCTCGATGGTGAACTGGAATTGTTTCACCTCGAAAGCATGGACGAATTGGAGCTGGGAATGTACCGCATTTTGGAACCCAAAGTCGAATTGAGAAGTGTTGCCGCCAAGCATTTAAAGCCCGAAGATCTCGACCTCGTGATGGTTCCTGGTGTTGCCTTTGATCGAGAAGGCGGCCGAACGGGGCACGGAAAAGGTTACTACGATAAATTGCTGCAACATGCTCGTGCCGACGCGCCTCTCGTGGCCCTCGGTTTCGAATGCCAGTTGTTCGACGCGATCCCTGCCGAAGAACACGACATCTACATGGACAAAGTTGTGACGGAAGATCATGTCTTCGACGGACGAGGCAGAGCTAAAAAATGACGCAAGCCAATGCTCAATCAAAAGCCGCAACGTCATGCATCATTGACGACACCTATGCCGAAGCCTTTCGCAGTCTCTACGGTCGCGTGCTCGTCACCGCAGCCAATCGAAAATGGCTCGACGCGGCCTGTGCCGCCGCTACCGGACATGCCAGCAGCACGATCCTTTGCGATTGCGAAGCGGGGATCGAAGGTTACGTCGATGGGATATCGACGAACGAATCAACACCCGACGGTCGTCCGGGCGCTTACCTTCAATTCCACGTCCCTCGATTTCGCAAGGACCGAGTCGAGCATCTTGAACGAGTCATGCTTGCTCGCATTAGCCAAAACATTTTGACCTGTCCAACCGCTCGATGCTTCAACGCTCTGGACACCGATCCCTACTATAAGCTCGGACGTAAAATTGCATTCTTTGGTGACGGACATCAATTCCGCGATGTCCGATTTGGCCAGCCAGGCTGGGTCATTCCAACACTCGGTGGCGATTTTTTTCTGTCACGTCGATTCGGTTACGCCGACGGTTTAATGGGTGGCAATGTTTGGTTTATGGGAGCGACGGAAAACGCCGCCATCGAAGCGGCTGAGAAAGCTGCCGAAGCCGCCAACCTCGCGCCGGGAGTTATCACGACGTTTCCAGGCGGTGTTGCCGCCAGTGGAAGCAAAGCGGGAAGCAGCTATAAATTTTTGATCGCCAGCACGTTTGCCGAATACTGCCCAACGCTTCGCGAAAAACTCGGCGATAAGTCGTTGCTTCCACCAGGAGTCGAATCGATTATGGAGATCATCGTCAACGGGCGTGATCTCGACGCCGTTGCCCAAGCGACTTATGCCTCCGTGGAAGCCGCGAAGTCAACCGTCGGTTTACTTCGCATCTCGGCAGGGAATTATGGCGGCCGACTAGGTAAATCGTTTATCTATTTGCATCCCGAACTGCATCCTCCAACCACCTAAAAATCGAGTCAGCATCATGCCCAAGAAGAAAACTGACAAAGCCCAAAAAGCCGAAAAGCACGCCGCCAAAATTGCCGTAAAGAAAATTGCCAAACCGAACGGCCGCATCGTTTTGCGATCGGGTGAAGCGTTGGTCGAGGATACACCTGCTTGGTCGGCGGCTGAACCTGAAGTGGTTATCGGAGAGCTCGACGGTCCCGTTGGATATGCGATCGCAAATCTGATCGGCAATCAAGTCAAAGGTCATACCAAAGTCTTCGCTATCCTCAACAGCGACTATATGGTGAAACCGGTAACCGTGATGGTCAGCAAGGTTACCGTCAATAGCTCGAAGTACACCAATATTTTGATGGGAACCGTACAAGCTGCGATCGCTCATGGTGTATTAGATGCGGTGCGTCATGGCCACATTCCAAAAAGCAAAGCCGAAGAGCTCGGGATTATCGTAAGCGTGTGGCTTGACCCTTCGATCGTCGATGAGAAATACGATCCCGAAGTGCTCTTCCGGACCAACCGCGAAGCGACCACCAAAGCGATTGCCAAAGCTATGGCCGGTGAGCCGAACATCGAATGGCTACTTGAGAATCAAGACAAAATACCGCACTATTTCCATCAGCTCGCCGTCGACGGCAAGCTCGATGAATAAACTCGAGCTTCACTTCAGAATCCAATCGAGGCCGAGATCGAAATTGACGGCGGAATGGGTGAGTGAGCCGACGCTTATCCGATCGACACCGGTTTTTGCAACTGCTTCGATGGTGTCAAACGTGATACCGCCCGACGCTTCTAGTTCGACGCTAGGTGCATGAACGTTGCGAACCAAAACGGCTTCTCGCAACTGGTCGTGAGTCATGTTGTCTAACAAAATGATATCGGGGCGCGCATCGAGCGCATCGTCAAGTTGGCTGATGCGATCGATTTCGACTTCGATGATCGGTGGTTCGCTAAACCGCACGGCACCAGAATGCACAAAGGCTCGAGCTAGTTCAACTGCGGCGCCTGCATTGAGTAACTTGCCGCTTGAATTGGCTCGACAGGCGAGATGGTTATCTTTGATCAAGATCGCATCGTGCAGCCCCATTCGGTGTGTATGCCCGCCACCACATCGGACAGCATATTTTTCGAGTCGCCGCCAACCAGGCGTCGTCTTTCGAGTATCGTAGAGCCTAGCTTTGGTCCCCTCGATTCGTTGGCAAAACAAGTTGGTCCAGCTTGCGATCCCACATAGCCGACTAAGGAAGTTTAGGATCGTTCGTTCGCACGTAAGCAGGCTTCTCGAATCGCCGGATAGAATGGCGAGCGTTTGTCGTGGCGATAACTCTTGGGAATCGCCAACCATGAGTTCGACCTCAATCGGAGCATCCATCTCCTGGATAATAAGATCGATCAAGTCGATGCCAGCGGCGATTCCTGTTTTCCGAGCCACGATCGCCGCTCGCGCGGGATGTGGATCTGGGACCATCGCAAGCGTTGTCAGGTCGACCGAACGCCCCAGGTCTTCTCGAATCGCTAATCGGACCAACTGATTGAGATCGTCGACTAACTCAGCATCAATAATTTGCGGACGAAAATCGCGAATCATATTCAACTCAAAAGGTGACTATCAAGACCGCTCGAAAACAAAAGACGGCCGTGAACCTTGAGATTCCCGGCCATCAATGTATGTCTCATTCGAGCAGTAGGAATCCTACTACCAGTTATACATCCCGCCGAACGAAATGCCATGCAAAATTAGGCTGTCATCGTGTCGAATACGACGAACATCGTTCAAAAGTGAAAAATCCTGTGGGATTTGGCTGGCGGTCGTCGCGACGCCCGATACTCCGATGACTCGATAACCGCAGTTGGCGGTCCAGCCACGCGACAATCGCACGCCCGTTCCAAGCTCCATTTCACCGAGAAGCGACAATCCAGTTACAGCAGATCTGATATCGAATGCTTGGTTATCATACGAATCGTACGAACTTACAATGGCGGCAGTTGTCGTGTTGCCGATGTAAGTATCGTAGTTGACTCGATTTCCGAATACACCGAACTTGGTTCCTGTGTAAAGATTCACTCGGCGACCGGTGCAGTACGTTGCTCGCCCCCCCAATTGGAATCCAATTAAGTCATTGCGAACATTGTTTCGATAGTAGACGTCGTTCGCATCGAAGGTAGCGTCATCCGACGTCGCATAGTTCATGTTATCGCCGAATCGGAACCAGCGCAATCCGCCGAGCATCGCAAATCGCAAGTTGCTGCATTGAGCTCCGGTGATCGGAGCACAAGCACCGGTCGTGCATGAAGCGTTGCTCATCCCACAACCGCCGCAATCTCGGCTACCGCAACTGCTGCACCCACCCAACCCGAAGCCGGATTGCCCTAAACCGCCACGACCGATTCGACCATTTGCCCAACCTCCAGCTTGGCCACCGCACGTTCCGTAGCCGGCAATTCCATTGCGAGCTGCGCCGCCCAAAGCGAACGACAAGAAGTTGACTTCAACATTGTTGAAATCTTGCGATCGCGTCAATCGATGTGCGTATGCATTGTTGTACCAAGCATATATCGTTCGCCCGCCGTCAGGACCGGCAACTGGCGCTCCGCCAGGCATTTCAACGCCGTGTTCGGTGGTTGCCAGTCCGCTTGGTAGTCGAACGGTAAACGGCAAGCTTGATCGGATCGAGTTCCCGAACGTTGTGTCTAGTTCTGGATCGTAAATAATTCGCGTTTGATCTTCAGGGAAGATCCCCCAATAGCTTCCGATGACAGCGTACTTGCCGCATCCAAAGTAACGACCGCCAAAAACTTCGAAGCCGCCTGACGTACGCATCCTTGCATCCAAGGTACTGAGAACGGATGCTCCAGTGTTCGCATCGTTGATCGATAGTCGAACAAAATCATGATCCGGTCGCTTGAAGACCAATCCGTTTGCTCCGAAGATCCAGGGACTAGTCGAACCGCTTTGCATCATGTTCGTCTGACCGTAGTCCGTACCCTGGGAACAATTGGAATTCGCGTAGCCACTCCAGACTTGTCCCATCGGTCCAGTCGTTGCTTGACAAGACGAACACGAGCTGCCCGCCATGTAGGGATCGCCTACAGATTGAGGTTGAGGCGGTGGCGAAGCACTATCGGATTGTGCTGGTTGGTAGATCGGAGCTTGCGCGGCATTGCCGGCTGGTGGGTTGTATACCGGTGGCAGCGGTGAAGTTCCAGCTGGCTGAACGGGCTGATTGATTCCGCCTGGCGTAGTGTAGTTCGCTTGTGGCACATGGATGTGTTCATGTGGCACTGCCGGGGCTGGGGCGGCATTTTGCGCAAGATACGGATAGCTTCCGCCGGCCACCGTTTGAGGATACGGGTTGTTTTGATAAAGTGGCACCGATGGTGCTGGATAGGAACTAGGCGATAAGCCTGCTCCAGGGGACTTATAAGACTGACCGTAAGAAATACCGGTTACGCATAAACTGATAGCAATGCCGCTAAGCCATTGTCTTTTTTTCACCGCACACCTCCATGTTGGGCTTGGCTAGTCGATCACGTCGATTCCTTGACGCGAAATGACATGCCCTGAATCCGTTCAGGAACGTCATTGTTCCAATCCTTTGGTTGGCCTCGTGGCTACCGTGCCTCCCTTGCCTGGGTACTGCGGTGCCTCGGTGCCAGTCATCCTAACGGGCACGCCATCTCCTCTCGATATCGGGTATAATCGCAAGCCGCTATGCTTTCAAACTTTTGAATTGGGTTCATTTTTCTCAGCCCCACCCCTCACATTCCGAATCGTCGTTGCAAGCAGATCCACGCGAACACTCAATGACTACTATTCGAATTCCCAGGAACGCTCGCAGGTATGGACGAACGTGTATCGTCATTCTTGTTTGCTTAATCGGAATAGTTTACATCCCTGGAATCTCTTTTGCCCAAGAGAGTGCCGATCAAACCGCTTCTTCGGCGCAGATCGCAGCTTGGATCGAACAGCTTAGCAGCGATTCGTATGCCTCGCGGCAGTTGGCCTATCGATTGCTCCGTCCGCATGCAAAAGCGGCCATTCCGCTTGTCGAACGCTCGATCGAGACAGTTGGCGAAGACGCCGCTCACCGATTGATCCGGCTCCTTGCAGGATGGTCGGCGATCCCAGACGAAGGACACGGCAAAGCTGCTTTTGCGGCGCTGGAACACATTGCGCATGGTGGCGTGACGGCCCGCTCTCTCCTTGCACAGCATTCGATCGACGGTATATCCTTGGTGCAATCCGAGAAAGCCGTTAAGTACCTAGGGAGGCTTTCCGCTTTCATCGGTATTGAAACCAATCGACTCTTCGCGATGGCGGATAGCGGTGAAGCTCATTTCGTACTGCGAATCGATAACGCCTTTCGCGGATCGATCGAGGATCTCGATTGCGTTCGCTGGTTGTCAGATATCCAGATCGTTCGCTTGGATGGTCCGCATATCAATCGGGGATTGTTGGAGAAAATTGTTTTGATCCCGAACCTTCGCTTGTTGCAAATTCGTCGTGCGTCGATCACGAGCGAAGATCTGGAACTGCTTTTATCGCTCGACCGACTAGATGGTCTTGAAATACTTTATACGCCGATCGACGATACCGCCATCGAAACCATTGCGAACATGCCTCTGTGGGGGCGTCTCAGGTTGTTCGGGACCAAGATCACGGCTGACGGTATCAAGAAACTGCAATCGCAGCTCGACGATTCCGAGATCATGTTTGGTCGCGGCGGCTTTTTGGGCATCGGAAGCAGTCTCAATGGATTGGAGATTAGCCAGATTACGTCCGGCAGCGGTGCAGAAAAAGCAGGTTTGCAAGTTGGCGACAGAATCCTCACACTTCAAAAAGTGCCGCTCGATAACTTTGACGGCCTGCGCGCCGAGTTAGCCAAATACCTTCCGGGCGATGTGGTTGTGGTTGAATACGAACGCCCGCAGCTAACCAATCTGCCGGATCAAGAGCCGCCCAAATCTAAGTCAGTCGAGGTTATCCTTGGCGAACAACCGTAATTCGAGCAATCATTTGACATGAAGTTACGTCCTCTGACGATTGACTCCCAATGGCTTAGCCGGTTTCGAACTCGACTAACTACTTGGTACGAAAAGAATCAGCGTTCACTTCCATGGCGTGATACGCATGATCCCTACTTTATTTGGATTAGCGAAATCATGTTGCAACAAACCCAGGTTGCAACCGTGCTCCCCTATTACCGACGATTCATTGAGCAATTCGCTTCGATCGAAGCCTTAGCCCAAGCCGAAGAAACCGAAGTCTTAAAACTTTGGGAAGGGTTGGGTTACTACCGTCGAGCCCGACAATTGCATGCGGCTGCTCGCCAAATGGTCGAGCAGTTCAGCGGGCGATTTCCAACCGACTTTGACAAAGTTTTGTCGTTGCCGGGTATAGGCCGATATACGGCTGGCGCTATTTGCTCGTTTGCGTACGATCAGGCGACGCCCATCGTCGAAGCCAACACGCAACGTCTCTACGCAAGACTTTTGAAACTGACGGAGCCGCTATCGGATCGTGAATCGCAAACGGCGATGTGGGATTTCGCACAAAAAATCCTTCCCTCAACAAATGCGCGTCGGATCAACCAGGCAGTGATGGAGCTCGGGTCATTGGTTTGCCAACCCAAGCCACAATGCGACCTTTGCCCACTGCAAGTTCTTTGTCCGACTTTTGCCAATGGACTTCAGTCCAAGATTCCGATCGCCAAGAAAAAGACCCCTTACGAAGTACGCCATGAAGCGGCTTTGATTGTTGCTAACTCAAAAAACCAGTTTTTAATTCGTCAGTGCGGACCGGATGAATGGTGGTCTGGACTTTGGGATTTCCCTCGCTTTGAAATCGCGCCAACATCGGACGACGGTTTGAGAGCACAGGAAATTAATAGCAAAGCCCGACAACTCTTTGGCATAATTTGCTCGGCCAAGTCGCCGCTGTTTACCGTAAAACACTCGGTTACCAAGTATCGGATTACCTTGACTTGTTATGAAGCGAAGCGTGCGTCGAGAATGACAAACGCAATAAAACAATTGAATGCCGACACTTCGCAAACCAACCGTTGGGTTTCCCTAGCAGAACTCGACGCGATACCGCTCAGCGCTAGCGGACGCCGTGTGGTGAAGGCGTTGCAAAAACCGGGGCACCCATGAAAATGTCCTTTACGCATTAGGATTAAAAACGATGTCAGATATCTCTCGTTTCGGAGTCACGCGACGTTGGTCGGATGCGGTGGTTCATAACGGTGTTGCCTATTTCGTCGAGGTTCCCGACGATCCAGCGCTCGACGCCCGCCGCCAAATAACACAAGTGCTTGATCAAATCGAACGTCGACTAGTACAACTTGGCAGCGATTTAACGCGTTTGCTTCAAGTGACGATTTATCTACCCGATCCAGAAAATCTGAACCTCTTCAATGAACTATGGGAAGCGTGGCTTCCGCAGGGTCATGCGCCATCGAGGGCCTGTATTCATGCCAAGCTCGCGGCACCCGGTTATAGTGTCGAGCTGATTGTGATAGCGGCAATATAGATGTGACACGACAATCGCCACTCGGTCTGTTCTTGCTTCTGGCGATTAAATCAACAGTCCGCTAGCTTCATGTCCTTTTCTTGGTACTGAACGCGCAATAGGTCAATCCTACGAGGATAGCCGCGCACCCCGCTGCGACCCACGATACCGGAAGATGCCGCTGGTCAGTAACTCCCCAACCCATTTCGCGAAGTGGTTCTTCGTAGCGGGCGATCGTAAACAGCAAGCCATTGTGACCGGCGTGAACGATCCACCCCGGCATCAACGAACCGGACCGCCACGCAAGCCAACCGAGCACGCCACCTAAAGCCGCCGTCGGAAGGAATCGTTCGATCGAAAGTACGCTTCCGGTCAGGACATGAAAGGCGCCAAACAAAATTGCCGAGGCCGCGATTGCGAAGCCCGGCTTCAGCGTCGAAAGGAACGCCCGCAATGCGAATCCGCGAAAGAACGCTTCTTCGGCAATTGCGGGAACAATGGCCATCGTAAGCCAAATCAGGAGCAATGGGAGCTCTTGTAACGCAAGCTTCATTTGATTCGCCGCCGCAAGTTGTTCTGGTCGTAACGTTGCGATTCCAAGTAGCTCGGAGATGACAAAGATTTCATGAGCGACCGTCCAAAGACTGACAACGAGCAAAATCAGACCCGGCATTAAAAAAATCCATTTTCGATTCTCGAAGGGGCGAAAGGTACGTCGCATGTCGAAACCTTGCCACCAAGCAAAAGCGATTGGAATCAAGAGAAACAGCACGAGCGTCAAACTTGCTTTGATCCATAGCCGATTGGTAAGCGTCGTATGTTCGGAAACGCCAATCGTATTGCTCGCAACAAAGTAGATTGGGAAGAAGATCGCTAGAAAGACAAACAAATCGCCGAGCATGGGCGATTTACCATTCGCTGTCGAAGACTTCCATCCGCGTTTCCATTGCATATCCGATTGCGGTGAAAGAACATTCCTCCCAAAAATTCGTGCGGCGAGAGCCATCACGCCGACGGCATAGAGAAACGTGGAAATAAGCGTGATGATGGCGGGAAACCAATGAAACTGACCGGCTAGGACATCGCGAGCCAATAAGATCATATTGAAAAGAGGCACAACAGCCATGTTCGGCGTCAAATAGATTCCCGGCATCACACTTAAGACGCCAGGCCCCAAGGCGAGCAACATCGTCGGAATCAAATAAGCCTGGGCTTCTTTAAAACTTTTTGCGACGCACGACATGGCCAGCAAGATCGCGCTGAAAAAACCACTGAATACAATCAGCAACGGAAAAATCTGAAGCAACGAAAGCCACGGAACACCTTCTTCACCAAGGATCGCTTTTCCTAATCCGCCTATGCTGAACGTGACGATCATTCCCGACACATTGACGATCGCCGTTAGGACTGAAACTGTTACGATTGCAACGTATTTACTTAACAGCAAAGCAAAGCGTGGAACGGGTGTCGAAATCAAAGCTTCCATTGTCCCACGCTCGCGCTCGCCGGCCGTCAAATCGATAGCCGGGTAAACGGCTCCGGTAATCGTCATCAACAAAAGAATCAGCGGAACGACCGCCGCAAGGCTGGCAACAATCGACGACTTTCGACCGATCGCGGTCGCCTCAAGCTCGACAATCGCCTCGCGACCCATGCCATGCTCTTCACGCAGTTGTCGCGATTGCTGGTCATTGAGCGTTTGCAATAAGCGACGAAATTCAAAAACGGCCGATTCGCTCTGCGCGTCGCCTTGTCGAAAGCGAACCTCAAAGCGTCGTGTTTTGCGAGACGTTCGTATATTAGCACTGCTTTTCGGCTCTTCGACCGCTGGCGCTGTGATTGCAATTGCTAAATCGATTCGACCGCTTTCGAGAAGTTCATTCAAATCATTATCAAAGACAGCAACTTTCCAATGCGAATGAGTCTTTTTCGGATCGGAGTATACGTGGCTTGCCGTCGATCGAACCTCGATACGGATGGGATTGTAGGCGTTTCTGGAAATCGCTTCTTGTGCATCCGTAATCGTCGATCCAAATTGTTCCAATTCGACATCACTTTGGACGCCGACAAGGTAATTGTCCGAGGTCGATTTGCTGGCGGATGAAAGAAGCAATCGTTGCAAGGTCATGCTGAGTAACGGGTATACCAGCAGCGGCATTAACACCAATGTGAAGAGCGTGCGTCGATCGCGCAACGTCTCACGCAACTCTTTGACACACATTCGCCAGAATCGGCCCGATCGAAGCATTTCTAGCATCAATCTAATCCTTCCAGTGAATCCGACATCGCCTTGCGAGACGCATCCATCTCCGATCGCGCACTCCGTTGATCGAGCAATTCTAGAAACATATCGACCAAATGCTCCCTGCCGGTTTGCGATTGAAGCTGACTCAAGGACCCCTCATATCGCAAGGCACCACAGTGCAAGAGTCCAAATCGATCGCATAGTCTTTCGGCTTCGTCGAGGCGATGCGTCGAAAGCAAGACGGCTTTGCCTTGCGATCGCAGAAGATCGATGTACTCAAACGTCGTCCGACTACCAACAATATCGAGCCCACGGGTCGGTTCATCGAGCAGCATGACGGGCGGGTCATGCATCAAACCGCGAGCCAGTATCACTCGCTGTCGCTGGCCGGTGCTGAGGGTCGAACAGCGTTGATCGAGAAACGTTTCAATCCCGAGCAAACCCGCAAGTTCGACAAGCCGTTTTTGGGCGTCGCGAAGCGGAACGCCATACAGATCAGCAAAATAAACGAGCATCTCACGGACGCTCAACCAAGGATAAACGCCGTCATTGGTCGAGATCATTCCAAGCTTGCTAAGCACCGATTGCGACGCCGAATCCGATCGTATTCCATCGATCAAAACCTCCCCTTCATCAGGCTGAAGCAACCCCATCACCATGCGGAGCGTCGTCGTCTTTCCGGCCCCATTGGGACCCAACAATCCATAAACTTCGCCAGGTTGGACGGTAAACGAGAGCGAATTTACCGCCGTTTTGACCCCGGTCGCGATACTAAATCGTTTGGTGAGGTTCGAGGCTACGATCATGAGCTAACCAAAAAGGAGATGGACTGTACAATATCCGTAGCTTACCACGAATTGAAATTCAAGAATCGATGATTACGAACCCCAACCAAAAGAAGCATGTACTCTTAGCGATGAGCGGTGGTGTCGATAGCTCCGTCGCCGCTTCGTTGTTGCTTCGCGAGGGCTACGAAGTTACCGGAGTCTTCATGCGGCATGGCGAAGAGTCGGCCGATGTCTGCCGTGTCGACGATACTCAAGACAGCCCGCTGCTCCCGATACTTCAAGGTCGGCTCGATCATAAACAAGGGTGTTGCAGCGCCAGCGATGCCTTGGATGCTCGACGTGTTGCCGATCGACTTTCCATCCCTTTCTATGCCCTCGATATGCAAGCCGACTTCAAACGGATCGTCGACTACTTTGTCGACGAGTATCGATCGGGGCGGACGCCGAACCCATGCGTTCAATGCAACAACTGGATAAAATTTGGTCGTTTGTTCGAGTACGCCGACGCCATTGGTGCTGACTACGTAGCGACCGGCCATTATGCTCGATTGCTACCGACCGATGAACCGAATAACTCAATTGGACTTTTTCGAGGGATCGATGACGGGAAGGATCAAGCCTATGTCTTGGCCGGTATCGATCGGAGCTACCTGCCTCGCATGCTCCTGCCTGTCGGTGGCTACCATAAAAGCGAGATTCGAGCGATGGCTGCTGACGTCGGTCTGAGAGTCGCTGACAAAAAAGATAGCCAAGAGATTTGCTTTGTCTCCTCGGGCAAGCACGGCGAATTCGTTCGCCAGCGCACCGACGATGCTCGAGAAGGCGATATCGTTACGACCCAGGGGCAGGTTGTCGGACGCCATCCTGGGATCGAGAATTTTACGATCGGGCAACGGAAAGGACTTGGGGTGGCGATGCATGAACCCTATTTCGTGACCGCGATCGAAACGGACAAAAACCGGGTGGTCATCGGCCGTCGGGAGGAACTTGGGCGCATTCGTCTGTGGGCACGAGAGTCGAATTGGCTGGCCGATTTTCCGACCGATAGTTCGACGACCGTGTCGGTTCAAATCCGTTACAATTCCGCCCCACAGCCAGCTTCGGTGATTCGTCGAAAGGACGGGACCTTCGAAGTCGAGTTCGATAAGCCCGCCGAAGGCGTCGCGCCGGGGCAGCTTGCTGTCGTCTTTCGCGATGAACGAGTACTGGGCGGCGGTTGGATCGATCGAACCAACGCAAATCCGTAGTAGGATTTTCTCGACAACTCAGCTAGACTAGTGTTTCGGTGCGCGGGCGTCCCGCCCGCAATACTTGTGTGTCTGCGGGCGGGACGCCAGCGAACCAAGGATAACACTAGTAACTCGATATCCATTGACCATACCTTTATCGAATATTGCAAAACTTATGCTAGACCTAACCGCGTTTCCCCAAACTCTATTGGCTCAAATACAAGTCGGCGACAAGACGCTTACATTGCAAGACTTATGGCCGCTGTTGCTTATCGGATTCTTGGTCTTAGTCGCAATTGTGGTCGCCATCATCTTCTACAGCTTCGGATCGGTTTGGCTTCAAGCGGTTATGAGCAGTGCGGATGTCAGCATGTTGAGCCTAGTCGGCATGTACTTCCGTCAAGTTAGAGCGCAGACGATTGTCAATGCTAAGATTATGGCCTCTCAATCCGGCTTGAACATTCGAGGTCCGAACGGGATTACGACCGCTCGGTTGGAAGCGCACTACTTGGCAGGCGGCAATGTCCTCAACGTTCTTAATGCCTTGATCGCTGCCCACCGCGCCGGGATCGATCTCGATTTTGACAAAGCTGCTGCCATCGACTTGGCCGGACGCGACGTGCTGGATGCCGTTCGAACAAGCGTCCATCCAAAAGTCATCGATTGCCCCGACGCTCGGTACAGCGGCAGCAATACTTTGGCAGCAATCGCGAAAGATGGTGTCGAACTAAAAGTCATGGCGAGAGTCACGGTGCGAACGAACCTCGAGCAGCTCATCGGCGGTGCTACCGAAGAAACCGTCATCGCCCGTGTCGGCGAAAGTATCATCAGTTCAATTGGTTCTTCGGAAAACCATCTGGTCGTGCTTGAAAATCCGAACTTGATTTCACGCAAAGTTATTTCACGCGGACTCGATAATCAAACCGCCTTTACGATCGTCTCGATCGATATTGCGTATATCGAAGTCGGTGAAAACATTGGCGCCCGTTTGCGAACAGATCAAGCTGAAGCTGACACTCGAATGGCTCGCGCTCAGGCCGAGCAACGTCGCGCCGAAGCGATTGCGACCGAACAGGTCATGAAAGCTAAAGTTGCAGAAAACCGAGCGAGCTTGGTCTTAGCGGAATCGGAAGTGCCTCGGGCTTTGGCACAAGCCTTCAAGGAAGGGCGACTCTTGGCTGGGACGCCCAAATAGTCGACGCGAATAATTTTTCTTCGCCCATTTCATCCTTTCGCGATCAAACACCGCCTATGTCCAATACGATCGAGCGTTCCAGTACGAGCCAACTAAACGATGGCGACGTCCAAGCCATCGATCGATTGCGAGAAGCCTTCTATCGCCTTCGCACCGAACTGGCTCGGGTAATCGTCGGACAGCATACGGTCATCGAGCATTTGGCGATCTGCCTCTTTGCCAGACGACATGCTTTGTTGATGGGCGTCCCTGGATTGGCGAAAACGCTTTTGGTCAGCAAGCTCGCCGAGACCTTGTCGCTCAAATTCTCTCGCATCCAATTTACCCCCGACCTCATGCCGATGGATATCACCGGCACCGATATCCTGCAAGAAACAAGCGGTGGCCGTCGCGAATTTCAGTTTGTTGCCGGGCCGTTGTTCGCCAACATCATTCTGGCCGACGAAATCAATCGAGCACCGCCGAAGACCCAAGCGGCGCTTTTAGAAGCCATGCAGGAGCAACGCGTGACGGTCGTCGGAAAGACTTTTCAGCTCGAATCTCCGTTCATGGTTTTGGCGACACAAAACCCGGTCGAGCAGGAAGGAACCTACCCGCTTCCCGAGGCTCAATTGGATCGCTTCATGTCGCTTGTCGAACTCGATTATCCAAGCGAAGAAGAAGAAATTCAAATCGCCCGACTGACGACCGGCAATGAATTAGTTAACTTGCAGCATCTCATGTCAGCCGCCGACATTATCGCTCATCAAGAGCTCGTTCGACGCGTTCCTGTTCCGGATCATATCTATACCTACGCCGCACGATTGGTTCGAAAGACGCGTCCCGACGGTGAAACCGCCCCGAGCTGGTTGCGACCGCTCATTGCTTGGGGAGCTGGCCCAAGGGCTGTGCAAAATTTGATCCTCGGAGCGAAAGCCCGAGCTGCTTTGCAAGGAAGTTACATGGTACGACTCGAAGATGTCCAGCACATCGCACCTTCCGTTTTGACGCATCGAATCATTACGACCTTTGCCGCTCAAGCGGAACGCGTTACTCCCAACACGATTGTTACTCGATTGATTCAAGAATCTATCGATGAAAACTGATGGTGCAGGAAAAACGCGATCGTTTCTCGATCCCTTGGTCGTCGCTAGGCTTTCAGCGATTCCTCTAGTTGCTCGCCGATCGATGTTGGGCGGTGTCTCGGGGCGTCATACCAGTCCACATCGCGGATCAAGCGTCGAATTTGCCGAGTATCGCAAGTATGTCCCTGGCGATGATCTTCGAAGATTAGACTGGCGTGCCTTCGGACGATCCGATCGATACTACGTTAAAGAATTCGAAGCTGATACGAACTTACGCTGTATCCTTGTGATCGATACAAGCGGCTCGATGGCGTTCGGGTCGGTGGGCAAAACGAAACTTGAGTATGCTCGTTCGCTGGCGGCGACGCTTGGATATCTAGCCATCGCCCAGGGCGACGCTGTCGGTATGACGTGCGCGGCCGAAAAGATAGTTCGCGAGATACCAGCTCGGCGAAATCCGTCACATCTATCGCACTTGCTCGATGAAATGGAAGTTGTTCAAGCCAAAGGGCCAACACGACTTCCCGAGATCTTACACGAGCTGGCCGAAACCGTTCGACAACGAGCTTTGGTGCTCGTTTTCTCCGATTTGTTCATCGAACCGTCGATGCTCCGAAACTGTTTCGAGCATCTGCGTTTTCGCAAACATGACGTTGGGGTTTTCCATTTGCTGGATCCCGAAGAATTAAAATTCCAATTCCTGCGTCCGACTCGATTTATCGATATGGAAGGTGGGCCGTCAGTTTTCGTCGAACCGAATGAGATCGTCGACCGCTATCAACTCGCCCTCCAAGACTATCTCGCCAAAGTGCAGAAAGTCGTTCTCGAAACGAGCACCGATTACCATCGCGTATCGATCGACGAGGCTTACGAACCCGTCCTCGCAAAATTCCTAACTGGACGAATCCACGGACGGAGTCGGCGATGAGTTTTCTCCAGCCCTGGCTGCTCTTGGCGCTCCCGCTCGTTCTGGTTCCCATTATTATCCATTTGGTAAATCAATGGCGTTATCAGACCAAACCGTGGGCGGCGATGATGTTCTTGTTGGCAGCTAAGTCGATGCATCGCGGGTTGGCGAAATTGCGACAATGGCTGATCCTTGCCATGCGAGTCCTAGCTATCGCAGGCCTTATTCTCGCAATCAGCCGACCGCTGACCTCTGGCATCGTCGGCTTAGTGACCGGTGGACGCATCGATACGACCATCGTAATGCTCGATCGTTCACCGAGCATGCTTCAACAATCACCTTCGTCTCGCGAATCGAAATTGGCGACCGGATTGCGTCAACTGCGTCAGACATTATCGACGCAATCCTCGGCCCGTTGGATTCTCATCGATAGCGCCGTTCCGACCTCCCAAGAATTCGAATCGCTCGATGCACTAATTGATTCACCCGTTTCGTTGGGAACCAGTGCGATCGGCATATGGCCAGCCATGTTCCAATCGGCACTGGACTATATTCATATTAATCGTCCCAGCCAAACCAATATTTGGATCTGTTCGGACATGCGGCAAGGAGACTGGCAAGCTGATCGTGGACCTTGGCCTGCAATCCGCGAAGCCTTCCAAAAACTTTCCAGTCCCGTCCGCTTTTTTGTACTTACCTATCCCGAGATTGCGTCAAGCAATTATGCACTTTCCGTTGAACAAGTCCGTCTGGTCGGCGACGCCGATCATTACGAAGTCGTGATGACCATTCGAGTTCGACGCAATACTCCAAACCAAGGTACCGAAACGGTGCCGGTGCAAATCGCGATCGGTAGCGGGCATTCGCAAGTCGATGTCGATGTGATACAAGGACTAGGGGAACTCAAAGACCATCGCATACCGATCGATTCATCGACAACACTGGGTTGGGGAAAAGCCTGGATCCCTTCCGACGTCAATCCAGCCGACAACGAACAATTCTTTGTTTTCAATGTCGCCCCTGTCCAGCAGACCATCATCGTAGTCGAACAGCCCGAGCTAACCTTACCGTTTCAAATTGCGTGTGAAATTCCGAAGGATGCTTCTGGAACGCCTGACGTCTCCGTCGTCACATTCGATAAGGTTTCGCAGGTCAATTTTGACGATGCATCGCTGGTTATATGGCAAGGAGCATTGCCGACATCCGAAATTGCCGATCAGTTAAGCGACCATCTCAATCGAGGCCGATCCGTTTGGTTCTTGCCCTCGATGGCCCTGCTCGAAGATCGTTCTCAAGGCAATTCGGATACAACCTTCGGAGGTTTTCGTTGGCGAGATAATCGCATGCTCGAATCGCCTATCAAACCCACGACTTGGCGAAGCGATGAAGGACTTCTGGCTTCAACGCAAAGCGGCATGGCTCTACCCGTCGGGGAAATACTCGTGTCGCGTTACGCAACTATCGAAGGTGAAACGATGGCGTTAGCAACATTGGAAGGTGGCGCACCGTTATTGGCAAAGCTCAATATAGAGCGAGGCCATGCCTACGTTTGCACGACGTTGCCGGTCGATCGAGCATCGACGATGGCTACCAATGGCATATCTTTGTTCGTTGCAATACAACGATCGATCGAACAAGGCGGCATCGCGCTAGGAAATGCAATAGCCTATACAGCCATCCCGAAACTGCGAGGCGCCAATGACCGCCAACCCAAGGACGGAAGTCGAAGCGAATCGTCGGTGGCAACTCCAACCACTTCCGAACTCAACTTGACCGCCGTTGAAACGTGGCATCCGATCGCAGTCGACGACCGGTTTGTCTCGAATGAACTTGGATTGCATAGCGGCGTTTTTGAGAGCGGTGCCAAGTTGGTTGCCGTCAACAGATCGCCGGCCGAGGACAATCCGGAGTCACTCTCAGAAACGCAATTTGCGCAGTTGCTACATGGATTAAATTATGTTCGCATCGAAGATTCAGCAGGCTCGAACAAATCGATCCAGCAAGAAATCTGGCGTGCCTTTCTGCTGCTCATGATCCTCGCACTTCTCCTAGAGGCCTTGATCAGTTTGCCACGAAAGCAATTGGCCAAATAGTTCGTAGTTCCGCCTTTAGGCGGCTAGCGGAGCCTTGCATCAGTGATGCCGACGGCGCTAGCCGCGGGTTCGAACCGTCGACCTACCACAAATCAAAAACATACCGTCGAGTGAAACTATCGGCGGACTTCGATGGAATTATCTGGCTCGGATGTCGAATCTTTCCGATTTCGCCGCGCGGCAAATTGGCCAAAGGATTGGCAACGATCTGGGTATGCGTAGCATTTTCGTCGAAGCCAATATTGGATACAAGGTTGACATTTGGCATGACCGAAAGGCCGCCGTGATAGAAATGTGCGTAGAGCCACTGAATATCCCAAGTATCAATCATTCCTTGGCTTGCGTTTTGGAAAACGGTAAGCCATGACTTCTGCTCGTTAGGTCGATCCGTAACCTTTTGGATTGCTTTCGATTCAAAGAATTCCGAATAGGTCTTCATCGCAACATCGTAAAGCGACCAAGCTCGCCGCCACGTGGCCCAACCCCAAATGTGCGAGTAGATCGAAAAATAGTAGGATGCGTCGGCATGCTGAGGACCAAATTGAAAGTTGTTGCCGCTGATCATCATGACCTTCGGTTCATTGCGATAGTGTTCCAGGAGTTCCTGACAGAAAGCAAAGAAACATGGAGATGCTACACAGTCATCTTCGAGGATAATACCCGATTCGACGTGCGAAAAGAACCAATCGATCGCTGAACTCACGCCAAGCTTGCATCCAAGATTTTTCGGCCGCAGCAATGATTGAACATCACATTCCCAATCGATCTGCGTTAGGATGCTTCGCGCTGCTTGGCAAAGTTCTTGGTCACCATGACGATCTGTTTTAGGGCCGTCGGCTGCGATAAATAATTGCCTTGGTCTGACGGCTCGAATCGATTCAAAGACCTGTCTTGTGACGTCAGGGCGATTATAGATAATCAATAACACCGGTTCTACAATCACAGGCATTTGCCATAAATGGGAAACGGTCGTTGGCCGTTCAATTGTGCTCGATGCTTTGTGCGTTTCGTCATTTCGTACGCGATCTTCAATGGCGTTCCCAAGCGTGTCGCTTTTTTCGTGTCGACTGCGTGTGGCGAATTCAAGAACCGCGTCGCGAGCTTTCGTTGCGTGTTGCATCCGAAGCTCCGAGGAATTCCCTAAACCGACCGCTCTCGCGACATACTCTTCGCGATTGTTGAAAACGCAATCGTCTAACGCAACCCAATTCAAGATCGACGTCGCCAATTGGTTTCTTGCCATGGTTCCGTCCATTGCGACGATTGGCAATCCACTCAAAATCGCGTCGATCAACGATGCACCGCCAATATGTGGGAATGGATCGAGGTAGATATCGCACAACTTGGTGAACGCAGCCGCTTCAGCTCGATTGCTTAGAGGCCGAATGAGTTGTAATCGAGACGCATGAACACCGGCACATGCTAGCTCTTGGTGAAAGAGATCAAAGAGTCGCTGTATCGGGAACTCGTCTGTCCACCCAGGCGAAAATGGAAAAAGCAACAACACAGAATTGGGAGTTTTCGAGAGTATCTGGATGAAAGCCGCTCGGGTTTGAGGTGATAGCTTATGAACACTTGCTCCGGAACCAAATACAACGCATGTTTCAGCGATTCCTAACATGGACCGACTAATGCCGAAATTCGGCGGATGCGACTGATCGAGCTGGTGACGCAATCGGCTTTCCCACATGCTCTCGCCGTGATTCGCGTCATGAAAATCTTGATCGCACGAAGCAAAGCCGGTTGAAGAATAGCCAGTGAACGTACTGGTTTGCAGTCGTGCAAGCCGATGAGCAGCGAGATAGGCCATCGGCGAAAGTCGACTCACGACATCAAAGTCGACAATCATGACATCCAGATCGTCCTTACGTATCGATAACACCGCCCCTTTTAAAGTTGGCAGTAGCTCACAAAAATGATCGACCATCTGCCGACAAAGCATTTCTTCTTTAGATCCGTTGGTTGCCCGAACATAGACGACTACTTCGAATTTGGAACGATCAAGACAACTTAACAAGGCAAGAGCGGTTTGGCTGGCGGGATGGTCGCCAAGTGGCTCCATGAGAATCCCCAATTTTATGCGAGTTCTCTCGGGACGAGCCCCCATCGGATGGTCAGGGATGAAACCCAGTTGTCGCATGTGCAATTCTAACAATCCGCCTCGAGTCTCCGTAACTGCTCGCAGCGATCGATCGATGGAAAGGAGCCCTGTCAGCCGCATCGATTTTAAGATTTCGGGAACCAATTCGATCCAGAATGAATCGCCAGCTCGAAATTGCCTTTCGGCATAGCTTAACCATATCTCAAGCGTTTCCACGTATCGTTGGGCATCCGATTCATTGGCAAACAGAAGTGGAATGTCAAATAGGTAGTTTGCGAAATCGCGCATCAACCACTCTGGTACTTCGGTTGGCATGATGCTCCGTGGAAGTCGATCGGCGGAACCGTACATCATTGAAAGCAAGATCGCATGAACAATACGATTGGGATGCTGTAACCACTCACTCGCCTCGCGAACGGGATCGGATTCTTCTTCCATGGGAGGTTCGTCGCGGCAGATTGAAACGAGTCGCGCAGACCTTAGGAGTTCCTGAGCCTGAACGGCTGAACGCAATTCTTCGTTTGGTTGCCAGAAACGTAGCCGCGAGCGACATCGAACGCGAGGCACGCTCATATAGTCCTTTGTGTGCGAATCTTGCGGAGTATTCTGTTGATGGAATATGGCCTGTCGTGCTTCCTTTAACATCACCGACGTCGGGCTGGCCTTGACTCGCATCGCTTCTGCTAGCAACTTATCGCGAACTATCTCTGCACAGCATTGCCATGAATACTTTTTGGATCGTTCACGTCCAAGCTTTTGAAGATGCTGGCGAACAGCCGGTATCTGAACTTGTTCAATCGCTTCGATCATTTCCCCAACCGAGTCAGGATCGACGTAGAGAGCTGCGTCTCCGCAAACCTCTTGCAACGAACCGCATCGCGTTGTAATTACAGGACAGCCACACGCCATCGCTTCGAGTGGCGGAAGCCCGAATCCCTCGTAACGCGAAGGGTAGGCTAATGCAACTGCGCCGCTATAGACAGCGATGATTTCTTCGTCGGATAGATTGCGAAGAAGATACGTTCGAACACTCCTTTCGGCGATGGTGACCAAGTCTGGATGAAACGTCGGCTCGCCGCTTACACAAACGACTTCAAAATCTTCGCGATTCGGCATTCGTTCTATTGCCTTAAATAGTTGAATTGCATTTTTATAATTATCGCGAGCTCCCATCAAAACAACGTAGTTTCTCGTGATTCCAAATCTTGCGCGAAACGCGTCGACCGCCGATGAGTTCGATTGCTCGAATTTCGGATCGACCCCCGGATAGGCGACGACCGTTCGGTCAGTCGGATGTTGTGGAAAGTATCGTTCGAGATCACGGGCGGTGTTGTGCGAAATGGCGATCGCGGCAGTCGCGTGCCGAATCCCACGATGCTTTTCTCGCCACATCGGTTCTTGAAGATCGCAATCGGTTTGCTCGGGGATCATGTCGTAGGCCACAATCAACGACGGCGTGTAGATTGGCGACGAATAATAGGTCGAAACGAAAAGGTCGGCATGTACTTGATCGCACACCGATTGAAGCATACGGCTGTCCGCTTCCGGCGATTTCTCATCGAAGGGTGGGACTTGGACGGATGCAATGCCGTTAATCTTCGGCCAAGTACCGTCTCGGTCTAAAACAAGAATCGATTTCGAGAACGCTTCTCGAGACCAGTCCGAAAAAAGCGTCTGCCAAAATCGAGCAACACCGGTGGTTTCCATTAAAAAGCGAAAGAAAATGGCATCGATTAAGATTCGTGGCGACGGCTCGATATAAAGCTCTTGCGGCATCATGCTTTACTCAATTCCAATGATTTTCGCTGACAAGCAATGCTCCAAGGCTGGGAGCAATGGTGCTTGCCTTGTAAGATACTTAAACAAAACAACAGCCTCGAACCATGGCAATTCAAAGCACTTTCTTGCGTCAATCATACTCGAAGTAAGTACAGGATAAGTCGATGTGGAGTATGCTGGATTTCTTTCCCGAACCATTCCTCATCCAGGTTTTAGATGTTGGTGCCGCATATTGCGGTAATCCAATATATCAACCATTGATCGACTCCAAACGCTGTCGGGTTGTCGGCTTCGAGCCCAACGCCGATGAATGCAATAAACTCAATCAGCACTATGGTCCGCCGCATCAGTTTTTCCCGTATTTCATCGGCGATGGTCAACCTACTACATTTTACGAAACGAATTAGTCGATGACCGGTTCGGTCTTCGAACCCAACACGCCACTGATTGAAATGTTCCAAGGTTTACCGGATGTGCTCCGCGTTGTCGCAAAGCATCCCGTGAACACCGTACGCCTCGATGATTTAGACGCCATCAGCGATATTGACTTAATCAAAATTGACATTCAGGGGGGTGAATTAACTGTTTTGGAGAATGCTATTCGCCAATTAAAGAATGTCGCGGTCATCCAAACTGAAATTAACTTTGTTGAGCTCTATAAGAAGCAGCCATTGTTCGCAGATGTAGACCGTTTCTTAAGATCGCAAAACTTCCAATTTCACTTTCTGACAGCTCCCTCGACACGCGCTTTTAAACCGCTTTTGCTCGATAACGAGCCGCACAAGGGATTGACTCAGACACTTTGGACGGATGCGGTTTACGTCAAGGATTGGATGCGATTGGACGAACTATCGATTCCAAAGCTGAAAAACTTTGCCGTTATCATCCACGACATCTTTCGATCGTATGATCTTGCGCACTTGATTCTCCAAACCATGGATCGGAAGGCGAACACGAGGCTCGCCAATGCTTATATGGCACGCCTAATGAATCCCGTTCCACCTTGAAGCGTCAACGCGTCCAGTCGAGTGACCCTCTAGCCTGGATGATTCATCAGCCGGAGTGCGTTAGCACCGGTTCGTAGGAATTGCTTGGAAATTGGATGTGCTGGGAAACCGGACGCTAGCGAGTACCGGCGGATTAGGCTCTTGCGATCACCGTGAGGCGGGTTTCTTTTTGGCCTTCTTGGTACCTTGCGGAACCTTCGTCGCATTCCGATTCACGTAGGAACTGTACTCCCATCGATTCATCCAACCAGCTAGATAGGGCTGGTACATTTCCGCGTCATACCAATTGATCGATTCAGGGTCAGGTTGCGTTAGGACGCGCTCTGGATAGTCTTTCCCTATAAAGCTCGCTTCAACGCTTTCATTCCATATTAGCAATTCCTTTTTGAGTCGATCAAAAAGCTCCGGCTGTTCGCTGCTCAATTCGTTGGCTTCCTTCGAATCTGCTTCGAGATCGTAAAGTTCAAACGGGCCTTTTCGAAAGTCATTGGTAAGCAACTTGTATCGATTGTCAACCAGCGCGGCCTTGGTACCAAATCGAAACGGAATCGGTTTCTCACGCGAGTCGAGATTGGCAGTCAGTACCTTTTTGAGACTCGTTCCATCGATGGGCTGGAGCATGACATCCTTCGGCAAACCAAGAATGTCAGCGATGGTCGGAAACAGATCCATAGTGCAGGCAGGGTAGTTCGTAACTCGAGGCGATGTGATTACCGAAGGCCATTCAATAATCCCGGGCACGCGCAGTCCGCCTTCGTATACCGTTCCTTTATTGCCGCGAAGTCCACCAACGGTTTCCGGTGTGATTCCCGGCAGCCCACCATTGTCGCTGCAGAAGACCAGTAGCGTGTTGTCCGCGATTCCGGTTTCCTTCAACTTTGCTCGCAATGTACCGACGCTGCGATCCAACGCCACCAACTCACCATAATGATTCGCCGAGTTCGAATCGAGTTTTTCAAACGCCAGCTTGTCCTCAGGCAACGAACGAAAAGGACTGTGCGGCGAACCAAACCAAATGATCGAAAAGATCGGCTTGTCACCCGAACGATATTGATCGATGAACTTAATCGCCTCAGCAACCGCGATTTCCGACGAGTCACCTTTGAATTCCTGAATCTCTCCTTTTTTCGACATCAACGGATCGACGTCGAAAAAATTGGTGACCGAAACCCACTCATCAAAGCCGAACTGACCAGGATTCTTCGGATCTATCTTGAGAACAGGCGCACCCGGACCTTTGAATCCATTGAGATGCCATTTTCCAAAATGCCCCGTGACATAGCCGGCGTTTTTGAGAGCTTGAGCGATCGTCTTTTCTTGCACCCGCAATCCATAGCCATGGCTTAGCACACCTGTCCGATCGTTGGATCGACCGGTGAGGACACTCGCGCGGGTCGGCGAACAGACTGGACAGCCCGCGTAAAAGCGATCGAAACGTAGTCCATTGGCCGCCATGGCATCCAAGTTCGGAGTTTTCAGCACAGGATGATTGCGGTAGCTAGTTTGTCCCCACCCCATGTCGTCGGCCATGACAAGGATAATATTAGGCCTCGATGATTCGGCGTACGCACTCGCTATCGACATCATCGTTAATAGACCAGTCAAGCAACTCAGCGAGGAGTCTCTCATTTTATCTCTTGTCCTTGGCATTTTTGGAGGCTTTCTTTTGGGCTTTTTTCTCGCTCTTTTCCGAGCTCTTTCCGTGGGCGTTCATAAATGCTTCGTCCAGAGCTTTTGGGCGGGCGTTGGTAAATTGATCCAAAACGTTTTGCAATTTCGTGACTGCAACCGTTTCCTGATTCTGCAGCTTCTCACGATTCAACGCTTGGTTCTCAAACGGATCGGCAGCTAAATCGAAGAGCTCGCCAGTCCGATAGAGTTTGTAGTGATCGTCGAACGCGAACTCACGAATCTTCATGTCAGCTTGCTGTCTCGGGGAATACCAAGAATATAGCCACTGGCGAGGCGTTCCAACTTCGCCTTTCAATTGTGGAAGAAAGCTCATGCCGTCGACGTTGGTAGGTTTGGCTACTCCTGCGGCTTCACAAATGGTAGGGAGAAAATCGGTGCTGCTGATAAGGTCGCTGCTGACGCGCCCCGATTTTATCATCGAAGGCCAACTGGCTACGAATGGCACGTGCGTACCGCGTTCGGTCGTCGTTCCTTTGCCACCACGATAGTCGGTTCCTTGAAAACGGCTGGTGATACCCGAATTGGTTCCGTTGTCGCCGATAATAAGGAGCAGCGTATTATCGCGAATCTTTAATTCTTCAAGTTTTGCATCGACACGAGCTACCATTTTGTCCATGTAGGCCGTCATGTCGGCAAAGTGCTTGGGATCGACTTTCTGTTTTTCGTCGTTCACCGTCGGATCCCAATCGGGACTATCAGGAGTCGGCTGAAAAGGATTATGTGTCAGAATCATCGGATAGTAGAGAAAGAACGGACGTTGCTGATTGCGAGTGATAAAGTCGAGCGCGAAATCATTGACGAGCGTCGGACCGTATTCGCCGTTGCTAAAATCTTTCTCGACTCCATTGTACTCGAGGCCAGCGTTGGCATATCGAGGTGGTCGTCGAGTCTGTTGCCAGAGGCACGATTCATCGAAACCGAAATGCTGCGGCGAGTCCGTCTCATGCCCTAGTTGCCACTTGCCACAAACTGCCGTGGCGTAACCAGCCTGCTTCATCAGATGTCCGAACGTCGTCTCAGTCCGAGGCAGGGTGCCGAAATTAAGATAGTTGCGAATGTTGTACCGACCTGTCATGAGCTGCACTCGAGTCGGTGTGCAAAGCGGCTGTACATGGCATCGCTCAAACCGCATGCCGCGAGCAGCAAGTCGATCTAAATTCGGCGTCTGATACGACTGGCCACCATTGGCCGTAACGCATTCGTAGCCAAAATCATCCACCATCATCAAAACAACGTTGGGACGCGATTGCGCTGCACTTAAAGCGGGCGACAAAGCAGCCGCGATAAATAGTGTGGTAAGCGCAAATGGCAACAGCAACATACGATTCATGAGATTTGCAACTTTCTAGGGCGGGGGATGGGGCAGGAGTTTCGTGCTTAACCTTCACGCGGTCTTAACAAAACCTTAACAATTGGAGTTTACCATAATGCTCGCAAAAAATAGGAAAAGGCTCGACCTCAGAAAAACCAACGCTTTGATCAAGGGGAACATAGAATGCGGCTAGGATTATACAGGCTTTTGGCAGTTGTTGGACTATTGACCGGCTGCGATTCGGCTGATATCGCCAAGCCTGATTCGACCGGAAGTTCTCCTTCGATAAGTTCCCAGTCATCAGCGACCGAAACGAACACGTCGCTTCAAGGGACGGTGAGGATCGATGGATCCAGTACTGTATACCCGATCAGCGAAGCGGCGAGCTCAGCGTTTTGCGAAAAATTCACCAAAGTCGACGTAACGGTTGGCGTTAAGGGAACCGGGGGTGGTTTCAGTGAGTTCTCGAAGGGAAGCATCGACATTTCGGATGCCTCTCGACCGATCAAGCAAAATGAGCTGGCCGAATGCGTCAAAAATGGTATTCGATTCTTCGAGCTTCCGATCGCATACGATGGTCTTGCCATCTGCGTCCACAAAGACAATGACTTTCTCGACGAGATCTCGATCGAGGATCTAAAGACAATCTATAGTGCCGACACCGCACCGAAGTCCTGGAAGGATGTAAACGCAAGTTTTCCTGACCAACCCATGAAAGTTTTCATGCCAGGAACCGATTCGGGAACCTATGATTTCTTTAAGGAAGTCGTAATTGGCAAGGAAGGAAATGTTCGATCGGACTTGACGCCCAGCGAGCAGGATTTGGCCTTGGTCAATGGTATCGCCAGCGAAAAATATGCGATCGGGTTCTTTGGAGCATCGTATTACTTTGAGAGCACCGATAAACTCAAAGCTTTAAAAGTCATCGACCCGAAAACCAAACAAGCGATTGCACCGAGTGCCGAAACCATCGAAAATTCGACTTACAGCCCGCTTGGGCGTCCGCTCTTTATCTATGTGAATGCGGCTTCAGTAAAACGTCCGGAGCTTCGCAAGTTCGTCGAGTACTATATTGATCATGCTAGCGATATCTGCCGCAGTGCTAAATGTGTTCCGCTTACAGACGCTCTCTATCAAACGGTTCGCCAACGTTTTGACGATCGAGTCGAAGGGACCTATTTCTACGATGAAGCAGGCAATTCGCGAATCGGATCCTTGTCGGAAATCTACATCGAGTCGAATCTGACTCAAGCAAAGTAGCTTATGGCGACGATTACAATCGATCCGATAAATCCATCGCAAAGCTATCCGCCTAGATCGCTTACCGCGCTCTACGTTCGCGAATGGATTGTCAAAGTGATGTTGGCTTCCTGCGGACTCTTATCGCTGCTGGTCACCGGCTCGATTATTTTTGTGCTCGTCAAAGAGTCGATGGTATTCTTTTCGATGCCGGGAATCTCGGTTACCGACTTTTTGACTTCGACCGAGTGGACGCCAACGCTGGGCAACGAAGTTCACTATGGAATCTGGGCACTTATTTCAGGAACCATTTTGGTAAGCTTCGTCGCCATGCTCATCGCATTGCCGATTGGACTCATCACAGCAATTTATCTCAGCGAGTATGCACACCGTCGAGTTCGTGCAATATTAAAACCGGTTTTAGAAGTACTGGCGGGAATCCCGACGGTTGTCTACGGTTTCTTTGCGTTGACTGTTATCACGCCAAGTCTAAAATTTGTGCATCCGGGCTTCAATATCTACAACGGCATGAGTGCGGGAATTGCCGTCGGAATACTCTGCCTTCCCATTGTAACGTCGATGGCCGAAGATGCATTGCGAGCAGTCCCACGATCGTTGAGGGAAGGTGCCTTTGGTTTGGGATGTACCAAACTGGAAGTCACCTTGAAGGTCGTGCTTCCGGCGGCCTTGTCGGGAATCATTTCGGCATTCTTGTTGGCGATTTCCCGTGCCGTTGGTGAGACGATGATTGTCGCGCTAGCCAGCGGTTCGCAGCCGCATCTGACGTTGGATCCGCGTGAAGCGACTCAGACAATGACGGGCTGGATGATTCAGATGGGTTCGGGAGATACTAGCCAGTTCGACGCTCGGTACTATTCGATGTATGCAGTGGCTTGCATTCTATTCATTTTGACCTTCGCATTGACGATGGTTGGCAACTGGGTTCGTCGACGATTCCGCGAGGCCTATGAATGAAGTCACTTGGGAATGTACTCGACGAGGCGGTTAAGCAACCGAATAGCGTTTCGCAGCGAATGGCGACGGCGGTCACTTTTCAATGGCTTTGTCGACTTACGGCTTTGTGTTCGATTCTTGTCTTGGCCGTCTTGCTCTACACGGTCTTTTCAAAAGGGTTCGCGCACTTATCGTGGTCCTTCTTAACATCGTCGCCGCATCCGGATCCGACTCGAGCTGGAATATGGCCCGCCTTGATGGGAACGTTTTGGACTTGTGCAGCTTGCGGCTTTCTCACGTTGCCGATTGGAATTGGGACCGCCATTTTCCTCGAAGAATTCCGTCCAAGAAATCGTTATATGCGATGGCTACATGCGTTAGTCGAACTCAACATTGCGAATCTTGCTGGCGTTCCGTCGGTGGTCTATGGAATTGTTGGCTTAGCGGCGTTCGTATCGATGTTTGGACTCATGGATCAGTCGGACAACGCGGGCCAATCCAAGCCACCCTTTATTGATATCGGAAGTCGCTACTACGATCAGTTTTTGACTTTGGATGACAGGGTGGTGCTGGTGCCGGTTGACTCGAATCGGTCGCCCGATACAGCCCTGCGCGAGGGGCTTGAGGCAATCGATCAAGACGGCAAGCCAATCAATTTGCACTTGATTGCCAAAGGCGAATCGGCACCAGACGTACAATCCGAGCGAGTCGTCGCTATCCGTTGGAATGAAACGCCAGGACGCGTCCACCGGCAGTCCTGGTATCACTTCACCGTTCCGTTTGGTCATAGCGTGTTGGCTGGCAGTCTGACCTTGATGCTCGTGATCCTTCCGGTTGTCATTATTTCTTCGCAAGAAGCCTTTCGCGCGATTCCACCTTCACTTCGCGAAGCCGCACTCGGTATCGGAGCGACCTCATGGCAAGCGGTATGGAACGTGACGTTGCCAGCCGCCATACCAGGCATAATGACCGGCGCCATTCTTGCGATGAGTCGCGCGATCGGTGAAGCGGCACCCATTATGATGATATCTGGGATCGTCTTTATTACGCGTGCGCCTTCGAATTTAATGTCGGTCTTTACTGTGCTGTCGCTCCAGATCTACGACTGGGCTGGACGGCACGAAGCAGGTTTTCACGCGATTTCCGCCGCCGCCATCATCGTGTTATTGTTGCTGTTGCTCGTATTCAATTCGATTGCCATTGTTATACGTCAAAAATTTAGTCAACCATGACACCGACAGTTTCTTACAAGCTACCTTCTATGAAAAACTCGATATCGACTATGGAAGCTTCTTCCTCGACACCGATCTATGAGGGCCATCAAAGACGTATCGATCCAGCGGAACCAGCTATGGCGACAGACACTCAACCGGCGGCTGTCGTTCTGAAAGGATTCAATGCTTGGTACGGAGATTTCCAAGCCTTGAGCGATATCCATTTGACGATCCCTCGCAATCGCGTGACCGCCTTTATTGGCCCGAGTGGATGCGGCAAAAGCACACTCTTGCGCTGGATCAATCGAATGAACGACACTGTGCCGTCGGCCCGGGCCGATGGCGAACTTTTAATGGTTGACGGAAACGACGCGACACACAATATTCTCGAACGGTCGATCGATACGGTTTCCTTGCGTCGAAAAGTTGGAATCGTTTTCCAAAAGCCGAATCCTTTCCCAAAATCCATTTATGACAACGTCGCCTTTGGACCACGGCTACACTTCAAGATCGCCAGAAAGCAGCTCGATAATCTCGTTGAATGGTCGTTGCGCAAAGCTGCGGTTTGGGACGAAGTCAAAGACCGACTTCACAAGCCGGCGCTTGGTCTCAGCGGTGGTCAACAACAGCGTCTGTGTATCGCGCGAGCTATTGCCATCGGCCCGGAAATCCTTCTCATGGACGAGCCTTGTTCGGCTCTCGATCCTGCATCTACGATTAAAATCGAAGATCTAATCTATGAACTTTGCAAGCAGTATACAATAGTAATTGTCACTCACAATATGCAACAAGCGTCTCGATGCTCCAACCAAACCGGCTTTTTTTATAACGGTCAGCTAGTCGAATGTGGGCCAACGGTGGACATTTTTACGCATCCAACGCATAAGAAGACCGAGGATTACGTTACTGGAAAGTTCGGGTGAAATTATGTCGTTGCATCTACATCGAGATCTAGAAAATCTTAATCAGGAATTGATGAGTCAAGCCGGGCGTGTCGAACAAATGATCTACGACTCGGTTAATGTGCTCTGCGAGCGTCGCTACGATTTAGTTGCTCGTATCTTGGCTGAAGATGATGTGGTCGACCAGAAGGAAGTTCGTCTTGAAGAAGAATGTTTAAAACTTTTAGCACTTCACCAGCCGGTTGCGAGTGACCTTCGTCGTATTACGACTATTTTGAAACTCAATTCCGATCTTGAACGCATTGCCGACCTAGCCTGCAACATTGCCGAAAGAGCGGAATGTTTACGAGAGTTTCCGTATTTTCCGATGCCCGACGAGCTCGTGTCGATGGCGAGCAATGCGACAGAAATGCTGCGCACGGCACTGGATGCCTTCGTCAATTCAAATACCAAAATGGCGATAGCCGTGGTGAAGCTTGAAGCGAGAGTCGACGAGCAAAATCGCGAGATTATCAAAGCGATCGAGGCATTGCTTTGCCAAGATCCGAATCATGTCCAACCTGCTTTGCATGTTTTCTCCGCGACGAGACAAATTGAACAAGTAGCCGATCATGCGGCGAATGTCGCGGAAGAAGTCATCTATATGATCGACGGAGAAATCGTTCGGCACAAACACATTCAGCTTGTTAAAAGTTCTCATGGCTAACCGAAAAATTCTGGTGATCGAAGACGACCGGGCTCTATCCGAGATCATTTGCTATAACCTACAACAACACGGCTTCGAAGTCATTTCGGCGTTTGATGGTCAGAGCGGACTCAGTTCGGCTCTGCATCGTCCGCCGGAAGTCGTGCTCCTCGATGTAATGCTGCCGGTTTTGGATGGAATCGAAGTTTGTCGGCGATTGCGATCGCATCCCGAGACGAACCAATGCGTCATCCTGATGCTGACCGCAAAAGCCGAAGAAGCCGATCAATTGCTGGGCTTTTCTGTCGGGGCCGATGACTATGTGGTGAAACCTTTTAGCGTCAAGGTTTTATTGGAGCGGATCAAGGCCCTACGACGGCGATTGATTACAGAGCCTGGCGATCAACCTGCGATCGCCGTGCAAGGAATTGTCATCGACCGAGTTCGCCATCATGTAACGCTTCAAGGTGAAGAACTCGATCTAACCCCCTCAGAGTTTCGCTTGTTGGAAACACTGATGAGAGACCCGGGGAGGGCTTACGAAAGGAACGATCTGATCAACCTCGCCCTCGGTGAGGATACGGTTGTCCTCGAACGGACTATTGATGTGCATATTCGGTCGTTGCGAAAAAAATTAGGAGAGAGTGGAGATCTTATCGAAACCGTCCGCGGTGTCGGATATCGATTTCAAGATCAGCGCAATACGAAACTTTGAAAGACTCAGATATAGAACATGACTTCGTTGGTTTGCGTCGCTTCATGGGCAAGTTGGTCTAGGCGAATGCCTCGAAGTCGTTCCTGGTTGGATTCTTCAATTTCTTCCCAAACCTGTTCCAAAACGCGGTTTACCGGCGTCTGTACCGACTTGGTTTGCAAAAGCGATCGCGGAGATACGGCGTCGATGATCTCTGCAAGCGTGATGGTCGATGCCGGTCGTTGCAAGCGATATCCGCCGGACGCCCCTCGGCTGCTTACGACCAGACCTGCTACCTTAAGTTGTTGGAGTATTTGGGTTAGAAACGGAAGGGGGACCTGATGCATCTCAGCAATCCCTCGCAATGACACCGGCTGCTGAGCGTCCAGTCGGATAGCGAGTTCCAACATGGCAACGGCAGCATAGTGCGATCGAGCAAGTAGACTCATTGTGCGAATCTCAATCTTGGGTATGAAGTCCGCATTCGGTTTTATTCGTCCCGCTCCAACGTCCTGCGCGTTCGTCTTCGCCTAAGGAAACCGAACGTGTGCATGGCCAGCAGCCGATACTCATGTAGCCTGCGTCGTGCAGTGGGTTATACGGAATATCGAGGCTAGTGATCATGCCCCAAACTTGCTTCTTAGTCCAATTAGCAAGTGGACTTACTTTGACGAGCTGGAATTTCTTATCCCATCCCACGATCGGTGCGACAGCGCGGTCGGGACTCTGATCGCGGCGAATGGCACTCGCCCAGGCAAGCATTCCTCGAGCCGCTTCTTTTAACACAGAAAGCTTGCGATCTGCGCAGCATCGGTTAGGTTCGTTTCGATAGACGGGGCCTCCATTCAATCGTTCGTACTCCTCGACACTCAAGGGATGGCGTTTGTATTCGACTTCGATTCCATATCGTTCCTTGATTCGTTCGCGCAATGCGAGCGTCTCTGGAAACTGATAGCCGGTATCTAAATTGAAGATTGGAGTTTTGGGAGCGATCTCCGATAGTATGTGAATGATCGTCATCCCCTCAGGCCCGAAAGCTGTTGCCATTGTGAAGCGATCTCCAAATCGCTCGACGGCCCACTGAAGAATGTCTTGCGGCGAAGCAGTTTCAAGGCTTGCGCTAACCTTCGCAAGCTCGCTCAACAATTCCGGTGTCGGTTCGATTATCGGCAACGTAGCTAGTGATGTAGGCGGGAAACTTCTGTCGGCGACGCTGTCGACAATCGGAAGCGCACTTTCATGCAATAACCTCGGACGCTCACCGCCATTCGATGTTTTTGCTAGACTACTCATTGAAAGCCATTCCTGAGAATCATGAAACCGACGCGCTGATTAATTTATCCGCGTTTAAATCATACAATCTTGACCCAAATAGTAAAGATTGGTTCGCGATTGGTTCGCGGTTCGAGTTTTTTCAGGCAATTCCAGGCTGAATATCCAGCCCAAACTCTATATTCCCTTGCGGTGAAAGCAGTGCTATGCCTAAGCTAACTATCGATGGAATAGGAACTTACGAAGTTCCTACCGGAAAACGACTCGTCGCGGCTTTGAGTGAGGATGCGGCTACCGACCAGCTTCATGCCTGCGGTGGAAAAGCTCGCTGTACGACCTGTCGCGTCGAGTTCATCGACGGCGAGCCCGATAAAATGACTCGAGCCGAGAAGGAAATCTTGGCCACTCGAGGCGTGACTGGCGTTCGGCTTTCTTGCCAGATGCTTTGCGATCACGACATGTCCGTTCGACTCATCAGCCGATTCGAAGGGAGCGGTCGAAAAGATTGCGGCTCGCCGGTCGCTGCTGATATCGAACCGTCGCCGGTTGAGTGGGTTGATAAATAATCGCAACTGCACAAAGCAAAACGATTTGTAACCGTTCGCTCGCCGATCAGCCGGAACGCGTTGCAGCGATTTCTCTACGGGGGAGTTGTTGCGCGATCGCTGGTTCGCAACCATGCGATTAATTCGGCTAACGACGGCGGTGGAATTTGTTGTTGCATGCCGGTCGGCATCAACGACTGGCCAAGTCCTTTCAACTGCTCAATCTCGTTGCGGGCGACCGTTGTGAGTTTCCCACCTGACTCGGCGAGAATGATTTGGTTGGCAGATTCTTCACGGATGACGCCGAGCAAAACTCGACCATCCTCCAGGAGAATCGAATAGGATTGAAACCGAGGATCGACTTCACGATTCGGGTCGAGAATGCTGATCAGCAACTGATCGGGCGATTTCTCGTGCAAAGATTTTAAAGGCGGACCTACGTCTTGACCTACTTCGCCGATGCGGTGACAGGCTGAACAATTCTTTTGAAAAATCTCTTGCCCTCGTTGAAGAGCCACTGAATCCTTTTCCAATTCAGATGCCGACTGAAGTACTGCGCGATATTCCTCGATGACGGCTTGTAGCTGAACGTCCGTAGTATTGGTAGCTGTCAGCAGTTTGACAAATCTCTTTTTTATCGAAGCAGACGGGTGATTGGACATCCGTTGGCGAACGGTTGGCGAAATTTGCGTGATTGGAATCCGATTATCTTCGAGGGCTTCGGCAAGAATAACTACCGCTTCCGGTTGACTTACCAATGCGATGAGCACGGGTTCATGTAGTCGCGGAGTCATACCGGAGAAACGATCTAACAACGCCGACGCCGTCGTTTTGGGGTCCGCCCATAGGCAGGCTTCCAATGTCGCCAATTGGCTGTCATTGGATTGGCTAGTCACAAGCAGACGATCCAGTTCTTGTTTCCGATCATCCGCACTGGAAAACCGAAACCATGCAGACCGCCGCTTTTGCTCTTGCGGGGTAAGTTCGACTTGATGGACTGCGAGGTTAATCGCCGCTCGCCATCGAGCAATATCATCGGCGGACCAACAATCAAAGAATCTATCGGCAGCGCTTTTTGATGGAAGTTTTGCAATGGCGTCGGCCCAAACGAAGGATCGCTCCGGTGAATTGTTGAGATCATCGTGAACAAGCTTTTGAAGATGCGTTTGGAGAGCTGCTACGGCCTTGGTGTCATTCTGAGCCAACTGCTGGCACCAATACGGGAGCAAACTAGCGAGCCATATTTGCTGACGGCTTGCATCATCTCGATGTTCGCCGCTAGCGAACGTTCCGAACAACTTCCAACTATCTTGAGCGGCAACGGCAATGATGACCGAACGTGTGGTAACGTCGGTTACGTTCGGAATCAGTTGCTGTAATAATTGAATCGATCGAACGCGAGGTAATGAGTCAGTTGCCATCGCCAATTCTAACAGCAAGCGAGCGTCGCCCCGCTTAACGAGTTTCTCGACAAGCTCTGGGTTCGATAGAACGGACGCGGTGTGATTCGATCGACTCGCAAGTTGAATCGCATGTCGATTCACCTGCGTGTTGTCGTAGTGTAGCGACGATAACAAAACTTCTTCGTCGAGTTTTCCAAATCGAGCCAGAAGGTGCATTGCGAGCACCCGCGCTGCCGGATTCGTAGAATCAATCGCCAGTTTTCGCAATGGTTCGTGAGTGTCGAGAGCTTGCCGCTCGATGAGAAGTTGGCTTGCCATGCGACGCTGCCATTCAATGGAACTCGATAGTCTTTCCACCATCGCAACATTCCCAAGTGCGGCAATGGCAGACTCTGAAGCTCGCTTGTTTTCGATGGCGGCGTCGGCTTCGCTCTGAATGCGACTGACTCGCCAAATACGACCGCGGTCACTGCCGCTCGTTAAATCGAGATGTTTTTTAATCATAGGCGGCAAGCTTTTCGGATGTTCGATAACTTCACGATACATATCGGCGATGTAAAGAGCGCCATCGGGTCCATCGCCCAGTTGGACAGGGCGAAACCAGATATCGGACGAGCGAACAAATTCTGTATGATCGTCGATACGAACACCTTTCCAGAATAAGTTATCCGGTTCCAATTTTTTCCGATGGATGAGATTGCTTCCAACATCGCACACTAAAGCCGTATCAAAACCTGGAACGCCAAATTGAGCTTCGCTATCGACAATCCAAGTGCCTGTCGCACCGGTAAAATAGCCCGCCGCTCGCCCGCCCCCTTCGATCGCACCTGGCGATTCGCCGCTGACGCGTAGTCGAGTTCGCACGATTCGCCACGGTTCGATAGGGCTGCTCCGAAAAACTTCGGCTTGCGGACCGTCTGCGGCGATACTTCGACGTGTGGTGATTGGGAGAGAGCCGATAACGTGTTTCGAGAGCCATCGATCCATATCGATGATTTGTTGCAGATGGTCGCTGTTGCTCGTCACAAATCGATCACCCCACCGATTGAAAGCGGCACCATGTTGCCCACCACCCGAAGTCGCTTCGATGCGTTTATGGATCGGATCGATTCGAAAATCCCGGCCTCGCAATTCAAGCGGGGCATTCTCGACGATCGCCCCAGAAAGCGAAGCACCGCTACTGCTGGTCGAACCGGTAAGGTACCCATCGACGCCCCATCGCAAGCTATTAGCCATCCCTTGAACATTGCTCCGGCCAAAGCCGTCGCACCACGTCTCTACAGCATCGTGTCGACCATCTTGATCGATGTCGCGATACCAAGTCATCTTCGGAGGTGCGATGACGATCACGCCGTCTTTCCATACATGAATTGCCGTGGGCCAAGAAAGTTTTTCGACGAAGACCGATCGCTGGTCCATGGTTCCGTCATGATTCGTATCGGTAAGTTTCGCAATACGCCCGAGAAAGTCATTTTCTTGCTCGCTGTAATCGATCATCTCGACGACAAACAGATTGCCGAACCCATCGAATGAGAAGGCGATCGGATCGAAAACCAAAGGCTCGGCCGCGACGAGCTCAATCTTGAAACCCGGCGCTACTTCGAAACTCTTGAGAGCCGCTGAGGGACTTAGCGATGCGATGCGAGGAAGTTCAGCAGAGTAATCTCGTTCGACCGCGACTTCGGCTTTGTTCCCATCTTCGGCAAGCGATGCTCCAAACCAATTTAGGACAGTCCCTATACCTAAAGTAAAACCAGCAAACGTAAGAAGAATACGCAAGTTCATGTTTATCTCAGTAAAATGTTTAGCGCGAAGCAATCGAAAACGAACGCTGTCGGTAAAATCCAATAGTCTATGATGTGACAGGATACAATCGATTCACTATACTGGTTATCCTGCGAATCAGTATTTTTCAACGTAACCGTTCACGGGGCGGGGAGAATTTGAGGAGCGGGTTGGTTTGAGAGCTTTGCTTGGATGGCTTGAACAAGGTATTCGAATGCGTTTCGTTTCTGTAGCCGGCATGTGCCCATCACGCTGAAGA